>Ga0181535_10007183_pt1 | contig 11279 bp, 10 predicted proteins | sample PEATcosm2014_Bin_44_FD_119774 | JGI IMG/M metagenome (GOLD analysis project Ga0181535, IMG submission 119774) | Peatland microbial communities from MTU Mesocosm Facility, Houghton, MI, USA - PEATcosm2014_Bin17_30_metaG | ecosystem: Environmental > Terrestrial > Soil > Wetlands > Peat | place...
CACCACCGCGGCGCCAACCTGCTCGCGGTCGGCAACGTCGTCACCGCCGACATGGGCCGCCACCCGGTCTATCTGTGGACGCTGCCGATGTTCCATTGCAACGGCTGGTGCTTCCCGTGGTCGATCAGCGTCAAGGCGGGCGTCCACGTCTGCCTGCGCCAGGTGCGCGCCAAGGCGATGTACGACCTCATCGCCGAGCACCGCGTCACCCACCTCTGCGGCGCGCCGATCGTCATGTCGGTGCTGCTCAACGCGGGCCCGGAGGAAAAGCGGCCGTTGCCGCATCTGGTGCGCTTCTTCACCGCCGCCGCGCCGCCTCCCGCCGCGGTGTTGGCGGCGATGCGCAAAGCCGGCTTCGAGGTCACTCATCTCTACGGTCTCACCGAGACCTACGGCCCGGCGGTGGTCAACGACTGGAAGGACGAGTGGAACGCATTCGACGCGCCGACCCAGGCGGCGATGAAGTCGCGCCAGGGCGTGCGCTACCATGCGCTCGAGGCGCTCGACGTCATCGATCCCGAGACGATGCAAAGCGTCCCCACCGACGGCGAGACGATGGGCGAGGTGATGTTCCGCGGCAATGTGGTGATGAAGGGCTACCTCAAGAACAAGGCCTCAAGCGACAGGGCGTTCGCCGGCGGCTGGTTCCATTCCGGCGACCTCGGCGTCAAGCACCCCGACGGCTACATCCAGCTCAAGGACCGTTCCAAGGACATCATCATCTCCGGCGGCGAGAACATCTCGTCGATCGAGGTCGAGGACGCCTTGTTCCAGCATCCGAGCGTTCAGCTCGCCGCGGTGGTGGCGGCGCCCGACGGCAAATGGGGCGAGACGCCCTGCGCCTTCGTCGAGCTGAAGCCCGGCCACAGCGCCACCGAGGACGAGCTGATCGCCTGGTGCCGCACGCGGCTCGCCCACTATAAATGCCCGCGACATGTCGTGTTCGCCGAGATCCCCAAGACCTCGACCGGCAAGGTCCAGAAGTTCGCCTTGCGCGCGCGGGCGCGCGCGGCCGCGTCACCATGACCGCCGGCCGCCAATCGGGCTGGCCGCCGCACTGCCGCGCCGCGCTGGCCCGCGCGCTCAGACTCGCTTCGCGCCAGTTTCCGCGCGCCGGCGAGGACGAGGCGACGCGCGTCCACGACGTGCGCAAGACGCTGAAAGGCGCAGCGGGCCTCGCCCGTCTGTTCACCCAGCTCGTCGGCGCGCCGGCCGAGGCGACGCTGGAAGCGATCAACGCCGCCCGGCGCAAGGTCGGCCGGGCGCGCGATCTCGACATCCTGCCCGGCGTGATCGCCTCGCTCGATCTGCCCGCCGAGTCGCGCGACGCGTTGATCGCCGCAATCGCCGAGCAGCGCGAGGCGGAGCGACTCGCCCATCACGACATCGACGTCAGCGGCCTCGCCGCCGAGCTGCGCGCGCTCGCCGATTCGGTCGAAGCATGGGACGTCGAGGCGGCGGGCGCGACGCCGCTGATCGCCGCGCTCCGGCGCACCTATCGTTCGGCCAGGCGGCGCGGCGACGCGGCTTTGCCGGGCGGCCTCCCGCGCGAATTGCATGCGACGAGGGTCCGGGTCGTCGACCTCGTCTATCAGCTCGGCGTGTTCGAGCCGGCCTGGCCGGCGATGATACGTGCGACGATGCGCGAGCTGCAGCGGCTGCGCACGGCGCTCGGCGATCACAACGATCTTTCCGTGCTCGCCGAATTCGCCGCCGCGCGCCCCGAGCTGACGCCGGAGCAGAAGGTCGCCGTCGCCGTGCTGATCGCCAAGCGGCGGCGGCCGTTGGCGCGCCGCGCCGCACAGCTCTACGCGCGCCTGTTCGCCGAGCGGCCGTCGGCCTTCGAACGCCGGCTCGCCGCGACCATCGAAAACCCGCGCCGCAAGCCGCCGGCGCACAGAGCGCCGCGCGCGCCCCGCCCCGCCGCGGCGACGGAAGCGCCACCGGCCGGTCCCGGCGGCGGGACGGCTCACATCCCGTAGACGACGCGATTGTTCTTGCGCCAGCGATTGAGCGCGTCTCCGGCTTGGCCGAGATAGTCGGGATTCTGGCTGGCGACGATTGCCTCGAGCGCCGCGGTCGCTTTTTCCGGCGCGATGCGCATGCAGGCGAGCGCGGCTTCGTAACGCATTGCGACCTTGTCGTTGTCGAGCAGCGGCAGCAGTCGCTCCAGCAGGCCGCGCGCCTTGAGCGCCCGCATCGCGTCAAGGATCTGGCGGACGATCGCGTTGCGGATGTCCATGTCCCTCGACTCGCCGATGCAGTCGAGGAACTGCGTCGCGTCTTCGCGCTCGCCCAGCTCTTCGAACCGCGCAACGAGCTCGTCGTCCGACAAGGTCTCGATCGGCGGGCCGAACGGCGGCTTCTGTCGCGCCAGCGCGCGCTGAGCGAGAACATCGCGCGTTTTCAGGCCGGCGTTCAGACCCGACCACGAGGCTCGAGCCCATTCTGGATCGACTGTGATGAGCTGGCCTGTCGCCCAGGCGCGAACGTCGAGGTTATCGTCTTCAAGCAGCAGCCGCACCGCCGCGACCGGCTCGCGCTTGACGATCGCCTTCGCCAGCGACCGCAGCTTCGCCACCTTGGCGTCTCGCTCCGGCGAACGGCTGATGCGCTCGGCGAGGTCGGACGACAACGCCTTCGGCCACTCCGAATAGAGGGTCGGCGTCGCCTTGGCCAATTCTACGAACATGTCCAGCAGCCGCGCTGTATCGAAGCCTTCGTAGCCGTCCGTGCTCATTGCAGCACTCCGAACAGACGCATGGCGTCCAAACCTGCTTGGAATTGATCGTCGAAATCCATCTCGCCGACGACGCGCCGCCGAATCCGGCCTGCCGGGTCGACCGGATCCTCGCCGTTGAAGTAACCAGTGATCAGCTCATGCTTCAGCCGCGGGACCCAAACGATGTTTCTGGGATCTTCGAGCGCCGCCCGGCCGAATTTCTCGATGAACGATGCGAGCGGCGACTTGGCGAGGTTGGCGGGATTCTGTTCAACGATGTGGTGTCGCTCGCAACCCAGCGGGAAACGGGTTGGCCGCTGGCGCAGTTCGTCGAGCGTCTTGGGTGGATCGAAACTCGCGTTCGTCCGATCGATTGTGCGTTGTTCGTCAGGGTTGGCCGGAGTCGACGAGAGCAGCTCGATCGCCGTTTCGATCGCAACCTTCAGCGCCAGATCGCTCCAGAGCACGAACCGGCCCGTTCGGGCCGCCGATCGGCCGGCGTCTTCCGTGGCAGTGCGGACAGCATCCAGCACATCTCGCCAAGTCCAGCCCAACAGTCGCCGCCCGCTGTCAGAATCAGCGGCCAATTCTGGGTTCGTCCCCGCGGCGTTAGTCGGGGCGTCCGAACTCGCGCCCCGAGAGCTCACGACTATTTCGGGATTCGTCACTCTGGCCTCGCGCGGCGTCGGCGGAGACGGCGCGTCGGTCGGGGCGAACCAGCCTGGGTTGGGAGGCGCGCCGAGGCGCGGATGTCTGTTCGGATCCCAATCGGCCTTCAGCAGCCCTTCGGCGGCCAGTTGCGCGGCGAGCACCGCTGAACCGCGCGGCGGCGCATCCTTGGTCAGCGCCGGCGGATCGGGAAAGCGCAGCAAAACAGCGCCGATCGAGGCGAGCGCAAGATCGCCGCGATCCAGCGCGCGCGCGACAGCCGCTAGCCGGCCTTGCTTCGCCGCGCTGTCAACCGGCAGGCCATACACTTCGGCGAGCGCCTCGTCGCGCTCGCAAACAGGACGCGGGCCCCAGCCGCCGCCGTCACTTGAGCGCGTGCGTCCCAACATTGGCGCGCCGCCAATGAAGAGACCGTCTGGGCCGCAACTTATCCCGCCCTCAGCGAGGCGAAAGAATCGCAAGTTCGCATGCAACGGCACGAACGCCAGCCATCTCTCTCATCACGATGGCCTATTAGAACAAAACACGAACATGCGGTCAAGCAAATGTCCTCAACCGCGCCAGGTTTTGTAACGTCAAAGCAACCATCTTCCCTTACGGGTAACGCGCCTTGAGGTCGGCGACGCGCTGGGCGTCGCGGTCGATGATGCAGGCGAGGCGCGGATCGCCGCCCTTGGCGCTCATGCCGGCCTCGAACGGCGCCACGTCCTGACATTCGACGTCGCGCCAGCTCACCCACTGATCCTCGGCCTCGTTGAGCGAGCGCTTCCAGCGCGACTTCTGCGCGTTGAGCACGCCGGCGCGCGCATCGACGCTCTTCAGCGATGCGTCGACCACGGCCGCGAGGTCCTTGTCGGCGCGATCGGCGGCCGTGCGCAGACAATCGGCGAGATCGCGCGCGCCGATCTTGCGCGAGTCGCAGGCGGCCTGCGACGGCTTGAGATCCTCGGCGAAAGCGGCGGCCGAAGGCGCGGCCAGCGCAGCGGCGAGAGTGAAGAAGATTCGCAATTGCGAAGCGTTCATCGGCGAAAAGACCTCCGTAAACCACAAAGGCGAAGTCCGCCCCGAACAACGTCCCTTCCGCTCGAAACGGCGCAGTGACCCGCGCGACGCCGGTCCATCATTAAACGCATGACCGCGGTGGGTCCATCGCCGCCGCCTTTTCTGCGTCCGAAGCGTGACCGGCGCGCGAACGCGGTCCGCGGCGGCGCTAATCTTTACGGTCCGCCGGCGCCCAACTCGGCGGCAGCCGCGGCGAAGAAGCCGATCTGGATCGCCCATCGCTCGACGAAAACGGTCGGCGCGCGAAAAAAACGCGAATCACGGCTCGGCGACTTGATAGCGGCCCGTTTCGATGTCCTGAATCAGCAGCGCGTCGAAACCGAGGCTTTTCAGCGTCTCGGCCGGAATCGTCACCGGTCCGCCGCAAGGCCCCTCGGCCCAATGCAGCAGGTTGACGGCGCGCACGGCCAGCCCTTTCGCCTTGGCGTCCGGCCAGAACTCGAAATTCATCTCCTGCTCGGCGAACGCCTCTTTGCAGTCCGGACCGACGCCTTCCTTTTCGGACTCGGCGATGAAGAGCGCGGTCAACGCCGGCGAGGCGATCGCCTCGGGCGGCGCGGCCGTTCCCTGCGACGTTCGGCCCGGCTCGGCGAGCAACTGGGCGGGAAGCAACCTGCGCCAGTCGACCGGCTCGCCGGCGCCCAGGTCGAAAACCAACACCTCGTCGATGAAATTGGGATGCGCGCCGCCGCAGGACAGATCGCCATGCGCCCAGAAGCTGACGAAATGCGCGCCGATGAGCGGCGCGTCGACGCTCTGCTCCCACCAATAGCCGACTTGCGACGCATCGCGCCGGCAGTCCTTCATGTCCTCGCGCCGCTTGGCGTTAGCCGCCCGCAGGGCGCGATTGATCTTGGCGATCGCCGGCGTCGCGCCGACGAGCGTCGGGAAGGCCTCGGCGTCTTTGGCCAGGTTCGGCGACGTGCGCAGGGTTGGCGGCGCGCTCGCGGCTGAGGCCGGCGGCGCGGCGAACGCGACGAGAATTGCGAAGACGATTCCCTTCATCGGCGACTCGGTTCGTTGCAGCCGGCGCGCTTCGGGCGCGGACGCACTGGCTTACGGTATGACGACCGCACTCCGCGGACGGACCCGACGGCTTGCGGCGATCATGCCGCCGGCGCGTGGGCGCGCAGAAAGTCGCCGATGCGCGCCAGCGCGTCCTGAATATTTTGGCGCGAATTGGCGTAGGAAACGCGGACGTAACCCTCGCCATGGACGCCGAAGTCCGGCCCGCCGATCGTCGCCACGCCCGCCTCTTCGAGCAGCGCGCTGGCGAGCGCCTTCGCTTTCCAGCCAGTCCCGACGACATTGGGAAAGGCGTAGAAGGCGCCCTTCGGCGTCGCGGCGCGCACGCCCGGCAGCGCGTTGAGCCCATCGACGACGATGCGACGGCGCGCGTCGAATTCGGCGACCATCGCGTGAACCGCGTCCTGCGGCCCGGTCAGCGCCGCGAGGCCGGCGAACTGCGCCGAAGCATTGACGCAAGAATAGGAATTGACCGCGAGCTTGCGCGCACCGTCGTAGAGCGGCCGCGGCCAGACCGAAAAGCCGAGCCGCCAGCCGGTCATCGCATAAGTCTTCGACCAGCCGTCGAGCAGGATCAGCCGGTCGCGGATCTCGGGATAGGCGAGCAGTGTCTGGTGACGGCGATTGTCGTAGGTCATCTGTCCGTAAATCTCGTCGGACAGGATGGCGACGTCGGGAAAGCGCGCAAGGCCGGCGACGAGCTTGTCGATTTCCTCGCGCGGCGTGACGCCGCCGGTCGGGTTGGCCGGCGAGTTGAGGATGATCAGGCGCGTCTGAGGCGTCAGCAGCGACAGCGTCTCCTCGGCCGAAAAGGCGAACCCGTTCGCCTCGCGCATCGGGATTGGCACGGGGCGCGCGCCGGTGAACTCGATCATCGAGCGATAAATCGGGAAGCCGGGATCGGGATAGAGGATGTCGACGCCCGGCGCGCCGAACATCAGGATCGCCATATGCATCGTCACCTTGCCGCCGGGGACGACCAGCACGAGGTCGGGCGAGACTTCGACGCCATGGCGACGGAACAGATCGGCGGCGACCGCTTCGCGCAGCGGCGCGATTCCCGTCGCCGGCGTGTAGCCGTGCTCGCCGCCGCGCAGCGCCTTGACGGCGGCCTCGACGATGTGCGGCGCGGTTTTGAAATCCGGCTGGCCGATGCCGAGGTTGACGATGTCGCGTCCCCGCCGCTGCAGTTCGGTCGCGCGCGCCAGCACCGCGAACGCGTTCTCGTCGCCGAGACACGAAAAGGCGGGAACGACGTCGAGCATGGGCGGCCTCCCTGGGTCGTCCCTTCTAGGCCGGTTGGCGCGCGGCGGACAAGGGCGCATGGTCGGCGCCGCCCACGACAACCGGAGAGACCGCGCTATGTTGACCATCTGGGGCCGCAAGACGTCGTCGAACGTCCAGGCGCTGATGTGGTGCGTCGGCGAACTCAAGCTCGCCTATCGCCGCCACGACGTCGGCCACAAATACGGCGGCGCCGATACGCCCGATTTTCTCGCGATGAATCCCAATGGGCTCGTCCCCGTCGTGCGCGACGGCGACGGCGAGCCGCTGTGGGAGACCGGCGCGATCCTGCGTTACCTCGCCGCGCGCTACGGCGACGACGATTTCTGGCCTCCCGACGTTGCGGCGCGCGCGCATGTCGACAAATGGGCGGAATGGGCGAAGATCAACGTCGCGATGAATTTCACCGGCGGCGTCTTCTGGCGCGTCGTTCGCGCGGCGCCGAAGGATCGCGACGAAGCGGCGCTGGCGGCCGCGCTCCGGACGCTCGCTCGCTTTGTCGACGTCGCCGAAAAGGAATTGGCCACCCACGCCTTTCTCTGCGGCGACGCCTTCACGCTGGCCGACATTCAGTTCGGCCATGTCCTCTATCGCTATTTCGACATCGCAATCTCGCGCCCAGACCGCCGCGCTCTACGCATTTACTACGACCGGCTTTGTGAGCGCCCCGCCTATCGCGAGCATGTCATGGTCCCCTACGACGAGCTGCGAGTCTCCTAGCGCGGGCGATTCGACGCGCTGGCGACAAGCGGCCCGAAAGATCGCAGCGTCTACAACTACTGAGACGCCGCGACGACTTCGTAGACGATCGCGGCGATCGCCGCCGCCGCCGGCAGAGTCAGAACCCAGGCGACGACGATACCCTGAGCGACGTTCCAGCGGACAGCCGAGGCGCGGCGCGCCGCGCCGACGCCGACGATGGCGCCGGTGATCGTGTGCGTCGTCGAGACGGGGACGCCGAGCGCGGTGGCGAAGAACAGCGTGATCGCCCCGCCGGTTTCGGCGCAGAAACCGCGCATCGGCGAAAGGCGCGTGATCTTGGACCCCATCGTATGGACGATGCGCCAACCGCCGGACAGCGTGCCGAGCGCCATCGCCGCTTGGCAGGACAGCACCACCCAGAGCGGGATGTGGAAGCCGCCCGGCATGTAGCCTTGCGAATAAAGCAGCACCGAAATGACGCCCATCGTCTTCTGCGCGTCGTTGCCGCCGTGGCCGAGCGAATAGAGCGAGGCCGAGATGAACTGCAGGGTGCGGAAGTGCGTGTCGACGGCAAGCGGGGTCGAGCGCAGAAACGTCCACGAAACAGCGGCGACCAGCGTCAGCGCGAGCGCGAAGCCGAGCAGCGGCGAAACGACGATCGCCGCCGCCGTCTTGAGGAAGCCCGACCACACGACGGCGTGAAGTCCCGCCCGCGCCACGCCCGCCCCGACCAATCCGCCGATCAACGCATGCGAGCTGCTCGACGGTATCCCGAGCAGCCAGGTCAGAACGTCCCAGACGATCGCGCCGCACAGCGCGGCGAAGACGACTCCCGCCGTCACGACGTCGGGCGCGACGATGCCCTTGCCGACCGTCGTCGCGACGTTGAGCCCGAAGACGAGGAAGGCGATGAAATTGAAGAACGAAGCCCACAGCACCGCGAAGGACGGACGAAGCACGCGCGTCGACACGACGGTGGCGATCGAGTTCGCCGAGTCGTGAAGGCCGTTGAGGAAGTCAAACAGGAGCGCGGTTGCGATGAGGCCGATCAGCAACGGCGCGGCGAGGGTGGCGCTCATTCTCGACGGCGCTCAGAGGTGTTCGATGACGATGGCGTTGACCTGGTTGGCCACGCGCTCGAACTTGTCCAGCACCTTTTCGAGATGGTCATAGACCTCGGAGCCGACAATGAAGGCCATCGGATCGCTGGTTCGGTAGCGACGGAAGAGATTCCGTATGCCCTCGTCGTGCATCTGATCCGACCGTTCCTCCAGTTGGGTCATCGCAACGGCGTAGGCGTTGATCTCGCCGGCGTGGGCGGCGATTTCGCGCAGCATTGGCACCGCCAGCAGCGTGATGCCGGCGGCGTCGACCGCCAACTCGGCCAAGTCGCGCATAAGCGGATCGAACTCTTGCACTTCGAACAGCGTGATCGTCTTCACGGTTTGGTGCATCTGGTCGATCGCGTCATCCATCGATTGGATCAATTCCTGAATGTCGCTGCGGTCGAACGGGGTGATGAAGGTCCGGCGCACCGATTGCATGACTTCCTGGGCGATCCGATCGGCTTCGTTTTCCTTTTCGACGACGATCTTGCCGAAGCGCGCCGCGTCCGCGCCGCCGTCGAGAAGCTTCCGCAGGGCCTCCGCGCCGGCCGCCAAAGTTTGGGCGTGGCTCTCGAACAGATTGAAGAACTTGTCTTCCCTCGGCAGCAGCCTTTGAAACCAGTTCATCACCACGGTGCCCCCCGGCCCGGGCGCATGCCGATCCGCGCCCGCAAAGGCGAACCTCGAATCCTCACGCGCGATTCGCTTAGCTTAGGCGCGCGGATCTTGAAATCCGCGCCGGAGCCTTATTCCACATCCGATCTCCCCAATTTGATTCAGGTTGGCGCGCCGCCGATCCGATTTGCGGACGGGAAGCCACAGACCTCTCCGCCTGCCCCTTTGGAGGCCAGACGAGCTTCGGCGCAAGCGCCTTGCGGCGCGACCCTTTGTCCTCCCCGCCCCATCGAAAGGGCGGCGGCGCCTCAGCCGCTCTCGATCTCGGCCAGCCGCTTTTCTTCTTCGGCGCTCAGCGGCGGGGGCGGCGGCGGCGTGCGGCGGCGGGCGAGAAAGACGCCGAGGGCGCCCAGCGCAAGCGTCAGCGGCCCGCTCAGCCACAGGAGCACCGTCGCCAGTTCGAACGGCGGCTTCAGCAGGATGAAATTACCGTAGCGTGAGACGAGGAACGCGCGCACCGTATCGTTGCTCTCTCCTCGCGCGATGCGCTCGCGGATCAGCTTCCGGATGTCCGCGGCGAGCGGCGCGTCGGAATCGTCGATCGATTGGTTCTGGCAGACGAGGCAGCGCAGCTCAGCCGACAATGTCCGCGCGCGCGCTTCCAGCGCCGGGTCCTTCATCACTTCGTCGGGCTGCACCGCGCCGGCGACGGCGGCGAACAGCAGGAAGCAAAGAGCGAGAAGCGCGCGAAGCCTGGCCATCGGCTCACCCCGCTCCTCGCGCCGCCGCAGCGGCGGCTGAACGCGCCGGCGCCGGCGCGCCGAAGCGCAGCCGGCGGTCGGCGAGCGACAGCGCGCCGCCGAGCGCCATCACGACGGCGCCCAACCAGATCAGCGTCACCAGCGGCTTCCAATAGAGGCGCGCCGCCACCGCGCCCTCGTCGTTGGGATCGCCGACCGCCGTATAGACCTGACCTAGGTTAAGCGTGACGATGCCGGCCTGGGTCGTCGCCATCTGCCGCGTCGCGAACAGCCGGCGCTCCGGTTCGACCGTCGCGACGACGACGCCGTCCTTGCGAATCGTCATCTCCCCCACCATCTCGCGATAGTTTGGGCCGGCGCGGTCGGCGAGCGAGTCGAGCGTGATCTGGTAGGGGCCGACCGTCTGCACTTGCCCCGCCTTCATCATCGCGATCGTTTCGGCGCCGAAGCCGGTCGACGCGAGACCGAGCAACGCAACGCCGGCGCCAAAATGGGCGAGCGCCCCGCCCCAGAACGACAGCGGCAGGCCGGCGACGCGCGACAGCATGACGCCGAGCGACGCGCCGCGCCGCCAGCCGCGCGAGACGAGCTCGGACAGCGTCCCCAGCATGACGAAAACGGCGAGCGCCGCGGCGATCGGCGCCAGCACCGGGCCGCCGCGCAGGAAGGCGGCGAGCGCGACGAGAACGACCAAGCCGCCGGCGAAGGCGACCGCCAGCCGCTCAGCGACGCCGAGCAGATCGCCGCGCTTCCAGGCGAGCGAGAACCCGAACGGCGTGGCGAAAGCGATCGCCATCATCAGCACGCCTGCCGTCAAATTAAAGAACGGCGCGCCGACTGTGATCTTCTCGCCGGTGACCTGCTCGAGCGCGAGCGGATAGAGCGTGCCGAAGAAGACGATGGCGCAGACCGTGGTCAGCAGCAGGTTGTTGAGCACCAGCGCGCCCTCGCGCGAGATCGGCGCGAACAGGCCGCCCCGCCGCAGCGTCGGCGCGCGCCAAGCGAACAGCGCCAGCGGGCCGGCGATGAACGCGGCGAGAATAACGAGGATGAACACGCCGCGGCGCGGATCGCTGGCGAAGGCGTGGACGCTGGTCAGCACGCCGGACCGCACCAGGAAGGTGCCGAGCAGCGAGAAGGAGAAGACGAGAATGGCGAGGAAGATCGTCCACACCTTCAGCGCGTCGCGCTTCTCCATCACCGCCGCCGAGTGGATGAAGGCGGTCCCGGCCAGCCACGGCATCAGCGACGCGTTCTCGACCGGGTCCCAGAACCAGAAGCCGCCCCAGCCGAGCGTGTAATAGGCCCAGTAGGAGCCGACCGCGATGCCGA
>Ga0181535_10007184_pt1 | contig 11277 bp, 11 predicted proteins | sample PEATcosm2014_Bin_44_FD_119774 | JGI IMG/M metagenome (GOLD analysis project Ga0181535, IMG submission 119774) | Peatland microbial communities from MTU Mesocosm Facility, Houghton, MI, USA - PEATcosm2014_Bin17_30_metaG | ecosystem: Environmental > Terrestrial > Soil > Wetlands > Peat | place...
GGCGGAAAACGTGGAGAAGCGCGCCTGGGGTGAGAAGGCGCGATTTGATTTCAAGCCGAAAACGCACGTCGAATTGTGCGAGCATCTCAAGCTGGTTGATTTTGCGCGCGCGGCCAAGTTGTCCGGCAGCGGGTTCCTTCTTTACACGGGCTGGGGGGCGAAGCTGGAGCGCGCCTTGATCCAGTTTCTGCTCGAATTGCACTCCGGGCAGCACGGTTACACCGAAGTTTCGCCGCCTTTCCTGGTCGGTCGCGATTGCATGGTCGGGGTGGGGCAGTTTCCCAAGTTTGCCGACCAATATTACGCCGTGCAGGAAGGGGTGGACGCCTCGACTTTGGGCAAATTGTTTTTGATTCCGACCGCCGAGACGCCGGTGGCCAATATTCACCGGGACGAAATTCTGCCGGAAAGCCAGTTGCCTGTTTGCTACTGCGCCTACACCCCGTGCTTCCGGGGCGAGGCGGGTGCGGCCGGGGTGGGTACGCGCGGGATGATCCGGGTCCATCAATTTGACAAGGTCGAGCTGATTAGAATCGTCCGGCCGGAGCAAGGCTACGCCGAATTGGACAAGCTGGTGGGGCACGCCGAAAAAGTTTTGCAGTTGCTCGGCTTGCATTACCGGGTGATTCAACTTTGCACCGGGGACATGGGTTTTAGCAGCGCAATGACTTACGACATAGAAGTCTGGGCGCCGGCGCAGGGGCAATACCTGGAAGTGTCCAGTTGCTCGAACTGCGAGGATTTTCAGGCTCGCCGCATGAACCTTCGTTTCAAGTCCGGCAACGAAAACCGCTTCCCCCATATTCTCAACGGCAGCGGGACGGCCCTGGCCCGTCTTTTTGTGGCCCTGGTCGAGACGTGTCAACAATCCGATGGCAGCATCCTCATTCCCGAGACGTTGCGGCCTTTCTTGAAAGCTGACCGCATAAGCGCGCCATAGTGATGAATATCTTGCTCGCGAGCAGCGAGGCTCTCCCTTATTCCAAAACCGGCGGCCTGGCTGACATGGTCGGGGCGCTGGCCAAGTTTCTGGCGCGGGCCGGGCACGAGGTGCGCCTCGTCACGCCCCTTTATCGCGGTTTGCGCGAGCGGTTCCCGGACATCCGCCCCTTTGACTGGGACCTCAATCTGCCGCTCGGTCCCGCCTGGGTGCGGGGAAAGGTGTGGACCCGGCGGGTGGACGAACGTCTGACGGTTTATTTCATCGACCAACCCGGTTTTTTCGACCGGGCCGGACTCTATCAGGATAACGGAGTGGATTATTCGGATAACGCCGAACGATTCATTTTCTTTTCCAAGGCCGTCGTCAATCTGGCCCGCTACCTGCCGTGGCGTCCGGACTTGGTGCATGTGCATGATTGGGAAGCGGCGCTCGTCCCGGTTTTTATGCGGGAACAGAAATTGCACGGAGACCAGGTGGCCGCTCCGCCCACCTGTCTGACCGTTCATAATCTGGCCTATCAAGGCACTTTTTCCGCGGCGAAATTCCCACTGACCAATCTTCCCGGGGGCTATTTTCAGCCGGAGGGCCTTGAGTTTTACAGATGGCTCAATTGCCTCAAGGGCGGCATTCTCTACGCCGATCTGTTGACGACTGTCAGCCCGCGCTATGCCCGGGAAATTACCACCGAACGTTACGGCTGCGGCTTGGACGGAGTGTTGCGCCGGCGCCAGAACGCGCTCTTCGGCATCCTGAACGGGGTCGATTACGACGAATGGAACACCGAAAAAAATCCGTTCCTGCAACATTCTTTTTCAACATCGGACTTGCGGGGGAAATCGCTGGACAAGGCCGGATTGCAGAAGGAAATGGGGTTGCCGGTCAATGCGGGTGTTCCGCTTTTTGGCACAATTTCGCGGCTGGCCGACCAAAAAGGGGTGGACATCCAGTTGACAGCGTTGCAGGAGATGCTGGCGGCGGATATGCAGTGCGTTTTTTTGGGCAGCGGCGAACGCGAATACGAACGGGCTTGGAAAAAACTGGCCGACCGTTATCCGGAAAAGTGCGCGGTCAAAATCGGGTTTGACACCGGTTTATCCCACCGTATCGAGGCCGGGTGCGATTTTTATCTCATGCCATCGCGATTCGAACCGTGCGGGCTGAACCAGATGTACAGCTTGCGTTACGGCACAATCCCGATTGTGCGTGTGACCGGCGGCCTGGATGATTCCGTGGTGGATATTTCCGAAAATGCGGACAAGGCGGATGGAATCAAGTTTGGCGAATATTCCGTCCGCGCCTTGTCCAAGGCGATTCGCAAGGCGCTGGTTTTGTACGGGGACGCCGCTTTGCTGGGGCATTATCGTAAAAATGGCATGGCCCTGGATTTTTCCTGGGAGCGGTCCGTGTCGAGGTATGCGCAGGTTTACCAAAAAATTTCTTCTCTGGCGGCGGTTGCCCAAACGCGGGGCTGATTTCCCGGCGGAAACCCTGCCTATTAAAATTGTAACTGGAGACTGCCTCCGGACGTCTTGTTTACTGACGTGCGTAAACCTGTCCAATATCCCAAGATGCTGCGGCGCAATGACGCCTTCACCCTGATTGAGCTGCTGGTGGTTATTGCCATCATTGCCATTCTGGCCGGCATGCTGCTGCCCGCCCTGGCTCAAGCCAAGGAAAACGGGCGCCGGGCGAAATGTACCAGCAACGTCCACCAACTGAGCCTGGCCAACATGATGTACGCCGGCGACAACAGCGGCGAATATACGCCTCGCAACAACATCGAACGCTGGCCCACTTTGCTGGTGCCTTACTACAATTCGACCAACCTTTTGATCTGCCCCAGCGAGACGAATTCGTCTCCCTTGACCGGCGGCTCCAATTTCCTTTATCGGCCGGACATGGCGTCCCGCAGTTATATCATCAATGGATTCAATGATGGTTTGGCCACCAAGTATGGCGAGACGAACGCCTACTCGGACTCCAGTCTCATGCCTTTTTTGAGCGAAAAGGACATCCCTTTGGCCTCCCAAACCGTCTTGTTCGGAGAGAAGTTCTCTTTCGCCTCGGACTTCTTTATGGATTATTTTGAAATCGATGACGGACTGAAGCTGGATCAGGTCAAACACAACCATTCGACCATCAATACCAACTTGGGCGGGTCGGTTTACGGATTCATTGACGGGAGTGTTGTGTTTATGAAATTCGGCAAAACCTTCGATCCCCAAAATCTGTGGGCCACAGTGCCGAGCGATCGAACCAACGTGATTGCCGGACTTTGACTTGTTACCGATCGGGAATACTGGCTTTAAAATCCTTGAATCCGGTCAAATCGCCCGCCGTGACTATCAATCGGTACTTTGCCCCGGGTGTCAGGGGATCCGGATGCACGCCTTTCAGTGCGGGTTTCATGCCGCGAATCGGCTGGCCATAGCGAAACGCCCTGGTAGCCACTGAGTTGCTGGAGGAAACCAATTGCCAGACAGGAATGGCGTCGGGGTTGAATTTGTCGCCATCAAGCGGCAACACCTTCAGATTGTTTAAGTTATAAGCGTCGTTCAGCGTGAATACGACCATGAAAGGATCCCCCCCCGCCCGTCGATTTGGGCGGAGCGAAGCACCGATGCCGATCTGCCCTTTTTCAAACCAATTGGTGAAATAATGGATGTAAGCGCAGCCGAGAATGAGCAACACTCCCAGCCAGATGATTTCCTTTTTTCGCATGATATGACCACAATTGCGGCCAAGCCGTCACCAAAAGTTACCGAAGAGTGAAATTTGTCTGGCCCTTCCAATCGCCCCCTGCTTCCAAGGTAATCATATAGGCGATCTCCGGTTGCAAGGATTCAGGCACGGCCGTGGCCACTTCGGGGGCCATTCCCGGGAGAGGCTGCCCGTAAGAAAATATGGATGTCTTTTGGGGTGAGCCTTTTGCAACCAGATGCCAGAGCGTATGCGGGTATTTGTTTGTCTTGACCTCATCCGCCGAAACGACTTCAATGGAGGTTAGAAGGTAGGGTCTGTCGAGAAAAAAGGTGAGCGAATGGTTCAACGGATTAATTCTTGAAGAAATCTGAATATTCCGAGGCTTGAACCAGTCAGTAAAATTGACGACGTAGAGTGCCGCCAGAAACAGGGCGACACCAACCAGCATTAGAGTTTTTTTGTTCATCACCGGTTATGATGACACGATTTGGGGCTGGGGTATTCGATTTAGTTTGAGAAAAACACTGGATGACGTTTATGAAACGAATGAAAATTTTAGCAAAAGGTGACAAACGCTCCGCGTTTACTTTGATTGAATTGCTGGTGGTCATTGCCATCATTGCCATTCTGGCCAGCATGTTGCTGCCGTCTTTGGCCAAGGCCAAGGAGGCCAGCCAGCGCATGTCTTGCGTGAATAATATGAGACAGCTCGGCATGGCCAACACCATGTACGCTGATGACAACGGCGGCTATTTCGCGCCGCGCAACAGCAGCAACCGGTGGTGCTACATGTTGGTTTCCTATTACAAAAACACCAATATTTTGATCTGCCCGACCGATAAAATCAACAACCCGGTCTCCGTAGTCTCAAGTTCCGCCGATACAAATGCCCCCGATTTGGCCGGGCGCAGCTATATGATTAGCGGGTTCAATGATTACTTCCTCTACACGCTGGATGCGCCAAGTTATAATTCCTACATGGCCGGTAACTGGCCCGACGGCATCCACGACGATAAATTCCCGTTCCCGTCCGACACTTGCCTTTTTGGTGAGAAATTGTACCAGTCCACGCAGTTTTACGTGGATATTTACGAGGCCGGCTCGAACAATCTGGGCAATGAGGTTACCGAATTGAATCAGGTGATGCACGTTAGCGGGTCCGACTATTGCATGATTGACAACAGTGTCCGGATTGTTAAACAGTACGGAACTTTCATCCCCGTGGATATGTGGGGCGTGACTCAAGTTGCCCGCACGAACGGAGTGTATTGACGACATGTCCCCGCCATCCGGTTGATGGGGGGGGCATGGATTCATTGCAACTGACTGGTTTTTAGTGGATTGTGTAATGAGTCTAGTGTGAGTGTTTTGAATCCGGCTTCGTTATTTTCCACAGCGCAGCAATACCTTGCCGATGTTGTGCGTCCTGAAAAGCCGGTTTCTGTCAAGTTAATGATTAACGGAAATTGAATTCATGCGAAAATCTTGGAGGGCGATGATAATTGCGGTGGCGGTGGCGGTTCTGGCGGGTGCGGCGGCTGTTTGGATCTGGCACGCGCATCATGCTTACGGACCTTTGTGGCGCACGAGCACCGTGCGAAGAGGGGACCTTGCGGCCACGATCACGGCGACGGGCACAGTGGAACCGGAGGAGGTGGTGGATGTGGGGGCCCAAGTGTCCGGCCAATTTCTTGAGTTTGGCCGGGACAAGACTGGAAAGATCATTGATTACGGGTCCGTCGTGAAGTCGAATATGCTCCTGGCCAGGATTGACCCCAGCTTGTTCCAGGCCGATGTGGACTTGGACACGGCGATGGTGGCTTCGGACAAGGCCGGGGAGGCGCAGGCTGCGGCCAATTTGGAGCAGATGAAAGCCAGAGAGGTGGATGCCGAGGCGAATTGGAATCGGGCGCAAAAACTCGGTCCCTCGGAAGCGCTGGCTCCGACGACTTTTGATTCCTACAAGGCCTCCTACGAAATTGCAAAGGCTAACGTGAATCTGGCCAAGGCCGCCGTGGACTCGGCCAAAGCTGCCATGGTGCAGGCGAAAGCCATCCTGGCCAAAGCCCAACAGACGGTCGATTACTGCAACATTACTTCTCCGGTCGATGGCGTGATTATTGACCGGCGGGTGAATATTGGCGAAACGGTGGCTTCAAGCATGAGCACGCCCAGTTTGTTCCTGATTGCCAAGGACCTCACGCGTATCCAGGTCTGGGCCTCGGTCAATGAAGCCGACATCGGGAGCATCCATCCCGGCCAGCGTGTGACTTTCTCTGTGGACGCTTATCCAAATCGGGTGTTCTGGGGGGTGGTGAACAAGGTGCGGTTCAACGCGACCATGAATCAAAATGTGGTGACTTACACCGTGGAGGTCAACACGGACAATCTGGATGGCAAGCTTTTGCCTTACTTGACAGCCAATGTCAACTTCCTGGCCGGCGAGGCGACGAATGCCTTGCTGGCCTTGAATTCGGCTCTGCGCTGGCATCCTCCGACCGATTTGATCGCCCCGGAGTTCCGCCATCCGGTCAATGGAGCCGACGGGGCAGCCGGCGGCGCCGGCCAGCGGGAGGAGAGCGGAAATGGCGCACAGGAGGCGGCTCCAATTCAAATGGGAGTGTTGTGGGTGCCGGCAGGAGCTTTCGTCCGCCCCATGCCGGTGAAGCTTGGATTGAGCGATGGGACATGGACTGAAGTTCGCGGCGAAGGACTGGCCCAGGGAAGCACCGTTGTCATGGGTAGTCTGAGCGCGGAAGCGGCTGCGGATGAATCAGCGTCCGACTCCAATCCCTTCCTCCCTCAAATCGGCCGCCGGCACGGCCTGACCAACGCCATCCCCACGAGGCGGGGCCACGGTTTATAATGGCAAGGCGCAGCTATGGCATTGCTTGAATTGCACGAGGTTTGCAAAACCTACCACTTGGGAGAAATGGACTTGCAGGTGCTCAAAGGGGTCACCCTGTCTGTTGCCCAGGGGGAAATGGTGGCGTTGATGGGCGCCAGCGGTTCGGGCAAAAGCACGCTGATGAATATTCTCGGCTGTCTGGACCGCCCAACCTCCGGGGAGTATTGGCTGGATGGAAAGGAAATTTCCGGCGCGTCAGCCAACGAACGGGCCAAACTGCGCAACCAACTGATCGGTTTCGTATTTCAGAGTTTCAATCTGCTCTCGCGAACTTCCGCGCTGGAAAATGTCTGCATGCCGTTGACTTACGGCGTGGAGTGCGTTCCTGAACACGAAATGCATGCGCGCGCCAGGGAGATGCTCTGCAAGGTGGGCCTGTCCGAACGTATGAACCACCAGCCCTCGCAACTTTCGGGCGGACAGCAGCAGCGGGTGGCCATTGCGCGCTCGCTCATTAACCGGCCACCTTTGCTCCTGGCGGATGAGCCGACCGGCAATCTGGATTCACGCACCAGCGAGGAAATTTTGCAAATGTTCAAGGACCTCAACGAACGGGAGGGCCTGACCATTATCCTCGTCACCCATGATCCGGAAGTGGCCCTTCACGCCAAACGTACCATCCGCATCCGTGACGGATTGATCGCGGGCGAGGCGGAGGGTGGGGGAGAGGAGAAGCTGAGATGAGATTTTATCGCACTTTCAAAACCGCGATGCGCGCCTTGCGCCGGAATGTTATGCGCGCCGCTCTGACTACTCTGGGAATCGTGATAGGGGTGGCGGCGGTGATTGCCATGATGGAAATCGGGAACGGATCCGCTCTGGCGATCCAACACACCATTGCCACCATGGGTGCTTATAATCTGATGGTGTTTCCCGGCAACGCCTTGCTCGCCGGCATCAGCACCGGCACTGGCGGCAACATGATGCTGACGCCGGGGGACGTGGACGCGATTCTGACTGATTGCCCGTCAGTGGCGGCGGCGGCCCCGGTGGTCTGGGCGCACGCCCAGGCGGTCTATAACAACTTGAACTGGCAACCCGGCAGCCTTTTGGGAACCACGCCGGCTTTTTTGGACGTGCGGGATTGGAGCGAGATGGCGCAGGGCAGTTCGTTCACGGACCGCGATGTTCGCAATTGCAGCAAGGTTTGCGTCATTGGCCAAACGATTGTTAAAATGCTATTCCAGGATGAATCGCCCATTGGCAAACAAATCCGCCTGATGAACGTCAACTTTAAGGTGGTCGGGGTGCTCAAGGCCAAGGGCGCCAATATGATGGGGGCGGATCAGGACGATATCATCCTCGCTCCGTGGACGACGATTAAGTATCGCGTTTCTTCCACATCAAGCAGCACGGTCACGGTGACCACCACGTCTGCAAACATCCTTCCCAGTCAGCTTTATCCTCCCGCCCAAGCTTCTTTGTACCCGGTTCCTTCCGCCTCGCAACAGACCGATACACCCCAACCGGTGCGGTTTTCCAATGTCAGCCAAATCATGGTGGAAGCCAGGTCGGCGGACGAAGTGCAGTCGGCCATCGACGAAATCACTGCGTTGCTGCGTGAGCGGCACCATGTCCGGGCAGGAATGCCGGAGGATTTCACCATCCGCGACATGACGGAAATGGTTCGGACGATGAGTTCGACCACGGAGTTGATGACCACGCTTCTGCTCATTGTGGCCGCGATTTCGCTGGTGGTAGGCGGTGTCGGCATCATGAACATCATGCTGGTTTCGGTGACGGAGAGAACTCGCGAAATCGGCCTGCGCATGGCGGTCGGCGCGCAGTCCGATGATATTCTGCATCAATTCCTGACCGAGGCGATTGTGCTCTGCATGATCGGAGGCGCGGTTGGGATTGCGTTGGGACGAACTGTCTCGATCCTGGTGCGCTTGATCAAGCACTGGCCAACCGCCGTCTCTTTGGGGGCCATTGTCGTGGCCGTGGCCGTTTCGGTGCTGGTCGGCGTGCTCTTTGGATTTTATCCGGCTTGGAAAGCTTCCCGCCTGGACCCGATTGACGCCCTGCGTTACGAATAACCGTGATCGAAATGCGATGAACAAAACTTTCCCATGGATATGGACGGCTTGGACCGTTTCTTTCGCCGCGCTGATTCTCATTGGTGGCTGCATGGTTGGCCCGGATTACCATCCGCCGAAAACCGGCACGCCTCCGGCCTGGTCCGGGGTGACTAATTCCGCGGCGACGACAAATACGCAGATCACGGCGAACCCGGTTGACCTGACGCAATGGTGGACGCGGTTCCAAGACCCCAAGCTGACCGTGTTGGTCAATGCGGCCCTTCACACCAATCTGGACCTGAAACTGGCGGAGGCGCTCTTGCGCGAAGCGCGCGCCGCGCGCGGAAGGGACGCGGGCGGACTGTGGCCGTCACTGACCGCATCGGGATCGGCCACCCGTTCCGGCACGGTAAACGGGGTCAGCGGCTCTGCTGCCGTCAACTCGCTGGGCGCGGGGGCGCTCTGGAATTTGGACTTTTTTGGCGTGACGCGACGGCAGCTTGAGTCTGATGACGCCGCCGTCCAGGCTGCCTGCGAAAATTTATACGGCGCGCAAGTGACCCTTGTGTCCGAAGTGGCGCTGGACTACATTCAAGTGCGTGGCGCGCAGGAACAAATCGCCATCGCCCAGACCGATCTCCAATCTGAAATGCATACCGCGGAAGTGACGCGCGAAAAAGAGGCGGCCGGATTCGTCAGCGCGTTGGACGAAGCCAATGCGGAAGCGGAAGTGGCGACCACGGCTGCGACCATCCCTCCGCTCGAAACCACTATCAAACAGAATATTTTCGCGCTAAGCATCTTGCTCGACCGCCCGCCGGCCGATTTGCTGGAAGATTTATCCAAACCCGGCGCCGTTCCATCCATGCCCCCGGAAGTGCCGGTGGGTTTGCCATCCGACTTGTTGCGGCGGAGGCCGGACATCCGGGCGGCGGAGGCGAATTTGCATTCGGCGGCGGCGCTCATCGGCGTGGCCGTGGCGGACTTTTATCCCCAATTTTCGTTGACCGGAACCTTCAGTTACCAGAACAAATCGGCGCGGGACATGTTCTCGGGCGTCAATGGAATTTATTCCGCCGGCCCGCAGGTGAGCTGGCCGATTTTTTCCGGAGGCAGCATGGTTTCCAACGTGCGATTACAGAAGGCGGCCACGGACGCCGCCTACATCACCTACCAGAAAACCGTGCTGGCGGCGTTATCGGACGTCGAAGGCAATCTGGTGGCGTTTGCCAAGGAACGGGAACATAGCAAAGCGCTGGGCAACGCCGTCATTTTAAACCGTCGCGCGCTGGGATTATCGCAGCAACTTTACCGGGCCGGCACCACGGAATTTTTGACCGTGCTGGACGCGGAACGTTCTCTCCTGGCTTCCGAGACCGCGCTGGCGCAGAGTAAGCAGGCTGTTTCAGCGGATTTGGTGAACATTTACCGCGCGCTTGGCGGCGGTTGGAAGTAAATGGTTGAAAGTGGTAGTCTGGAAGTGAAGTAATGCTGACGGAGGTGTTATTGTGCCGAAAAAATCCTTGCCCCTATCCCGTGTTTACCGCCTGATCGAGCCGGGGCCGGTTGTGCTGGTCACCACCGCCAGCGGCGGGCGGGCGAACATCATGACCATGTCATGGCACATGATGGTCGATTTCGAGCCGCCGCTCCTGGCCTGTGTCGTCAGCAACCGGAACCACACCTTCGACGTCCTGAAAAAAACCAAGGAATGTGTCATCAATATCCCGACGGTGGAATTGGCCAAAAAAGTGGTGGCCTGCGGGAACACATCCGGGCGAAACACCGACAAGTTTAAGAAATTCGGTCTTACGCCATCCGCTGCCGCCTGTGTGCATGCGCCGCTCATCGACGAGTGCTACGCCAACCTTGAGTGCAAGGTGATCGACGCCAGGCTCGCGGCCCAATACAATATCTTTATCGTCGAGGTGGTCAAAGCATGGATCGACCCCGCCCAAAAACACCCCCGCACCCTCCATCATCAAGGCTGCGGCAATTTCGTGGTGGACGGCGCCCTCCTCAAGCTCCCTTCCAAAATGAAATAGCGGAGAGGAGCATAGTCCGGGGAAATATTCTCCCGGAGATTTCCCCGGTTCATGTGGAATTTATTGAGTTTACAACATGATGGCTTAGACGAGCGACAAATCCGCTGCCTACAATGGCTCCATCAATGAGCAGGGGCGTTGGCCGGGGCGTCCGCTGGAACCAGCCGGTCGAAGTCTTCCATAATTTCGAGGCCGCTGATTTTTGCGTTTTGATCCGGGCTTCCCGGCGCCGCCATGATGCGCACTACGATGTTTCCTTTGGCGTCAGGCATGATGTGGGGAAAGTCCTTAACCACCGCTTTTGCAGGACCGTCTGCTGCGCTGAAGATGTCGAAATCTTTCAAGACCGGCAGCCCGTTGATCTCGATGTTCTCCACCCGCTGCCCTGTGCTCTTGCCAAATATTTCCGCGAAATGCAGGCGCACGAGATAATACCGTCCCGCCGGAACCGGCAGCGTGTAGGCGAAGTCCCTGGCGTAACGCTCGCTTTGATAAACCCCTTCCGGCGCGGCGTTGGGCGCGCTCACATCGACGCGGTCTGGCTATCCTATTGACGCAACCTGACTCAATGGGTAGTGCTTGGTGAGCGATTTCCTCCGACAATGAGCTTGTAGGGAACCGGCGGCACTTGCGTGGCTTGCTGAAGCAGGCGATAAA
>Ga0181535_10007187_pt1 | contig 11273 bp, 8 predicted proteins | sample PEATcosm2014_Bin_44_FD_119774 | JGI IMG/M metagenome (GOLD analysis project Ga0181535, IMG submission 119774) | Peatland microbial communities from MTU Mesocosm Facility, Houghton, MI, USA - PEATcosm2014_Bin17_30_metaG | ecosystem: Environmental > Terrestrial > Soil > Wetlands > Peat | place...
CGGCCCTCGTGGAAGTGACGCTCACCGCCCAGAAGAACCAGGCCGGGAAGATCATTGGCGTGTTGGGCATCGGCCGCGACATCACCGACCGGAAACGGCTGGAAGCCCGGTTGTTCCAATCGCAGAAATTGGAGACCGTCGGCAAACTGGCCGGCGGCATCGCGCATGAGTTCAACAGCATCCTGACCGCCATCATCGGCCAGAGTGAATTGCTGCTTGCAGATCTGCCCGCCGGCGGCTCGCTGGCCCGAAGTGTGGGCGAAATCAGCAAGGCCGCCCTGCGCGCCGCCGTGCTCACCCGGCAACTCCTCGCTTATGGGCGCAAGCAAATGCTCCAGCCGGAAGCCCTGGATCTCAACCGGATCCTGGCTGGCATGGACAGCATGTTGCGCCATCTGATGGCCGGCGACGCAGTGGATGTGAGGATAGTCCCAACGGCCGCCCTGCGCCTGGTGAAGGCAGACACCGGACAGATTGAACAAGTGATCATCAACCTGGCCATGAACGCGCACGACGCCATGCCCAACGGCGGCAAACTCACGCTGGAGACCGCCAACGTCTCGTTCGATCTGGACAGCGTGGGCCGCTATCCGGATTTGAAACCAGGCGAATACGTGATGCTGGCCATCTCGGACACCGGCAAGGGAATGACCGAAACTGTGAAGGCGCGCGCCTTTGAGCCGTTTTTTACGACCAAGGGTGTCGGTCAGGGGACGGGTTTGGGCTTGTCCACGTGTTACGGCATCATCAAGCAAAGCGGCGGCCACATCGGCGTTTACAGTGAGCCTGGCCAGGGCACGACCTTTAAGATTTACCTGCCGCAGGTGTCCGAGTCAGCCAAGCCAACGGTCCAGCCTCTGGAGGCGCCTGATTTGCCGCGCGGGACGGAAACCGTCCTGTTGGTGGAAGATGATCCCGCCTTGCGCGAAATGGCGGCCACCTTGTTAAGGCGTTTGGGTTACACGGTTTTGGCCGCCGCCAATGGGGTCGAGGCCTTGAGCCTGTGCCATGAGCGGGGGACCGGGCGCATTGATATGTTGTTCACGGATGTGGTGATGCCCCACATGAGCGGCAAGGAACTGGCCGATCGCATGCGGGCATTGTATCCGCACACCCGGATTCTGTTCACCTCCGCCTACACCGAAACGGCGATTGTCCATCAAGGCGTACTGGACCAGGGCGTGGCGCTGCTGCAAAAACCATATTCTCCCTCGGCGCTGGCGCAGAGCTTGCGCGCCGGGTTGGATCAGGGGCCAATGAACCCATGATGTCAATATTCCTGAAGCATTGGATGCAGCGCCAAGAACTGACCACGTTCACGCGCGTGGTGCTGCTCATTGCGCTTTATTTTATTGGCGGACTGGTGGGCAAGGAAACCTCCTTTCTTTCCGGCAGCGTGGCGCTGGTCTGGCCCCCGGCTGGCATCGCGCTCGCCGCCATTCTGCTGTTTGGCTACCGGTTCTGGCCGGGCGTGGCCCTGGGCGCGGTGCTGTTTTCGTTCATGAATGGCATGCCGTTTGGTTTCTTCACGCTGGGCACCGCCATTGGCAACACCATGGGCGCCATCGTCTGTGCGTTCCTGCTGAACAAATTCATCGCGTTCGACAACGCGATGGAACGCACGCGCGATGTGACCGGCTATATCGGGTTGGCGTGTTTTCTGGGGACCACGGTCAATGCGGCGTTCAATGTGGTAAGCCTCGCCTATAGCGGCGTCGTGAAGTGGGACGATCTGTTTTCCACCACGCTGGTCTGGTGGGTGCCCAATGCACTGGCGGGCCTGGTGGTCGCGCCGTTCATCCTCACCTGGGCCACGCCGTCCGCCACCCGCTGGAACACGAAGCTGGTGGCCGAAGCCATCCTCTGCGGTGCGGGACTGGTCGCGGGCACGCTGATTTCCTTCAATTCCTGGTTTGTCTATGGAATTCAAAATTATCCGCTGGCGTATCTGCCGTTTCCCTTTCTCGTTTGGGGCGCGCTGCGCTTCGGGCCGCGCGGTGCCACCACGGGCACCTTACTGGTGTCGACGCTGGCCATCTATTCGTTGCTCCACCGAATCGGGCCGTTCGTGACGAATACGGAGACGGACAGCCTGATGCTGATCGGCAGTTACATTGGGATTCTGGCGGTCACCAACCTGCTGCTGGCCGCCGCCACCGCCGAACGCCGCGCGGCGGAGCGGGCGGTGTCGCAAAGTGAAAAACGGTTTCGCGCGGTGGTGGAGGATCAGACGGATTTGATCTGCCGCTTCAAACCAGACGGTCTGCTCACCTTTGTGAATGAAGCCTTCTGCCGCTTTCACGGAAAAAGCAGCCGGGAATTGATCGGCACTAATTTCTTCCAAACCCTGGGCAAAGAGGACGCCGCCGTTCCGTTAAGCTACATCAACTCCCTGCCGGCGGATGAACCGGTGGTTTCATTCGACCACCGCCTCCATGCGCCGGACCAACTGTTGGTCTGGCATCAATACCGTGTCCGCCGTCTGTTTCAGGCCAAAGGCGATACGCGGGAGTTTCAGGCGGTGATCCAGGACATCACCCAACGCAAACAATCCGAACAGGCCTTGCGCGCGAGCGAGGAAAAGTTCCGCTCGCTCATTGATCATATCCCGGACGTGGTCTGGACGGCCGCGGCGAACCGGGATTTGCTCTATATCAGCGGCAACGCCGTCAAGGTGCTGGGCTACCGCGCGGAAGAACTCTGCGGCGGGCAACTGTGGCTGAACCGGATTCATCCGGCAGATGCCGCGCGGGTCGGCCAGGCTTATCAGAAACTTTTTTCCGAGGGCGAAAAGTTTGATGTGGAATACCGGTTCAGCCGGCAAGACGGCGAGTGGATCTGGCTGCACAATCGTGCATTCGCCACCCGCCCGCGCGAAGGAACGATGTGCGCCGACGGTATTTTCAAGGAAATCACGCAGCGCCGGCAGGCCGAAGCCGCCATTCAACATGGCAAGGATGCCGCCGAAGCCGCCAGTCTGGCCAAAAGCCAGTTCCTCGCCAACATGAGTCACGAGTTGCGCACCCCGCTCAATGCCATCATTGGCTTCTCGGAAATGCTCGCCGACCAGACTTTTGGCGGCCTGAACGACCGGCAGCTCAAATACAGCAACAACATCCTCAACAGTGGACGCCACCTGCTCCAACTCATCAATGATATCCTCGATCTGGCCAAGGTGGAGGCCGGGCGCGTGGAACTGATGCGCCATACGTTCAGCGTGGCGAAGGCGCTGGCCGAAGTGCAAACGATTGTCAAAACGCTCGCCAACCAGAAACATATTCGCCTGGAATTCGACGCGGCCGGAGACCTGCCCACGCTGTTCGCGGACGAAGCGAAGTTCAAGCAGATCATGTTTAACCTCCTCAGCAACGCGATCAAGTTCACCCCGGACGGCGGAAAAGTTTTCGTGTCCGCCGCCCTCCAAGGCGTCACCGCCGACCGGGCGGGTGTGGTGGGCGAATCGCTGCGCGTGGCGGTGGGGGACACGGGCATCGGCATCAAGGCCAGCGACCAGGAACGGGTGTTCAAGGAGTTCGAGCAAGTGGACTCGTCGTACGGTCGGCAGCAGCAAGGCACCGGGTTGGGGCTGGCGTTGACCCGGAAACTGGTCGAACTGCACGGTGGCCGTATCTGGGTGGAAAGCGATGGCGTCGAAGGCAAAGGCAGCACCTTCTATTTTTTGATTCCGGTATCCAAGGCCGAAACCGGTCCGATTCAACTGACCGACAAACCGGGCGCGGACGACGACACCATCCGGCCACTGGTCTTGGTCATCACGAACGACGACGACCATCAGGCACTGGTCGGCAAATATCTGGCGGCGGCGGGTTACGAGGTGGCGGTGGTTTCCGAAACGGCGGCGTTGACAGCGGCGTTGCAAGCCCGGCGACCTTATGCCGTGATGATTGACCGGAAAATGGGCGACGCCGGCCCTCCGCCGGGACAGCCGCAATCTGATTCTTCGGACACGCTCATCCAGCGCAAGTGCCGGTCGCCCATCCCGGCCGGCATTCCCCAGGTGATTTTTTCGGAGGACGGACCTGACCGGCTCACGTTCAGTTTGCTGGGCAAGGAGGGAATCGTTTCCGCCCGGGCCAGTTCCCGCCTCGTGGACGCCATCCGCCAATCGGATAAGACCATCGGGAAGGAACTCAAGACCGTGCTGGTCATCGATGATGAGCCGGCCATCCTGGAATTGCTGACGAAAACCCTGCTGCAAAAGGGGTTTCGCGTGTTGCGCAGTTTGAACGGCCGGACCGGCGTGGAGTTGGCCACGAATTATCTGCCGGAGGTCATCATCTTGGATTTCAATTTGCCGAACGTGAGTGGCACGCAAGTGGTGGAACAACTGCGGGCGCACCCGCGCACGAAAAACATTCCCATCCTGATCAACACCGGCACCGTGCTCAATGAGGAAGAACGCCAGCGGCTGGCCGGCCACGTGCAGTCCATCACCTCCAAGACCGAACGTGAAAACCTGTTGTCGGAACTGGAGCGTCTGGGGGCCTTGAGTGACAAAGCAATGGAAACCGGAACACACTTATGACCGGCAATCAAATACTCATCATTGAAGACAACGTCTTAAACCTGGAGCTGGCCACCGACTTGTTGGAAGCGAACGGTTTCAGGGTGGTTTCGGCGCCCACGGCGGAAGAAGGGCTGCGGCTGGCGCGCGAACTTTTGCCGGAACTGGTCCTCATGGATTTCGGTCTGCCCGGCATGGACGGTCTGTCGGCAACCAAACATTTAAAGACCGATCCCGCGACGCGCCAGCTCACCGTCGTCGGACTCACCGCCCATGCCATGAAGGGCGATGCGGAACTCGCCTTGAACGCGGGTTGCGATGGTTATCTGACCAAGCCGATTGATACCCGGACCTTCGTGGCCACCATCACCCAATTCCTGGCTTCGGCAAAATTGCGGATGACCAGAAATAACTCCTTAAAATCATGACCAGCGAAATCATAAACATCCTCCTCCCGGCCAGCGGGATCAAAACAACCCGTGGTTTCGTGCTGATCGTGGACGATGAAGAGCAAAATCGCACGCTACTGCGCGACCCGCTGGAAGCGCGCGGCTACGAAGTTGCGGAGGCCGAAAATGGCAGCGTGGCGCTGGCCGCCATCGCCACCCGGCCACCCGATGTCATTTTGCTCGACGTGATGTTGCCGCAGATGGACGGCTTCGAGGTCTGCCGCCGGTTGAAAACCGATTCCAAGACCGCGCACATTCCCATCCTGATGGTGACCGCGCTTTCCGAACGCAAGGAACGGTTGATGGGCATTGCCGTGGGGGCCAACGATTTTTTGAACAAGCCGGTGGACCTCCAGGACGTCACCTTGCGCGTCGGCAACGCCGTCTATACCAAACAACTTCACGACCAGCTTGAGGTGGAGCAGGAGAAGTCCGAGCGGCTGCTGCTGAACATTCTGCCGCAGTCCATCGCGGAACGGATTAAAAAGGGCGAGTCCACCATCGCGGACAGTTATCCCGAGGTCACCGTGCTGGTGGCGGATCTGGTCGGGTTCACCACGCTCGCAGCTCACATCGGCCCGGAGCAGGTCGTGCAGTTGTTGAACGAGATTTTTTCCGCCTTTGATCTGTTGACGGAACAACACGGCCTCGAAAAAATCAAGACCATGGGCGATGCTTACATGGCGGCGGGCGGCCTTGCCGTTCACCGGACCGATCATGCCGCCGCCAGCGCCGAACTCGCGCTCGAAATGCAGACGGAGATTGAGCGGCTCAATCATCAGTGCGACCTCTCCATCCGACTGCGGATCGGCCTCTGCACCGGCCCGGTCGTCGCCGGGGTCATCGGACGCAAAAAGCTCGCCTACGATCTGTGGGGGGAAACCGTCAACCTCGCGTGCCGCTTGGAATCAACCGGCGAAGCGGGGAGAATTCAAATTTCCGAAGCCACCTACGAACTGGTGAAACACAAATTCCGATTTGAACCGAAGCACAGCCTCGAGGCCAAAGGACACCACGGTCTCTTTGCCTACTGGCTGGAGAAACGGACATGAAAGTTGGCGAAGGCAAAAGCGGGAAAGCGGGGAAGCGAAAAACAGGAGACACGAAGCGCACGAATTCTCACCAATCGGGCAGAAAATTTTTGACCACAGGGGCACAAAGACGGACTAATGAGCTAAGCTATGGCCCCCGGCCGGCGGAAAGCGGAAACCAAGAGAACCAGGCAGAGAAAATGAACCGAACTAAAGCCTGCCCCCTCCCACGCGCCCGCGAAAGGCCCTCTCTTTTGGCGATGCCGGCTTTTGTCAGTTGAGAATCGGCCGCCATCTCGCTCTGCCAATGCAACGCCAATTGAAAAGGGCGTGGAGTAGTGTATGATTGTTTAGGACTTTCGTTCGCATTGGAGTCCAACGCACGGCACGGAAACGGAAGCGGGCGAACGACAAATGGCGTTGCTCCCCACCGCGAAGACGGTCTTCCGAGCGTGAGGGGCAAGTCCCAGCAGGTTCGGTTTTGACCCACACCAGCGGAGCCATTCTCCTCGGCTCATGTATTGGGTTTACATTCTCCAGAATCCGACGGGCCGTTTTTACATTGGTCAAACCGACAACCTGTCGATCCGCCTCGCCAACCATAACCGCACCGACGAGATCAGCGGCAAATATACCCGCAAAAAACGGCCCTTGGGATCTGGTCTGGTCCGAACCTCACCCTGCCGATGCCGCCAGTCGTGTTTGACGAAACAACGCGGAGAGGCCAGATTCATGCTGGCAAGCAGGCTTATTTATGAAACATCAAACTCGCTGTGGATCCGTTGCAATCTTCCTGGCTCTGGCCACCGGGGAAACCCCGACGGCTTTCGCCCAAGGCAGCTTGACGCCTCCCGGACCGCCGGCGGCCACCATGAAGTCGCTGGCCCAGATTGAGCCGCGTGAGCCGATATCCTCAGTGCCTTATACCATCGGCACGCCGGGCTCGTATTACCTGACCACCAACCTTAGCACGGCAGGGAGCAATGCCATCACCATCGCCAGCAGTGGCGTGACCCTGGATCTGAACGGGTTCACCATTTCCTCGACGGCATCCTCGGCGGCGAATGGAGGGAGCGCCATTTTACTGGGCAGTGGCATCAGCGATATTACCATCGAGCATGGCCACATTCAAAGTGGGGTCACCACCAACAGCAGCGGCGTTTTCAGCGGTCCAGGTTTCACCGATGGGATTAATTTCGCCGGGAATGGGCCAATGAATGTGCGGGTCGCCGACGTATCGGTGACCGGTTGCTTGAATGACGGCATCTATGTGATCGCCTATCCGGATAATTCGAGTCTGGTGGAATCCTGCATGGTGCAGTTGGCGGGCGGGATTGGTATTGCGGCGGTCAACGTCAGAAATTGCGTGGCGCTGGCGTGCTATTCTCACGCGATTTTCTGCTCAACGGTGGCGGACAGCGAGGGCCAATCCATCGGCAGTGGCGCTGGCATCTATGCCCAATCCACCGCCCAAAACTGTTATGGGTACAGCAACAGCGCCCTGGCACCGCCCCTGATAAATCCCGCGCCCGGCCTCGAGGTTGGCGGCGTCGCCCAGAATTGTTATGGCTATGGCAACGCCGGTGGCAACGGCCTTTCCGCAGGCACGGCTTTGAATTGTTACGGAATTAGCAGCGGCGACGGCGACGGCCTGTCTGCCAGCTCACTGGCCTCGAACTGCAGCGGCACGAGCTCTACCGGGACTGGTCTCTACGTCGAAGGCGGCAATGCCCAAAATTCCCAGGGCTTTAGCTACGAAGGTGACGGCCTGGTGGCCTATGCCAGCGCGGAGAATTGTCTTGGGCAAAGCAACGGCAGCCAGACCGGGCTTTCGGCTCGGATTGCGTCTTTCTGCGAGGCTATCAGCTACCCCAATGGCACCGCCATCCAGGCGACGGTGGCCACCGGCTGCTACGCGCTGATTGGCACCAATGCCATTGTCAATCAATACAACATGCCCTGAGACACCGGTCATCCGTCCTGAAGAATTTGCGATTTATGGAATCAAATGGACCATGAAAACCAAAATACTTCTGACCGTTGCTTCCTGTTTCATTTTTCATTCTACCTTCGCCTTCGAGGGCCGTATCACAGCGGCGCTCACGCGCGGCGGCCGGGCCACGCCGCTGCTTTACACGGCGGGCACCAATTGCCTGCGCGTGGAAGTCACGGCGTCGGACCGGCCAAATGCGGTGGACCTGCTGGATTTGCCATCCGGGGAATTGACGCTGCTCTTCCCCAACAACCGCCGTTTCGTGAATGCCGCCGCAGTGCCACAAATGCCCGCGATGCCAAACCTCCCCACTGCCGGCGGGATGCCCGCCATGCCCGCCATACCGCCGCCGATGATGGGAAGAATGGAACTCACCACCACGGGTGATAAAACGAATCTGCTCGGCCTGGCGTGCGAAAAATTCCAAATCAAACAGGGCGGCCAGACCATGGACATCTGGGCGACGGCGCAGTTGGTTCCGTTCCAACCCTATGTGCAAAACCAACCGCACCGGTCCGGCCCGCAAAGGATCGAGGAGCAGTGGGGCGGCCTGCTGGCGGCGAAAAAACTGTTTCCGCTACTGGCGTCCTTGAAATTTGGCAACGGCGCGGAGCATTACCGTTTCGAGGTCCAGTCCATCACGCCGGCAAGGTTCACGCCCGACGACGCGGAGAAATTATTCCAGCCGCCGCCGGGTTATCAGGAACTCCGGCCATTGCCATTTTGATTGGGCACCAATGAAATTATGAACGCGAAGGTTTTATGCGCGCTGGCCGCCATCGTTGTTTCATTCAACATCCACGCTCAGACGACAATTGACGCCGCCCACCGTTACGCCTTTGGAGCGAACCTCGGCTGGCTGGATTGGGTCGGCGACACGAACCACGGGGCGGTGATCGGTGAATACGTGTGCTCCGGCAACATTTATTCCGCGAACGTCGGCTGGATCAATCTTGGCAGCGGCACGCCCGCCAACCAAATCCAATACCAAAACAATTCCGCCACGGATTACGGCGTGAATCAGGACGGCCTCGGCAACCTGACCGGCTGTGCCTATGGCGCGAACATCGGCTGGATCACTTTCGAGCAGACTTACGGCCAGCCCAAGGTGAATCTGTTCACCGGCCAGTTCAGCGGCTCGGCTTGGAGCGCAAACTGCGGCTGGATTTCCTTGAGCAACGCCGTGGCTTATGTCCAGACGGACACGGTTCAGCAAGGTGCGCTCGCTCCTGATGGCCTGCCCATCGCGTGGCTGCTGCTAAACTTCGGCACGACGAATGTGGACGCGAATGCGGATGCGGACGGCGATGGCGCCTCCAACGGCGATGAGTATCTCGCCGGAACCGATCCGAACAATGCCGCGAGCGTGCTTAAAATCACGTCCCTCCAGCGCACCGCCCCGAACACCAAGCTGACCTGGAACGCGGTGAACACGCGGTATTACGCCATTCAGACGAACTCGTCGTTGACGACCCGCGCATGGGGCGATTTCGTCACGATGAACCTGGCGGCCTGGAACAGCAGCCTCTTCATGGACACCACTTCCACAAATCGCTTCTATCGGGTCCGCGCCTATCGCCCACTGGCCCCATGAGGCGACGCGCCGAAGCGATTCTTTTGCGTCGAGGCGTTTCGCCCGCTGACGCCGTTATCTGCGTGACGCGCGCTCGACAAAGGCCCTCACGTCCGGCGATGCGGGCCTTGATCAATTGAGCATTGGCTGCCATCTCCTGCCGCCAATTCAAAGCCATTTGAAATGGGTGTGGCGCGGTATATTCTTCTTCAGGGCATTCGTTGGCTTCGGTCAAAGCATGGCTCGGGAACGGGATTGAACGAACGATAAATGGCGTGGCTCCCAACCTCGAAAACGGGATGCCGAGGGTGAGGGTCAGATCCCAGCAGGTTCGGATTCCACCCTCGCCTGCGGAGCCAATCCCCCTTTGGCTCGTGTAACGGCGACGCCGGCGCAGCCTGCCTTCAACCCGGCGATCCTGTTGGCACATCGAGGTCTGCGTTTCGCCGACTACTTGTTCTTAAACAAATCCAACGGGTTCAATTTCGGCGCGGTGTTCGTGGCGGGTAGGTTGGTGGGCGCCGGGGTTTTTTGGCCGGTCAACACACTGCCGACGCCCTGGAGGATACCGCCAGCGCTCCCGTCGGCTTTGACCCCGAGCTTCTGAGCGATGCCGGTGCCGGCATTTAGCAACAGTCCTCCAAGGGCCAACTTGTTCAGGTCAGCTTTGGGAGCGCCGAGTGTGCCGGTCACCGTGACGAACTGGGGAAGCGCCGCATAGGCCGCGCTCGCCGGGGTGTTGGCGGGAAGCAGGCTCGTCCTTTGTGCCAGTGACCGGCTCAAGGCGAATGCGATCGGCAGATTGAGGGGTGAATTGTTCAACACGTCCGCGATGGGAATCACGCCGGTGGACGTTGCCTGGAACGCCGCGCTCTGGGCGGTAAACTGGGTCAGCTTGAGGTTGCCGCCGCCCATTTCGGCTTGCGCCTGCAACCAGTCGAGCGGCGACTGCGTGATTTCAGGAACGCCCAAAAGTGTGGCGCGTGAGTTCAAGCCGGTAATCGCCCACGTTGACTGTCTTGAAATCGTCCACCTGGGTATTGAGCTTCAACTGCAGCGCCGCCTGCGTCAGCAGATTGGTGCCAATTTTGGCCGTGAGATCCGCGATCTGCGAACGGACGCCGAGTTTGAGCTGCTTGCCACCTTGGGCGGAGTCCAGATGAAGTTGCGCCGACAATCGCCCAGCGGAAATCGCGTCGCCGAGAACCGGCTTCCACGCTGCAAAATCAAAATTTGTCACCGCGAGGTCAAAGGCCGAATCGCCGGTCGCAGCGGCGTGCTTGCCCCAGGCGACGGTCATCGGTTTCGAGAGGCTGCCGTGCAGAAGCGGCTGCTGGTTCTGCGTGCCGTCGAGCGCGAAGGTTTGCACCTCGGCGGACTCGTTGGCGGTGTTGAGCGTGACGTTGCACGCCAGTTGCAAATCCAGCGGCGGCGTGGTCTGGCCTTTTTGCGTGAGGCTGAACTTGGAGGCGTTGAACCGCGTGTTCGCCATGATGATCGAACCGCCCTGCGTCAGCGTCACGTCGGTGGTGGCGTTGAGTGTGGTCGCGCCGAAATCAATGCCGAGCGGCGCGCCAATCAGGTTCAGCACCTGCCGGTCAATCGTGGCGACTTCCAGCGTCAAATGGCCTTCCTTCTTCGTGAGGTCGAGCGGGCCGCTCACCTTGACGGCGCCGAGCACCTTTTCACCGCGAAGAAAACG
>Ga0181535_10007189_pt1 | contig 11272 bp, 6 predicted proteins | sample PEATcosm2014_Bin_44_FD_119774 | JGI IMG/M metagenome (GOLD analysis project Ga0181535, IMG submission 119774) | Peatland microbial communities from MTU Mesocosm Facility, Houghton, MI, USA - PEATcosm2014_Bin17_30_metaG | ecosystem: Environmental > Terrestrial > Soil > Wetlands > Peat | place...
CGGCTACACAGGAAACGAATGGTTCTTGCGGCTCCCGCCGAGGCCGCCAGGCGGAGCGTCGCTTCGTCTTCTTGATCAACAGCTCGTGCGAGATCGTTCCAGTCCATCATGTTATTCTCGGGGCCCCCTTTTTGAGCCCACCCTTGCTCGAATTGTACTGCTCGTAACCGGGTTAGACCGGATTCGCGGAAGCTGTGTCCAGTAAAGCAGCCGAGCGTTTAGCCCGGCGATGATGGTGTCGGATACACTGACTCTGAATCTGCTCTACGAGGCCATGCCTCCATCCTGGATAAAAATCGGGTGTTCACGGAGTATAACGAGGTTATCGAGTGCAGGAGACGCAATTTGAATATTGAAAAGCTGAAATCCGTTTTGAATCTCGTTCCTCTACCTTTGGAGGGCGGCTGCTACACCGAGACATACCGCTCCACGGAATTGATCAAGCAAGAGTGGCTGCCAAGCCGTTATAGTGGCCCACGAAACATGAGTACCGCAATCTACTACCTGCTTGAGCCGAACACGTTTTCTGCATTGCACCGCGTTGCTTCCGACGAAATCTTCCATTTCTATATTGGCGATCCAGTTGAAATGTTGCAGCTGTGGCCGGACGGTTCGGGCAAACTGGTGCTGATCGGCGCTGACATCGAGAGGGGCATGGCTCCTCAGGTTGTGGTGCCACGGGGAGTGTGGCAGGGCTCAAGGCTTGCAGAGGGAGGAAAGTTCGCGCTATTGGGCTGTACCGTCAGCCCAGGATTCGAGTTTGCTGACTACGAGAATGGATCGCGCCACGTTCTCAGCCAAGCGTATCCGGAGTTTAGGCACTTCATTTGTGCGCTGACGAGATAGATCGAGCGCCACCGCCGGGCAGCGCGGCCGTATCCATTGTCGCTGTCTCAGTCGCCGCTGCCACGCGCGGCGCGGAGGATGGCTGCCAGGCTTTGGTCGACGTCGGCGTCGGTTGTGGCCCAAGAAGATACACTGATGCGCATCGCGGTTTTGCCCTGCCAAACGGTTCCACCGCACCAGCAGGTACCTTCTTCTTGCACCCGACGAATGACTTCCTGCGTTTTCGATGCATCACCGAATGAGACGAGCACTTGATTGATGACGACGTCATTCAACACATCGAAACCCGCCGCGCGTAAGCCCGCGGCAAACCGCTGAGCATGGGCGCATGTTCTTTGGACCAGTTCGGCCAGCCCCGAGCGACCTAAAGACTTGAGCGCGGCCCAAAACTCCACGCCGCGGGCTCTTCGTGAGGATTCGGGCGTGTGGTGCATTGGCTCGCGCCGCGTCCCCGGCGAAAGATACGCGGCGGAAATTCCCATGCAGGCGCGTAGAGCCTCCCCATTCCGGACAATCGCCAGCCCGCAATCGTAGCTGACGTTCGGCCACTTGTGTGCGTCTGTCGCCCAAGAGTCAGCCTTTTCGAATCCGTTCCATAGATGCCTGTACCTCGGTGATGCACCGGCCCAGAAACCGAACGCGCCATCGACGTGGACCCAGGCCCCATGCTCATGCGCGGCGTCGCAGATGGGCGCTGCGGGATCGAAGGCCCCCGTGTTGACGTTGCCGGCCTGAATGCAAACGATGGCGCGCGGGGAAAGCTTGGGCAGCTTCTCCGCGCGCATTCTTCCTTGTCCATCCGCTTCGACGAGGGTCACCCGTTTACGGCCCATACCGAGCATGTTCAGCGCCTTCAGCAACGAAGCGTGAACTTCAGCGCCCACCATAACTTCGATTGGCGGTGCATCGAAGAGTCCATCTTCGACCACGTTCCAGCCTTCGCGCGCGAGGAGCGCATATCGCGCCGCAGCCAGCGAAGTAAAGTTCGCCATGGTCGCTCCTGTCACCAATCCACCGTGGCAATCTAGCGGCAAGCCAAGCGCTTCGCAGACCCAGCGAATCACAACTTCTTCCAATTCTGCGGCGACGGGAGACATGATGCGCAGAGCGGCGTTTTGGTCCCACGCGCCTGCAAGCCAGTTAGCGGCCAGAGAGGCGGGTAGCGTTGCGCCATTGACAAAACCGAAGTAGCGTCCGCCGGTGGTTGCCACGGTTGCGGGTGAGCCGATCTCATCCAGCATTGCGAGAACTTCCTCGGGATTGCAACCAGACTCCGGAAAAGGCTCATGAAATCTCTGGAGTGCGGCAAGCGCAGCTTCCGCCGGTGCGACTCTTCGCTCGGAAGCCTCGCTGACATAACGCATGGCCATTTCCGCAGCATGAGTTAAAAGGGTAGCCGTCTCTCGTTTGTTCATCGTCTAATTCTCTGGGTCTATCGGGAATTTCCAGGGCGCATCTTACCTCATTTTGCGTTTCAGCCGACGTCAACGGCAGGAGCTGGAGATCGCGGTGACCCTATCACTGTTCATGGGAGCCTTCTTGGCGTATCCGCCGATAAAATGCTAGTTCTTGGCCAAGCCGTGCCACTCTGCGAATACAAATGCCAAAACTCTTCGCTGGGTGTGGAGTAGGAAGTGAGCAGACGGAAATGTGATGAAGATGATGTCTGCGTTCCGCGTGGCGAGGATGCTGGCCTTCCCGTTCGTGCATAATCGTCGGGGAACACCAGCACCCAAGCTACGGGTGGATCGCATGCAAAGGCGCAGTCGTCGCAGAAAGTAAAGATCAGTCGAAGCTGACGATCTCCACCCAGTTCGAGTCCTTGCCCGTTGGGTACTTCTTTAGCAGCGTGAGCGCGCCGCTCCCGCCGATGGCGTAGACCGAGATCGTGTCCGATAGCTCGCCGCTGACGACCATGTACTTGCCCTTGGGGTCGATGGCAAAGCCTCTCGGCTGCCTCTCGGTCGGCGTGCTCGAAAGATAGGTGAGCTTGCCGGTAGCAGCATCAACGCTGAACGTGGCAAACGTGTTGCTGGTGCGCTCCACGGCATAGAGGAACTTGCCATCAGGCGTAAGGTGCAGGTCGGCAGCCCAGATGTCTTGCGAGAGGTCACGCGTATCCTCGCCTGCCCCCACCGGGACGCGCGGCGCTCCCGGCTTCAGTTTGCTGCTCGCCGGCAGCATATTGACCACGTCGACCTGGGTTAGCAGACCGGTGTTGGCGTCCAGCGACAGAGTGGTGACCGTACCGACCAGCTCGCTCAGCAAATACGCGAACCTATTGTCGGCGGAGAAAATGATGTGGCGTGGGCCGGTATGGGCCTTCATCAGTACCGTCGGCGGCGTGTTGGCCGTCAGCTTGCCGGTCCTCGGATTGAATTTGAACTGGAAGATCAGATCGCTGCCGAGGTGCGGGACGAAAAGGTACCGATTGGTTCTGTCGATGACGACGGAGTGCGGATTTATGGCCGTGGGGATCGTCTGCAGCGGCGCGGAAACTTTGCCGTCCTTGGCGATGGCGCTGACGCTGACCAGATTGGCGCCGTAGCCCGCCCCGAACAGGTAGCGCCCGTTCCTAGAGGTGGAGATGTACGGGAAGCTCTCGCCCGCCGGAACCTTAAAGAGCTGCTTCAGCGCGCCAGTCTTGGGATCGATGGCATAGGTGAACAGCGAGACGGGCTTGGTGCGTGCCGCGGCAAACAGGTAGCGCTTGTCCGGGCTGACGGCCATCGGCATCACCAGCTTCTGCGCCTCGACGCGCGCCGCCGGCGTCAGCGTGCCATCGCTTGCCATCACATATGTCCCGATGGTGCCGTCCTCGGCATTTGACACATAAACATAGGTTGCCGCCTGCGCGGTACCCGCAATGGTGATAAGCGCCAACAAGGCGATCCCCGTAATCAGTTTGGTGAATGAGACCATTTATTTTTTCCTTTCTACTATTGGACAGATTGAACGGCCGAAGTGAGGAGCACAAGTCCGCTCCCGCCCAGAAGCGTTCCGGAAGTTGATTCTGTACCATGCCGCACGTCGCGGCAAGACATTCCTTGAGCGCGTCGATGACAAGGCTCGAGATTCCACGGCGTAATTCTCTCTTCCAGAATCCGAATTCCATTTCGACAAGCGATTCAAATTGCGGTGGTTGAGGCGGATTCCCTGCGTCATGGCGCACTCTCGTTCCCGTTAAGGGAAATGGAACCGCCTACTGCCAGCGGACGGAGCGGATGCATAGCGCCCGGTGTTTATCGCGGTTCGTGAAACATTGGGGTTTTCTTTTCAGCTTTGGTACGTGGTTTGCACGTGGGGATACGCACTCCGCCGCATCGGTCAGCTTTCCGTCCTGGCCGGGAGAACGCAGTGGCGTGCTCGGGGCAGGTGTAAGGAGAGCACAAATCATGAGACCAGTTCACAAATTCTGCGTAGTACCTTCTTTGCCGCCCGCAATCGAGGGCTTGCGCACCGCCGCCTACAATCTTCGCTGGTGCTGGAGCCATGACTCCGTGGAGCTGTTTCGGCGTTTGGACCGAGACTTATGGGAAAAAGCAGGACATAATCCCGTGCTTCTGCTCGGCACGATTGAACAAGCGAAGCTTGAAAATGCCGCCAAGGACGACCCGTTCCTGGCGCACCTGCGGCGAGTGGAGTCGACCCTTGAAACTTATCTCGCCGGGGATTCGACGTGGTTCCGGAGGACCTATGCAAAGTCCGACGACGAGCCGTTCATTGCATATTTTTCGGCCGAATTCGGGTTAACTGAGTGCCTCTCAATCTTTGCCGGTGGTCTCGGCATACTCGCTGGCGATCACCTGAAATCCGCGAGTGACCTGGGCGTGCCTCTAGTTGGTGTCGGACTGCTCTACCAACAAGGCTACTTCCGCCAATATCTGAGTCAGTCGGGGTGGCAACAGGAATCTTTCACGGACAACGATTTTCACAATCTGCCGGTCAGCATGGTCTATCACCCGAACGGCAGCCCCGTCATGATCGAAGTGGACCTTGCCGGACCGCCCGTGCATGCGCAAGTGTGGAAAGTGCAAGTTGGGCGAGTGTCTCTGTTTCTGCTTGATACGAACATACCCGCCAACGCGCGTTCCGAAGATCGCAATATTACCAAGCAGTTGTATGGTGGGGATCGCGAAATGCGAATCCGGCAGGAGATTCTGCTTGGAATGGGCGGCTACCGTGCGTTGCAGGCGATTGGCCTAGAGCCCACGGTTTATCACATGAATGAAGGCCACTCCGCATTTCTTGCACTCGAACACATCTTGCATTTGATGGAGAGTCGCGGTCTCAGCCTGGCGGAGGCACGTGAGTTAGCCTCCGCTAGCCTGGTTTTCACTACCCACACTCCGGTCGAAGCCGGCCACGACTACTTTCATCCCGATCTGATGAACCGGTACTTTGGCCAGACCGCGCGACAACTGGGCCTTTCGCAGACGGATTTCCTGAATTTTGGACGGACGCAGGGCAATGGGGAGTTCTGCATGACGGTGCTTGCACTGCGTTTGGCTTCTCGTGCCAATGCCGTCAGCAAGCTGCACGGAGAAGTCAGCCGGAAGATGTGGATGTCGCTTTGGCCCAGCGTTCCGGTTGGGGAGATCCCCATCGGTCATGTCACCAACGGAGTTCACTTCCGGAGTTGGATCTCAGCCGAATTCAATCAGCTCTATGACCGCTATCTTGGACCCAACTGGCGGGAGGAGCCGGCGAATGGCGAGGTCTGGAGCCGAGTCAAGTCGATCCCGGCCGAGGAATTGTGGCGGACCCATGAGCGCAGACGGGAGCGGCTTGTCGAATTGGCCCGTCGCCGAGTATGCGAGCAACGCATGCGCCGAGGCGCTCCCCAGGCAGAGATCGACGCGGCCGCGGAGGTGTTGGATCCGGATACGCTCACGATCGGATTTGCGCGCCGCTTCGCGACCTATAAACGGGCCACTTTGATCTTGCGGGACATGGATCGCTTGCGCCGGATTTTGACCAACGAGGAGCGTCCCGTGCAGTTGATTTTCGCCGGCAAAGCCCACCCGCAGGATGACGCTGGTAAAGAGTTGATACGCAGGATCAGCGAGTTCAGCCGAGATCCAGTGCTGGGCCGGCACGTTGTGTTCCTCGAAGACTATGACATGGCGGTCTCGCGATCCATGGTGCAGGGTGCGGATGTGTGGTTGAATACGCCGCTACGTCCCAATGAAGCCTCTGGCACCAGTGGAATGAAAGCTGCTGCTAACGCGGTGCTAAACATGAGTGTGCCGGATGGCTGGTGGGATGAAGTGTGGAATGATCCCCGAAACTCCAAGAAAATGGGATGGGCCATCGGCAAGGGCGAGTCTTACACCGACCCGAATTACCAGGACCAGGTGGAAGCCGAAGCTCTCTACGATCTGCTGGAACGCGACGTGGTGCCTTCCTTCTATGATCGCGGGGCGGATCGAATTCCCCGAAGGTGGGTGGAGCGCATGAAGGATTCGGTGGATTCCCTGTGTCATTTTGTCAACACGCATCGCATGGTGCGCGACTATGTCGAAGGCTATTACGCCAAGGCGCACGGTCAGTTTCGCGCGCTGGAGGCCAACAACGCCGCTCGGGCGCGTGAACTTGCGGCCTCGATGGAGCGCATTCGCAGGGAGTGGCACGCGATCTGGATCACCAGAGTTGAAGACAAGCTGGTCGATACGATCCCTGTGGCATCAGCCATGCGGGTCCGGGCCCAGGTACACCTTGGCCGTTTGAGCCCGCAGGACGTTCTGGTAGAACTATACGTTGGTCGCGTTGACATGCAGGGAGAGCTGGTCGAAGGCGAATCGGTTGCGATGGACGTGGTGGGACACGATTCAGAAAACAATTACAACTACATCGTGGAGACTTCGGCAGCCAGAAGCGGTCTGCATGGATTTACCGTGCGCGTACGTCCAAGCCATCCTGACATGTCGGCAGCCTTCATGCCTGGACTGATCTGCTGGGCGGATCAGTCTCGCGTCGCATCGGCAGCGGCAAGGTAGGCTTGGTGACAGCCGAAAGCGGGGGAAATCTGTCGTCTGTGAGTGTAGCTCGGCATGGTGCGGAAGCGATCGGCAGAACCGTTCTCTGGGCGCGTGCGGCCGGGCTTAGCCGACGACTCTGATCTCTTGTTTTCTAGTTCATCGTGGCGAGGGAACCTGGGACAACCCACCATGTTCGGCGGACCACGAAATAGGATCGCGCAAAAATCTCTCTACCTCATCCAACTCCGCCGGAGCAAGATAGTTTCCGCCCTTCGCCACGCGAAGGATGTCCCACCACGTCGCGAGCGCGTGAAGTGTAACTCCGATCTCTGCCCTGGTTTTCGAACTATCTGGATATATCCCGTAGTGAAAAACCACAAAAGCGTGCTCCACGATTGCGCCAGCCTCGCGTAGCGCTTGGCAGAAATTTACTTTGCTGCGTGCATCTGTCGTCAGATCCTCAACCAGCAGGGTTCGCTTGTTGCCGCGCAGATCACCCTCGATTTGAGCGTTTCGGCCGAAGCCCTGCGGCTTTTTGCGGATGTACTGCATCGGCAGAATCAGCCGATCCGCAATCCATGCGGCGAAAGGAATGCCTGCCGTCTCACCGCCGGCGACGCCATCAACGCATTCGACACCAATCTCACGAATGATCGTCGAAGTCGCGAAGTCGATCACGGTCTGCCGCAGGTGCGGATACGAGATCAGCTTACGACAGTCGATGTAAACGGGGCTCGCCCAACCCGAGGTGAAGAAAAAGGGATTGGACGCGCTGAAGTGAACCGCCCGAACCTCAAGCAGCATTTTGGCAGTCCGCTCTTGGATTAATTCCCGATCGAAAAAAACGCCGGAAGCCGAACTTCGTGCGCCGGTCATTGTGCCTCCCGAATGGCGTGGTAGAGCAGGTCGGTACCTTTGATGAAGTCATCAATCTGCATCGCTTCGCGGGGGTTGTGCGAGCCGTTTTCATTGCGGATGAAGATCATGGCCGAAGGCACGCCGGCGTTGGCGAAAATCGAAGCGTCGTGGCCGGCCCCACTGGCGATTGTCTCGGTTTGAATCCCCAGCTTTTGCGACAAGCCTCGAAGGCGCTCGATCCAGCCCTCGTTCATTCTGGCGGGCGCAGTATCGATGCGGCGGTCGAAGCGGAATTCCACCTTCCGGGCCACGCCGATGTTGCGGCACTCGGTGCGCATGAGGTGGTAAAAAGCCTCGAGAGTCTCCAGACTTTGGCTGCGCACTTCGAAGCTGAATGAGACCTCGCCAGGGATGCGAGACATCGCATGCTCGGCGGCATTAGTGGCGATAATCCCCGTCGTCACCACCAAATCCAAACCGCGCTCGAGCAACACCCGCCAGTGCTCGTCGAGGCGGGAAATAAGATCGGCCGCAGCAAACACCGCGTCGCGACGCAACCAGCGCGGCACTGCGCCAGCATGCCCAGCCTCTCCGACACAGACTATCGAGCGGTGGCGAATGTTGCCCCGGATTCCGGTTACGACCGCAACCGGGAATCCGCGTGCGACCATCACCGGCCCCTGCTCGATGTGAAGCTCCAAGTACGCCGCGACGGAACGTGGCTCAAGCAGTCTCTCGCGGCGGGCGATGCGGTCGACGTCGGCGCCGCATTCACGCATGCAGTTTGCCAGAACGCGGCCGGTGGCTTGGTCGGTCGACGCCAGATCATCCTCGGTAAGCTGGCCAAAAAGTGCGCTCGATCCAAGATAGGGCCTGCCGAACCAGGCGCTTTCTTCGCCCCGCAGCGCGATTACCTTCACGGTGCGAGGCGGAACGACGCCGTCGTTCCGCAAGCGTATAAGACAAATGATACCGGCGATCACACCGGCGGAGCCGTCGTAGTTTCCCCCCTGTGGCACGGAATCCAGATGAGAGCCGCAGGCAAGGAATGGAAGATCGGGCTCGCGGCCCTCGAGGGTTACAACGAGGTTGGCTGCTGCATCCCAAGTCGCTGCCAGACCGTGCTCTTCGGCAATCTTCTTAACGAGTTCCATCGCGGTCTGCTCGCCTGACCCGTAGCTCTGGCGGGTCACGCCGATCCCCTGACCCGTTGCCCGACGCAGATCATCGAAGAAGCGCGACGCCAGCGTCGCCGGATCGAAGTCGCCAGGCTTACTCCCCGCGGATCTGGCAACAGTGGTCATATTATCGTCACGCCCTGGGAGACGCCTCCATCGCGAGTCTCCTGCCGTACTACCTGCGTGCCGCTACCTGAAGTGTTCAATGCACGCCACACCTTTTCCGGCGTAAGCGGCAAATCCTTAATAACTATCCCCACAGCGTCAAAAACGGCATCTGCTATGGCAGGAGCTACGGCAATCACTGGTCCCTCTCCGATGCCTTTAGCTCCAAAAGGCCCAGGACCGTCACGATTCTCGATGAGATGTGTCTCAATTATGGGAATATCCATAGCTGTCGGAATCCGGTAGTCCAGCGGGCCTGCGTTTAACAGCTTGCCACGTTCGTCGTAAATCATCTCTTCCATAAGAGTGTGGCCCAATCCCATGAGCAAGCCGCCTTCTTCCTGAGCTTTGGCCTGCAGTGGATTAATTGCCAAGCCAAGTTCACTCACGTTTACCAGCTTCCGTACTTTCACTTTTCCTGTAGCTCGATTTACTTCGACCTCGGCGGCAGTGAAAACGACCTCCCAGAAGTCGGACAATCCGCCTAGCGGATGGCGAGAATCCTTCTTACCACGAAACATTCCCCGTCCTACGATTTCGCCCTGAAGCGGTCCTAAATGTTGCTTCAACAATTCCCCGTAGGAAATTGGACCATGGTGCCCTCTGATCGCTGCCTCAGCGAATTCCGCGACTTCTTCACTATCAATCACTCCTAGCTTGCGCGCAATTGCACGAAGTTGATTTAGCAGATCTTCACACGCAGCCATCACCGCACTTCCCATAGTGACTGTGGATCTGCTCCCCGCTGTCGCCAAATCGAAGGGTACGACCGCCGTGTCTCCCATGATCACTTTGATCTGTTCGACAGGGATTTGTAAAACTTCGGCAGCAATCTGACCGAAGGCAGTTCGCGCACCTTGGCCCATTTCCGTTGTTCCCACGGCGACAGTGACGCTGCCATCAGATTGGAGTTTCACCACGGCGTTAGAAACAGATGCCTGAATAGGGTTCTTTACTCCTATGGCTAGGCCGCGACCTATGTTGCTTCCTTTAGGATCGCTCCAACCTACCATGGAGGCAGCCCGTTTGAGCCCTTCGCGCCAGTCTCCGTCCGCGGGAGTGTCATTCGGTACAAACGTCTCTCCTCTGGACGGCACATTGCGCAACCTGATTTCGAGCGGATCGATTTTCAAAAGCCTGCTAGCGGCATTCATCTGGGACTCGATAGCCCACACTAGCTGTGGCATGCCGAATCCTCTGCAGGCGGTACTCATGACGGTATTGGAATAAATAGCTCTTGAAACGATGCGCGCATTGGGAGTGCGGTAAAGCCCACAGCCCAGAAATCCGGCTTTCTCCGCAATGCGCGTGGATGCATCCGCATAGGCCCCCATCAAAAAATCAGCTTTGACATCCTGAAAAACAATTCTTCCTTCGGCATCAAAGCCGGTTTGCATTCTCACGGTTGCAGCCAAGCGGCGGATGGTGAGAAAACCATCGTCCAGTGAGGTAGATATTTTGACAGGCCTACCTGTCCGCATTGCCAAATAAGCGGCAAGCGGTTCAAATTTGGGATAGCCTCTGCCTCCAAACCCTCCGCCAATATCGGACGCAATTACCCTCACCGCTGATAGATCCAGACCGAAACAAGAAGCAATAATACGTTGCAGGATAAAGGGACTCTGAATAGGGCTCTTGATCGTTACACCTTTATCCATGGGATATGCGATGCAGGACAGAGGCTCCAAAGCGTGATGGTGGACCATCGGAAACATGTACACATTGTCAATGACCTGCGCGCATTCAGACTTTGCCTTATCTACGTCCCCCCACTTGAATTCAAATTCGCCGCCAACATTGGAGTCGCAAACTCGTCCGTCATGTCTTTTGCCACCGGGATGCAGTAAAGGGGCGTCGGGCCTCAGCGCATCCATCACAGTACAAACAGCGGGAAGTTCCTCATACTGAACGCGTATTTGTCGAACCGCGGCTGCGGCCGTATCTTCATCGTTTGCCAGAACTATTGCTACTGGTTCACCGTAATACTTCGTTTCTCCCGAAGCTAACAATGGCTGATCGGCTATCACGGGTCCAAAACGTGGAATTGGCTGTGGCAGGTCGGAAGCAGCCAGGGCAGCTACGACTCCGGATACCTTCTGAGCCCCCGAGAGATCGATGCTGATAATCCTTGCGTGCGCGAATGCGGATCTCAGCAACTTGCCGTGCAGCATCCCAGCCATGTTGCTATCAATTGTGTACTCCAGGGCGCCCGTTACCTTCTTGACGACATCCGCGCGCCGAATA
>Ga0181535_10007192_pt1 | contig 11270 bp, 7 predicted proteins | sample PEATcosm2014_Bin_44_FD_119774 | JGI IMG/M metagenome (GOLD analysis project Ga0181535, IMG submission 119774) | Peatland microbial communities from MTU Mesocosm Facility, Houghton, MI, USA - PEATcosm2014_Bin17_30_metaG | ecosystem: Environmental > Terrestrial > Soil > Wetlands > Peat | place...
GCCCACCACTTTCCAAGACAACCAAGCTGGAGCCTTTGGACAAGAGCATCTGCCCAGGCCACACAGGATTACCGAATACCCTTGGCCTAAAAGAACGATGCCGCTAGTAAGCATTTGCTGCATCACCTATAATCATGAGAAATTCATTGCGCAGTGCATCGAAGGCTTCCTCATGCAGGAAACCACCTTCCCGGTGGAGATCATCATTCACGACGACGCCTCCACCGATCGCACGGCGGCAATCATACGGGCCTACCAAGCCAGGCATCCTGGGATCATTCGCTCAATCCTCCAGAAGGAAAATCAGAAATCCAAGGGAAAATTAATTTTCCCCATACCTTTCGAAGGATGCCGCGCTGAATACGTTGCGATGTGTGAAGGAGACGATTACTGGACTGATCCTAAAAAATTGGCCAGACAAGCCGCATTTCTTAACACGCACCCGGAATGTGTGAACTGTTTTCATAATGTAATCATGTTTTCGGATGACCAAGGCATTTCCAGTCCAGATTTAAGCTTGAATAAAGAAGGCAACCGGCTCATGTGTCGGCCCAGAACGAAACCCCGCTATTCTCAAAAAGATTTTTTCAAAGGAAATGTCATTCCCACTTGTTCAGTCATGTTCCGCAGGAAGGCAGTCGGAAAGCTCCCGCCGTGGTTTGAGAAGCTTCCGATCGGTGATTTGCCCTTGCATATCATTTGCACCGAGCATGGCAGAGCAGGGTATTTGCCGGACGTCATGGCCGCATACCGGATGCATCCAGGCGGCTTCTGGTCCAGCAAGTCGTTTCTGGACAAGATACCTCAAGAGATCAGGATGTTTGAAGAGATGGAGCGATACCTTCAGTCACGCCCCCAAAATGCTGCAATTCAAGCAAGCCGGCGACAGGCCGTATTGGCAATCTCCAGAAGCCGCAGCAAATTGGAGTTAGGCCGCGCTCGTCAGTGGCTTGACAGCGCGCCTGAAAAAGTCCCTGATGCCATCCGGCGGGCGTGGCTCATAAATCCACGCGAAGTCAAGTGGCTGCTGCGCTGGTTGCTTTGTATCTGGCCGCGTGTTCTTGGCGGAAAATTTACGGCCTCCCGCGTTCACCGCAAACTGCGAGAAAAATTTTGAAGGAACGCCGGGCTTGCCCACAATCGCCGTTTAAACGTCCTCTGGTAGGAGAATTCGCGAAAAACAGGACTTTCTCTTTGCGCGGTATTTGCAAAAATAAACAAAATTACTGATTTTATGCGCCATTTTTGGGGATTCATGCTGCGGCTGGGTGCGGTCATGCTGTTCCGCTGCGAACAAATCCTGCGCCCCGCGCCAAACCCGGCTTCGCTGACCTTCTGCATCGCCCATTTCAATGCGCCGGAATTTCTCGACGCCACGCTGCATTCCATCCGCCGTTTCCATCCCGACGCGCGGGTCATCGTGGCGGACGCCAGCTCGGAGTGGCACCAATATCTCGCGGCAAAGTCCGTCTGCCGGCGGCACAGCGCCGAGTTGCATCCGCTGGCCACACGGCACCGGCACACCGGATTGTTGAATTATATGTTCCGGCAGGTTCGCGGCCGCGTCGCGATTTGCCTCGATCAGGATTGCCTGTTGCTGGACAGGCTCGATCCGCTCATCCAGCAGATTCAGTCAGGAAAAGTTCTCGCTGGTCCCCGCGATGAATTCCGCGCCACTCATCCAAACCTGTGCGGGCATTATCCTCAAATGACCGGGCGGGCATTTCGCACGCGACCGGAGTTTGTTCACGCAAGCTTGATGGTGATGGACGCGCCGCGCGTTCGTGACTGGTCGTCCAAGCCGTTCATCTGGCGCGCCGAATGGGGCAAGCATCCGCTGGAACGCTATTACGGTTTGACTGAATTGGTCAAACGCAACCAACCCGATTGCGTTGTGATGCTAAACGCCAAGCACACCGGCTACGGGTTGGGACAGATATACATCTTCAACGGCTCGCCCCTGGCTTATCACCAATGGTATAGCGGTCAGGTTTATGGGAAGGACATCAAAATGGACTCCCTGTTCGACGCTGACTGGCTGCGCGGTGAGATGAAACGGTTCCTTGACGACTATTGGGCTGGCAAAGTGGATTTCAAGCTGGCGGCAGCGATTCATGACGCTGGCGGTGAGACAAATCTTTAGCCATTCCAGTTTCCTTATGACACCGACAGTAAGCCTCGAAACAAAATGTTGGGAACACGATTGGAAGCATATTCTTGAAGGCGAATGGCTGCGCCTGCTGGTGGAGCGGAATGCCCATCCCTTCAGCGAAAAAATCCTGATGATCAACAACGTGAAAAAACCATCCGTCGTGGCCAAACACGCGGAACGCGCCATTCAACAAGGATGGCTGACCAAATATGTCATTGTGGAGGAACACGCCGCCGAAGCGCTTGATTTTTTTTCAATCAGCCGGGAATCGCTGGGCGTTGGCTATCGCTATTCCATCGCCGAACTGGCGGGCATTTTTTTGTGCCGCTCCGATTTTCTTTTGCACTACGCTGGCGATTGCATGCCGGCGGCCGCCAGTGACTGGGTGTCCCGCGCAGCGCGCTTGATGTCGCAGGATCCGCGAGTCAAAGTCTGCAACCTCCATCCAGGGGAAAACCCCGGCGGAGAAAAATCTGATTTGGCGGATCAAACGGAGGACTTCTACATTTCATCCGGTTTTTCCGACCAATGCTACCTTGTCCGCACTGAAGAATTCCGCCGGCGCATCTACAACGAATCCCATCCCGCTTCCGCGCGTTATCCGAAGTATGGAGGCGAACTCTTTGAAAAGCGGGTTGACTCGTGGATGCAAAACCACGGTCATCTCCGGGGCACTTACAAACACGCCCATTACATCCACAAGAACTGGCCGCTGCCGCCGCTCGCCCGCCTGCATCGTAAATTGCGCAAAACATGGTCCCGCAAAATTTCCCCGTGGTTCGCTCGGTGATTAAAGTCAAAACGGCAGCAGGGATGAACCACGAAACACACGAAGCACACGAAAAGAAACTGGACCCGCTCGTTAAACGCGGCAGCAGACTCTTCAACTGGTGGGCGTGAACGCGCCTGATTATTTCGTGTTTTTGGTGTGTTTCGTGGTTTCCCCCGTTCAACCGGCCGCCGAAAAGACTCGCAAGACTAGCCTGCTTTCCGGCAGACTTCACTAGTTCGCATGATTGAATTTCTCCGCCGATTATTGAACATGGCCAGGCCGTTTAGGTTGCGCCTGTCCTTGGGTGTCCTGTTTGGATTCTTGAGCGGTTTGGTTGACCCGCTGCTGGTGCTGATCATTCCGCTGGTGGGCCTGGTGGTTCTTTCCGGCACGGGCGCGGACAACGCCGAGAACGTGCTGAAGAATTTGTCGCCCCGGCTGCAAGCCATTGCGGATACAGTTGCCGCCTGGTTTTCACAACCCGGAACCTCACCCGCCGCCGTGGTCAAAATCTTGGTGATCTTGCTGCTGCCGCTCATGTTTATCCTGCGCGGCCTTTTGAGCTATCTGAACGTGTATTGCCTGCAATGGGTCGCGGTCCGCGCCATCACCGACCTGCGCACCCGGTTGTTCGCCCATCTCCAAAACCTTTCCGTCGGTTTTTTTGCCCGGTCCAACACGGGCGATCTGATGTCGCGCATCAACTCGGACACCATGTCCTTGCAAAACACCATCACCGGGACGCTGGCGACTGTGGTAAAGGACCCGGTGACGGTGGTGGGCTGCGTAATTGTTCTGTTGAAATTGGACGCCCGACTCATGCTGGTCATAGCGCTGGTTTTTCCCGTTTGTCTCGTTCCCATCATCATTTACAGCCGCAAAGTGCGGAAATCCGCGGCCGCCGTTCAGAACAGTTACTCCGAACTGTCAACGGTGATGCACGAATCGTTCACCGGCAACCGCATCATCAAGGCCTACAACCTCGAAGACAGGGCCGTTCAACAATTCAGGGAAGTTTCCCAGCGCTTCGTCAGCCACCGCATGAGAATCGTTCGCTCGGAGGAAATTCCAGGGCCTTTGATCGAGTTTTTTGCCTCCGTCGGCGTCGCCCTGTTGTTCATCTACTTCGCCTTTCAGCAGAATTCTCATGCCGCCAAACTGGTCCCGTTTGCGATCGGGGTGTTTTTGATGTATCGCCCGATCAAAAACATTGTCCGGCTTCAGAGCCAGCTTCAACAGGCGCGCGCCGCCAGCCAGCGGGTTTTTGATTTGCTCGAGATGCAAAACTCCGTTCACGAGCCGGCGCAGCCCAAAATGCTCAAAGCCGCCGGCGCGGACATTCAATTCGATCACGTCTATTTTTCCTACGGCGAAAAAGTCGCGCTGAACGACATCCAGTTGCAGATCAAACCCGGGCAGATCGTCGCGCTCGTCGGCGCCAGCGGCTCCGGCAAAACCACACTCGCCAACGTGCTCCTGCGCTTTTACGACCCGCAGCGCGGCGCCATCCGCATTGGCGGTGTGGACATCCGCGATGTGACCACGCGCGACCTGCGGAACCAAATCGCCGTGGTCACGCAGGAAACCATTTTATTCAACGACACCATTCGCAAGAACATCGAATTGGGCCGGCCCGGCGCGTCGAACGATGAAATTGTCGCCGCCGCGCGCCACGCTTACGCCGGCGATTTCATCATGGAAAAGCCAAACGGCTTTGACACTTACATCGGTGAAAAGGGCGTGACGCTCTCCGGTGGCCAGCGCCAGAGGCTCGCCATCGCCCGCGCCGTTTTGAAGAACGCACCGATTCTTGTGCTCGACGAGGCCACCAGCGCGCTCGACACCGAATCCGAACGCGCCGTGCAGGCCGCGCTGGACGAATTGATGAAGGGCCGCACGACGATTTGCATCGCCCACCGGCTCTCAACGATTCTTCACGCCGACGTGATTGTGGTGCTGGATCAGGGCCGCATCGTGGAAACCGGCTCGCACGCGGAACTGGCCCGGCGCGGCGGCATTTACCAAAAACTTTACGAACTGCAATTCCAGTCGTGAGCGCGCGGCCCGAAAAAATCCTCGCCATTCAGTTCAAATACTTCGGCGATGCGGTGCTGCTGACGCCTTCGCTTCGGGCGCTGCGCGAACATTTTCCGCAGGCTGAAATTCACCTGCTCGTCCCGGAGGAAATTGCGCCGATTTTCCAGCACCTGCCGTGGCTCAACCGCGTTTGGCCGATGCCGCGCCGTCGCGGCAGCGCGAGCTTGCGGCAGACCTGGCCGGTCATCCGCGCGTTGCGCCGCGAGCGTTTCGACCGTTCCGTGGACTTCGCCAGCAATGACCGGGGAGCGATTTTGAGTTTTCTCACCGGCGCACCGCAACGGCTCGGCTGGGCGGAACGCGGCGGATTTTTAGGCCGCCGGTTTTGCTACAACCAGCGCGTCGCGCCGGAAACCAAGATGCAACACGAGTTGGTGCGGTTGGCGCATCTGCTTTCCGCGTGGGAGATCGCAGCCTCCTCGCTTGAAGCCGAAATCCGCTCCGATCCCGCTTTGGCCGCGCCAGCGGAAAAATTGCTGCCGCCGGGAGCCATCCTTTGCCACGTCGCTTCCAGCCAGCCGAAAAAAGAATGGCCGCTGCGTCACTGGGCTGAATTTCATCGGCTTGCCGCCGCCACGGGATGGCGCGTCCACTTCACCACGGCCGTCGGCGCGCGCGAACAAACTTTGATGGTGGAGTTGAAAAAAATCCTGCCGGACGCGCCGGTGCTGCCGGTGATTCCCGAACTGCCGTTGTTTCTCGCCGTGTTGAACCGCGCGGAGATGTTCATTTCCGGCGATACCGGCCCGCTGCATTTTGCCGCCGGCCTCGGCGTGCCGACCATTTCGCTTTTTGGCCCCAGTTCCGCCACGCAATGGGCGCCGTTTGGCCGGCGTCATCAGGCCTTGACCGGCAGCCCGTGCGGGTGCGACGGGAATTCCGCCGTTTGCCACGGACCAAGCCATTGTCTCGCCGCCATCACGCCGGAAGAGGTATTAGAACGGCTGAAAATAATTCTGGCCAACCCGCCGGTGACACGCGGATAATTTCCCTCCGGCAACAAACCGCATGCGCCCATCCAAAAAGTCTCGCCAACCGGAAGCTTTAACCGCCAATATCCAGGCATGAAGGCACTGGTTACCGGCGGCGCGGGATTCATCGGCTCGCATCTGGCCGAGGCGCTTTGCCGGCGCGGCGCGCGCGTGGTGGTGCTCGACAATTTGAGTTCCGGCAGTCTCGGCAATCTGGACTGGCGACGCGGCGATGACGGGCTGGAATTCATCGAGGGCGATGTTCGCGACAAAAATCTGCTGGCGAAGGCGGTCTCCGGTTGCGACTGGGTGTTTCACCAGGCCGCCCAGGCATCCGTGCCGTATTCCGTGGCCATGCCGTTGGAAAGCAATGCCCATAATCTTGAAGGCACGCTCAACTTATTGGTCGCCGCGCGCGACGCCGGGGTGAAGCGTTTCCTCTTCGCATCTTCCTCGGCGATTTACGGCAACGACGGCGCGGCGCTCAAGCGCGAGGGATTGCCGCCGAATCCGCTGTCGCCCTATGCGCTGCAAAAATACGCCGGCGAGAAATACGCGCAGCTCTTTCATCGCCTCTATGGTCTGGAGACCGTCGCCCTGCGCTACTTCAACATTTTCGGTCCGCGCCAGGCATTCACGTCGCCCTATTCCGGGGTCATTGCCAGGTTCTGCACCAGGATGTTGCGGGGAGAAGCGCCGGTGATTTTTGGCGATGGCCGGCAGTCGCGCGACTTCACGTTCATCGGCGACGCGGTTGCCGCCAATTTGATTGCCGCCGAAGCTCCTTCGGAGCGCGCGGCGGGCAAAGTCTTCAACATCGCCACGGGGCAATCCATCACGCTGCTCCAACTGGTCGTTGAATTGAACCGTCTGACCGGCCAGCGGTTGCAACCTCGTTTCGAGCCGCCGCGCCCCGGTGATGTGCGTTCCTCGCAGGCGGACATTTCCGCCGCGCGCCGGGAACTTGGTTATGAATCGAAAACAACTTGGGAACAGGGATTGGCGGCCACGCTTGAGCATTATCGCAAAACCCCGCCATCCGTAAAAAAATAAATTGGACGCAAAAAAGGAAATGGCGCGGCGGCGCGACGTTTATGACTGTTCAAAATCGTTCGAACAAAGTAATCTTTCGGGAAATGTCCGACACAATTCCCTACCTTGATTTGCCCGCGCAGATTCGCAGCGTCCGCAAGGAACTGGACGCCGCCATCGCGCGGACGATTGACCATTGCTCCTTTTGCCTCGGCCCCGACGTGGCGCAGTTTGAAAAGGACTTCGCAAAATTCTGTGGTGCGGATTATTGCGCCGGCTTCAACAGCGGCACCTCGGCGCTGCACGTGGCGATGCTGCTGCTCGGCGTCGGGCCGGGCGACGAGGTGGTCACCACGCCGTTCACGTTTGTCGCCACGAGTTGGGCGATTTCCTACGTCGGCGCGAAGCCGGTCTTTGTGGACGTGGATGACGCCACGTTCAATCTCGACCCGAAGCTGATGGAACGCGCCATCACGCCGCGCACCAAAGCCGTCATGCCGGTGCATCTCTACGGCCATCCATTTGACCTCGATCCGGTTCTGGCGATTTGTAAAAAACACCGGCTGCCGCTCGTCGAAGACACCGCGCAGGCGCACAACGCGAAATACAAGGGGAATATCGTCGGCACGTTTGGCGACATTTCCTGCTTCAGCTTTTACCCCGGCAAAAACCTCGGCGCGTGCGGCGAGGGCGGCGCGCTCGTGACCAACAACGCCGCGTTTGACAAACGCGCCCGCTCCCTGCGCGAGCACGGCTCCACCGTGCGGTATTATCACGATGAAGTCGGATATAATTATCGCATGGAAGGCATCCAGGGCGCGGTGCTCGGCGTGAAACTGAAACACCTGGCGAAATGGACGAACGAACGCCGCCGTGTGGCACATCGGTATCACGAACTGCTGGCCGGCACGCCGCTGCAACTGCCGCGCGAAGCCGGTTACGCCGAAAGCGCCTACCACCTTTACGTCGTCCGCCATCCGCGCCGCGATGATTTGAAGAAACATCTTGAAGCCAGCGGCGTCGGCTGCGCGTTGCATTACCCGCTGCCGCTGCATCTGCAAAAGTGTTACGCGAACCTGGGCCACAAGGCCGGTGATTTTCCCGTTGCCGAAAAGGCCGCGCGCGAGTGTTTGAGCCTGCCGATTTATCCCGAATTAACCGACGCGCAAATCCAGCGGGTCGTCGAGGTCATCAACCAATTTTTCAAGAAGCGTTAAATTTCTGCTGTCCACGCCCCGTGAATTTCAGGCATAATGCGGCGCGTTTGCCGCAACTTATGAAAACCGCCAAATCCAAAGACTCCGCCACCAGCCGCTGGCTTTCCTACCGGCCCGAAATCAAGGTCCTCGACTGCACCATCCGCGACGGCGGCCTGATGAACAACCACCATTTCGAAGACAAAATCGTGAAGGTCGTCTATGACACCTGCGTCGCCGCGGGCGTGGATTACATGGAGCTCGGCTACAAGGCGTCGCGCAAGGGCATCAAGGTTGGCGAACACGGCGATTGGAAATACTGCACCGAGGAAACCATGCGCCGCATCGTGGGCGACAACAAAACCGATTTGAAGCTCACTGTGATGGCGGACGCCGAGCGCTGCGATTATCACGAGGACATTTTGCCGAAGAAGGATTCGGTGCTGGACATGATCCGCGTGGCGACCTACATCCACCAGATTCCCACCGCGCTGGACATGGTTAAGGACGCGCACGACAAGGGCTACGAAACCACCGTGAACCTCATGGCCGCCTCGGCCATACCCGACCGCGAGTTGAACGAGGGTCTGGAAATGCTCGCGAAGTCCGAGGCGCTGGCGATTTACGTGGTGGACAGCTTCGGCGCGTTTTACAGCGAGCAGATTCACGCGCTGGTGAAAAAATATCTCGGCTACTGCAAGTCGTCCGGCAAGGAAGTGGGCGTCCACATGCACAACAACATGCAGCTCGCCTTCGCCAACACCATCGAGGGCATCATCGAGGGCGCGAATTTTCTCGACGCCACCATCGCCGGCCTGGGCCGCGGCGCGGGCAATTGCCCGATGGAACTGCTGCTCGCCTTCCTGCACAACCCGAAATACGAACTGCGCCCCGTGCTGGATTGCGTCCAAAACCACATCGAGCCGATGCGCGCGAAACTGCTCTGGGGCTACGACCTGCCGTATTTGCTCACCGGCATGTTGAACCAGCACCCACGCACTGCCATCAAGTTCAAAGAAGCCGAACTGAAAGGCGAAAAAGGCGACATCTTGAAATTCCACGACACGGTCACGGACCAGGAGTAAGCGTCTCGCAGACATGTCATGTGAACATCTGTGGCTTGCCCCGACTCGGTGTCGGGCGGTAACTTGTCGCCATGTCGCACGCGGACTTTGTTCATCTTCATTTGCACACCGAGTATTCATTGCTCGATGGCGCCTGCCGGCTGGACCGGCTGGTGGACAAGGCGCATGAACTGAAATTCCCCGCGCTCGCCATCACCGACCACGGCGCGATGCACGGCGTCATTGATTTTTACCAGGCGGCGCGCGAAAAGGGCATCAAGCCCATCATCGGCTGCGAGGTTTACGTTGCGCCGGGCAGCCGGCTGGAAAAGAAAACCGGCAGCACCGGCGGTGGACGCGACGTTTATCATCATCTCGGCCTGCTGGCGAAGGACGAAACCGGCTATAAAAATCTCATCAAGCTTACGACCGCCGCGCATCTGGAGGGCTATTATTACAAGCCGCGCATTGACAAGGAAATCCTCGCCGCGCACAAGGAAGGACTGATCGCGATGTCCGGCTGCCTTGCCAGCGAGATTCCCGACTGGATCATGAAAGACCAGTTGGACAAGGCGCGCGATGCGGTGGATTGGTTCAAGCAAACGCTCGGCGCGGACAATTTCTTTCTCGAACTGCAGAATCACGGCATCGCGGAGCAGGCGAAGGTGAACCGCCATTTGATCAAATGGGCAAAGGATTTCGGCCTGAAACTCGTCGCCACGAACGATGTTCATTACATCAACAAAAGCGATTCACACGCGCACGACTGCCTCGTGTGCATTGGCACGCAGGATTTGTTGAGCAATCCCAAACGGATGAGCGCAAGCTATGCGCCGGAACAGTTTTACCTGCGCAGCGCCGAAGAAATGAAGGCGCGTTTCACCGAAACTCCCGAGGCGGTAATGAACACCTTGGAAGTCGCCGAGAAATGCAATTTGGAAATCGAGTTCGGCAAACTACATTACCCGGTGTTTCATCCGCCGGAACATTTCACGCGCGAGGGATTTTTGCGCCAATGGCTCGCGGAAGGTTTGTTCCGCCGCTACACAATTCACGCGAAGGCGGAAGGAAAGGAATTTGTCGTCACGGGAATTGACGATCCGAAGCGGTTGCCGACTTTTGATCCGGCGAATCCGAACGAGCAGGAGGCCATGAAGACTGTCCTCGACCGGCTCAAGCTCGAACTCACCGTCATCGAAAAGACCGGTTTTATTTCCTACTTCCTCATCGTCGGCGATTTCATCCGCAAAGGCCGTGAGATGGGAGTGGCGTGTGTGGCGCGCGGCAGCGCCGCCGGCTCGATTGTCACTTACCTGCTGGAAATCGCGAACGTGGACCCCATCCGCTACGGCCTGCTGTTCGAGCGCTTCCTGAACCCGGAGCGCGTCAATCCGCCGGACATTGACATTGATTTCGCCGATGACCGCCGCGCCGACGTAATCGAATACGTCCGCGAAAAATACGGGCGCGATTCCGTCGCGCAAATCATCACCTTCGGCACGATGGGCGCGAAATCCGTCGTGCGCGACGTGGGCCGCGTGATGGGCTTGAGCTACGGCGAATGCGACCGGCTGGCGAAGATGATTCCGTTCGACTTGAAAATGGATTTGACGAAGGCTCTCAAGCAATCGCCGGAATTCAAGGAAGCCTACGAGACCGAGGGGGTCACGCGCGAGCTGATTGACACCGCGCTGATTCTCGAAGACCTCACGCGAAACGCGAGCGTCCACGCGGCGGGCGTCGTCATCGGCGACCAGCCGCTCGTGAACTTGCTGCCGCTGAAGGAGGACGACAGCGGCACGCTCGTCACACAATTCGCGATGAACCCCGTCGGCGACCTCGGCCTGCTCAAGATGGATTTTCTCGGGCTGAAAACGCTGACAGTCATCCGCAATACCTGCGAACTGGTCCGGCAGAACCGCGGCGTGGAAATTCCAATTGACAACCTGCCGCTCGACGACGCCAAAACCTACGAGCTGCTCAACA
>Ga0181535_10007193_pt1 | contig 11270 bp, 6 predicted proteins | sample PEATcosm2014_Bin_44_FD_119774 | JGI IMG/M metagenome (GOLD analysis project Ga0181535, IMG submission 119774) | Peatland microbial communities from MTU Mesocosm Facility, Houghton, MI, USA - PEATcosm2014_Bin17_30_metaG | ecosystem: Environmental > Terrestrial > Soil > Wetlands > Peat | place...
AGGTGCGCACGCCGCCAAATGAGAACTGCCCGGTCCCGATGCGCCGCTCCTCACGCTCCAGGCCCGTCAGAAAGGCCAGAAACAGCACCAGCAAAATCTTGACGCCTTCCGGCGGCAACAGTCGGTAGAGATCGGTCCACACGAAATCAGTACAAGCATATCTGATTTGCGCGCCCCATTGAACCGGCGCGTCCATGGGCTCGGCGGTGCCCGCTGCCCGCCTAGTCGCCGACCACTTTACCCAGCGAGACCCACTCCTGCCCGTTGAACTGGATCAGGAACAGCCGCTTGATCGGCTGATAATCGGTCGGACTCGTCGTGATTCTGATTCCGGGGCGCAGCATCCCCAGTTCCAGATCGAGGTTCGCCGCCTGCTTCATTACGTTGGCCCGGGTCAGGTCGTCGCCGCACTTCTTCAGAACTTCCACCAGCGCCTGCGCGACCTCGTAGCCGTACACCAGATTGGCATCCCGAATGTTCGCGTCGGGGTTGTACTTTCTCATCCATTCCAAAAACGCCGCCACCGCGGCGTCGCTCTGCGCTTGCGGCCTGAGCCAGTTCTTGGAGCGCGCATTCGTAATCACGCCGGCCGCCTTCTTCAGGCCGGCCGGCTCGAGAAAGGCGGCGACGGAGAGCGACGCATTGGGGATGAATTGCAGCGGATGCCAGTCGATATCATAGGCCTTGCGAATCGCCCGCGTCGCAGACCGTCCCACCGCCAGGTTCATAAACACGTCGGCGCCCGAGTCTTTGAGCGCAGCGACCTGCGCATCGATCGCATCCGGGTCGGAGTAATCGAAGGACGCCTCCTTGACGATTACGGCCGCCGCCTTTTCCGCAAGTCCTTCCCGGATGCCCAGCAACCACTCCTGTCCGGAAGAGTCGCGCGCATACAGGATCCCGATCCGGGCGTCCGGCTTGTTCTGCAGGACGTACTTGGCATAGACTCGCCCTTCGGTCCGCTTGCTGGCCTGAAACCCCATCGTCCACGGGAAATGCGAAGGATCGTCGAATGCCGATTCGGTGGCCGCGACAAAGAGCTGCGGCACCTTTTTCTCATTCATGTAAGAACGGATCGCCAGGTTGGCCGGGCTGCCCCAACTGCCGGCCGTCAGCAAAACCTTGTCCTCTTCCACCAGCCGCCGCGCCAGGTCGACCGCTTTATCGTTATCGGAGCCTGAATCGACGCTGATGAAGTTGATCTTGCGGCCATTGACCCCGCCTTGGTCGTTGATCATCCGAAAGTAAGCCGCCTCCGCGCGTCCGATGGCGCCGTACTCCGAAAATATTCCGCCGTACGGCATCACGTTGCCGATCTTGATCTCGGAGTCGGTCGCGCCCGGGTCGTATCTCTTCTCCGCCTGTGCGGCGGCAAGCGAGCACAGCAGGAGCACCGTCGCGCGCAGTCGCAGCCTCCGCGTGCGCTGATTCCGGATTCGTCCCCGGCCCCGGTTCGTCCGCCTCTCCATATGCGCCATCCTTCCATCCACTCTACGAAGTTTCGCCGTTCCGGCCTCTAGCGCTGCGCCCAATAGTGGTGGCGGGCCTGCACCGCCACTCCCTTCTGCTTGGCCGTCAGCTGGATGCTCCGAAACTCGGAGATGGTGGCCGGCTTGTCCGACACGTAGCCCAGGCTGTATTGGTTGCGCAGTTCTTCCTGTAGGACATCGAAAACCTGGTCCAGGCTTTGCTTCTTCGAAACCTCGAAGAAGCTGCCGCCGGTCTCGTTCGACAAGCGCTGCAGAACACTCTTGCCGTCGTGGCCTCCGCCGAAAAGTCCATAGGCGCCGGGGTCGGAATACAGAATCGAATAGATGAGCGTGTCCGCGCGCTCCGCCGCCTCTACCGCATCCTGCGCTGTGCCGGCGCTGCCGAAATCCACTCCATCGGAAAGCACGATCAACGCCTTGCGGCCGCTCTGCTTTCTCATGATCTCGTCGCTCGCCCGCGCCACCGCATCGTAAAGCAGTGTCCCGCCGCCCTGCTGCATACGCAGCTGGCGCGTCGTTTCCGTGTCCACGTAGGCCAGCGCATCCTCCAGCCGTCCGACCGACGACGTCAGCGCCTGGCGCACCTGAACCACGCTGTCGAACTGCATGATGAACACCTGGTCCTTGCCTTCCCGCACCACCTGGTCCAGGAAGCGCAGGCTGGCGCCGCGCTCGCCGTCCAACACCCGCCGCTGGCTGGCGCTGGTATCCACCATCAGGCCCACCGTGAGCGCCAGGTTGCTCTCTCGCGCGAAATAACGGATGGTCTGCGGCCTGCCCTCTTCAGAAAGCAGGAAATCGTCCTGGCTGAGATTGCCGACCAGTGATCCGTTCTTGCTGCGCACCGTCGCCAGAACGTTGACTACTTTGACATCGGTGGAGAATACCGGCTGGTCCTGGCCGCGGGCGAATCGCCTTCCACACCAGGCCGCCGCCGCCAGGACAACCGACCTTCTCTGCATCGCGTCGATTATATCAGCGCGTCTTTCGGCCTCGCGCTCTTGGAGCTGCCGCCGCCATTGCTAGAATCAAATGAAAATGAAACTTGCACTCGGCCTTCTCGCCTGCGGTTTACTGTACGCGCAGCCCGCTGCGCGGCTTGACGTCGACGCCACCGATGCGCCCCGCCGCCTCTTCCACGTGCACCTGACCCTCCCCGCCAAGCCGGGCGCATTGACCCTGCTGTATCCGCAGTGGATTCCGGGCGAGCACATGCCGAGCGGCCCCATCGTCAACCTGGTCGGCCTCAAGATCCAGGCCGCCGGCCAGACAGTCCCCTGGCGGCGCGACGACATCAATATGTTTGCCTTTCATGTCGACGTGCCCGCCGGCGCGTCCTCGCTCGACGTGGTCTTTGACTTCATTTCGCCGCCCGAAGCATTCGGCTTCACCGAAGGCGCCTCCGCCACCACCGAGCTCGCCGTTCTCAACTGGAACGAGTTCCTGCTCTATCCGCAAGGCAGCCAGCCCGACAGTACCCAATTCCAGGCTTCGCTGCGCGTGCCGAATGGTTGGAAATATGGCACGGCGCTGCCCATCCAGCATGAGTCCGGCAATGAAATCGAATTCCAGCCGGCCCCGCTCACCACGCTCATCGATTCCCCGGTTTCCACCGGCGCCCACTACCGCACCGTCGACCTGGGCAACGACCGGGGAGCCTCCCACTATCTCCATCTCGCCGGCGACAGCGCACAATCCGTAGATATCCCCCCGGAGCTGGCAGCCGAGTTTAAGAATCTGGTTTTGGAAACCGGCGCGCTCTTCGAATCGCGCCACTATCGTGACTACCATTTCCTGCTCACGCTTTCCGATCACGTGGCGCACTTCGGCCTGGAGCACCACGAATCGAGCGACGACCGCGTGGATGAGCGCACTCTCATCGATCCGGGACCGCGCACCCTCAGCGCCTCCCTCCTCCCGCACGAATTCACCCACTCCTGGAACGGCAAGTATCGCCGTCCCGCCGGCCTCACCAACGGCGCTGCGGACGGCGGCTACGAGACACCCATGGAGGGCGACCTGCTCTGGGTTTACGAGGGCCTCACCGAGTACCTGGGCGAGATTCTCGCGCCGCGCAGCGGCCTCTGGACGCCGCAGGAATACCGCGACTCCCTGGCCATCACCGCTGCCGCGCTCGATACGGAGTACGGCCGCACCTGGCGGCCGCTCGAAGATACCGCCGTGGCCGCGCAGCTCCTCTATACCACGGGCGATGACTACGGCGCCTACCGGCGTAGCGTCGACTACTACCCAGAGGGCACGCTCATCTGGTTGGAAGCCGACGCCACCATCCGCCAGCTCAGCCACGGCGCCAGGAGCCTCAACGATTTTTGCCGCTTGTTCCACGGCGGTCCCGGCGGCGCTCCCGCGATGAAGACTTACACATTTCAGGACGTCGTCGTAGCACTGGGCGACGTGCAGCCCTACGATTGGGCTGCATTCTTCAACCAGCGGCTCCATTCCACGTCGCCTCACGCACCCTTGGGCGGCATCGAGCGCACCGGCTGGAAGCTCGCCTATGACGACGTGCGGTCCGAATTCTGGAAGTCCTCCGAGGAGGCCTTCAAGGGCGCGGACCTCAGCTACTCCATCGGCCTCAAGGTGAAGGAAGATGGCACCATCGCGGACGTCGCTTTGAACGGTCCGGCTGCGAAAGCGGGAGTTGCGCCCACCGGCAAATTGATCGCGGTCAATACCCGCCAGTTCAACACCACGGTGTTGCGGGAAGCCATCCAGGCAGCCAAGAGCGCCCTTGCTCCGCTCGAACTTCTCGTCAAGTCTGGCGAGTATTACAAAACCTATGCCGTCGACTACCACGATGGCGAGCGCTACCCGCACCTGGTAAGGGACGCGGGAACGCCGGACCTCTTAACCCAGATCATCGCGCCGCTGGCCAAACACTGATTCGCCCCCGCATGTTCTGCCGGCGGGCTGCTGAGCGTCCGTGCCGATCCTCACTGGAACCCTCCGGCGATCTCCCCCGTTACACCAGTGTGCGGTTCGTCTTGCCATTGGCCGCTGTTTTCGCGGCCGCTGCTTTCGCCCAGGACGCGCGGGAGATCCTGCGCCGGTCCGTCGAGCTGGATCAAGCCAACTGGCTCCGTATGGCTGATTACACTTGGGTGTGCCACCTCCACGAACGCCATTTCGATAGCCATAACCAGGTCACCTCCGAGCACCAGGAGGCTTGGGAGACCATCATTCTGGATGGGCAGCCCTATCGCCGCATACTCGATCGCGATGGTAAACCCCTGCCGCCCGATAAGCAGCGAAAGCAGCAGCACAAGCTGGATACTGCCGCGGCGGATCTGGAGAAGGAAACCTTGCAGGAAAAACAGCGGCGCGCCGCAGACTACGAAAAGACCCGCCGCCGCGAGCGCCAATTCCTGCTCGAAATACCCGATGCATACGATCTGCGGCTGGAAGGAGACGACAAGGTGGACGGTCTCGATGTTTGGGTCATCTCCGGCGTACCCAAGCCCGGATATCGCCCCAGGAGCCGTGACGGCGCGGCGCTGCTCAAAATTCGCGGCAAAATGTGGATTGAAAAGACCGGATACCAGTGGGTCCGGATCGAAGCACAGACCACGGACACTATCTCGTTTGGCCTGTTTCTCGCCCGCTTGAACCCCGGCGCCAGGCTGGTCCTCGAACAGACGCGCATCAAGGACGAAGTCTGGTTGCCAAAACGCGAGTATTTGAGCGGGAGCGGACGCATCGGGCTGGTGAAGAGGATCGCGGAGGACCAGGAGATCACCTGGGGCGACTACAAGAAGTTCCGCGTCGATTCCAAGCTAATCCCCAGCCCGCCAAGGTAGGACAGACGATCGGTGTATGTCGTCTGTGCCATGCGCCCGCCGCCCGCGAAAGTGGATGAAAAACATCCCGCACCTCAGCCCGCCGTAGCGCCGGCGGTCTTGCCGCCGGTATATTATCGGGGATTTACCAATGCTGGTCAGCCACCTCACGCAAATTCCACTCCCAGCCGTGCGCCCTGTCCTATCGGTACCCGCACAGTCCCGTCCAGACCCGCTTTCACGGCTACTTGCGCTGCGGGCTTGCCTCGTTCCATGCGCCGGATTCGGCCGACCCTCTGCCCCGCCGGCGGCCGGAGAACGAGCTCCTGCGCCCGCGAGGCCTCCAGTTCGGCGCTCGTCGCTTTGCCGTCTTGCCACGCGATGTCGACTCGCAGGCCGCCGCGCGCGCGAAGACCCCGGATCCGGCCTTGAGCCCAATCCGGGTTCAGCGCCGGCAGCAGCGCGATCTCGCCCTCGTGGCTCTGTAGCAGCATCTCCGCAATGCCCGCCGGGCCGCCGAAGTTGCCGTCGATCTGGAACACGAATCCGCCGCCGCCCCACGGGTGCGTGTCCAGCAGGTTTCGGTGCGTGCTCTGCTTCAGCAGGTGCGCCACAGCCTCCCCCGCTTTCGCGCCATCGCGGAAACGCGCGCGCAGGCACACAATCCAGGCCGCGCTCCACCCAGTGTAGCCGCCGCCCGACTTCAACCGCAGCTCCAGCGATTGCTCCGCTGCCTTCATCCACTCCGCCGACCGGCTCCAGGTGAATATGCCGGCCGGATACACCGAGTACAGGTGCGACATGTGCCGGTGGCCCGGCTCTGTCTCTTTGAATTCCTCCCGCCACTCGAGAAGTTGCCCCTGGCTGCCCTTCTGGAACGGCTGCAAGCGCGCGAGCGCCGCCTCGAGGCGCCCGGCGAAATCCTGGTCAGTCGCCAGCTCGCGTGTTGCCGCAATCGAGTTCGCGAACAGCTCCCGCACCATCGCCAGGTCCATCGTGCAGCCCGCGCTGACCGCGACGCTTTTGCCGTCAGCCGTGTAGAACCGGTTCTCCGGCGAGGTGGACGGGCACGTGGTGAGCCGCCCCTGGCCGTCGTCTACCAGCCACCCGAGCAGGAATTCCGCGGCGCCCTTCATCACCGGCCACGCGCGCTGGCGCAGGAATTCGCGATCTCCCGAGAAGCGGTAGTGCTCCCACAGGTGCTCGCACAGCCACGGCGCCGCCATCGCCCAGTTGGCCCAGTTCGTATCGCCCGTCCCGTTCCCCACCGGGTTTGCCGCCCGCCACAGGTCGGTGTTGTGATGCGCCGTCCAGCCCGGCATGCCGTATAGTTCGCGCGCCGTTCGGGCCCCGTTGCGGCTCAGCTCCTCGATCATTTCGGTCAGCGGCGCGTGACACTCGCTCAGGTTGCACGTCTCCGACAGCCAGTAGTTCATCTCGACGTTGATGTTGGTGGTGTAGTTGGCGCTCCAGGCCGGCCTGAGGATGTCGCTCCATACTCCCTGCAGGTTCGCCGCCTGCCCGCCCGGACGCGAACTCGCGATCAGCAGGTAGCGCCCGAACTGGAAATACAACGCCGCCAGCGACGCATCCGGCCGTTGCGCGTAGTCGGTCACCCGCTCGTCCGTCGGCAGTTTGGCGCCCGGCCCGCCCGGGCCGAGATCGAAATCCACGCGCCGGAACAGCCGCTGATGATCGGCAACGTGCGCCGCCCTCAACGCCGGCCAGCTCTTCCGTGCCGCCGCGTCCAGCGTCTTCACGCATCCGGCGTGGATCGCCGCGGCGCTCAGGTCCGGCATTCTGTCGAAGCCACGAAAGGCGGTGCCCGCCGCCACCAGCAGCGTCGCCGCGCTTGCGCCCTCAATGCGCAGCGCGTCACCGTCCGGGCGCACTGTGCCGCCCTCCGCGCGCGCCTCCAGCAGCGCCTCGCAGCGCATTCCTTTGCCTTCGGCGTCGTCCCAGATGATCGGGTTCGGCGTCCCCAGATAGTTCGGGTCCACGTGCGCCGGAGCCTTCGCCCGCAGCCGCAGCCGCGCCGTCCCGTCCGCCGCTACGCTGTGCTTCAGCAAGCTCGCGAACTCTACGCGGCAGTTCAGGCGCGCTCCGCCCCGTGCCTCCAGCCGCACCGCGATCACCTGGTCGGGCGCCGACACCAGCACCTCGCGTGCGATCGAGCCCGCGCCGAGGCCGTGCACGGTGGTGCAAATCGCCGTGTCGATGTTGAGCTCGCGCCGGTAGCCGTCGAGTTTCGCGTTCTCCAGGGTGATTTGCAGTTCGCCTAGCGGCTGGTAGCTTTCCGTGTAAGTGCCCTGCAGCTTGTGCGCCGCAGCGTCTGCCGCGGCGTAGTCTTTGTCCTGCAGCACGAGCCGCCGTACCTCGGCCAGCGTTCTCGGGCCATCGGGCGCATTCACATTGTGCGGCGAGCCTGACCAAAGCGTCGCTTCGTTGAGCCAGATGCGTTCCTTGGGCGCTCCGCCCAGAACCATCGCTCCCAGTCGCCCGTTCCCCACCGGCAGTCCGTCTACCCAATGCTCGGTTGGGTGGTTGTACCACAACGTCAGGTCCCGCCCGCTGCCTGGCGTCTGTGGTTCGGCCTGGGCCGGCAGAACGGCCGCCGAAAGAGCGGGAATCGTCAACAGGAATTCGCGGCGTTTCATACCCGAACGAGCATAACTCAAATGCAGCACCGCAACACGTCGGCGCGGTTGCAGGAGGCGGCCTCGGGACCGGGCCTACGCCATGTTCAGGCTGCGCAGCAGGTAGGCCGGGGTGCAGCTCCATGCATGGCAATAGCTGTTCACCAGCGTGCTGCCGTATGGCGACAGGTCGGCGTTGGACGGATCGTAGACCTCCCAGAATGTATCGGCGCCCGCCTTCACCATCCCGCCCCAATAGGTTTCCACCAGCTGCCTTGCTTCCTGCCTGAGCCCGCACCGCAGCATGGCTTCGGCGACGTAGTGGTACAGATACGGTGCACCCGGGCGCACCGCGCTGCCTGCTGCCGCCACCTCGTGGAACGCCTGGGCCGCCTCCTCGTTCGTCGCCACCCCGCTCAGCGTCATCCACGCCTGCGATGCCCAGGAGACTTGCCTCTTCGGTCCGCTGACAAATACCTTCTGTGAAGCATCGTAGAAGGCGTCCCGCGCGGCCGTCGCCATGCGGGCGGTCAAGTGCTCGTATTTGGCTGCGTCGCCCTCCGCTCCGCAGCGCCGCGCCAGTTCGGCCGCGCGGCGCAGGCAAAACACGAACACCCCGTGCATCGCGGCTGAGCGTTCCAGGGCGTTGCTCCAGTCGATGAAGACCCAGCTGTGCGCCGGCGCCGCGAAGATTCCGTCGGGCCCGACATGGGCCGACAGCAGTTCCATCTGCTTCCGCACCGCCGGCCACAGGTCGGCAGCCGTCTTCCAGTCGCCGGTCGCTTTGGCGTAGTCCAGTACCGCCGCTGCGTACAGCGCGGCGTAATCGATGATATACCCATGCCCCCGATGCGGCTCCGGATCCTCGAAAACGCACGCAGGCACCAAACCGTCCTCGCGCGGGAAGGCGGCGAACAGGTACAGACACCGCCTGACCAGGTCGTTGTTGTGGAACGTCGCGTAGTTTGTCAGAGCCTGCAGGCGAAGATCGCCGATCCACAGGCGCCGGTCCCGCTTGGGGCAGTCCTCGAACACGGGCTGCATGCAGTCCCGCAACGTGGCGACACTGATTCTGTCGACCTGTCGCAGCAGCGCCGGCACCGTGTCGGGCAAGGACGGTGGATCGCCTCCCGCCGACGATTGAGCCGTTGCTTTCATCTGCCCGATCCGCACGGCGTAGTTCGGCGAAGTGTCGATGACATCCACCTTCACGTAGCGGAACGCATAGCGGCGCGGCAATTCGATGCTGGCGGGCAGCACGTCGATGTTGATCACCTCATCCTGCAGCCACGCCCGGCTGAGAGCGCCCGTATATGGGTCCAGAGGCTCCGCGACTTCGGCCGGTACCTCCCCGAAAGTCAGCTTCAGCCGGGTCGGTGCATCCACGCCCCGCCCTTCGCCCGCAATCGCGAACCCAAAATGACCAGTCAGATGGCGCCCGAAATCGACAATGGCGGAGTCGCCTCGCCGCAGCAGGCGTTCGCTCAGCGCTTCTACGGCAGAGACCGGTTCCGCGCGCCAGTGCAGAAAGTCGGCCCTGTCTGCAACCATCCTCACGATTCCGGCAGGTGAAACCGGAGTCCGGCTCAGCCGCGGCTTCAAACTCTCTGCAGTGGCTAGCCAGCGCTCCTCGCGCGACGGGTCTGACGCCGCGCACGCTAGCACGGAAGTCCCAGCTGCCCACGTCGCGGACCTGACAAATTCACGACGGTTCAAGAATCAGCCCCCTTGCACAGCCTGTGCCCTTCGACGCTAACCCGCCACCGGCATCCTATCATGCCGCGCGCAGGGGACGCCGTTGCTGCTCACCTGCGCAAGACAGGAAAATCGCAGCGCTTTGGACCCGATACGGACAGGTCTAGAGGCTACTGAAAGAGTCCGCACCAAGACTTCGGAGCCGCTGGTGAACGCAGATACGCCGGATCTTTTCGATCTGTGTTCATCTGTGTTGATCTGGGGCTCATCACTCCTTCGTCTTGTCAGCGCCGGTCGCAACAGCGTCGTGATGTAAAATGAGGTTGCGTGTTCGGAGGAACCGCAATCGTTCCACCAGCGATTGGCGACGCTCCCTACCCATTCTGGCTCGTAATTGAGTCACGGGCCCTTAGCTCAGCTGGTTAGAGCAGCGGACTCATAATCCGTTGGTCGAAGGTTCAAATCCTTCAGGGCCCACCAGCCTCCAGCAGCCTCGCGCCGGCCGCTCCCCGCGTGATACTCTCGGCTTTGTGAACATGCGCTGCTTGCCCCTTGCCTGCCTCCTGTTTGCGCCGCTTCTCGCCGCGCAGGACCGGCCTCTTACGTCGCTGCCCTACACGCCTAGCCTGGAGCTGAAGTTTCTCGATCGCACAGCCGACCCATGCGTGGATTTCTACCGCTTCTCCTGCGGTAGTTGGAACAAGCTCAACCCGATTCCGCCCGACCAGGCGCGCTGGGATGTCTACGGCAAACTCGCCACCGAGAACATGCAGTACCTCTGGGGAATGCTCGAAGAGTACGCCAAGCCGGCCCCCGGCCGTTCCGCCAACCAGCAAAAGATCGGCGACTACTTCGCCGCTTGCATGGATGAGGCCGGCATCGAGCGGGCCGGCACGCGGCCGCTGGAGAAGGGCCTGGGCGAGATCGCTTCCCTCGGCAGCGCCGCTGGCCTGGCACCGCTGGTGGCGCGCCTGCATGTGCGCTCCGGCGGTTCGGGCCGCTTCCTGTTCGGCTTCGGCTCCAGCCAGGACTTTGCCAACTCGGAGCAAGTGATCGCCTTCGCCGAGGCCGGCGGGCTGGGTCTGCCCGATCGCGACTATTACGTCAAGGCCGACGCCAAGTCAAAGGAGACGCGCGAGCGCTACCTCGAACATGTGACCCGCATGTTGGGACTGCTCGGCGATGCGCCCGCCGCGGCCCACGCCGAAGCCGTCACCGTGATGGCGATCGAAACCGAGCTTGCAAAAGCGTCACTCACCCGCGTCGAACGCCGCGACCCGTACAAGCTGTTCCACAAGCTCTCTCGCGCCGATCTCGAAAAGCTGACCCCGCGCTTCGATTGGCCCCAGTATTGGAAGGCCGTCGGCCTACCCGCTCCCGCCGTCATCAACGTCACCGAGCCGGAGTTTTTCCGCGAAGTCGAAAAGCTGGTCGAAGCGCACCCCATTGGCGATTGGAAGACGTACCTGCGCTGGCACCTGGTCAGCGCTCGCGCCCCTTATCTCGGCAAGGCGTTCGTCACCGCCGACTTCGATTTCTACAGCAAGTACCTGCGCGGGGTCAAGGAGATGGAGCCGCGCTGGAAGCGCTGCGTGCGGCGCGTCGATCGCGACCTTGGCGAAGCCCTCGGCCAGGTGTTCGTGGAGAAGACC
>Ga0181535_10007196_pt1 | contig 11264 bp, 10 predicted proteins | sample PEATcosm2014_Bin_44_FD_119774 | JGI IMG/M metagenome (GOLD analysis project Ga0181535, IMG submission 119774) | Peatland microbial communities from MTU Mesocosm Facility, Houghton, MI, USA - PEATcosm2014_Bin17_30_metaG | ecosystem: Environmental > Terrestrial > Soil > Wetlands > Peat | place...
CTGGACCGTTATGAAGGCACCTTGCATCTGGCGCTGGTCCGCCCGCTGGCCACCGTGCTTGGCATCACGGGCTTGTTCATCCTGAGCCTCGGCCTCTTCCCGTTCGTGGGCCGGGCCTATTTTCCCCGCACCGACCCCGGCCAGTTCGTCATCAGCGTCAAAGCCCAGTCTGGTACAAGACTTGAGCTGACGGAGCAACTCGTGGCCCGGGTGGAACAAATCGTGCGCGAGGAGGTGCCCACCAACGACCTCAAAATCATCGTCTCCAACATCGGCACCACGCCGGGCTTCAACTCCATCCTCAATCCCAATTCCTGTCCCAGCACGGCCGTCGTGCAGGTGGGCTTAAACGAACACCGCCAGCACAGCAGCTTCGTCTATCTGAATCGGGTGCGCACCCGCGTGCAAAAGGACGTGCCTGAGGTCAGCGCCTATTTCCAAACCGGCGGGCTGGTGGATGCCGTGATCAATCAGGGCGTGCCCGCCCCGCTCGACATCAAAGTCAGCGCCCCGGATATCCGCACCGCCCATGCCATCGCGGCCGCCCTGGCCGACCAGATTCGCGCCTTGCCCGACGTCAGCGATGTGCTGGTGCCCCAGGATGTCGATTATCCCTCCCTTAAAATCGAGATTGACCGTGAGCGCGTCAGCGAACTGGGCTTGGACGCGAAGGAAGTCATCGACAGCCTGATCACCGCGCTCACCTCCAATGGCATGATCGCGCCGAATTATTGGATCGATCCCACCACGGGCAACAATTACCTGCTCACCGTGCAATTCCCGGAAAACACCATCAAGAACCTGGCTGATCTCGGCTCCATGCCCTTGCGCTCGCCCCATCTGCAACGGCCCACGCGCCTGGATTCGGTGGTGCATATCACGCATCTCGAGGCGCCCACCGAGGTGGACCACTACCAAATCCGCCGCACGGTGGATGTCTATGTCTCCCCCACCACGGAAGCCTTGAACGGCGTTTATGCGCAAGTGCAAGCCATCGTGGACGCCACCAAACTGCCGGAAAATACCGTGGTGAACGTGCGGGGCGCGGTGCAGGCCATGCGCGAATCGTTCAAGAGTTTCGGCCTGGGCCTGCTGCTCTCCGCCTTGCTGGTCTACCTGGTTCTCGTGGCCCAGTTCAAATCATTTCTCGACCCGCTCCTCATCATGCTGGCGGTGCCCACCGGGCTCACGGGCGTCTTGCTCATTCTCTTCCTCACCGGCACCACGCTCAATGTCATGTCCCTCATGGGCGTGGTCATGATGGTGGGGATCGTCGTATCCAACAGCATTCTGATCGTGGAATTCACCAATCGATTGCGCGCGGAAGGCTGCCCGGTGCGGGAAGCCGTTTCGCTGGCTTGCCGCGTGCGCCTCCGCCCCGTCCTGATGACCTCCCTGGCCACGCTCATCGGCCTGATTCCGATGGCGCTGACCTTGGGCGCCGGCAGTGAGGCCTATGCCCCGCTCGCCCGCGCCATCATCGGCGGATTGGCCGTCTCGGTCGTGCTCACAATCTTCATCGTGCCCTGTGCCTATTACCTCATCTACCGCGGGCTGGAGCCGCCGAAGCCGGACGCCGGGCCCAAGACCGGATCACCGGCCGTCGTCACCGATTGAATATGCCAGCATGAAACGAATCTTGTGCGCCATCATCGCCAGCCTGCTCGCCGCCGCTTACGCCGGCGCCAGCGACACCAATGCGGTGCCCGCGCTCACGCTGGCGGAGGCCCATGCCCTGGCCGTGCGCCAGCATCCGCAAATCGCTTCCGCCAATTACCTCGTCCTCGCGGCCGAGGAAATTGTCAAGGAATCCCGGTCCGGATATCTCCCGCAGGTGAATCTCTACGGCACGGCGGTGGGCGCCAACGACGAAAACACGCGCATCCTGGCCGGCGGCTTGAACAACCCGAGCGTCTACGATCGCGCCGCCGGTGGTCTCCAGGTCAACCAGCTCATCACCGACTTTGGTCGCACCGCCAATCTCACGGCTAGTTCCAAGTACCAGGCAGCGGCGGAGAATGAAAATCTGGAGCTGACGCGCGAGCAGGTACTGTTGCAGGTGGACAACGCCTACTACGGCACGCTCGGCGCCCAAGCCGTGCTGAACGTCGCCCGGCAGACGCTGCAAACCCGCCAGATGTTGCTCGAACAGGTCACCGCGCTGGCCACCAACCAATTGCGCTCCCAACTGGATGTCAGCTTCGCCCGGGTGCAACTGCAACAAGCCCGCCTGCTGGTGGAACAGGCCCAAAACAATGCCGACGCCGCCCAAGCCACGCTCTCCACGGCCCTCGGCTACCGCGAATTTCACGCCTTCCAACTCGTGGACCCGACGACCGCCACCAATGCCGCCGGCACGGACGTGGCCGAACTGGTCCAGACCGCACTAACGCAAAGGCCCGAATTGTTGCAATTGCGCAACCAACGCGATGCCGCATTGCGGTTGGCGCGGGCCCAGCGCGACGCCCGCTATCCGGTGCTGGAAGCCGTGGGCGTGACCGGCGATGCCCCCACGCATGATTCCCATCTCCCGGATGATTACGCGGCTGGCGGCATCCAATTCAGCATGCCGCTCTTTGCCGGCGGACTCTACCGCGCGCGCCAGCACGAAGCCGAACTCCGGGCGCATTCCGCGGATGAACTGGTCCGCTCACTCGAGAACAACGTCATCCGCGACGTCCGTATTGCCTGGCTGAACGTGAATGATGCGCTCCAGGAATTGGTGACCACCGAGGAGTTGGTCCGCAATGCGCAGGAGGCGTTTACCCTGGCCCAAGCCCGTTATCAAAACGGCATCAGCTCCATTGTGGAACTGAGCGAGGCGCAATTGAATCTGACCCAGGCCCTAATCTCCGCGGCCAGCGCCCGCTACGGCGTCCGCCTGCAGCAGGCCAATCTGGCCTACCAAACCGGCAGCCTACATTAAGCAGGCCATGGACGCAGTAGGCAATGCTGGACCGCTGGCAGATTATTCCCCAGTCGGCCATGCCCAACATACAGCTCGGTGGCAATTATGTGGTCACCCAAAAAACACCGGTTGATGCCCAAATAGACTGCCGCTTTGCGATCGGCGCGGGCGGTTCCGGCAGTACCGGAGGTCCCAATGCGTGGACCGCGAATGCCAACCCGACAGCTTATTAATATTCCGCCGTTTTGTTACGCCTGAACGCCCAATTGCAGCCGGGCGTCGGTTTCGAGCATGGTCTTCAAATTCGCCCAGTTGGCGTTGTTCATGTCGTTGAACGCATTCAGGTAAACCGCCACCACTTCGTGCGGGTACTTCGCCACCAGAATTTCCACCGCGGCCTTGAGCTTGGCGTCATCCATCGAACTGGGCAAATCCTCCACCACGCCCTGCTCGTTCGGAATATTGAGGGCGTTCAAATAGTCCACCAGCATCGCCTGGTGCTTCTTGACGAGCCAGGCGCGCAGCAGCGCCCCAGCCGCGCCATCCAACTGCGGCTTGGTGAGCACGGCGAGCATGGCCGCGTGGCGGGCATCGCGTGGCTGACGCTCCAGAAAGACCGGGCGCACGTGCTTGGCCTGGGCCACGGCCCCCAGGGTGGCCTTGTAAGCCGGCTTGTCCGACTCATACGTGAATTGCAGGATGTCCTTCGCCAGCTCGGGCGACATAAAACCAAGTAGTTCGTGAGATTTTAACATAAAAATTGAAGATAATGGCCGGTCGGGCCCACAATGGTTCAAACGGCCCGGGGGCCTGGAAAAAGCCGGTTCATGAAGCCGCCGCGTTGGTCTCGATCGTGGTGACCGAGAGCTTGTTCTTCCTGGCGAGTTGTTCGCATTGCTCGCGTTCCAACAGCAGCGTCTTGCCGGATTCGAGCGCCAACACCGAAATTCTTGCGGCGGCACACGTCTCAAACGTCTGGGCGCCGATGCACGGAATGTCGAAGCGCATGTCGTGATTCAACTTGGCCACCTTCACGGCCACCGCGCCGCCGTTCTTGCCGGCCAGTTCGCCGCCGCGCGCCAGGCATTTGTCGGTGCCCTCGAATCCCTCCACCGCCAGCACCGCGCCGTCCTTCACGACCACCAATTGACCGATTTCCAGCCGGGACACCTCCTTGGCGATACGAAAGCCGAAGGCCACATCGCTGCGCTGTGCCTCGGAAAGCTTGGGCCCGAGGGCAAAGCCGTTTTGCGGCATGAGCGGCGCCAACCAGGGCGTGGCCTCAACCAGCTCCACCCCATCCTTCCGCAATTCCTCCGCCACCGCGCCAAAAAGCGTATGCGCGTTCTTCTCCTTGAGCCGCATCAACACCCCCATGGCCCGCAAATCAGGCCGCACATCAAAAAGATTCTTCGGCGCCAATTGCCCGGCCATGACACATTGCTTCACGCCCCGGCTGGTGAACGCGCCGATCATCTTGCTCACCTGCCCCACGTGCAGCCAGACGATTTCATCCACCAGAGAACCCAGCGCCGGATCGGTTTCGCCCTCGGCTGCCACGGCCACGATGCGCTTGACGCCGGCCGCGCGAGCCAGGCGCGCAAAATCCAGCGGCAAGGAACGGCTGCCGGCTATGAGACCAATCGAGTCCAACGCGAGATTCATGTCATTCGAGGCGCCTAGTTTACCCATCCGGCCGCCGGACGCCAGCCGGTAATTTGCGGTCCGGCCGGTGCCGGCGCCACCCAAGCCCAGTTTTTAGGCTCCTCCTGAAACCGCCAACCGGCTCTTGCATGACCCAGCTCAACAAAAGGTTGACTGTCTCACGACCACACAGACTTGCCTCATTCCCAAACACCCACTGCCATCGGCCGCGCTTGAATTGAAGCAATTTTCTGTTGGCGCGCGGCTTGCTGGAATTGGGGCGATGTCAGCTTTGGATAACATATACCAGAAGATGGTGCCCACCTTGGAAGCGGGGGCCTTCGCCCAATTGCATCAAGATGTGCCACCGGGTGACCCCCAAAGCCAGATCGGCCGCGAAGTGGCACACGAGTTGAACAACATCTTGACCGTCATTCAAGGCTATGCCGACCGGCTGGTCATGAAATATGGCGACAATCCGGTGTTGCGTCACGATCTGCAATTGATATCGGACAACAGCCGCCGGGCGGTGGCCACGATCAAGAAAGCCCGCGGCGTCACGCCCCGGCCCAAAGCGCCGGAGCCCGTTCCGGCTGCGGTGGCCTGAGCGCCATTGGGTCTGCCTGCCGAGCCCGCCTCCCCGGCGGTGCCTGCTGATATTATTTCGGCGGCGATCGCTCACTTGGTCTTCCGGGACCGGATCAGATAACGCGCAAAGGAAATCAACCCCGAGAATTTGTACCCTGGATCCACGTACTTCTCGATGACATAAAAGGCGAAATAGTAACACCGGCAAAAGCTCCATACGACCAGCGCCAGCAAAACGGCCGTTTGCCAACGGGGATCGTTCATGAACAGAAGCCCGGCGGCGGCCAACCCGATCAATAAGAACAGCAGCCCCTTCAGTTTGATCCAAAATGCGCTCGTGAGGTCTTTCATAAATTCAAGTCGTTCGTCCGATCGGCGGCCGGCCTCGGAGTGGCGCCTAGGGAATCAAACTCGAGATCGCCTCGGCGGCCCGTTTTGGCGCTCCGGGCAAGCCGAGCGAGGCTATGATGGCCGCCAACTTGATTTTGATCTGAAGGCGGTGCTCTTCGTTTCGCAGCAATTGCAGCGCCGCGCCGGCAATATTCTCCGGGTTCAGCCGCCTTTGCAAAAACTCAGGGTAGACTTCGTCGGCGGCGAGCAGGTTGGGCATGGTGAACGATTTGACCGTGATGATGCCCAAGGCAAAAGCCAGTCCAAGCAGCGGCTTCTTGTATATCGTCACGGTCGGCACGCCAAAATAGGCGCATTCCATGGTGACCGTCCCCGTGGAGGCAATGGCCACATCCGCTGCCGCGAGCGCCCACGGCAATTCGCCGATTTGAATATCCAGAGTCGCGTCCAGGGCCCGCGCCTGCCGCGCCAATAACGGATTGGGCAGCACCATCTTGGTCTTCACCGCCGGCAATTGCTCCCGGATCAACCGCACCGCCCCCAGCATCGACGGCAGGTGTTGGTGCAACTCGCTTTTGCGGCTGCCCGGCAACAGCAGAATCTGCGGCGGGTCATGCACCGCCGGCGATTCGCGACGGACCGAGGTCAATTCGGCGCCGGCGTAACGTCCGATCATGGGATGGCCCACGAATTCCACCCGCAATTGCGGCACGCGCTGGGCATACCATTCCTTTTCAAACGGGAAGATGCTCAACAGCAAATCATAATCCGCCGCCAGCAGATTGGCCCGGCCCGGCCGCGAGGCCCAGACCTGCGGCGACACAAATTGAACCAACTTCGGCCGCCAGGTGGAGAATGGATTGTCGCGGAGGTATTCCTTGACCGCGTGACCGAATCGCAGGTTGAAGCCGCCATAATCGATACCGATAATGAAATCGGGTTGCCGCTTGATTGCCAGCTCCAGCAGTTGCCCTCCCAGCTCCCGCAGCTTGAAATATTTGCCCGGCGTCGGAATGCCCACCATGGCGTGTTGCGTGAGGTCAAACGCCTGTTTCACGCCCGCCGCCGACATCCGGCTGCCGCCCGCGCCGAAAAAGACCGCGTCGGGATGCAACTCCCGCAACGCCGCCACCAGCTCCGCCGCCAGCAGATCCCCGCTGGCCTCGCCGGCAATGAGCATGAACGATTTCGACTTCACCGCCTCATTTCAACGTAAAGCCGCTGGGTTGCAAAGCTGCAAATGCGGCCGGCCGCCTGGGCGCCGTTCCGCCCACCGCCCGCCGCCGCCGAGCGGACGGCTCCCACCACCGGGTCAGCCGAGGCTCCCGACCGAAAGATCCGGCTCCAATTGGTCAAAATTTGACAAGTTCTTGACAACCCATGTGGAGTTCACAGCACAATTTCGCCTGAGAATGATACGAATGAATCGCCGTGTCCATCTGCTCCTGTTTTTGTCCCTGCTGGCTGCCTGCCCGGTGCTGGCCGGGGTGAAAAATAGCGATTGCCTGGATTGCCATGGCGATAACACCCTGTTCAAAACCAACGCCGCCGGCAAGGTGACCTCGCTCTTCGTTGACGCGGCCAAGCTAAGAGCGTCCGCACACCACACCAACGATTGCATCAGTTGCCACGCGGACGTGACCGCCAAGCATCCGGACGACAACCTGCCTCTCGTTGCGGTGGATTGCGCGCGTTGCCACCAGCGCCAGACCGAAAGCTACAACGCCAGTGTGCACGGGCTGGCCTTGAAAGCCGGGTACGATGATGCCGCCACCTGCAGCGACTGCCACGATTCGCACGAGGTCATTGCCGACACGTCACCCAGTTCGCCGATGTATTTCTCGCGCCAGGCCGAGACCTGCGGTGCCTGCCATAACAAGGAAGCGCGGGAATGGGCCCAAAGTGTCCATGGCCAGGCCGTTTTGGCGGGGTCACATGACGCACCTACCTGCACGGGTTGTCATGACGAACACAAAATACGTTCGCTCAAGAGCTCTTCCTCCATGGTGATCTCCGAGGACGTTTGCAGCCGCTGCCACGCCTCCGAACGGCTCAACACAAAATACAATCTGCCGGCGGATCGCGTGCAAACCTTCTTCGAAAGCTATCATGGCCTGGCTGCCCAGTACGGGTCTACCGTGGCCGCCAACTGCGCCAGTTGCCACGGCTTTCATAAGATCCTGCCATCCGCCGACCCCAACTCCACCATCAACAAGGCCCACCTGGTGGAAACCTGCGGCAAATGTCATCCGGGCGCGAACAAGGAGTTTTCCCTCGGCAAGATCCATGTACCGCCCGACGGCCAGGCGGCCGGGACGGACTTTGGCAGCCGGCTAAACCGGTGGGTGCGCGGGCTGTACCTCTTCCTGATTGTGGTAACCGTCGGCGGCATGTTCGCGCATAACGCCACCCTCTTCCTCAAGAAAACGGCCGCCCGGCTGCGCATGACCGATCGGCCCATCGTGCGGATGACCGCCGCCCAGCGCTGGCAGCATTTCGTGCTGGCCGCCAGTTTCATTGTGCTGGCGATCACCGGTTTCGCCCTCAAGTTCCCCGATTCCTGGCTGGCCAAACTGCTCGGTTCCAGCGAACCCTTCCGCCGCTGGTCCCACCGCGTCGCCGGCCTCGTCCTGTTGCTGATCGGCCTCTACCACTTGGTCTATTTGCTCACCACGCGCGACGGCCGCCGGCTGCTGGCCGATCTTTTCCCCGTAAAGCAAGACGCTTTCGACGTGCTCCAAGCCATCCGCTATCTGACCGGGCTCTCGCCACACAAACCAACCATCGGCCGCTTTGGCTATGCCGAGAAAATGGAATATTGGGCCGTGGTCTGGGGCACCGTCATCATGGGCGCCACCGGCCTGGCCATCTGGTTCAAGATCGATGTCACGCAGCACCTGCCCCGGTGGGTCGTGGCCGTGGCCACCACCATCCATTACTACGAGGCCGTCCTGGCCTGCCTCTCGATCATCGTCTGGCATTTCTACCACGTCATCTTTGACCCCGAGGTTTACCCGCTCAACACCGCCTGCCTGGACGGCCGCATTTCGGAGGAATTTCAGCTCCACGAACACCCGCTGGAACCGGAAACGGCGCAGCGGCGCGCCGACCGCCCCACCCAATTGGAGAGCGGTAAGGAAATCTGATTGTCCAATTAAGTCTATCGTTAACTTTTTTATATTGCCAAACCTTGCAAAGTAAATCGCAATTTATGGTAAGCAGAGTTCAATAGCCCGTCTTAAAGTGGACAGTATTAGACAACCCAAAAACCGACCAACATGAACGTCTTCGTTGCTGGACTGAGCTATAAGACCACGCCGGTGGAAGTGCGCGAAAAGCTAGCCGTGGCCCGATCCCGTCTCCAATGCTGCGGCTGCCGCCTCAAGTTGCGCGGCGGGCTGGACGAGGTGGTGCTATTGTCCACGTGCAATCGCGTGGAAATTTACGGGGTGGCCCAATGGATTCACGGGCGGGTGCATCAGCTTTTCCAGGAACTGGCCGGTACGGACGTGGACCTCACCCCTCATTTGTACGTCAAGGAAGGCGCGGCCGCCGCCCAACATCTGTTCGCGGTCGCCAGCGGGCTCGATTCCCTGGTCATCGGTGAGACCGAAATCACCGGCCAGGTGAAAAACGCGTATCAGGCGGCGAAAGACGCCGGCTTGGTGGGCAAGAAATTGAACCGGCTGTTCCAGACGGCCTTCTCGGTGGTGAAACAAATCCGCACCCACACCGCCATCGGTCGCGGCGCCACCTCCGTGGGCAGCGTGGCCGTGGAACTGGCCGAAAAAGTATTTGATGCCGATCTGGGCCAGAAGACGGTGATGATCCTGGGCGCCGGCAAAATGGGTGAAGCCTGTGTGAAGCACCTGGCCAAGCGCGGCGCCAAGACCGTGCTGGTGGCCAACCGCTCCGTGGAACGTGCCGAAAAGCTGGCCGCCGAATTCGGCGGACGCGCCGTGCGCCTCGAGGATTCCGCCGCCGCCATCACTGAAGCCGACATCCTGGTCAGCTCCACCGGCAGTCCGGATATCGTCCTCCGGCGCGAGGACATCGCCCGCATTCTCCCCGCCCGTCGGAATCGTCCCCTCGTGTTGGTGGACATCGCCGTGCCCCGGGATATTGATCCTGCCGTGGCGGAACTGCCGAACGTTTTTCTTTATGACATTGACGACCTGGAAGCGGTGGTCCGGGAAAACACCCGGAACCGTGAACAGGAGCTGGCACTTTGCCAGACCATTATCGCCCGGTACACCACGGAACTGATGGCGCGCTTCAACTCGCCCGGTCACCGGCCCGCGTCGGCACCGGTGGAAGTGGTGTCGGGCTGGATGGCGGAAAGCACCACGGCCTGAGCCGGCGATCAGCCATGAATTTATTTGGATCATTTAACGGTGGATGCGAGACGACCGGCTTGCCGCTGAACGCGTCTGCTGTTGGGGGCCCGCAAAATTGGGATTGCGGGTTGAAGCACTGCGGCACTGATATCGAGCCGTATCCGGACCGAGCAGATAAAAGCAACAACACAAAACGCGCGAATCGAAACTGACTATTAGTATGAAAATGACCTACCTTCTCACCTCCGTCGCTGCAGGTTCCCTGCTGACGTTAACCGCCCAGGCCGGCATTGTGGGGAGCCCCCACGATTTTTCGGCGCAATCCTGGAACACTGATCCCGCGGATCCGGCCACCGTTTGCAGCACCTGTCACACGCCGCACCATGCCGATAGCAGCGTGGTCCCGCTGTGGTCACACCAGACCACCTCGGCCTCGTTCACCATGTACAACCAGACCACCGTTCCGGTGTCCCAGATGGTGGCCGTGCCAGCCGCCTCGCCCAACGGTCCCTCGCTGGCGTGCTTGAGCTGCCATGACGGCACCGTGGCCATCAACACTTATGGCGGCGCTTACGGCGGCAACATGACCACCCACGGTACGCCCACGGTCATCACCAACGGCGCCCTCATCGGCACGGACCTCACCCATTCACATCCCATCTCTTTCGAGTACAGCCCCAGCATTGTCGGCTCCGGCCCCACCCAGGACAAATGGCTCTATAATCCCCAAACCACGCCCGTGCTGACCCCCGTCAGCGGCACCTTCGTGCCCGGCAACAATATGACCATCCAAGGCTTCCTGCTGAATGGCGATAATTCGTATCATCTGGAATGTGGTTCCTGCCATGATGTCCACAACCAGATTGGCACCCCCTATGACCCAGTCTCCAACCCGAAACTGGTCAAGATCGTTGGCGTGGACTCCAGCGGCAAGGGCAGCCTCCTGTGCCGTAGCTGCCACAACAAGTAATCACCTCCCCGGAAACTCCATGGCGCACCAACGTATGAAACTGTCCTGGTCTGCCGCGTCACCGACTGCGGTTCGGCCGCCAGGCAATCCTCACGGTGCCTGGACAACCCCTAACTTGAACAAAATATGAAAAGATTTGATTTTTACCGTGTGCGCCGGGGCCTCGCCATTATGGCAGCCAGCCTGGCTGCGGGCGGCATCATTGGATCCGCTTCCGGCCAGGAGGCTCCCATGTATCGCATGTCCCAGAGCGCCGACGGCGGCATTGGCTCCGGCGGCGGCGTGCCGGCGGCCCCCATCTTGGGCACCCCCGTCGTCAACGGCACAAACATCACGCTGAGCTGGTATGGCTTGGAGGGATGGTACACCATCCAGGGCGCCACCAGTGCGGCCGGCCCGTGGAACAACCTTACCGGCGTGGAAGCCAGCGACTATGCGGCGCAATACACTCTGCCAGATCCGGACA
>Ga0181535_10007197_pt1 | contig 11264 bp, 6 predicted proteins | sample PEATcosm2014_Bin_44_FD_119774 | JGI IMG/M metagenome (GOLD analysis project Ga0181535, IMG submission 119774) | Peatland microbial communities from MTU Mesocosm Facility, Houghton, MI, USA - PEATcosm2014_Bin17_30_metaG | ecosystem: Environmental > Terrestrial > Soil > Wetlands > Peat | place...
AAGCGCGTGCAATGCAACAGCGGGTTGACCTATTTTTGATGCGGAGAAGGCTAGGCCGCTCCATGCGTCGCCGTCCGAGGCATCAACGCGTGTGGCCTTTGCGAAGACAGTCAGAGCTTCACCGTATTTCAAAAGCCGAATCAGATTTTGGCCGTGGGCCACGAGCAGATCGATGTCATCTGGTCGTGAGGCCAGCAGAGTTGTATAAAGTCTGTCCGAACCGGCTGCGTCGCCGGCTTGCGCTTCCACGTCGGCAAGCATACGCGTGATAGCAGCGTCGTGAGGATGTGCTGCGTAGAGTTTCTGCAACAAAGGAAGAGCTTCTGCCTTGTCTTGCGCAGCAAGAACGGTGGCTAGCTGCGCATTTAAGGTCGGATCGTCAGGTGACTTGGCGATCGCGGCGCGCAGCGAAGTCTCGGCTTCAGGGTATTGCTTGCGGGTCATCAGCACATGGGCCAGGCCAGTGTTGGCCGGCACAGATCCAGGATCTTTTGTCAGCAACCGGCGATACGCGGCCTCGGCTTCCTCCGTCTGGCCCGCGGATTCCGCTAGGCTCGCGGCGAGCAGAGTATCCGCCGGCGTTTCCGCAGAGAGTTTGAGCGCTTCCAGCAAATCCGCTGAAGCCCGAGTTGTGTCTCCGGGATGGTCGGGGCTGGGCTTATCGATTTCGGCCAATGCGCGCCATGCGCGCGCCTTCAGCACTACACCCGCTTCGCCAGGATCCAGCGTCGTCGCTGCCTGAAGTTCCGGACGAGCATCGGTCAATTTGCCCTGTCGCGCCAACAATAGCCCCAGCGAAAGATGCGCTTCGAAGGATTTGGGATCGGCTTCAGTGGCACGACGATAGAGTCCCGCTGCGTCATCAACCCGGCTTTCCGCATCGGCCACGTATCCAGCGTCGAACAGAGCGCGGGCATCGTTGGGATGGGCCGCCAGCCATGCGTCGAGCTTTGTTTCGGCGGCCTTCCAGTCGGACTTGCCTATGGCGGCTTCTGCTTCTATCACCTGCCGGGAGAGGGAGGAGTCCAATGCGCCGCCATCGATTGAGGATGTGGAAGCGGGTTTCTTAGGGCTGGCCTGGCTTTCAGTCTGGGAGGTCGCGTTCAAACTCGCGCTAACGACGAAGAGAATGGCGAACGAAAAGACAGCAGAACGAACCACAGGATACCTCAACTTCATTTTAGTCGGGAGCACGCATCGGACAGCCCCAGCGCCAGGTACTGAACAGACCAGCGACACAAGCGGGTGCGATCCCTACACTCGAAGTGGCCGCGGGGAACCTACAACGTCGTTACGCAGAATTCGCTGGAGTACATCCGATTGAAATCACTGAACATGGTTGCTGTGACATGGATAGCGGCGTCCCGCTTTGTTGCGAGCAACGTTGGCAGAACTTGCGCGTGCAATTTACCGAAGAGGCATGGCTGAGACAAATCGCTTGAAAGTCTAACCGGCACAGTTGCTTCGGTGCGTGTTTTGCGTTCGGGGAGCGGAGTGCATCTCTCAATCGCGCAGATAGCATCGAAATGGCCTGAGGTAAAGAACACATGGTGGATACGTCGAAACGAGTTCCCGTGAGAAAGCCTGAACCGCGGACAGATGCATCAGTCAAGCCGGTCACTGCTCCGCGAACGAGAGATGAAAAGAGCGCGGACGAAGCAGCCCACAAAGCAACAAAAACGGAGCAGGAATTCGATCAAAACAATTCAATCTTTTCCAAATGAGCAACGTAAGGGGCGCTGGAACAACAAGATTCGGCGCCTCTTTAACTATTGAGACCGGATAGTAACCAGACTGCGAGGTGACCAAACTGTTACAAAATGAATCCGCATAGTAACCGGGATTTTCACCACAATGGGGAATAGAATTCAACACTCGATTCGATTAACCTAGATAATCAGAGAGGCTGGAATTCGGCAGCGATTGGTTCAGAATTCGAAGCGGCTTTTCACGCACTTTGTGAGAACCACGAAACAACCATTTCATGTTGAGGTCCATCCACCCTGTTAGGGATCAGCGAGCGACGCGCGAGCATGCTCGCCAAGTGCCAATCTAGTTCAACCAGATAGGTGAAACGATGACTTCCCCGATGCTGCAGTACATTCCGTTGACTTCGGCTTATCTTTGCCAGGATTGCGATTGCGTTGGAAATTCCGCGACACGTTGCCCAGCGTGTGCCTCTACGGCCTTGTTGGGTTTGGCCTGTGTTCTGAACCGCAATGAAGTCGAGACCGAGATTCCGATGGCCAATTTGGCATTTGTCGGTCCATCTCGATCTGCCGCTCTCGCAGCTTAGGTTAATTTCTCACTCAAATCCTTTGCCGTACCGAACAGTTCGGTACGGACAGGTATTTGTGTGTCTCGGCCTCGTAGAGGCCTAATCGGCGATCTCGATTTTTTCCTCTTCGGTTAAGGTGGCACCGCTCCGTACCCAAGCAGGGCAGGCCCGGGCCGCTACGCCCTATAATAAATAGTGGATGTTTGTGTCCTTTGCTTCTCTAACGGGACAGGGACGCTGACAGACTTCCTTCCGGTGTTTTCCCATTGAGCTCATCGAACGACGCAATCGTGATCCGCGGGGCGCGGACCCATAATCTGAAGAACCTATCCTGCGAAATCCCCCATGGAAAGCTGACGGTGATCAGCGGCGTTTCAGGGTCGGGCAAATCCTCGCTCGCCTTTGACACGATCTACGCCGAGGGGCAACGGCGCTATGTGGAATCGCTTTCGGCGTATGCGCGTCAGTTTCTGGAACGCATCGAGAAACCGGATGTGGACGAAATCGACGGATTGGCTCCGGCGATCGCCATTAAGCAAAAAAACACGACGCGCAATCCGCGTTCGACGGTAGCCACAGCGACGGAGATCTACGACTATCTCAGGCTGCTGTATGCGCGATGCGGCGAAGTGCATTGCATCTACTGCGATGGCCTCGTGAAGCGCGACTCCATCGACGAAGTGGCCGAGGCAACATTGGCATTGGGAGACGGGGTGCGTCTGAATGCATTGTTTCCTGTGCGGCACGAAGCGCAAGCGGCAGAGCCGGGTAAGTCTGCCAAGCGAGCGACAAAACCTGGCTCGAAAACAGGCACAAAAACGAGCATCGCTGAGCCGATCACCGATGCGATGAAGGCGCGGTTGACGGAATTGAGGTCATCAGGATTCAACCGCCTTTATCAAAATTTCCGGATTTTCGAGTTCTCATCCCCCGAGTCTCTGTTGGATCTTGATTTTGATCTGCCCGTATACGTGCTCGTCGACAGAATCGTCGTGAACGCGGAGAATCGCCCGCGGATAGTCGACGCTGCGGAGATCGCTTATCGCGAATCAGGCGAAGTGATTTTCGAGGAGGTTCCACGGGACGACTCTCGAGATCGGAGGCAGCACCGGTTCTCGGGCGACTATCGATGCGCGAAATGCCATCGCGCGGGAAAGGAACCCGAACCGCGTCTCTTCAGCTTCAACAACCCCTTCGGCGCCTGTCCGCGGTGCCAGGGCTTCGGCAATACAGTGGACTATGATCTCAATCTCGTGATCCCGGACAAGGGTCTGAGCCTGAACGACGGCGCCATCGATCCATGGAACCGGCCAAAGTATCGCACCTGGTTCAATGACCTCAAGAAGCATGCCTCGGAGCTTGGCATTCCAATGGCTGTTCCTTGGCGCGAATTGACAGAGTCAGCACGCGAAACCGTGCTGCGAGGCAACGGAAGCTTTGCTGGCGTGCACGGTTTCTTCGCCCAGATGGAGCGAAAGAAGTACAAGCTGCATGTCCGTGTCATGTTGAGCAAGTATCGAGGCTATGCCGAGTGCCCGGATTGTCGTGGACAGCGCCTTCGTGCAGAAGCGCGCGCAGTGCGGCTGAATGGGCTGAACATTTGTGAGGCGACCGCGCTGACCATCGCCAAAGCCAAAGAATTCTTCTCCGCGCTCCAACTCTCGCCAATGCATGAAGAAATTGCCGGACCGATTCTGGATGAAGTCAGGCAGCGCCTGACTTTCTTGGATGCAGTGGGGCTGGAATACCTGACGTTGGACCGTTTGGCTTCGACGTTATCTGGCGGCGAAGCGCAACGAATTCAACTGGCCACGTCGCTCGGTTCGCGGCTGGTTGGCGCTCTCTATGTCCTCGACGAGCCTTCGATCGGGTTGCACACGCGAGATACAGAGCGGCTGATCCGAATCTTGAAGGAGCTCCGCGACCTGGGCAACACGATTGTCGTTGTCGAGCATGATGCCGACGTACTTCGTGCCGCCGACCATCTGCTGGACCTTGGGCCCGGTGCGGGAGAATTTGGCGGCAAGTTGCTCGCTGAAGGTCTGCTGGCAGAAGTTGAGGCGAATCCCAGTTCGCTGACCGGACGATACCTCTCGGGCAAGATATCAATTCCAGTACCGACACGGCGTCGCTCACCAGGACGTGAACGGCTGGTGTTGCGAGGAGCTGAGGCAAACAATCTGCATGGACTCGATGTGGAGATTCCACTTGGCATGCTGGTGGCCATCACGGGCGTCTCAGGTTCGGGTAAATCGACGCTGGTGCATCAGGTGTTGTATCGCGCCGTGGCTCGAGCGTTGGGGCAAACCGATGGTGGGGACCCTGTCGGCGTCTTCAAATCGTTAACCGGAGTCGAGCGGCTGAACGATGTAGTGTTGGTCGACCAGACGCCCATTGGCCGAACACCTCGCTCAAATCCGATTACATACATCAAAGGCTTCGATCTGATCCGCGAACTTTTTTCATCGCAGCCGGAGGCCAAGAGACTTTCGCTCACGCCAGGGCATTTTTCGTTCAACGTGCCAGGCGGTCGCTGCAATACCTGCGAAGGCGACGGCACGGTCACCGTGGAGATGCAGTTCCTCGCGGATGTGGAGTTGCCCTGCGAGGATTGCAACGGCACGCGCTACCAAACCAAGGTGCTTGAGGTGCAATACAAAGGCAAGAATATTCATGAAGTGCTGCAGATGACTGTGAAGGAAGCACTCCGTTTCTTCGCCGGACAGACGAGGCTTCTTGAGAAGCTGGCTGTCTTGGACGAAGTCGGCTTGGGCTATCTCAGGCTCGGTCAATCCGCAACGACCCTGTCGGGCGGCGAAGCGCAACGCGTAAAGCTGGCTGCGCACCTGGCGCAGGTTCGCTCAGCCAATGCGAATGCAAAGCCTTCGCAGGCCAGCCGCGTACTGTACATTCTGGACGAACCGACAACGGGGCTGCACTTTGACGATGTGTCAAAGCTGCTGACGGCCTTTCGTAAGCTGATCGACGGCGGCGGGTCGTTAATCGTAATTGAACACAACCTCGATGTCATCAAAAGTGCGGACTGGGTGATAGACCTAGGCCCGGAAGGCGGCGAAGGTGGCGGCAAAATTGTTGCTCAAGGAACACCTGAACAAGTTGCCGCGAACTTGTTGTCCCACACGGGGAAGTGGCTGGCAAGGGTGTTATAGAGCTTCCGGCTTGCCGTCGCGGAGGCGCCGAATGCCAAGCGGATTAGCGTCCTGGATTTCGGCCGGCAGCATCGCTTGTGGAAATCCTTGAAAGCAAACCGGGCGCGCAAAGCGGTAAATGGCTAGACTTCCCACCGACGTGAAACGCGGATCGGAAGTGGATGGATAAGGCCCCCCATGAACCATGGCGTGGGAGACCTCGACGCCGGTGGGAAATCCGTTGAAGATCAGCCGCCCTGCCTTTTGTTCCAGAACCTGAATCAACTCGCGGTTAGCAGCAAGGTCGTCTTCATCGCCGAGAATGGTCGCTGTCAGATGACCATCGAGGGCGCGCGCGGCGCGGATATAGTCCTTCGTATCGCCGCAGCGCACGAGCAGCGTGTCCGGACCGAAGATCTCATCTGCCAAAGACGGGTTCTTAAGCAATGCGTTGAGACCCGCAGAGAATAGTTTGGCTGTAGCCGTATGGGCATTGTTGGTTTTGGCGTTGGCAGCTTCCGCCGCGAGGCGGGTTTCCTCAGCCCTGGTCTTTGTGGCGCGCGAATACTCGTGAGCTATGCCTGCCGTGAGCAAAGAATAAGGTTGTGCCTGAGAAACGTGCTTCTCCAATTCAGCTAGAAATGCATCCGTTCCGCTGGTTTCAGACACGAGAACAATGCCGGGCTTGGTGCAGAACTGGCCTGCGCCCAGTGTGAAAGATCCGAAGAGGCTCGCAGCGAGCGCGGCTGGGCCCTTCCGCAAAGCGCCGGGAAGAACGAAGACAGGGTTGCCGCTGGACATCTCAGTAAAGCAAGGAATGGGATCGGGCCTGGCCGCGGCAAGGTCCATCAGAGCGCGGCCTCCACGCAGCGAGCCGGTGAAGGCGATAGCGCGAATAAGCGGATGTTTGACGAGAACCGTGCCTGCTTCAACTCCTGCATCGAAGAGCAATGAGAAGACCCCGGGATGGAGACTCTCGGCGGCGATAGCTTCGGCGATGATCTGGCCAGCCAGCTCGCTGGTTCCGGGATGGGCAGGGTGAGCCTTGACTATGACGGGACAGCCGGCAGCCAAGGCAGATGCTGTGTCCCCGCCGGCGACCGAAAATGCCAGTGGAAAATTGCTGGCGCCGAAAACAACTACCGGACCGAGGGGGCGCAGCATCGAACGGATGTCTGGTCTAGGGAGGGGTTGGCGGTCAGGCAAGCCCGGATCGATACGCGCATTGACCCACGAGCCTTCTTCGACCACGCCGGCGAAAAGCCGCAGTTGACCTGAAGTCCGGGCGACTTCGCCAAGCAGACGAGACATGGGCAGAGCGGTCTCAAGATTGGCGCGCTCGGCGAGCTCGTCGCGGTGCGAATCAAAGCCCTCGGCGATGCGGCGTAAGAAAGCAGCTTTGGCTTTGCCGTTGGCCTGCGAGTACCCCGTGAAGGCTTCAGAGGCGAGTTCTGCGGCATCCTCTATTTCGGTGTGTGTGACCGAGAAGTAAGGCGGTTCCAGCGTGGCACCGGTTTGCGGGTTAGCAGCCGCGAAGCTCTTGTCGTTGCGCGTGCCGCGGCGGCCGCCAATCAGCGATTGTCCAGAAAGCTCCATCACTCGTAATTATCCCGCATTCGGCTGGCAACGCCGCTGGCTACAGGCTGGCATTGGCGATCGAGCATCACTCAGCGACGACGGAATTCGAAAGCGAGCCAAGCCCCTCGACTGTGACGGCGACCGTCTCCCCCGCTTTCAGCCAGCGTTTTGGTGTACGGCCAAGTCCGACGCCTGCCGGTGTGCCGGTGGAGACGATGTCGCCGGGAAGTAATGGTGTGATAGACGACAGGTACTCGACGAGCTCGGGAATCCCAAAGATGAGCTCGCGCGTATTCGAATTTTGGAGCAGTTCGCCGTCAATGTTTAGGCTGATCGCGAGTTGGTGAGGGTCCTCGATCTCGTCGGCTGTAACGATCGTAGGGCCGAGGGGACAAAAGGTCGGAAAGCTCTTGCTCAATGACCATTGCGACGTCGCGAACTGCACATCGCGCGCACTGACGTCGTTGACGATGGTATAGCCGTAAATGTGTTCCTGCCAGGCCGAAGCTGTAATCCGATAGCCGCCCTTGCCGATCACGAACGCGAACTCGGCTTCGTAGTCGGGCTGGTTTGAGTTTTTGGGTAGCACAATGGCATCGCCAGGTCCGATGATGGCCGTGGCGAGCTTGAAAAAAACGACCGGCGTAGTCGGAATCGCCATGCCCGATTCCTTTGCGTGATCCCGATAATTGAGGCCAATCGCGAAGACGCGCGGTGGATTCGAAATCGGGGCATGGAGCCGGACATTGTTGACGTGCTGCGTCGGGCCGTCAGGGACGGTGTTCAGACCGGACGCAATCACCGTCAGGGTGTTGGCGTACCCGGATGTAGAGAGATCGATGACGGCGCCGTCTTCAAGCAATGCGCCGGGGCGAATGTGGCCTGACGTGGAATAGGAAACTAGTTTCATAGATTTCAGTCTTCCGCTTCTTGAGAGAGCATTCTCAGTTTACGCAGCAGTCCAGCCGCCATCGATGTTGAACAGCGCGCCGGTGATGAAAGCGGCTTCGTCCGAGGCGAGGTACCGCACCATCGATGCGATTTCTTCCGGCTGGCCAAGACGGCCAATGGGCTGGCGGGCACGCAGTTCGGCGCGGATCTCATCCTTGTTCCCTTTGTGAAATTTCTCGAGATAGCCTTCGACGAATGGCGTTTCGACGGTTCCAGGACAAATGGCGTTGACGCGCAGTGTCTTCGGGTATTCGACAGCCAGTTGGCGCGTCATGGCGATCACCGCCCCCTTGGTGGTGCAGTAAGCGAACCGCTGCTTGATGCCGACCAGACCCGCGACCGACCCGATATTCACGATAGTCCCGGTGCGGCCGCCTTCAGAGCCGGCGGCAAGCAGAAGTGGCAAGAAAGCGCGAGTGACGAGATAGACTGCGCGCACGTTGACATTGAGCAGTCGGTCGAAGTCCGCGGGCTCAGTCGCTTCAATTGAGCCCACGTGCCCGATGCCGGCGTTATTGACGAGAATATCGAGCCGAGGCACCTGCGCCACTGCCACGGCGATGGAATGGGGATCAGTCACGTCAAGCGGCAGCGCTCTAGCCGAGCCAACGGACGCGGCCAGTGCTTCAGCAGCAGAAGCGTTAATGTCAGCGATCCAGACAAAAGCTCCAGCGCGCACCAATTCCTTGGCGGTAGATTCGCCGATGCCGCTTGCACCTCCGGTCACAAGTGCGTGACGTCCATCAAGGCGAAACGGCTGCGCGTCCAACGAATCCTGCGGATGGCTCATGAGAATGTAATCCCTCTGCTTTCGATTTCGAGTTGTGCACCTTCCAGAATAGCGAGAGAAGCGTCGGCAGTGGTGAGAGCGCGAGTCGCGACACCATCGATGATGCGGGCGAATGCGGCCATCTGCGGCCCCGAAGGCAATTGGCGCGCCACGAGAGAAATGGATTCGATCTTACTGTAAGCCGGAATCCGGGCTTGGAGTGCTGCGTCGCGCCATGTGGAAAGCCGGACGCCAACCGTTCCGTGCTTTGTAATACCGAGATCACGCTCAGGCCTGGCGGCGAAGCGGAGGAATTCCCATGCAGTCTCTTTTTCGTTTGAGCCAGAGCCAATTGCAAGTGCCCAGAAGACAGAAAGTGAAACTGGCGCGCGGCCCGCTTGCGAAGGGATCGGCGCGATCGAGACCTTTCCCGCAAGAGGAGAACCCTCGCGGTCCGAACGGGCTGCAAATCCGAACCAGTTGACCATCATGGCGACTTCGCCGGCCAGGAAACGATCGCCCGACTGCGTGGAGTCGAGTTGCAGCGAAGCGGGGTGACAGACTGAAACGTCAGAAATGATGCGCCGATAGAAATCGAGCGCCGCTATAGCTTCGGGGGCGCAAACCTGCGGTTTGCCGGACGAATCCAAGAGTTCGCCACCACGACTCCAGAGGTGCAACGCAAAATCGTAAAGTGTGTTGTGTCCGTCAGGGAAGGCAGCAAAGACCGTTCCGTAGAGCCCGCAAGTCGGATCGGTGAGGAAGCGCGCAGTCTCTTCGAACTGCTGCCATGTCACAGGCGGCGCGAGGTCGCGGCCAAATTGTGCGCGATGGGCGGCCTGGCGGTCAGGATCGGCGAAGAGATCGCTGCGATAGACGAGGCACTCCGGGCCGTCATGCCATGGCAACGAGGAGAGTTTTTCGCCGAAGATCAGCGGACGAACCAGTGCTCGGGCCCAGCCATTGGGCCAATCGGGAATCGGAAACCGGCTTTGCCACGGCTGCAAATCTTCGAGAGCCCCCGTGCCTAGACCTTCGGAAAGCCAGTCTGTGACAAGGAGAGCAATGTCGAAACGGCCTTCGCGCAGGCCGCCTTCGGTGAGCGTTGATCGATACAATTCGTGAATACTGACCGAAACGAGTTCGACACGGACGTCGGAGTGCATTTCTTCAAAGAGCCGCACCTCTTCTGCCAGCGCGTCTTCAAAATCCTTATAGTTGCGGAGTGCGATGCGGAGTATCGTCATTCAACGTCCGCCTGCACTTCGATGAATGTAAACCGTTTCATTGGGCAGCCGAAGTATATCGCGAGCCGCCGCGATAAGTAATACTTGAGAGGAAGAGGCAAGGGGAGACTCGATTTGGCACTGTTGCACGAAGACAGGCTTTTCCCGCCGGACAAAGAGACACGCGCGATTGCGCGACGGCTTTACGACCGTATCCGCGGATTGCCAATCGTGAGTCCCCATGGGCATACGCAGGCTTCATGGTTCGCGCGCAACGAGCCTTTTGCCGATCCAGTGGCGCTTTTCGTCCAACCGGACCATTACATTTTCCGCATGCTTTACAGCCAGGGAATTTCCCTTGAGCAGCTCGAGATTGGCAAAGCGCAGATTGCCGAGCCGCGCAAGGTGTGGCAGATCTTTGCGAGCAACTATCACCTGTTTCGCGGTACGCCGACGCGGTTGTGGTTGGATTTTGCTTTTCAGGAATCGTTTGGTCTGACGAAACGGCTCTCGTCGTCGACTGCCGATGAACACTACGATGCGATCGCAGCGAAACTAGCGGAACCGGAATTTCTTCCCCGATCGCTTTATAGCCACTTCGGAATCGAAGTGCTTTCAACAACCGATTCTCCTCTCGATTCCCTGAGCGAACACAGGGCGATCCGCGATTCGGGCTGGGAAGGAAGAATCCTTCCGACTTTTCGGCCCGACCCGGTCGTGGATCCGAGTTTTCCGGGTTTTAGAAGTGGTATTGAGACGTTGGGCGCTTTGACGGGAGAAGACACGACGTCCTGGCGCGGTTATCTGCAGGCGCTGGCGTCGCGGCGCCGATTCTTCCAATCCCTTGGAGCGACAGCGACGGACCACGGGCACCCAACTGTGCGAACGGCCGACCTGAGTGAACGGGATGCTGAGGCCGTGTTTGCCAATGTGCTCGGCGGAGACCCAAGCGATGAACAGCAGGAACTTTTTCGGGCTCAGATGTTGACGGAGATGGCACGCATGAGCCTTGAAGATGGGCTCGTAATGCAAATCCATTCTGGGTCGGTCCGCAATCACAATGCGCAGTTATTCGAACGCTATGGACGTGACATGGGGGCGGACATCCCAAGACCGACCGACTATGTCAACGGGCTGCGGAGCCTCCTGAATCGCTTCGGAAACGAGTCAAAGCTGACGATTATTCTTTTCACGCTGGACGAGACCACCTATAGCAGGGAATTGGCGCCCCTGGCAGGGCATTATCCGTGCCTCCGACTAGGACCGCCCTGGTGGTTCCACGACAGTCCCGAAGGAATGCAGCGTTTTCGCGA
>Ga0181535_10007199_pt1 | contig 11262 bp, 9 predicted proteins | sample PEATcosm2014_Bin_44_FD_119774 | JGI IMG/M metagenome (GOLD analysis project Ga0181535, IMG submission 119774) | Peatland microbial communities from MTU Mesocosm Facility, Houghton, MI, USA - PEATcosm2014_Bin17_30_metaG | ecosystem: Environmental > Terrestrial > Soil > Wetlands > Peat | place...
AAGAGGGCGTAGGGCATGACGGCGGACCAGGCGCCCAATTTTCAGCGGGGAGGGCGGAGCGAGGCAACGGCAATCGCCGCGCGGGGAAACGGCTTTCCTTTCTCCGGATCCGTGGTTTTGTCCGTCCTCGTCCCCCCGGACGATCCCCCGTCAAAGATTCTCCCCGCAGAACACATCCCCCTATGGCCTTGAAGATCCAACATTGGATGGTGAAGCAGGAGCCCGAGAGCTACTCATGGGAGGACTTTGAGAGGGACGGACGGACCTCATGGGACGGCGTCCGCAATTACCAGGCGCGCAACAATCTGAGGGCCATGCATCGTGGAGACGGCGTGCTCTTCTATGCGAGCGGCGGCCCGAAGGAGGTGGTCGGCGTCGCAAGGGTCGAAAAGGCCGCCTATCCCGATCCCACGGCGGAGGAGCCCGGCTGGGTTTCCGTGGAACTCAAGGCGGTCCGCCGACTGGGCGCCCCGGTGCCGCTTGCCCGCATGAGGGCGGAGCCGGCGCTCTCCGGGGTCCCCCTTCTCCGGCATACCCGCCTGTCGGTGATGCCGCTCACCCAGAGCGATTTTGAGCTGATCGTGCGGATGGGAACCCCGGCCTAGGCGGACGCGCCCTCAAGCGGCTGTTTGCTGGGCGCCATGTGGGATTCAAAATTGGGATAAAGGAGGGGCAGGATGAAGAGCGTCAGCACCGTGCCGGTGAACAGGCCGCCGATGATGACGACTGCAAAGGGCCGCGCCGTCTCGGCGCCGACGCCTGTCGAAATCGCCATGGGAAGAAGCCCGAGCATCGCCATGAGGGACGTCATGACCATGGGCCTCACGCGCGACGTGGCCCCCTCCCTGATCGCATCCATCATCTGGTAGTCGCGGTCGCGCCTGAGCTCATGGATCCGCGACACAAGGATGACGCTATTCTGGATGGAGATGCCGAAGAGGGCGATGAATCCGACCAATGCGGCGACGGATAGGTTGAGGCCCGCGAGCGGCAGGGCCACGAGGCCGCCCGCCGCGGAGAAAGGCACCGTGAGGAGGATCAGCACCGCGAATTTCGAGGAATCGAACGTGATGAAGAGAAGAAAGAAGATGGCGAGGAGCGTGAAGGGAACGATCACCTCGAGGCGCCTCTCGGCGCGCTGCTCGTTCTCGAAAGAGCCGGTCCATTCCAGACGGTAGCCCGTGGGCAGGTGGATGGCGGCCGCGACCTTTCCCTCCGCCTCCGTGACGACCGAGTCGAGGTCGCGGTCGCGGACCGAAAGCTTGATGTCCGTGCGGCGCTCGTTCTCCTCGCGGTAGATGCTGGCGAGGCCCGGCTGGATCTCCACCGTCGCCAGGGCGCCGAGGGTCAGGCGTTCGCCGTTGGACCCGAACACGGGGACGTTGCGGATCGCATCGACGTCAAGGACCGATTCCGGCGTCAGCTTGACCACGAGGTCAAACGTGCGCTCGCCCTCGAGCACCTGGGTGGCGGCCTGGCCCCCGATGGCCGTGGCGATCACGGTCTGGACGTCGGCGACGGAAAGGCCGTAGCGCGCGATGGCGGACCTGTCCACGGCGATCTGGATCTGGGGCTGGCCGAGAAGCAGGTTGGTCCCGACGTCCGCCGCCCCGGGCACGGTCTTGATGACGTCGACGATCCGGTTTGCGTAGTCCTGAAGCTTCACCGGATCGTCGCCAAAGAGCTTGATCGCCAATTCGCTCTTAACCCCCGAAACGGCCTCGTCGACGTTGTCCTCGATGTACTGGCTGAACTGCGAGTCGATCCCGGGGATCTCGCGGAGGCTTCGGGCCATGGCCGCGACAAGCGCGTCGTGGGTGTGGGCCGTCGTCCACTCCTCCCTGGGCTTCAGGCCGACGCTGTATTCGGTCACGTCCCACCCGTTGACGTCGGTGCCGTCGTCGGGGCGCCCTAGCTGGCTGACGACGTACCTCACCTCGGGGAACGAGGCGAGGCGGCGCCTGACGTTTGCGGTGATCTTGGCCGACTCCGAAGGGGAGATCGACTGCGGGGCGAAGGTGCGCACCCAAAGGTCGCCCTCGTCCAGCTTTGGCAGGAATTCGCTGCCTATGAAATGGAAGATGACCGCGCCGAGGACGAGGAGCGCGGCGGCGACGCCGAAGACGACCCGCCGGGACCGCAGCGCGAATTCAAGGGCGGGCCGGTAGACGTGAAGCAGGCGGCCAACGATCCACGACTCCTCCCCGGCCACCTTTCTCCTGAGGGCGAAGCTTGCCAGAACGGGCACGGCCGTGATCGCGAAAACCGTGCCGGTGATGAGGGCGAACGTGAGCGTGAGCGCCATGGGGCGGAAGATCCGGCCCTCGACCCTCTGGAGCGTGTAGAGCGGCACGAACGCCGTCAGGAGGATCGCCTTGGAGAACAGGATCGGCCGGCCCATCTGGGACACCGCCTCTATGATGACCGCGCGCAGCGACCGGACCTGTCCCCTGCGCTGCTCGAGGATGCGCAGGATGTTCTCGATGACGACGACCGCCGAATCCACGATGATCCCGAAGTCGATTGCGCCGAGCGAGATGAGGTTTGCCGGTATGCCCCGGAGGTCGAGGAGCATGAACGCGCCAAGGAGGGCGACCGGGACGGCGAGCGCCACGACGAGGGCGGAGCGCCAGTTGCCTAGCCCGAGAAAAAAGAAGAGCACGAGCAGGACGAGCCCGATGCCCTCGATCACATTGTGGCGCACCGTGTGAAGCGTGCGGTCGACAAGGGCCGTCCGGTCATAATAGGTCACGAGCCGTACCCCGGCCGGCAGGTAGTGGGCGTTGATCTCGTCGGCCATCCTCTTGACGCGCTCGCACACCTCGACGGGGTTTTCGCCGCGCCTCATGATGACGATTCCCTCCGCGACATCATCCTCGTCCTTGATGCCGCCGGGAAAGCCCTTGACGTCCGTATCCGTCCGCCCGACGCGGCCGAGGCGGACGGCGTTGCCGATCACGACCCGGCCGACATCGCTGATCCGGATCGGAGTGCCGCCCCGGGTGTCGACCGCCACGGCCTCGATGTCGGCCGTATTGCGCAGGAAGCCAAGGCCCCGGACGACGTAGAGCTCCGAGCCGTGCTCCACATAGGAGCCGCCGGCGTTGGTGTTGCTGTTCGAGAGGGCCGTGAACACCTGCTGGAGCGTGAGGTTGTACGACTTGAGCTTCGCCGGATCGATGAGCACCTGGTACTGCTTCGTCAGCCCCCCAAAGGGGTTTATGTCCACGACTCCAGGAACCGACCGGAATTTCTTCTCGACCACCCAGTCCTCCAACGCCCGCACCTCGGTGGCGGGGAATCCCTTCGGCGCGCGCAGGGTGTAGCGGAAAATCTCGCCGATCGGCGTCGCATCGGGCGACAGGCTGGCGCTGGCCCCCGGCGGCAGCGTCACGTCCCCGAGGAGCTCGTGGGCGAGGGTGCGGATCGTGTTGTTGTCCGCATTGTCCTCGAATACGAGCGTGATCTGCGAAAGGCCGAAGAGGGAGATCGAGCGCATCGACACCCGCCCGGGGATGCCGTTCATCGCGCTTTCAATCGGGATGGTGACAAGGCGCTCCACTTCCTCCGCCGCGTGCCCCGGGAATAGGGTGATGACCTGCACCGTCACGTTCGTGACGTCCGGGTAGGCCTCGACCGGCAGCTCCCGGTAGGATCCTATGCCGGCGAGGACGAACGCCGCAAGGCACACGAGCACGATGGCCCGGTGTTGAAGCGCGTAGAGCGTGATTTTGCCGATCATCGGGATTCAGAGGTCAATCGGCGGGGTCGAGGATGGACTGCAGCAGGAGCCCTCCCTCGGTCACGACCTTCTGCCCGGCGCTGAGGCCGTCGAGCACCGGGACCCTCCCGTCCTTCTCGGTGCCGATCGACACCTGCCGGCGCTCGTACTGGCCGGGACCGACCTCGACGAACAGGTAGTTGCGGTTGTCCACCATGAAGATCGCCTTCGAGGAGATCTCGACGCCGGCCTTCGCCACTCGTGATTCGTCCTGGACGACGTCGGCGAGGACGTACATCTCGGCCTTGAGGAGCTTGTCGGGATTGCGGACCACGCCGCGGACGATCACCGTTCGGGTCGACGGGTCCATTTCCTCGCCGACCTTCTCGACGGCGCCGTCGAACACGCGGTCCGGGAACGCCCGGGCATGGATCCGCAGGGCGAGCCCGGGCTCGAGCGACGGCAGGTCGGACTCGGACACATCGAGCTGGATCCAGAGCAGCGCCGGATCGCTCACCACAAAAAGCGGGGCGAACAGGTTTGGCGCGTTTGCCAGCATCTGGTCGTTCCGGACCTCCTGTCCGGGATTGATGTTGCGCTCCACCACGACGCCCGCGACCGGCGAACGCAGGACGAACGCCTCGCCCGTCTCGGTCTCGCTCCCGCCGTAGAGCTTTAGCCGCGACTCGGCGCGGTCCCGCTCGGCCCTTGCGGCGACAAACGCCGCCTCCGCGGCCTCGACATCCTTTGCGGCCGCCGCGCCGTGCTCCAAAAGATCCTTCGCCCGCAAGAACGCCTTCTGCGCCGCTGCGAGATTCCCGGTGGCGGTCTGCGCGTCTGCGAGCGCCTGGCCGTAGTCGGGCGAGCTGATGTCGGCCAGGGGCGTCCCCGCCGAAACGGGCTGGCCGATGTCGGCCCGTATGGCGGTCACCTGTCCGATGACCGGGGTGAAGATGCGCACGGTCGTCTGATCATTCCAATAGAGGCGCCCCGTCAGGTGGGTGATGGCCAACTTCCTGGGCTCCGCGGCCTCGACCGTTAGGGACGACAGCTGCGGGGCGTCGGCGGGAAAGCTGACCCGCTCGCCCTCGACCTTGGGCTCCGGGGGCGCCGAGGCCGCGGGCGATTGCCGTCCGCAGCCCGCCGTGGAAAGGCCCAAGCCCAGGCCCAGGGCGGCCAGGAGCGCTAGGGTGCCCCCATGCAGGGCTGCGTGCAGGGGGCGCGGATGGAGGGCTCGTTGGGTCATGGTGGTTTCTCCTCGATTCAGTCGGTTTCCATGGATCGCTTGGCGGCTACAGCCGTCCCAGTGCCGCGAGAAGGGCGGCGGCTGCGGCCGCCGCGTCCGCATCGGCCTGCACGGCTGCCTGACGAATGCTGTTGTCGTTTCGCTGCGCATCAAGAAGGTCGATCAGCGCGGCGCCGCCCTTCTCGTAGGCGTAGACCACGCTTTTTGTCACCTCGGCCGACTTGGGCACGAGCGACTGCTCGTACCTTCGGGCCCGGTCCCTGGCTTCGCGGTAGGCGACCCGGGCCGCGGAAACGTCCGCCGCCGCCTGGACACGCACGCTGTCGAGATGCGCCTCCGCCTGGTTGCGGGCCGCCTGGGCGCCGAGGATCTCGCCCGTGTACTGGTTCCAGAGAGGCAGGGGCAGCGAGAGGCCGACGCCAATTGTGTCGGGCTGCGCGGGCGGATTGCGCTCGAACTGCAGGCTGACGGTGACATCGGGCACGCGCTCGCGGCGCTGCAGCTTGAGGTTCGTCTCGGCCTGCTCGACGCCGGCCTCGGCTGCCGCGATGTCTGGCCGTTCGGACAGGGCCATGTCCTCGAGGCCCGGCGCCGCGGCCTGCGAGAGCTGCTCCAAGCTGTCGGAAAGCTCCGTGGAACCATCCGGACTCGGATTCCCGAGAAGCGATTCAAGCGCCACCACGGCGGACTTTGCGGCGGCGACCTCGGACTGCGCCCCTAGTTCGTCCTGGTCCGCGGCGATTTCGATCCGCCCCTGGTCGGATTTCGAGAGGTCGCCGGCATGGTAGCGGTGGGCCGCGATTTCGGCCTGGCGCCTGAGCGCCGCGGCGGATTCGGTCAGGACCCTTGCCTGCTCCTGGGAGGAAAGCGCCGCGACATAGGCCTGGGTGACCGCCTGCAGGAGCAGGCGCTGGGCATCCTCCTTCTGGAATTCAGCTACGTGAACGCCGGCATTGGCCGAATCGCGGATGAGGCCGCGCTTCGAGATCTGGATGAGCTGGCTAAGGGAGACAATGCTGTCGTAGGCCCGGTTGAGCAGGCTGTTGCCCATCGGCGTGGATTCGGGCGTTCCGTCGGTGCTTATCTTCGCGGTGGAGAGCCCCAGCGTGGGGTTGGGGAATTCGCGAGCCGCCCTCAGTTGGGCGAGGGCGGCATCCACCTGGATTCTCGCAATCCTGAAGTCGGCGTTTCGCTCGAGGGCAACGCGCCGGGCCTCGGCCAGCGACAAGGGAGTCCGAACGGAGGCCGGCGCCTGGCCGCGGGCGCCGCCCGCGAAAAGGACCAATGCGAGGAGTGCGCCCGCAAGCCGCCTGGAACAATTCGTAAGAAATTGATCTCCAGGGATACAGGGCGTCATTCCGCCATCGTAGCATCGTTGTCCCGGCTCGTACATCGGGCCATGCTTGGTTCGGTGTTAGGGCTTTGCCTGATGGAGCGCGATTGAGACGGCCTCCCCCGGCGCTAGACGCGCTTCTCGTTCTCGACCCATCGCACCGCGGCGTGCATGAGGGCCGTGGCGTTCTCCAGGCCGAGCTTCTCCTTGATATGGGCGCAGTGGGTCTGGATCGTCTTCAGGCTCAGGTGGAGCTCGTCCGCAATGAAGCGCGTCTCCTCGCCCTGGCCGATCCGCTGGAAAACCTCGAGCTCCCGGTTGCTCAGCCGCTCGATGGGACTGACCGCGAGCTTGGGGCCAATACCGACGTACTTCTTGGCCATCTGGGAGGCCATGGTCTCGCTGACGAAGACGCCGCCCTGCAGGATTTCGTGAATCGCGGTGATGATGTTGCTCGTGGTCTCGCGCTTCATGACGTAGCCCACGGCCCCCGCGCGAAGCGCCCTCTCCGCGTAGTGCGTCTCATCGTGCATTGAAAGCACCAGGGCCTTGGGCGGCTGCGGGAGCAGCTGGATGCGTTTGATAAGGTCGAGGCCGGATTCCCCGCGCAGGGACAGGTCGACGATGACCACCTCGGGCTTTATCGCCTCTATCTTGGCAAAAGCCGCGTTCGCCTCCTCGGCCTCGCCGCAGACGGCGAGGTCGGGTTCGTTAGCGATCAGCTTCTGCAGGCCCTCGCGGACGAGCGGATGATCGTCCACAATGAACACGGGATGGCGCATCGGTGCGGTTTCTGCTTCGGGCTGGGTTCCGCTCATGGTTGGAATACTGGGCGGGCGAGCGTGCAAATGACAAGCGTACCGCCACCGGGCTGTGCGGTAACGGCCAGGCTCGCGCCGATGATGGACGCCCGATGGGTCATGATCCTCAGCCCGAGACCCTCTCCCCGGGATCCGGGCGGGGCGAGTCCGGTCCCGTCGTCATGCACGCTCAGGGCGACCTTGCCGCCGTGGTCCTCGAGTGCGATGTCGATGCGCTTTGCGCGTCCGTGGCGCACGGCGTTGCGCACGGCTTCCTGCGCGATCCTATAAAGATGGGTCGCGGTCCCGTTCTCCTCGAAGGCGGCGTTGCCTTCGCAGCGGCACACGCATTCGACACGGAAATTCTGGGAGGTGGCCGCGGCGAACTCTTGCAGGGCGATTGCAAGGCCCTCCCGCTCGATCTCGGCGAGAAGCAGGCCCTTTGCGAGGTTTCGCGTCTGTTCGATTCCGTCCTCGATCAGGCCGATGATTTTTTTCATCTCCAGGGCCTCGTCGGCCTTTCGGTCGGCCATCCTCGCACCGAGGGCATGCGCCACCAGGGCCGTTCCGGTCAGGTGCTGGCCGAGGCCGTCATGAAGGTCGTGGCCGATGCTGCGCCGCTCCCTGTCGCTGATTTCCAGGATGGCCCGCTCGAGGCGCTCGCGTTCTGCGATCTCGTCCGTGAGCGCGGCCGTGCGCTGCTGAATCCGCGCCTCCATTTCGCGCTGAAGGGCCAGGAGGCTCGAAAGGAGCCAGACGACCATGAGGTACGTGCCGAGCGCGATGAGCGAATTCCAAATGGGAACAAGGGTCTTCGAAAAATGGGCCCCGGCTGCGAAGTCGCCGATCAGCCAGGTCGCGATGCTGAGGACCGAGGTTACGACGCCAAACCGCCAACCGACCGAGGCAACCGCGAGGCAGATGGGCAGCAGATAAAACACCAAGAGCGACAGCTCGAACCCGGTCAGGTAGTCCGCGACGCCGATCACGAGCACCAGGATGAACGTGAATGCAACCAGGCGCCGCCGATGCGAGGGGTTCCTTGTGGACGCGATGCTCCACCAGAAATCCCGGCGCCATGCGTTGAATGAGCCGGCGAGCGATGACGATGGGTGGGGCTTGCTCACGAAACAGGGCCCTGCGTTAATCGTGCTAGAACTCCACGTGCGCTCTCACGGCATAGACGGGGACCGGTCCGCGGTCGCTGTTGAATCCGGGATTCCACACATATTGAAAATCGGGAGCCATCCGAAGCCACCTGCACACCTTGATGTCGTAATAGGCCTCGACGATCTGCTCGAGGCCGTAATTGAGGCGCCCGTCCCCAAGGATGAGCCCGATCCCCCCGGCTGCGAGGTAGGCCCTGTGTTCGGACGAAAGGCCGCTGACGACGCCTGCGACGCCCAGCGTGTCGTCGGCGCGCCCCCACCGGGTACCCTTCATGCTGACGCCAAGCGCCGCCGATTGATCGATCTCGGTGAATGCGAAACTCTCGGTTCTGCCGTCGTCCCAGCTCAGGCGGGCGAAAACGCCGAGATCCGACGTCAATTCCTGGTCCCAGCTCAGGCCAAACCCCACCTTTGAACGGTAGGCCCGCGTTTTGGTGATATCCACGTCGGCCGAGGGCTCGGCGACGGCGTCCGAATAATTGCCCATATCCGCGCGGTTCCAGAAGACGAAGGGTCGGATCGTGCCGTCGTGACCGTCCAGGGTGTAGGTCCTGTCAAATTGCAGGACCTGTCCCCAGGCCTTCGCGAGATGCGGATCCAGCGTGGCCCCATTGGCTTCCGTGGGTTCCATGAAGATCCCATAGTGGATCATCCAATTCTTCGTGTTGTACTCGGCAACGAACCCTCCCGTGTAGCCGATCACATCGGCCGGGTAGTCCCAAGCCGCGCTTTCCCAAAGAGCCCAGTTCAGGAACTGGGTGCGCGAATCGTGGCTGTAGGCGTTTTGGTCGAAGAAATCGTTGGCGGCGAATTTTCCGAGGCTAAGGGTGATCCGATTGACATCCACGGTGCCCGAAAGCTGGTTCTCGTCGTCCTCGATCTTCTCGGTTTCGCCGCCGAGTCCGAAGGTCTGCCTAAGGTATAGGCGCGACGTGTTGTAATGAAAATTGTAAAACGCGGCCTTGACCGCCTCCCCATTCGGGAAGCCCGCGATGCCAAGCGTGCTGCTGAGGCCGTGGCCTTGGAGAATCTCCGGGTTGTAGTAGAACTCGGCGCCGTCCCAAAGCTTGCGCCCGAGATAAAGCGTGAACGAGAACGTGCGCTCCTCTTCCGGTCCGGGGAGGAAGCTGTTTGGCCCCGCGTAAGGGGAATTGAAGCCGTAATCCCACTGCTCGATGACGGTGGTCTGCACATGCAGGCTCCAGTCCTCAGAACCGGTTGCGATGGGAGCCGGATTGGCCTGGGTCGGCGCGCCTGCGGCGATCGGCGGGATTGCCGCCGTCTGGCCATTCGCCCCGCCAAGGAATGAGCCTACCCCGATGAAGGCCGCCATCAAAACGGACCATGTCCGTGGCCATTGTTTCACAGGGCCGCATATGCGGGCAAATCCTTCATGAAGGGCGATTTCGAGCGGAATCGGCATGGGCCCATGGTGTTTGGTGAATGCAAGTGGGATCAAGCCGATCCTCAAGACTCTACACGAATTTAACCTACCCGGGCTTGGCGGCGAACCAATGTCTGCCAGGAGCGGCGTCGGGCGAAACCCCATGCGTCCCGGGCGCGCTCGGAGCTCGCGGCCATGGCCCGCAAGGTGAACCCCACGGGCCGATCGTCGCGATCAGTGGAGTCCGGCCGGGCAAGGACCCTCGAAGCCTCGGGAATTCAATGAACGCGTTTCTCCTTAAACCGTTCACCGCCTAGAGCATGCTTGCCGTCGTCCACGGCCTGCTCCACGCGAACCATCCGGCGATCTGAGCGTTCCGCGCCCCGGGAAGCTCCTTCGGAGCCGCCCTTTGAGAGGCGATCGGATATGACGGCTCAACGGTGGACCGGTGCCATCGGCAACCCGGATGGGCGAATCTATCCCCATTCCGCTGTTTCACGGCGCCGGATTTTCGGGCACCGCCAGGCTGTGCGTCCCGTTGAGACGGCGGCCGCCATTCGGGAGTCGCTCGGCTCGTTGAAACGCGAAGGGACCGGTGAATGGATTGCGCTGTCATCGGCGGCAACACCCTCTTCGCGCACCTGTTCTCGGTTCCTTGCGGACCGGACGTAGTCAGGATGCGACGCAGTGATTGCGCGGCCTTCTTCTTCAACTCGCTCAAGGGGGACCCGCGCTACGAGGCGCTCTTGAACGAACCGAAGAACGTCGGGCCCCTGTTCCGGGTCTCCATGGCCTCCCGGTGGCGGTGTCCGGCGCGGGGATTTTCGAGCGGCTGCGGCATCGGCCAAAGACGGCCGAAGCTGCATTCGACTGGCATGTGGGCATCGCATGGGCCCATGGACGCCGAAGAGGGTGTTCTTGAACCAAGGCTCGAGCTTTGGCATTAACGAATGATGGCGGACCCGCTCAACCCTCCGGACGAAGGCGGAGTTCCTGTGCCCCGCCTTCCTTCTGCCGAGGACCCTTCGCGGGGCGAGACGAACCTCCTGCTCGGAAAGAGCGACGCGGTCCGGAGGGTGCTTCGGCTTGTCGAGGAGGTCGCGCGCAGCGACGTGACCGTACTGATCGAGGGAGAGAGCGGCACCGGCAAGGAAATCGTGGCCCGTCTGGTCCACCAGGGCGGCGCGCGGGCCAAGAAGCCGTTCATCTTTGTGAATTGCGCTGCGTTGCCGGAGCAGCTGGTCGAGGCCGAGCTCTTCGGGTACGTGAAGGGTGCGTTCACGGACGCGCGCTTCAACAAGCCGGGGCGCTTTATGCTCGCGGACCATGGCACGCTCTTTCTGGACGAGATAGGCGACCTGCCGATGAAGGGGCAGGGGGACCTCCTGAGGGTCCTTGAGGATGGGGCGTTCCGCATGGTCGGGGGCACCGACCTGATCCAGGTGGATGTCAGGGTGATCGCTGCGACAAACAAGCGCCTCGAGGACGCCGTCGCGTCGGGGAAATTCCGCGAGGACCTCTTTTATCGGCTGCAGGTGATTCCCATCCCGATTCCGCCGCTTCGGGAGAGAAGCGAGGACATACCCGTCCTTGTGGAGACGTTCCTGGC
>Ga0181535_10007201_pt1 | contig 11262 bp, 6 predicted proteins | sample PEATcosm2014_Bin_44_FD_119774 | JGI IMG/M metagenome (GOLD analysis project Ga0181535, IMG submission 119774) | Peatland microbial communities from MTU Mesocosm Facility, Houghton, MI, USA - PEATcosm2014_Bin17_30_metaG | ecosystem: Environmental > Terrestrial > Soil > Wetlands > Peat | place...
GCATCGCCGCGCTCGATGAGCGTCATGATGCGCTCGGGAAACGACTTGGTGCGCACCTCTTCGATGATCCAGGGATTCGCCTTGCTGGTCCAAATCTCGCAGGTGACGCCGATAGTGTGGCCGCCGGCCTCGCGAGCCCCTCGCGCCGAGGCTTCCATTAACCCCTTGTACCCGCCATTGCAGACGGCAAACCCGGCTTCCGCCAGTAGCTTCCCGAGCAGGCGAGCTTCTTCGTAAGCCGGGCTCGCTTCGCCTGGCAACGAACTTCCGAAAATAGTCACGATGTTCATCTTCCGGCCCGCCGTGAGTCCTGGTCCAACGTCTTCCCCCGAGAGAACCAATCATAAACTGCCGTTGCGATTTGGTCGAGGGCGGCTTCGGCGGGCGCTTCCTCGAGGGGGTAGCTATTTCCGATAATGGAGAAGGCAAGCCGCTTGCCGGAGGCCAAATCCATATAGCCGGACAGTGCGTTCACTCCCTCGAGAGTTCCGGTCTTAGCGTGAATGCGCCCCTTGAGGCGTTTCGCTTTGAAGCGATCCGCCAAGGTGCCGTCCACACCTGCCACCGGCAGGCTGTCCAGGAACGCATCGAAAGACGGTGCGCTGGTCATGTGAACGAGCAGCGTGACGACGGTTTCGGGCGTCACTAGATCATCTCGCGAGAGGCCGGAGCCGTCGGCAAAGACCGTCTCGCCCGGATGGGCGCCGATCTGCTGCGCAAACTCGTTGAGTACGTCCAGTCCGTCTCCGAGGCCGCCGCGCTGCTTCACTTGGCGCCCGAGCGTGCGCAAAAGCATCTCGGCGTAAAGATTCCTGCTCTCCTTGTTGGTCAGCTTCACGATCTCCCGCAGCGGTTGGGAGTCATGCTCGGCCAGGACCAGGCGCGGCGTAGCCTGTGCAGGGGTGCGGACGGCTAAAGCCGCCTCAAGGGGCGTGACCTGCCGAACTTGGACGCCGCCTTTAACCACCGTGCCGGCATCTTCGAGGGCCTTGCGGAAGAGTTCGCCCACCAACTGCGCCGGATGAGCGATAGCCACGTGCTCATCAGCCTCGCCCGAGCCCAGCGGGATTTGGCCCCAGACGTCCAGGCGCGTGGAATCGAGCAGGCGTTCGATCAGCAGGTGGCTCTCGCTTCCGGACGCGGAAGTTACGAGAGCGTTATTTATTTGATAATAGTCTGGCAGGGGGTCGAGCGAGACCTGGGCAGGGTCGCCGACTTTCAAGCCGGGTTTTATTCGAAGCAGCACCGCATTGGAATTGAATGCCAGAGCCGACACTGTTGCCCCGTAGCCCCACTCGAGATCCTCGGCCGTCCAGCCGTGGATATACGGCTCGAAATCAAAATAACTCTCGTCGGCCACCAAAGCGCCGGTGACTTCGATCACGCCGCGCGCCCTTACCTGCGCCGCCAAATCCTCGAGAGCCGTGCACGTACGATTTCCAGCTTGGCCCGGCTTGGCAGGCTGCGCCAGAACATCGCCGCACAATGTAGGATCTCCTCTTCCGACCAGGAAAAGGCTCGGCACGATTCCCGCCGCCGGCGGTCCGGAGTCGCTTTCCACGGTAGTGCGGAAAGCGAAATTCGGTCCAAGCTTCTCGATCGTCGCCGCCGTGGTAAACAACTTCATATTCGAGGCAGGATGGAAAAGGTGTTGGGCGTTGCGGTTGAACAGCACCTTGCCGGTCGGAAGTTCTGCCACCTCGATGCCCCAATAGCCGCGAGAAGCGTCACTCGAGCGAAGGATTTGATCGAGGCGGGCGTTCAGCGAAGGAGCGGGGTGCTGCTTCGCGCGCTGGTCCGCGCCAATGGCCGGCGTGGCCGCGCAGATCAGCACCAGCGCTAGAAAGGAGAGAACACGTTTGAAAGCGAATTCGAAAGTTGAAAGTCGAAAGTCAAAAGCAAGGCAGGCGCGCGACAAGTCCATATATGCCATCTTACAGAGTCAACAGTCGAGAGTCGATAGTCGAGAGTTGAAGAGTCTAGGAGCCGAATAATCACGCCCCTTTGGGGCTTCAGCAGTTTGCCAGTCTGGCGGATTTTCAGTACGATGGCTCATCTGAATCCAAACCGAGGTTCGAACTCATGCGGCGCCTTCTGGAACGCCTGATCATTTCGATACTGATTCTGCTTCTGTTCATCATCGCGGGCGGGGGAGGATGGCTGTACTGGCGTGCCCGGGCGTGCCTTCCTCAACTGGACGGTACGGTTCAAGTGGCCGGGCTTTCCGCGCCGGTCGAAGTGCTGCGGGACGCGCGGGGCGTTCCCCACCTTCGCGCTTCGTCGCTCGATGACCTGTTCTTCGCCCAAGGTTACGTGACGGCGCAAGACCGCCTGTGGCAGATGGACCTGAGCAGGCGGCTGGCAGAAGGAGAACTCTCCGAGGTTTTTGGCGAGAGGACGCAGCGGATCGACATCGAGAACCGCACCTTAGGTTTCCGCCAAGCCTCGGAGCGCGCCCTGGCAGAGCTCAGTCCTGAGGCCCGGGCTCCACTGACGGCTTACGCTAACGGCGTTAACGCATTCATCGCCGGCCACCAGGGTCGCCTGCCCATTGAGTTCCTCCTGCTTCAATACCGGCCTCGGCCGTGGAGAGAGGTCGATTCCCTCGGCGTGGCGCTGAACATGGCCAAAACCCTGAGTACAACTTGGGGAGTGGACCTGATACGCGAACGCATCCGGGCGAAGCTTGGGCCGGAGCTTTCGGCGGATCTCTTCCCTGACCACTCGCCGCTGGATGAACCGGTAGCGGAACTGCCCCCAGGAAACAAGCTGCCGCACCAATGGAAAGACGTTTACCCGCCGCCGACCTGTCTTGACCCCAGCACACTGAACAAGCCGATGGAAAGCCGGTACCAACCACCCCCTCACCCTGTCCTTGGCCAAGGAGGGGGGCTCGCAGAAGTTGACCCTACGCTTGCGGCACTGCTTGCCGAGGGCGATGAGAATACAACCGCGCTCGGGAGCAACAACTGGGTGGTCAGCGGCGCACACACCGAGTCAGGCAAGCCGCTGCTCGCCAACGATCCGCACCTCAGCCACAGCGTTCCCAGCGTTTGGTACATGATTCACTTGAAGGGCCCGGGCCTCGACGCGAGCGGAGTCAGTTTGCCGGGTATGCCGGCGGTCATCATCGGCCACAACGAACGAATTGCTTGGGGCATGACCAACACCGGTCCGGACGTGCAAGACCTGTACGCGGAGACTTTCAATACCGCCGCACCCAATAAATACCTCCACGATGGCGCCTGGGTGGATGCGGAGGTGCGAGACGAGATTATTAAAGTCCGCGGGAAGCCTGATTACCGGCTCACCGTCAAGGTAACGCGCCACGGCCCGATTGTCTCAGAAAACTGCGGCCATCAACTCGCGCTGCGATGGACGGCACTCGAGCCCCACGCGCTTTCGTCGTTGTTTAACGGCGCGTCCAAAATGGGCATGGCGCAGAATTGGGAGCAGTTTACCACCGCCCTGCGCGACTATACGGGCCCCATGCAGAACTTCGTGTACGCCGACGTGGACGGAAACATCGGTTATTACGCCGCGGCGTGGGTGCCTATTCGGAAACAGGGAACCGGGGCCGTGCCGGCGCCCGGCAGCACAGACGATTACGACTGGACGGGTTATATTCCGTTTGAGGCCCTGCCGCATTCCTATAACCCCTCGAGCGGCATCATCGCCACGGCCAATGGCCGCGTGGTGCCCGACGGCTACCCCTATTTCATCACCAGTGAGTGGGATCCGCCCTATCGCACGGCGCGCATCTTTCAACTGCTCCGCGCAGGCAAGGCGTTCACGGTGGGCGACATGCTGCGGATCCAGACTGACATTCTCAGCTTGCAGGACAAGTGGCTGGCCGGACAACTTCTGAACGCGTCCGCGCACGTTCAACCACGAGACTCCGACGCACTGTACGCCCTCAGCGTGCTTCGCGATTGGGACGGCGAGGCGAGGATGGATTCCGCCGCTACCCTGGTATGCGAAGAGACTCGCGCGGCCCTGCGGGAGCGAATCCTCAAACCCAAGCTCGGAGACGGCCTCGCCGGCTATCGTTGGGGAACGAGCTCCACGTTCTTTGAGAATGTGTTAACAAATCATTGGACGCGCTGGCTCCCACCCGGTGACGCTTCGTTCGACGATACGCTAATGAAGAGCCTCGAGCAAGGCGTCAAACGAATTCCTCAACTGGTAGGAAGTCAGAGTCACGAAGCCTGGAAGTGGGGTAACACGATTCGCCTGACGTTTTACCATCCGCTGGGCCAAGGCATTCCGCTTTTGGGACGACTGCTCGACGTCGGACCTTTTCCCCAGGCCGGAACCAACACGACGGTGAAAGCCACAACTGCCAACCATGGTCCCTCCATGCGCATGATCGTCGATCTTGCGGACCTTGAACGTTCTGTTCAGAACCTGACTATTGGTGAATCGGGCCAAGTGTTCAGTCCTTACTACAAGGACCAGTTTGAGGCTTGGTACACCGGCCAAAGTTTTCCCATGCCCCTCAGCGATGCGGCGGTTGATCAGGCCAGTGTTCACAAATTGGTCTTGGAGCCGGGACAGCGGTAGGGCTGCCCTTCAGGTCAGCACGCTTGACGCCGACACTTCGCTGCTATGAAAATGACTCCCCTCCTCAGCGGGAGGAGGGGCAGGGGTGGTGGGTGGAACGGTCAGCGAACGACAACCACCCCTGACCCCTCCTTACCAAGGAGGGGAATCATTTTCATGCCAAGCGGTGAGCCGCAGGATCATGGATTCTGCGCTCAGGGCAGGTTCTAACGGCCGGTGCTACATGCCGCGGAGCATTTTCTGATTGCTTTCAGACCCATTCGATGTTATCAAATCGCGACCACTCCTGACGCGTCGGAGGCGAAAAGGGTCCCGAGCCAGGAGATCTAGCCCAGGAGAAAACCATGCCTTTTGCCCCACAGTCCGGTCTGGCGAGAACTCGCTTAAGATTTGCGATTCTTTGCTTGTTTGCCTTTGCCCTGCTGTTTCCAGCGTCGAAGGCGTTCGGCCAGCAAACTTATGTTCCCCGCTTTAATACCTATATCGGCTACTCGTTTCTCGATAGCCCGCACGTAGGCCTGTTCGAAAACGGCCTGCATTATCAAGCCGGAGTGAACCCCACAACATGGCTCGCTGTCGGTTTCGACTACAGCTTTTCGGAGGGTAGCTTGACGCTCACTCCTAATCTGCTGACCACCACCTTGCAGCAGCAACTGGGTGAGGAACTGACATTACTCGGGTATCCCATATCGTCCTTGGCAGTGCCGTCTCATTCTTCGACTCAGACCTTTGCCGGCGGCCCGCAGTTCGAATACCGCCATTTTTCCAAGGTGACACTTTTCATTCGCCCGTCCTTCGGGGTAATCAAAGAGACCGCCACGCCGCACCCGGTGGGCGAAGTTCCAAGCCTCGTCGTCGCTACTTTGCTGAACGGAAAGTTCTCCACCACCGATACGACGCCCTTTTACGGGTTTGGAGGCGGCGCGGACTGGAATTTCTCACAGCACGTGGCTCTGCGCGTGCAAGCGGATCTTGTTTACGACCACTTGTTCAGCAATCTGTTGAAGGATGGCCGGCTGACCACCCGATTCTCCATTGGACCGTGCTTCAATTTTGGAAGTAATATCAGAAAAGCGGGGTCTTTATAGCCGACTCTTTCAGGGGCGGCTGGTAACGGTCCCGCGATTCTCGATTTTGCGGGAGTGCGAACGAGTAGCCCCCTGAACCTGTGACTGCATCAACGGACAAACAAATCTGTCATCCTGAGCGAAGCGAAGGATCCCCGCAGTTGGCGTTTGAGTTGGACGGACTACGAACAACTGCAGGGATCCTTCGCTTCGCTCGGGATGACAGGGCTTCAGGCTTTTCTCACCTTCCGAGAGTTTCAGCTCCGATCCTGCTCATCATCTTCTTGCTGGCCGGTTTGGCAGGCCCGATGCGGGCGGCGGAAGAGCCTGCACCCTCGGCACTGGCGCTGGAATATCATCTCATCCTAACGCATCCCAACTTGCATCTTGTCAGCGTCGAGATCTCCGCCGGTAAGATTTCCGGCGAGTTCATCGACTTTGTCATGCCGGCTTGGGCGCCCGGCCGTTACGCCATTTACGACTTTGCGAAGAACGTGCAGGAGTTCGAGGCGGAAGGCGCGTCGGGGCAGCCGCTGCCATGGAGCAGTCTCGACAAGCAGACCTGGCGAGTCGACGTCCGGCAAGCCGGGGGGAGCGCAAAGGTGCGCTATCGCGTATTCGCCAACGACCTCAGCGGCTCCTTTTCCCAGTTTGACAGCACTCACGCCAATTTGAATGGCCCCTCGATCTTTATGTACGCCGCAGGACACAAGCCTGACCCGCTCACGCTGAGTGTGGACGCTCCGAAAGGCTGGCAATTCATAAGCGGTTTTTCTGACGATACAAGCGTGCGGACATTCCGTGCGCCGAATTACGACCGCTTGGTTGACACTCCCATCGAGGCCGGCGCCGAAACCAAGCTGGTCCAATTCCAAGAACGAGGGAAGACTTTTCGGGTCGCGGTGCACTCGTACGGCGAGGACGACGTTGATCTGTCGAAGCTGCGCGAGGGCCTTCAAAAGATTGTGCACGCGGAAATGGCCCTGATGCCCGCCCCTGATTTTGATCACTATACCTTCATTTTTCACTTCGCCCCCGGTATTCCGATGGGCGACGGCATGGAGCATCTGAACTCCACCCAGATCGTCATCCAGGGCACGCTCAGCAGCGGCCTTGCCGAGTCGCTGGAAACGGCAGCGCACGAGTTTTTCCATGTTTGGAATGTCAAGCGGCTGAGGCCCGCGGCGCTAGGGCCCTTTGATTACACGCGCGAAGTCTACACGCCCTCCTTATGGCTGGCCGAGGGAGTGACCAGCTATGTCAGCTATTTCAGCTTGTTGCGTGCGGGCCTGTGGACGCGCGATCAATTCCTGGCGCGGCTCTCGGAGGAAGTCCGTGAGTTGGAGAGAGAGTCTGGACGCACATTGATGTCCGCGGAAAGTTCCAGCTTTCACGCCTGGTTTTACGACCGCGCGCCGCAAATGCAGGAGACTGATTTCGCCAACTCCACGATCTCCTATTACAACAAAGGTGCGCTTCTCGGCATGTTGCTCGACCTAGAGGTTCAGTCCCGGACACAAGGCGCAAAATCGCTTCTGGATGTGCTGTCGCTGCTCTACCATAAGTTCTACGAGGCGCCGCAAGCCACTTACTACGGCCCAGGGCGCGGTTATGAGGAGCAAGACATACTTACAGCAGTAAACGAAGTTGCGGGAAGCGACTTCACCTCCTTCTTCGATAACTACGTTCACGGGACGGCGCCTCTGCCGTACAACAACGAACTGGGCGCGGCTGGGCTGGCGCTGCGAGTCAGTGTTCCGGCAGGTTCCCCGCCCAGTTTAGGAATAACAACCCTCCCCGATAACCTCGGCGCCAGGATCTTCGCAGTTCGGCCGGGTGGAGCGGCCGATCGTGCCGGCTTGAGCCGCGACGACCTGCTGGTTGCCGTCGATAACCAGTCGCTGGCGACTGAGGACCTGGACGCACGGCTGCGAGCTTATCTGCCTGGGGCAAGCGTCCCGTTCACGGTGCAGCGGCAAGGGCGGAGGGAGATCGTCAATGTGATCCTTGACCCGCCCGCGCCGAGTTCGTATACCATTCAGGAACTGCGTGGCTCCACGCCCCAACAGGTTGCCATCCGTAACCGCTGGCTGTCGGGGAAAAACTAGAAATCAGAAGGCAGAAAGCAGAAACAGGAAAGTGGAAATGAAACCGAACGCCCTGCGTGGGAAAGTGATTGATCCATTCAGCCCGTCAGCTGACGGGCGGCAGCCCGTAGCCCACGGCGCAAGCCGTGGGTCCGCGCCCCGCGCCCTCACCCCCGTCCCCTCTCCCGCCGGGCGGGAGAGGGGTGCCGAGGGCGGGGTGAGGGCCCTCCGACCCAGGGCTCACGCCCTGGGCTACTTTATGTCGCCACTACCGGGGCTCAAAGAAGCGGACGCGCCTGAAAAGCCAAAGGACAAGTTCTCGAGTTTCCATTTTCCAGTTTCTAATATCCATTTTCTAATTTCCATTTTCCAGTTTCTAATCCCCAGTTTTTGCCTTCTGCTTTCCGCCTTCTGCTTCCCCGTTTCCGCGCGCGCCGCCGATCCCGGGAATGCCGAAGCCCTGATCGAAGCCGGGCACTGGAAGCGGGCGCGGGCAATCGTGGAGCCGCGCGTGGCTGCCAACCCGCGGGATGCGCAGGCGGTCTGGCTCCTCTCACGAATCAAACTGGCTTTTGGGGATTTGGACGGCGCGCTCGTCCCCGCACAGCAGGCGGTGGCGCTCGAAGACGGGAACTCCGACTATCACTTGCAACTGGCGGAAGTGTACGGCGAGATGGCGGCCAGAGCCAGCATGTTTGCTGCGGCAGGCTTTGCCCACAAATTCAAGGGTGAGGTGGACGCCTCCCTCGCCCGCAATCCCAAGAATCTGGATGCGCTCGACGCCCTGATGCAGTATAGCTATCAGGCCCCTGGCCTGATGGGCGGGGACAAGGGCAAGGCTCGCTCCATTGCCGACCAACTCGTGCAGCTCAGCCCTGTGCACGGATACTTCGCGGAGGCAGAACTGGCCCAGGAAGCAAAGGACGAAGCCAAGGTTGAGGAGTCTTTTCGTCAAGCCGTTAAGGCTGATCCGAAAAACTATGAGGCGCAGACGGCGCTCGCAGGTTTTTACACCAACCTCCCTCGAAGGAACACTGACGAAGCGGAAAAGCACGCGCGCGAAGCGCTTCGGCTCGATCCCGGTCGTGCGAAGGCGTATTCGATCCTGGCGAAGGTTCTGGCTCTCGAGCGCCGATGGAATGAGCTGGAAGCTGTTCTGGCCGCTTCTGAAAAAGCCGTCCCCGACGATCTTGCCCCTTACTTCCATTCCACGAACGCTTTGCTGGAAGCCGGCGTCGAACTCCAACGAGGCGAGGCATACGTGCGGAAATACCTGGGGCAGGAACCGGAAGGCGAGGAGCCGGATCGAGCTCATGCCCACCGGCTGTTGGGGTTGATACTGGAGAAGCAGGGCCGAAATCAGCAGGCGATTTCCGAGCTCGAGACCGCCATGCAAATGAATCCCCGTTTTAAAGAGGCAAAAGAAGATCTAAAGAGAGTGAAGGCCCGCTCGCGATGAGCACGGCAGGACGTCACCACCCCCTACCCCCTCCTCAGAGAGGAGGGGAACGAGCGGGGAACACTCCCCTCCTCGTTGAGGAGGGGGTAGGGGGTGGTGGAGCCGCGCTAACCGGTCTTTGCCCGGCGTCGCAAATAGAAGATCAGCGTCACTAAGGCCAGAACCGCCACCAGGCCTAGCGCCGCGTGGTCGATGTCCTTGACCACGTGAGCCAGGTTGTTCCAGTTGTCTCCGAGCAGAAAACCCACAAAACCGATTGCCGTGGCCCAAACCACCGCGCCTGTGAAGTTGAAGAGTAAGAAACGAGCATAAGGCATCTTGAAAAGCCCGGCCAGCGGCCCCGCGAATACCCTCAGTCCGGTGATGAATCGGCCCGTAAATACCGCCCAGTGTCCGTGTTTAAGAAAAAGCGATTTGGAATACTCAAACCGGCGCGCCACGAACTTGAAGCGCAGAACGTAGCGATCGAAAAAGGGGTTGCCTCCGAAGCGGCCGAGCGTGTATCCAAGGCTGTCGCCGACTGTTGCTCCCGCAATGGCGGTCCCGATCGCCCAACCCAGTCGAAGCTCCCCTTGGTAAGCAAGGAATCCCGCGAACAGCAGAACAGTTTCACCGGGCAGAGGCAGGCCGCCGTTTTCGAGCATCACGCCGAAAAACACCACCCAGTAGCCGTAGTGGGCGAAGAAATCCGTCAACGTCTGAAAGAGTGATTCAATCACGGGCCATAGAATTATGCACCAACGCGGCCTGTTTGGCGAATCGCGCGTGATCTCACAGCCCTGAAGGGACGGCCTAGCAAAGCCCAGGCCAACGGCCTGGGAGAGTTGGCGGGTCTCCGAGTCGAGCCCTGAAGGGGCGACATAAGGAACGCGCAGCTATTACGCCCCTTCACGGCTTGAGGCCGGAAATGACATGCCCTTTCCACCCGGGCCGTTGGCCTGGGCTTTGCTAGTCCGCCTCTTCGGGGCTGTGAGTTGCAGGCGAAGACCGGCTTCAAGTTTAAGACAGCGGGCAACACACATTCAGGAAACCACCTGCTACCTCCCCGTGAACCGACATGTTAAACTAATTAAGGCATGCGGGAACCATTCCTGGAGAAAATTGAAAGCAAGGTTCTGGTCTGCGACGGGGCCATGGGGACACTGCTTTACGCAAAAGGCATCTCTCCAACCCGTTGCTTCGATGAGTTGAACCTTAGCTCGCCGCAACTGGTCAAGGAGGTCCATCTCGCCTACGCCAAGGTCGGCGCGGAAGTTCTTGAGACCAACACCTTTGGGGCCACACGGCAGCGCCTGGAAAAGTACAATCTCGGTGAGAAGGTACGTGAAATCAACCTGGCGGGGGCGCGACTGGCTCGCGAGGTGGCGGGTGATGCGCTCTATGTTGCGGGCTCGGTGGGATCGTTGGGGGTGCGCTTAGAGCCGTTGGGGCCGACTTCGCTCGAGGAAGCGAGGGCGTCGTATCGCGAGCAGATCGGGACTCTGGCCGAGGGCGGCGTGGACCTGATCATGGTGGAAACCATGAGTGATCCGAACGAAGCTCACCAAGCCTTGCTCGCCGCGCGCGACGTGTGCTCCCTGCCGGTGGTCGTACAGATGACGGTGCAGGAAGACGGCAGCACGTCCACTGGGGCGCTGCCCGAGGACTTCGCCCGCAGACTGGACGAATGGGGCGCCGACGTCATCGGGCTCAATTGCAGCGTGGGTCCGGCGGCCATCCTGGAAGCTATGGAGATCATGGCGGCGGTAACCAGCCGCAAGCTCTCCGCGCAGCCCAACGCGGGCATGCCCCGCACGGTGCAGGGCCGCAACATTTACCTCAGCCCGCCGGAGTACCTGGCCAGCTACGCCCGGCGTTTCATTCAATGCGGAGCGCGGCTGGTCGGTGGCTGCTGCGGGACGACGCCGGAGCACATCAAAGCCATAAAAGCGGCGGTCCGATCGCTCAGCCCGCAGCGCTCGCGCATCGCGGTGGAAGTCCTGGAGCGGCCGGGGCGGACGCTCGAGCCGATACCAGTTGAGCAGCGTTCGCGACTCTCTGGAAAGCTGGCGCAGGGTGAGTTCCCTGTACTGGCGGAAGTACTTCC
>Ga0181535_10007203_pt1 | contig 11261 bp, 7 predicted proteins | sample PEATcosm2014_Bin_44_FD_119774 | JGI IMG/M metagenome (GOLD analysis project Ga0181535, IMG submission 119774) | Peatland microbial communities from MTU Mesocosm Facility, Houghton, MI, USA - PEATcosm2014_Bin17_30_metaG | ecosystem: Environmental > Terrestrial > Soil > Wetlands > Peat | place...
ATCCAGCCTGGTTTCAACCTGCGAATTGATCTCAGCAATGCTCACTTTGTTCGTCCCTCTTTCGTTTCTCCCGGGCTATGCGCGGGTCTAGATTTCCCAATCAACCTGGCCATGCGACATGCATATGCCGGCACGCTCAAGCAGTTCATTCACAGATGCGATGACCTTGCACACTTCACCCGCGTTGACAACAACCTGGTCGTTGTTGACGCGTGCAAGCAAGTCTTCGCTGTCTGTCTCATTGATGGCCAACGCGACGAGGCCTGAGTCAACAATCGAATTAACAACAAGTTTTGCCAACTCAGCGCCCGCTCCACCGGATGGATCGGCTGCATCAACGCGCACCGTGATGACGCCATGGAGAAAGAGCGATCGTTCAATCTGATCGACAACTTCGGCCGAACCACTGAGTTCGAGGACGCCCCCGCGGTGACCCCAGCGCGCGGCTCTCTCGCGGGTGGTGACGGGGCCGGCTGAATCGTTGCCGGGCACGCCATGATCGGCAATTGCAGTAACCATTCCGGCGGCGACAGTCGCATTGGTTTCAGGATCAATGAGAATGAAACCACCGGTGGAACGATTTGAACCGTAGAGGTCCAGTGCCATGGGCCGGAGCAGGGTGATATTCACCACGCCGATTCCATTCATTTCGAGCGTTGCGGCGGGCTCACGCGACAGATTGCCAATGTCAGTTCGGTGCTCAATCGAGGAGACAAATGCGGGGACCGTGTGGCTGGTGTGCTTTAAGAGATAACGTCGTTTCGGTTCCAGGGGCCGTTGATCCATCCATACCAATGCGGCCCGAACTCGCTTGGCTACATTTGCGGGGACGGATGAAGACACAATCAAATCGCCGCGGCTGATGTCGACTTCCTGACTCAGAACCAGTGTTACTGAAAGCGGCGCCTGCGCCTCGGCAAGATCGCCATCCCAGGTCACAATGCGCTCAACGTCTGCGCTTCTGCCGGAAGGCAGCACGGAAATTCTGTCACCCGGACGAATTGTTCCCGACGCGATCTGCCCGGCAAAACCACGAAACGTATGATCGGGGCGAAGCACGCGCTGCACGGGAAAACGGAAGGGCGCTGCGCTGGTGTCTACGGAGGTAGGTGTGGACTCAAGCAATTCAAGCAACGAGGGTCCCTGGTACCAGGGCATGGCATCGGTCCGATGAACGATGTTGTCGCCGACAAGCGCGCTAACGGGGACGAACTGAGCTTCGACCGGGTTGCCGGTGTCGGCTGCAATCTGGTCCAGGACGAGGCGGAAATCCCGTTCGATCGCGCGGAATGCGGCTTCGTCATAACCGATCAGGTCCATCTTGTTGACTGCAACCAGAACGTGGCGCACCCTGAGCAACGATGCGATGTAAGCGTGGCGACGCGACTGCACTAAAACGCCTTTTTGAGCGTCAATCAGCACAACCGCTGCGTCTGCCGTAGAGGCCCCGGTGGCCATGTTGCGGGTGTACTGTTCGTGTCCAGGTGTATCCGCAATGATGAATTTGCGCCGGGCTGTTGAAAAGTAGCGATAGGCAACATCGATGGTGATGCCCTGCTCACGTTCCGCGCGAAGGCCGTCAGTCAAGAGAGCGAAATCAATCTGCCCCGGAGCGGTAGTTCCCTTTCCTTCGATAGAGCGAATCTGATCTTCATACACGGACTGCGTGTCATAAAGCAGCCGCCCGATGAGGGTGGACTTTCCGTCATCGACACTGCCGGCGGTCGAGAAGCGCAGAAGGTCCTTCTCGCGCTCCTGTTGCAGGAACTCTTCGATCGAAAACGTTGCAATCGTGGAGGCGGCCATTTAGAAGTAGCCCTCCCGCTTTTTAAGCTCCATGGAGCCTTCCTGATCGTGATCGATCACCCGGTTTGCGCGCTCCGATGAGCGAAACGAAATGAGCTCGGCGATGATGTCAGGGATGGTGGCGGCATGGGAGCGGATGGCGCCGGTGCAGGGGCTGCAGCCCAATGAGCGCAGCCGCGATTTGACCATTTGCGGCTTTTCGCCAATGCGGGCGACAAAATCCTGCTCGATGGGCAAAAGGCCGTCACCGCGCACATACATCGGACGTTCCTTTGCAAAGTACAAGTCCACGACCGGGATTTTCTCTTCGTGGATATATTGCCAGACATCCATCTCGGTCCAGTTCGACAGCGGAAAGACTCGAATGCTTTCGCCGGGATGGATGCGCGCGTTGTAGAGGTTCCACAATTCAGGCCGCTGATTCTTCGGATCCCATTGACCGACACTGTCGCGGAAGGAATAGATTCGCTCCTTGGCGCGCGACTTTTCTTCGTCGCGGCGGGCACCGCCAAATGCTGCGTCGAAGTTGTAGTGGCGGAGCGCATCAAGAAGGGCCTGTGTCTTCAACAGCCCGCAGCAGCGCTTGGTATCGAGGGCAATGGGATTGGTGCCGGCTGCAATAGCGGCTTCATTCCGCCAGACAAGTAGCTCCGCGCCGACTGAACGGGCCATCTGGTCGCGGAAGGTGAGCATCTCGGCAAATTTGAATCCAGTATCGACATGCAGGAGCGGGAACGGAATTGGCCCTGGGAAAAAGGCCTTCTGCGCAAGGCGCAACATCACCGAGGAATCCTTGCCCACCGAATAGAGCATCACGGGCCGCTCAAATTCGGAAGCCACTTCGCGCAGGATGTGCAGGCTCTCAGCTTCAAGCAGGCGCAGGTGACTCAACCGCCGCCCGGAGGAAGCGCTGGTTGCGGACTGGGTTGAAGGTGTATCGCTTTCAGCTACCGGCATGTGACCTCAATTCAGAATTGAAAGCTGAATGCCGGTCACAAGGGGACAAACCCGGCCGCTCAGCTACGGGTGTCTTCTTGATCAATTGTGCTGGGAGATCAGAGACTAGTTCGTACACCCGTCGAAGATGTTCGACAGGCGACAACAGGTGCGGCTATGGGAAGCGCGGCTCATCTCTCCATCCATAGTAACAAGATTCCGTTTCCTGCACAAACTCTGCTTTCAGGCGACTCAGCCTGCAGGCAGCGGATTCAGGAATGTCCCGGAAGCGACGCTCCATTTTCAGTTGGGAATTGTTGAAAACACGAGGCATCCATCTCTCCCTGTTCCATTTACAATCCGATCTACCGTTGAGGTCCCCTTTCCAATGACGCCCAAACTGCGGGAAAGAACTGTCTCGAGCCCGGCGCCCTCCGTGCAGAACGGCTTTTCCCTGATTTCAAACGAAAAGCTGCTTCAGCTCTACGCCGCCATGCTGAAGTGCCGGATGATCGCAGACCGAACACGGATTTTGGCTCAACAAAACCACTTTTCGGGGAGACAGGCTTCCTTGGGGCAGGAAGCGGCCATGGTCGGACTGGCGATGGACCTGTTGCCGGGAGACCATATCGCGACTAATCCCGGGAACGTGGTCCCATTCTTCATCAAGGGATCGCAGACACAGGGATTCTCCCTGGAGTCCTTGCTGAGCGCGCTCCTGAAATCGAGCGCTCAGAAACCAGACAGTGCGAATCATTTCAAAAGCGCCACCAAAGCTGCCAAGGCCAACAAGCAGGCGAAGAACAAAGACATCGCTGTTGCACTTTGCGGCGCCACCGCTCCGTTTGATTCCTGGCGCGAGGCCCTGAACGTTGCCACGCTCAAAGACCTTCCCCTGATCTTTCTCTCCTGGAATCATGTTCCGCTCAAGAAAAACGAGTATGGACTGCCCGCGATCAACGTGGATGGCAACGATGTTGTGGCCGTTTATCGCGTCGCATCGGAGGCGATTGCCCACGCACGCATCGGAAACGGGCCTACCTTGATCGAATGCCGCACGGATGACCACAATTCTGGCGATCCGATCCTGAATATGGAGAAGTATCTGGGCCGCAAAGGTCTATTTCGCGAGGAATTCAAAAGCAACGTTGAGACTTTGTTTGCCGGCGAGCTCGACGTCGCCATGACAGCGGCAAAACCCAAGGGATAAATCTGCTGGGGCGGATCCGCAGCGCAAATTTCTGGAATAACAGAATGCTATTTTGCACGCGGATGGGTCTTGTCGTACACCTGGGTCAATTGAGCCGTTGTCAGCTGGGTGTAGCGCTGCGTGGTGGAGAGCCGCTCATGGCCCAGGAGCTCTTGAATTGCTCGCAAGTCAGCGCCTTCCTCAAGCAGATGTGTCCCAAAGGCGTGGCGAAGCGTATGTGGATGTACATCCGCAGAGAGTCCGCGGCCAATCGCGATTCGCTTGACGATGCGACCGACACTGCGGGTAGTGAGCCGCGCCTGGCCGCCAGCCGTGGCAAGTCCGCGCAATTGAAGGTTGATAAACAAGGCGGGGGTCTTTCTCGCCATCTCGGCGGCAGAGGCTGTCAACCGCGCTGCCCGCTCGGCGAGATAGGAGCGGAGCGCTTTTGCCGCTGTGTCAGCGAGTGGTACATAACGCTGCTTCTGGCCTTTCCCGCGAACCAGGACCGCCTCATTCGCCCAGTGGATGTCTTCAAGATTTAGGCCAGTTAATTCCGCATTTCGAATGCCACACCCATACAGCATTTCCAGGATGGCCCGATCGCGCGCCGGCCAGGTGGCAGAGTCATCGCTGACCGAGTCCACAACCCTATTCATCTGTTCAATTGAGGGAACGCGCGGGAGGTGCTTGGGCAAACGAGGCGTAGATACAAGCGAGGCCGCATTTTGCTCAAGATATCCCGCTCGAGCCAGCCATTTAAACCAACTGCGAATAGCCGCGAGCGCTCTCGCCGCAGATGCCTTGGAAAGGCCGCGATCGTAGAGTGTGCCGAGATAGGCACGTATGTCAGTATGCTCAATGCGGTCAACACTCTGTTCCGGACCGGAGCGCTCGGCGATAAAGGCCGCAAAATTGTGCAGTTCGCGTTGATAGGCTCGCAAGGTGTGCGCTGAAGCGCAACGCTCATTCGCAAGAACGCGTAGATAGTCAGCGACGAGCGCACCGGTCGAATGCGCAATGGGTGCCATGATTGTGCTCATGGCTTATCCGTACCCCCGACTGAGTCTGCACGACCGACAATTCGGAGACCAGCTCCCCGGCTTGTGGCAGGGCTCGCCTCGGTCTCGCTTCCCTGCCGGCGACCCCGGGGATGATGCTCGCGATGCACGGCCTTCAAGCGTCCCAGCGCAAGGTGCGTATAAACCTGGGTCGTGGATATGTCTGCGTGTCCCAACAGAAGCTGCACACTGCGCAGGTCGGCGCCATGCTCCACCATGTGAGTGGCACAACTGTGGCGCAGGCGATGCGGACTGGCTGCTCCGCTGGCAGATTTGACCAGGTGCCAGACCCATTGCCGTGTGAGCGGCATGCCCCGCATGGAAAGAAAGAGCCGGGTCGCATCCTGACGGGCCCGATTGCCTTTCCCGGCCGAACTGATGCGTGCCAGGTGCGGACGGCCCTCGCGCAGATAAGTCTCCATGGACTCAAGCGCTGTGCGCCCTACAGGGACAATCCGATCTTTGTCGCCCTTGCCGCGAACCTTCACGTGACCCGAATCGAGCGCAAGGTCCCCGGTCGATAGCGATGTAACCTCAGAAACCCGCAACCCGCAGGCATAGAGCAGTTCAAGAATTGCGCGATCACGGAGCACCGTGGCATTGGCGTGTGGGTGCGATGTGGCCATTGAAGCCCTTTCCAGCATCTCCTCAACTTCCAGTTCGGCAAGGGACTTGGGAAGCACCTTCCATGCTCTGGGAGATTCAATGTTGACGGTGGGATCGTGGTGGATGCGGCGGTCAAGGAGCAGCCACTTGTAAAAGCCACGCAGGCAGCTCAACTTGCGGGCGGAGGAGCGGGAATCGACGCCATGCTCCCGCAAGTGTTCAAGAAAAGCAGCCACGTCTTCCTGTGCAGCCGTCAAAAGCGTCCCGTGCCTGCCCTCAAGGAACTCGGCAAATGTCTTTAAATCACTGTCATAGGCTTCGCAGGTGAGTGGACGCAGCCCTTTTTCAACACGCAGGTACACCTGGTAGTCCTTCAGGAGCGCGAGATTTCGTACGCTGTCCACAAGCTTGATTATCCGCGTGTGGGAGACGTTCAAACCGGCCTGGCCCAGGTTGCCGTACCTCGTTCATCAAGGAATCTACTTCATCAACCCCAGCATATTGTGGTCGTTGTTCTTTCATGCCTCTAGCGGACTGCAAGTTAGCAGATCCAAGAGGCATTCAGTGGGCTTCCAGTCGCATTGAATTTGAAGTCGCACACACCCGGCGGTGCAGGCGCTGAGTACAAGAACCATCATGGTAAACTACGCGCAGGAGCTGCCTTGCTAGTCAGGAAAGCCATTATCACTGCCGCAGCGCGGTCTCAGCGTGAGCTTCCTCTTCAGACCCTGATTGACGCCGACGGCAACAAGAAATCACTGCTTCGCATCCTTATAGAACAATCGCTTGCGGCAGGCGTCGAGGAGATTGCCGTGATTGTGTGGCCGGGCGATGAAGCGCCCTATGCGCAGGCCGCTGGGACTCATGCTTCCTCAGTCCGGTTCATTCCCCAGCCTGAGCCCCGAGGGTATGGTCATGCCATCCATTGCGCCCAGGCCTTCACCAACGGAGAGCCCTTCCTGCATATGGTGGGTGACCATCTTTACATCAGCAATGCGCGGAAGCCTTCTGCTCAACACATGGTGGACCTTGCGCAAAAAGAACGCTGCTCGATAAGCGGCGTCCAACCGACGCGGGAGAGCCTGCTGCCCCATTATGGAACCGTTGGTGGACGACGGGTTCCCTCGCGCAGCGATTTATACCGTGTGGAAACGGTGATTGAAAAGCCAACGCCAACAGAGGCTGAAAGACGCCTGCTGGTGCCTGGAATTCGCGCCGGTTACTATCTCTGCTTTTTCGGCATCCATGTGTTCACAACAAAGGTGATGGAGATTTTGGATCGCTTGCTGGCGGTTTCATCCGGTAGGCCGGTGACGCTGGTGGATGCGCTCTCAGAGCTTGCGCGACAGGAGCAGTACCTGGCCATCGAAGATGAGGGCAGGCGCTACGATCTTGGCGCTCCGTATGGCCTGCTGATTGCGCAACTTGCTTTAGCGTTGAACGGACGTGATCGCAACGAGGTGCTCTCGCAGATGGTGGAGCTTTTTGCCGACCGCGAACTCCGAGGTAGCGGCGGAGGCGCCTCCTCGTGAGCCGGTTCACTGAAGTCATTACCGGGGACGGCGATCTACGTGATCTTGCGCTCGATGATTTGTGCCGTGGTCTGACGCTCGGTGAACTGCACGGCGAGTGCCTTGCACTCGACAGTTTTCGCAGGAACTGTGACAACCTTTATCAGCGGGTCAGGGCGCTCTTCTTTCTCTACGCCATTCACCGTTTTCATATTCCAGAGCTTGTGGCAGCGTCGCCGCCTGCGTTGATTCCATTTGCCGGCTATGAGGACCTGCTTGAGCGTCGATTCGAGGAATCCCTCGAGGTTTTTCTGGCCGCAGAGGAAGAGAATGGGCCGTCTGGGGCCATATCCAGCGCGCTGGCGGCAAGTTACAGAGCGCTCGGCTTTCAAACTCTGGCCGACCAGGTACGCCGCAGCGTGCGCAGCGTGCAGGGAAACCAATGGATGTTCCGCGCCGGTCACCCTGACAACTATCCGCTTCGCCTGCGTTCTGAACTTCTTGCCGGCTACCCTGTCTTTCCGATCTTGCGCGAGGCGACACCCGTGCGCATGGACCTCACCCACAGCGGCTGGAGTGACATTTTCTTTCTGGGCATGGACTTCCCTGAGGGCGCCCGGGTGCTGAATGTGTCGATCGACCTTGCGGTTCGAGGGGCCGGCGCCTTTACGCAGCCACGACCGCCGGTAGAAGCGTGGTTCCGGGTGATTGACCAGCCAGTCTTACGGCTGACCAGCGTTGACCTGCAGGCAACAGCCGATGTTTCGTCGATCTCCGAGGTCTTCGACTTTTCGAGCGACTACCTTGGGTTGCTGAAAGCCGGTGTGATTGCCAGCGGCATTATCCCCCCAGGCATTGAAGGATCGACACAACCGCTTGCCGTTTTGCTGGAGCGTCTCACGGGGAACAGTGTCTGCGGCATTGAAATCGTCAGCAGAGTCAACGACATTCCCAAGGGTTCGCGGCTCGCTGTGTCGACGAATCTTCTAGCCTGCATCATCGCGGTCTGCATGCGTGCAACCAGCCAGATTCGTTCATTGACAGGAGGTGTGGAAGAGCATGATCGGCGGTTGCTTGCCGCGCGAGCGATCCTTGGCGAATGGCTCGGCGGGAGCGGTGGAGGGTGGCAGGATTCCGGAGGAATCTGGCCGGGAATCAAGCTCATCCACGGGGCTCAGGCAGTCGATGGCGATCCCGAGTTCGGGATCAGCCGCGGGAGATTGCTGCCCGAACACCGGGTCTTTGGCGAGGACGAAATTCCACGCGAAGCCCGCGAGAGGCTTCAGCAGAGCCTGGTGCTTGTTCATGGCGGCATGGCGCAGGATGTAGGACCGGTTCTTGAAATGGCCACGGAGAAATATCTTCTGCGCAGCGGTCCTGAGTGGCAAGCCCGCAAGCGGGCGATCCAATTCCTTGACGAAATCATCGGGCATCTGCGGAGGGGAGACATTCGCACACTGGGTTCCTGCCTGGAACGCAACTTCGACGGCCCGATCCAGACGATCATTCCCTGGGCCTGCAACCTCTACACAGCTACTTTGATCGACAAAGCCCACCAGGAATTCGGCGAGGATTTCTGGGGCTTCTGGATGCTTGGCGGGATGAGCGGCGGCGGCATGGGATTTTTGTTCAACCCGGCGCGCAAAGCTGAGGCCCAGGTGCGGATGCAAGCCATCATGAGCGAGACCAGGCGACAGATGGAACGAAGCGTTTCATTTGCAATGGAGCCCGTGGTTTACGATTTCGCGATCAACGAACAAGGAACACAGGCGACCATCTTTGACGGGCACGATGCATTGATGCCACCCGGTTATTACACCCTGCAGGTACCACAGCTCATTCGCTCTGAAGTCTCGCTTCTGTCGACGGCCCGGCGTGCGGAACTGGAGCGCTTTACCGCGGCTTGCCGGTCAAAGGCAGACTACGCAGGGATGATTCATGCGCTGTTTGACCACATGCTTCCCACGAGCCACGATGCGGAGGCTGATCAAAACCATTCGCTGAATTCGCTCTTGAATGACTTCGGCTTCGACCGCGTCGTGCACGAACAGATTCGAGAAGACCTTCGCGCCGGGCGAATTGGCCTGGCACAGAATCGGCTGCGGGCTACCCACCTGATTCAAGATGCAGAGCCGGACCTGCTCGACGACAATCATCGTGCCGCGGGGATGCATGCTCTGACCGAAGGCCGCATAGCCGTAGTCTCATTGGCCGGGGGCGTTGGAACTCGCTGGACCAGGGGTTCAGGAGTGGTGAAGGCACTGAATCCGTTTTGCAGCCTTGGCAGCCGTTATCGCAATTTCATCGAGGTCCACCTTGCCAAGAGTTTGATGGTGAGTCGCGCATGCGGCAGCTCGCTGCCACACGTGATCACGACGAGTTACCTGACACATGAGCCCATTGAGTCGCACCTCAAGGCCGAGGGAAACTACGGGTATCCGGGAGAGATCCTGCTTTCACCCGGTCGGAGCATTGGGTTGCGCATGATTCCAATGGAACGCGACTTGCTCTTTGCCTGGGAAGAGATGCCGCAGCAGTTGCTCGATGCCCAGGCGCAGAAGGTCCGCGAAAGCCTGCATGCGGCGCTGATTCAGTGGGCCCGAAATGCGGGGGAGGGATCGGACTATACGGCCAATGTGCCGATGCAGTGTCTTCATCCCGTAGGCCACTGGTATGAGGTTTCGAATCTACTGCGCAATGGAACGCTGCTACGGCTGCTTGAGATGCGCCCGCAGCTTGCCTACTTGATGGTTCACAACATCGACACGGTCGGAGCAAATGTTGACCCGTCGATTTTGGGGTATCACATTCATAGCGGCGCCGCGCTGACCACGGAAGTGATCGCGCGCCACCTGGAAGATCGCGGCGGCGGCCTGGCGCGCGTGGACGGGCGCGACCGCTTGATTGAAGGCCTGGCGTTGCCCAACGAAGAGATGGAGAGCAGGCTGCGCTACTACAACAGCGCGACCTGTTGGATTGATATTGGTGCCTTGCTCAAAGTGTTCGGATTGACGCGCGACACGCTGAATGACCAAGCGTTGGTGGACGAAGCTGTGCGTGACATGGCGGCAAAGATGCCCACCTACGTCACGTTGAAAGATGTGAAGAGGCGATGGGGCAAAGGGCAGGAGGATATCTTTCCGGTGGCGCAATTCGAAAAGCTCTGGGGAGATATGACAGCTTTGCCCGAACTGGATTGCCGCTTCCTGCTTGTGCCACGCGTACGAGGACAGCAGCTGAAGGAGCCGGCCCAACTGGATGCCTGGCTTCGGGATGGAAGCGCCGCGTACACCGAATCCATTTGTGAGTGGCGGGCAATCTCGGCTTAACCAACCTTCCGGGTTTGCGAAGTTGTTCCTTCCCAGCCTCGCCTTGTTAGATGATTTTGAATGCGTATGCAAACAACAGGACTTCAAGCCCGACCAGAGTGGCCAGGATGATGCTGTGTCTGAGCGTGAATCGGAGCAACTTCGATTGTTCCTGCACTGTGATTCCGGTGGCAGCAGCTGCAACGGCGATGGTCTGAACGCTGATCATTTTGCCCATCACCCCTCCCGAAGAATTTGCAGCGGCCATGAGAATGCGGCTGAAGCCGAGGCGTCCGGCGGTGATCACCTGCAGACCTCCAAACAGAGCGTTCGAGGACGTATCCGAGCCGGTGAGAAAGACGCCAAGCCATCCTAGAAATGGACTGAAAAATGGGAAGGCTGCACCGGTGGTGGCGAATGCCAGGCCAAGTGTCACGGTGGCGCCGGAGTAGTTCATCACGAAGGTCATGGAAAGGACCGATGAGATGGTGAGGATGGGAATCGCCAGTTGGCCTGTCGATGCCAGGATGACCCGGACGAAGGCGCCAAGAGACATCCTGAGAAAGATGGCCGAGAGAAAGCAGGCGAACATGCATGAGGTGCCGCCCGCAGACAGCAGGTTGAGGTTGAAGACTGCCGGGTAAGGCGATGCGGCTGGCATGACGGGGGGAGTTCGGAGGATCAAGTTGTGCAAACCCGGCCATGGAACGGCAAATGTGGCCTGATTAAGGAGGGACTGAAACGGCTTGAATCCCCAGAGAAGAACGAGGATGACGAGAATGATGTAAGGCATCCAGCCAGACAGAATCTCCGGCGCTGTGTGGGCAGGGGCTTCAGATCCCCC
>Ga0181535_10007205_pt1 | contig 11259 bp, 13 predicted proteins | sample PEATcosm2014_Bin_44_FD_119774 | JGI IMG/M metagenome (GOLD analysis project Ga0181535, IMG submission 119774) | Peatland microbial communities from MTU Mesocosm Facility, Houghton, MI, USA - PEATcosm2014_Bin17_30_metaG | ecosystem: Environmental > Terrestrial > Soil > Wetlands > Peat | place...
AAATCAAACGAAGTGCCTGTCACTGACAGGTCGTGTGGGGTTAGTGGTCCGTCTTATCCAGGAAGACGCTTCCGCTCGTGGTTTTTTCCCGCCGGCCTGCTGCGCAGCTCGCGGAGGGCATCCTTCGCGATCCAGTGCGCGGCGCGCGAGGCCAGCCGGTCGATCCGTTCCGCCGCGGCGATCGCTTTCTTCAGGAGGCGCGGGTTGCGCTTGCCGATCTGCCGCAGCGCCCAATTGGCCGCTTTCTTCACCATATTGCGTTCGTCGGTTGCCGCGGCGGCGATCAATTTGAGGAACGCTTCAAACCGGGCATCCGGGATCTGGTTGCGCTGCGCCGCCAGCGCCGCCATCAGTGCAAAACCAGCCCGGCGCACGAACTCGCCGCTGGCGCTCGACCACTGAACTACCTTGCCGTTGGCGAGCGGCGTGTAACGGAACAGGTTCTGGCAGGCCTGATCGCAAACGTCCCAGGAATCGAAGTCGCCGGCCCAGCGGTCCATCTGGGCGTCAGTCAGGCGCTCGGGCTCGGCGACCATGGTGGCGAGGATGCGTGCCTCGTGGATCCCGGAGGCCCACAATTGGACGGCGAGCCGGTGATCCTTCCCCGCCCGCCTGGCCATCCCGCGCAATACGGGAATCGGAACGCCCAGCGTTTGGGCGGTCGAGATACCATACCGCGCCATCCCGGCAACGTTGGCTGGATTGGCGTGCGCCTCTAATTCCGCAATCAGGCTGTCCGACCGCTCCCTCACGGTCGCGGCTCGGAACGCGATCGGAGCCGAAGGCCCAGCGAGCGGGCGTTGGCGACTTCGCGGCACACCCTATTCCTCGGCTTCGGCAAGTTGTTGACGCGCGGCGCGCACCATCCCCAGGAAGCGGCGCGCCAGTTCGCGGATGCGGTCCGGATGTCGATGCTCGATCGACTCCGGCGGGATCAGTTCGCTGCCAACGCCGAGCGCCGCGGCGCCCGAAAGAATAAACTCGACAGCGGTGGTCTGCTTGACGCCGCCCGAGGCGATGAACCCGATGTCCGGAAACGGCCGCGCCAGGGCGTGGATATATTTTGGCCCTCCGACCTGCTCGCACGGGAAAACCTTGACCATGTTACAGCCGGCCTTGCGCGCAGCCATCACCTCGGACGGCGTCAGGACGCCCGGCCAAACCGGCACCTTCCTGGCGTGGGCAAACTCAACCACGCTCAGATCGAGGCCCGGGCTGGTCAGGAAGGATGCGCCCGCATCGAGGCAATGCTGCGCCGCCTCCAGATCGAGCACGGTTCCCGCTCCCACTATCAAATGAGGATGCTGGCGGACCAGTTCGGCTACGACCTCCAGGGCCCCGGGCACGGTCATCGTCACCTCGACAATCGGGATGCCGCCGGTCGAAACGGCCTCCGCCGCAAACAAAGCATCCTCGGACGACGAAACACGGATCGCCGGAATAATGCCGATCTCTTCTACCCGCTGGCGGACCTCGTCTTGTGTCACGTCACGCTCCACCGTCGATGATAGACCGACGCTGCCGGCGAATGAAACACTATTATGATCCACAGCTGGTTGACGGCGGATTGATTCCCGGCGCGCCAATGCGGATGGCGGCTGCGGCACGCACGGCCAGCGTGTTTAGAGCGATTCGGCGGCGTCGAGGAAGCTTTGCAGGTCTCCGGCGGCGATTTCAGGCAAACCGGGTGCGACGTTGTTCAGTTTCCCCTCGCGCATCCAGTGCTCCAACTGCTCCACCAGGCCGAACAGGTGTTCGAAGGAATCCACGATAAACAACAGCGGCTGGTAGTGATCGATCTCCGCGCCTTGGTGGATCAACCATTCCAGCTGCACCGGGTAGCGCTGCACTTCTTCGGATTCGATGGCGTGCTCCAGCTCCCCGTACGAACTCAGCAGGCCGCTGCCGTAAGCACGAATGCCTTGCGGCGTGCGCATCAGGCCGAATTCCACGGTGAACCAGAAGAAGCGCGACATGGCGCGAATCACGTTCTTCAACCGGCGGGTCTGCTCGGCGCGGTCGCGAACCTGCGCAGCCAGGGCCACTGCCGTGTGTGCGCACCCGCCCAACCGCACCAGCACATCCGCGAAGGCCTTCTCGGTGTGCATCGGAATATGCCCTGCCACGTCGTGGAAAATGTCCGGCTCCGGCAGATAATCCAACCGCGTCTCATCGCGGATGGTGATAGTAGTGGGAAATTCCCGCCGTGACAGGCAATCGAAAAAAAGAAATCCGGGCACGTACCCGCTCACCGGACGCGCTTCGAAACCCGACATGGCTTGCAGGCGCAAATTCACGTCGCTCAAGCGCGGAATGCGGTCGTGAGGCAGAGCGAGCGCTTCCATCCCCCGCAGGAAATGGTCGTTGGCATAGCGCTCCCAACGAGGCTGCATTCGCTGGTACAGGCTCGCCCAGGCATCATGGTTTTGTTGCGAATAGAGCTCGTAAGCCTGTGTAATATAAAGCTCGCCGCGATTGCGAGCTTCCTCTACGAATGGGGCTGATCCCGTGGTCAAGCCCGAGGTCGCCAGGGCTCCTGCCATGTTTCCCTCCTCCTACCCAGCCTGCTGTCCCAAACATACCACCAGTGACAACCTCTTTCAAGTGGTGCTTATGGCAGGAATGCAGGCGGATGTCGTCCGTGCGCACGATGCCTCAGGCCATAGGTACGCAAATAATTGAAAATACGAAAATCGATGCCGGAAAATGGCGACGATTCTGGTTACGATGGCGGCCTTTGGAATTCGGGAGCCGGAGCGCTATTTCTTGGTTTCGGTGTGGCTCGCGTAGTCCATCGATCCCATCAGGTGAATCGAAACGTACGGTTCCTCGCCGATCACCCAGCTGTCGTGGCCGGGTGGGATGTAGAACAAGTCACCGGCTTTCATGTCGTAAATGGTGCCGTCCTCCATGGCTGCTGTGGCCCGCCCGGATACAACCAGCCCGACATGCTCTACCTGGCAATAGGGGCTGCCGGAGGCGCGGCCCACGTGCTCCGACCAGCGCCACCCCGGCTCATAGGATGCACGGCCGATAGTCATGCCGGCGAGATGGATCAGCTCGAATTTGCCCTTGGGAAACGTGCGCGTCTCGTCCGGATGGTCGAAGCGCTTGAGAATGACGTCGTTCACGTTAGGCCTCCTTTGCAGCGCGCGGCTCAGGCCGCTCAGCGAATCACAGTTTCTGTGCTCCGGGGTTCTTGCCAGGGCGCGGTCGAATGTGCCGAACGGCAGATACCCGGCGCAAGTGTCGAGATGACGACCTAACAGACAGGACTGCCTGAGACGCGGTTTACAGGAATTCCGCGGCGCTGAAGAAGAAGCCGAGTTCGGCGGCGGCGGTTTCGGGGCCGTCGGAGCCGTGGATGGCGTTGCGCTCGATGTTGGTGGCGAAGCGTTTGCGGATGGTGCCGTCAGCGGCCTTCTCGGGGTTGGTAGCGCCCATCACTTCGCGCAGGCCGGCGATGGCGTTTTCGCGCTCCAGGGCCATCACGACGATCGGGCCTTCCGTCATGAACTTGACCAGGCCTTCGAAAAACGGCCGCGCGATGTGGACGGCATAGAAGCCGCGCGCCTGGGCGTCGCTGAGGCGCGTCATGCGCAGCGCCAGAACCTTGAAGCCGGCGGCTTCGATCACGGCGAGAATTCCGCCGGCGTGCCCAGCGGCCACCGCGTCCGGTTTGATAATGGAAAACGTGCGTTCAACGCTCATAAACGGCTTTTGATCTTTTCTCCAAGTTCGGCCGGCGAGCTGCAAACGGTGATGCCGGCGTCCTGCATGGCCTTGATCTTGTCCGACGCCTTACCCGAGCCGCCGGCGATAATCGCTCCGGCGTGTCCCATGCGCCGTCCCGGCGGCGCTGTCTGTCCGGCCACGAAGCCGACCACCGGCTTCTTCACGTTGGCTTTCACATAAGCCGCCGCGGTTTCCTCCGCATTGCCGCCGATCTCACCGATCATGATGATGGCGTGCGTATCCGGATCGGCATTGAAGAGCACCAGTGCGTCCACGAAACTGGTGCCGATAATCGGGTCGCCGCCGATGCCGATGCAGGTGGACTGGCCGATGCCGAGGTGGCTCAACTGTCCCACAGCTTCGTAGGTCAGCGTGCCCGAGCGCGAGACCACACCCACGTTCCCCTGCCTGTGAATCGAACCCGGCATGATGCCGATCTTGCATTTGCCCGGGGAAATAATGCCGGGGCAGTTAGGTCCGATCAATCGCGTCGGGCGGCCCTGCAGGAACCGCCAGGCCTTCACCATATCCAGCGCCGGAATGCCTTCGGTGATGCACACCACGAGCGGCAGCCCGGCGTCGGCTGCTTCCATGATGGCGTCAGCGGCGAAGGGCGGCGGCACGAAGATCACGGACGCGTTGGCGCCGGTCTCCTTTACCGCGGCTGCAACGGTGTCGAACACCGGCAAGTCCAGGTGCCTGGTTCCACCCTTGCCGGGCGTGACGCCGCCCACCACATTGGTGCCATACGCGATGGCCTGCTGCGCGTGGAAGGTGCCTTCCCTTCCCGTGAAGCCCTGCACGATCAGCCGCGTGTTTTGGTCTACCAGTACGCTCATTCCTTAACCCTGTTGGGCAGCCAGCGCGACTACTTTGGCGGCCGCGTCGCGCATGTCGGCGCCCACGGTGAAATTGAATCCGGATTCGAGCAGGATCTTCCGGCCCTCTTCCACGTTGGTGCCTTCCATCCGCACCACGATGGGCACTGCGATGTGCAGGTCGCGCGCCGCCGCCACCACGCCGGTGGCGAGCGTATCGCAGCGGAGAATGCCGCCGAAAATGTTGATCAGCACGGCCTTCACCCTGGCATCGGCGAGCAGGATGCGGAAGGCGTTCTTCACCTGGTCGGCGCTGGCGCCGCCGCCAACATCGAGAAAATTGGCCGGGCTGCCGCCCGCGTACTGGATGATGTCCATCGTGGCCATAGCGAGACCGGCGCCGTTCACCATGCAGCCTACCGTGCCGTCCAGCTTGATGTAGTTCAGGCCGAAGCGCGAGGCCTCCACTTCCAGCGGCTCTTCCTCATCCAGATCGCGCAGCTCCAACAGATCCTTATGCCGGTAGAGCGCGTTGTCGTCGAGTGTGATCTTGGCGTCGAGCGCGTAGACCTTGCCGCCGGCGGTGAGGATGAAGGGATTGATTTCGGCCAGCGAGGCATCGACGGCGACGTACGCCCTGGCCAGCGCGGTCATGGCCGCCGCGGCGGCGTTCACGTTCGCAGGCGGGATGCCAATCCCGAACGCCAGCTTGCGCGCCTGGTATGGCGCCATGCCCGCCGCAGGGTCGAAGGCTTCCTTGAGAATCGCCTCGGGGGTTTTCGCGGCGACTTCCTCGATCTCAACGCCGCCCGCGGCCGACGCCATGAAGACCGGCTTGCCCTGTTCGCGGTCCAGCACGATGCCCAGATACAGCTCACGCTCAATCGGCAGCGTTTCCTCGATCAACAACCGTTTGACGATTCTGCCCGCCGGCCCCGTCTGGTGGGTAACCAGCTGCATTCCCAGCATCCTGCGGGCGAGTTCTTCGGTTTCCGCGGCATCTTTGGCCACTTTGACGCCGCCCCCTTTGCCGCGCCCGCCGGCGTGAATCTGGGCCTTTACCACCACGCTGCCGCCGATCTGCTTGGCTGCCCGGTCCGCTTCCTCCACCGTGGATGCCACTTCGCCGCGCGGCACAGGGACGTTGAACCCGGCCAAAATGGCCTTGGCCTGATACTCGTGGATTTTCATGGAAATGCGGTGTTAGTATGGCGCTAAACGCCGATACGTCAATATAACATGTCTCTTCTTCCCTACATCGAGCGTATCGGGGCACGGCAGGCGCTCCCGGAAGCCGATGCGCACGCCGCTATGCACCTGATTCTCGAAGGCGAAGCCAGCGCGGCGCACCTCGCTGCGTTTCTGATGGCGATGCGTATGAAGGGACCGACTGTAGACGAACTGGTTGGGTTTGCACGCGCCATGCGGGAGATGGCGGTGCCGTTCGACGTGGGCCTGCCCGGCGTTCCCCTGCTCGACACCTGCGGCACGGGCGGCGATGGCGCCGGCACGTTCAACATTTCTACCCTGGTGGCGCTGGTGGTGGCCGGCGCCGGCGTGCATGTGGCGAAGCATGGAAACCGCTCGGCATCGAGCCATTGTGGCAGCGCCGACCTGCTGGAGGCGCTGGGGGTCGATGTCACGATTCCGCCCGACGCCGCCGTGCGCGCCATTCGCGAGATCGGCATCGGCTTTCTTTTCGCCCAACTGATTCATACCGCCATGAGGCACGCGCATCCGGTTCGGACCGCTTTGAAGATGCGCACAGTATTCAACCTGCTCGGGCCGCTCACCAATCCGGTGGCGAACGTGCAGGTGGTGGGCGCGCCTTCGTTGGAGTCGGCAGAGTTGCTGGCCGGCGCGGTGGCCAGGCTGGGCGTGGTGCGCGGCTTCGTGGTTCATGGCTCCGACGGTTTAGATGAAGTCACCACCACCGGCCCTACCATGGTGTTCGAGATCCAGGAGGGCCGGGTTAAACCGCGCACCCTGGAACCGGCTGACTTCGCAGTGCGCACGGCGTCTCTGGCGGAGTTGAAGGGCGGCGACCTGGCGCGGAACCTCGAAATCGCCCGCGCCGTGCTGGCCGGCGAGCGCGGCCCGCATCGCGATATTGTGATCGCCAACAGCGCCGTAGCTCTGGTGGCGGTCACGCAAGTCGAGACGTTTCTGGAAGGCGCCGCGCTGGCCGCCGTCTCGCTCGACACCGGCGCCGCGCACGCCAAGCTGGAGGCTCTGATCCGGTTTTCGCAAGTGCACGGGTGAGCTAAGCGGTGCCGCAGTAACTAGAAGGAAGTGCCACCTGAACCAGCTGTGCTTTGGTTCGGTTTACGCCGGCGTGTGCGGGAGCGGCGCGGCTAGACGCTGCTCGAGTGCCTCTTGAAGATCACAGGCAGATTCTGGGAAAACGCGGAACGCGCCAGCACCATGTCGCAGCCTGCTTCCTGCGCCTGCTGCTTGAGCTCAGCCTGCACGTGCGACAAGTAGCCGATCAGGCTGATGCCTTTGGTTTCGGCCTTCCCCTTCAACTTGCCAATCAGCTTGAGCGGCTGTAGGGCTTCGAAGTTCAGGTCGAAGATGATCAGCGAGGGCCTCTGCGGCGACGCCGCCTTCTCCAGCAGTTCTTTGGGTTCTTTGACAAACTCCAGCGACAGCCCGGCGCGTTTGGCCGCATCGGTCAGTTTGACCGAGAAAAACAGATCAGTCACGGCGGCCAGGACTCGGTTCGGTTCCTGCTTCGGCATCATGATTTTGCGTTTCTTTATTTGCCTGCTAACACAGAACAACTTGGTGGGAAGTCTAATTCTAACACGGCTCGGGCCACCCAACGGCGCGGCGGCCTGTCCCCGGCTGTTACAATTCTGTCTTACATGTCACTGGTCGTGGTTGGTTCGGTCGCTTATGATGGGGTGGAAACGCCGCACGGAAAAGTGGAGCGAATGTTGGGTGGCGCGGCCACCTATATCGCGCTCACCGCCGCCTACTCCACGCCGGTGAAGCTGGTAGCCGTGGTCGGCGACGATTTCGCGGCGGAAGATGCGGCGCTGCTGGCGTCCCGCAACGTCGACCTGGCCGGCCTCGAACGCGTGGCCGGCGGCAAGACTTTTTTTTGGGCCGGCGTCTACTCGGCTGACATGAACGACCGCACCACCCTGCGCACCGATCTCAACGTCTTCGCGGACTTCGATCCCAAGTTGCCGGAATCGTATCGCACCGAGCCGTACCTCCTGCTCGGCAACATCCAGCCTGCGCTGCAGCGCGGAGTCCTGTCGCAGATGACGCACCTCAAGCTGGCCGGCGGCGACACGATGAACTACTGGATTCGCGATTTTCGCCAGGAGTTGCTGGCGACCATCGCCGGATGGGACTTTCTGCTGATCAACGACAGCGAAGCCTACATGCTGTCCGGCGAAAGCAACCTGCGCCGCGCGGCGGCGGCGATTCAGGCGATGGGCCCGCGCACGCTGGTGATCAAACGCGGCGAATACGGCGCGGTCCTCTTCCATGGCCGCGAACACTTCATCGCTCCCGGTTACCTGTTGGAAGAAGTCTTCGATCCGACCGGGGCTGGAGACAGCTTCGCGGGCGGCTTCATCGGCTACCTGGCGGGCCAGGGTGTGGCTGCTCAGGATGCCAGCTTCGCCGCGCTTTGTCGCGCCGTGATCTACGGCTCCGTGATGGGCAGCTTTTGCTGCGAGAAGTTCGGCGTGGATCGCTTCCGTTCTTTGGCGCGGGAAGAGGTTGACGCCCGCTTCCGGGAGTTCCAGTCCTGCACTCAGTTCTGAAGCCGGGCACGGCGAGAGGCGCGCTGCTGGCGGCCGGGTTGCTCACGCTGGCGAGCGCGGCAGCCATCGCATTCTTTTACTTGCACGGATGGCTGCTCTACTACGGCGACGCCGAGGCGCACCTGAACATCGCACGCCGCATCGTCGATTCGCAAACGCCCGGCTACGACCAACTGGGAACACCGTGGCTGCCCGTGCCGCATGTGCTGATGTTGCCCTTCGTGGCGCGGGATGGCTTGTGGCGAAACGGCCTGGCTGGCGCGATCCCGTCGGGAGCCTGTTTTGTGCTGGCGGGCCTGTTCCTGTTCCTGGCGGTGCGCCGGGTTTTCGGCGCCGAAGCGCCGGCCTTCACCGCCGCGGCAGCGTTCGCATTGAACCCCAACGTGCTCTACCTCGGCTCGATTCCCATGTCGGAGCCCGCATTCTGGGCCGCCTGGATGGGGATCCTGTACTGCACGGTCCGCTACCGCGATACGGGAGGCTGGGGAGCCGTGGTGGGAGCCGCCGCCGCGGCGTGCGCCGCCACCCTCAGCCGGTACGAAGGATGGTTCCTGCTGCCCTTCGTTGCTTTGTACTTTGCGCGCCGCCGGTTTAGCGCCGGGGTGGTGTTCGGCGTTTTGGCCAGTCTCGGCCCCCTCTACTGGCTGGGCCACAACTGGTGGCTGCAGGGGGACGCGCTCTACTTCCTGCGCGGGCCTGGCTCGGCCTGGGCGATACAGGGAGATTCGCCATATCCCGGCAAATCGGACTGGTGGGCCGCGCTCTACTATTTCCGCCATGCTGCCAAACTTTGCGCGGGACCTGTGCTGGCCCTTGCCGGGCTGGCCGGCATAGTGGCCGCGCTGGCCAGGCGCGCTTTCTGGCCGCTGCTGCTGTTAGCACTGCCAGCCATCTTCTACGTGCTGAGCATGTACAGTTCGCGCACGCCGATCTTCATTCCCACGCTGTGGCCCTACTCGTATTACAACTCCCGCTACGGACTGGCCGCCATGCCCCTGCTGGCGTTTGCGTCGGCGGCGCTGGTAGCGGTGGCGCCGCGCGGCCTGCGCGCGTGGTACGCAGTTCCGCTGCTGCTGGCGTGCGTTGCGCCCTGGCTGTTCCACCCACATGCGAAGGCCTGGGTGACGTGGCAGGAGTCGCTGGTCAACTCGCAAGCGCGGCGTGACTGGACCGAGCAGGCGGCCCAATACCTGTCCTCGCAATATGTCCGCGGTTCAGGTATCATCACATCGTCCGGGGACATTACTGGAATTTATCGCGAAGCCGGGATACCGCTGCGCGAGACCTTCACCGGCGATAGCGGCCTGCCCTGGCTGGCCGCGGTGAAGCGCCCCGACTTGTACTTGTGGCAGGATTGGGCCGTGGCGATGACCGGCGACGACGTCGAAGCTTTGCTCCGCAGCGCTGCGCGCTACGGCATCCGCTACCGGCTGGAAAAGGTGATCGCAGTGAAGGGTGCGCCAGCCATCGAAATCTACCGGCGCACGGGAGGCATTCATGGTACCTCATGAACGGGTAACGACGGCTTTTGATTTGGCGGGGTTCCGCATCAAGCGGAACTTCGGAGTGGTGCGCGGGATTATCGTGCGTTCGCGCTCCATTTTCGGCACCATTGGCGCCAGCCTGCAGACGATCGTCGGCGGCAATATCACGTTGTTCAGCAATCTTTGCGAGCAGACGCGCGGCCACGCATTCGACCTCATGCTGGAACATGCCGCCGAGTTGGGCGCGAACGCCGTAATCGGCGCGCGCTATGACGCGACCGAGGTGATGCAGGGCGTGACCGAGGTGCTGGCTTACGGAACCGCGGTTGAGGTCGAACCGCTGCCGTAAAGCGGGCCACGCCGGAACCAGGGCAGCGGTTGGTGCCGGACGCTCTGAGCAGCGGCTGGCACGGCTTTAGGCGAGCGAACCCTGATGACCATTCCTTTCACCAAGGCGCACGGGGCGCAGAACGATTTTCTGCTGACCTGGCGGCGCGATGCCCCGCAGAGCGGGTTGCCTGCCCTGGCGCGCGCCATTTGCGACCGGCACACCGGCATAGGCGCCGACGGATGGATGCTGGTGGATCCGGCGGTTGACGATGACGCGGACGGCGCGATCGAACTGTACAACTCCGACGGCAGCGCCCCCGAAATCTCCGGCAACGGCACCCGTTGCGCTGCAGCTTTCCTCATCCACCACGGCCATTCGTGCTCCGACGTCCGCATTCGCACCGGCGCGGGCGTCAAGACGCTGCGGTTGCTGAGCCGTGCGGGGCTGGAATTCGGCCTCGAGATGAATATGGGCAGGCCCGTTATCCTGGCGGAGCGCTTCGCCCTGCCGCTGGCGAGCGGGCCTCGCGACGTCACCCTGATTGACGCCGGCAATCCGCAGTGCGCCGTCCCGGTGGCCGATTTCGAGTTTGACTGGCGCGCCATGGGAGCGGAAATCGAGCGCCACCCACGATTTCCGAACCGCACCAACGTATCGTTTCTGAAGCCTGTGGATGAGCACGCAGTCGAGGTCCGCTTCTGGGAACGAGGCGCTGGAGAGACGATGAGTTCGGGAACTGGTTCCACCGGCGCCGCGGTGGCCGCAGCAGCGCGCGGCATGGTCCGATCGCCCCTGCGCGTTCTCACGCCGGCCGGGTCACTCGATATACGCATCGAGGATAACGTTCTCCTCAGCGGTCCGGCAGTACTGGTGGGAGAGGGCTTTTTCTTTGGCGTGTGAGAAAATAGCAGTGCCATGCCTGAAGCTCTGCTCGCCCCGCATCCAACGGCTGAAATCCTGCAGCACAAGATCATCGACAAGCGCGCCCGCGTAGGAATCGTAGGGCTTGGGTACGTCGGATTGCCGCTGGCGGTAGAGTTCGCCAAAGCCGGCTTCTCCGTCACCGGAATCGACATCAGCGAGGAGAAAACCAGGCGGGTCAACGCCGG
>Ga0181535_10007207_pt1 | contig 11256 bp, 17 predicted proteins | sample PEATcosm2014_Bin_44_FD_119774 | JGI IMG/M metagenome (GOLD analysis project Ga0181535, IMG submission 119774) | Peatland microbial communities from MTU Mesocosm Facility, Houghton, MI, USA - PEATcosm2014_Bin17_30_metaG | ecosystem: Environmental > Terrestrial > Soil > Wetlands > Peat | place...
AAGCGACGTGGCTGACCCCCGTAGCAAGGACGAGTGGATGGCCCGCTTCCAGCAGAACAGCCGGGTCACCGGCGAGGGCGCCGAGACCACGCAGCACATTCCGTGCCCTTTCTGCGCGGCCCCCGACTTCTACGTCGTCCCCCTGCTCGCCGCCAAGACCGCGCTGGCCGAGGACCATACGTGCGCTAGCTGCGGACGCTCGGGACGGCATGAGATCGTGACCGAGCGCAAGGGGATGACCGCCGAGTTCGTGCAAACTGGTGGCCCCGACCCCGCGGAATGTCTCCGGCCCTGGCCGCGTCGCCTGGACGCGCGGTTGCACGTGGTGCCCGACGCGTGACCTGGCAGAAGCAGGTGTACTCGGGGGTCTGCGTCTGCGGTCACGCCTGGATGGCCCACCATGGGCAGATGGTGATGAAGCAGGAGTACGTCGACGCGACCGGCGAGTCGCTGATCGCGGGCGCCTGCCTTCATTACGGGTGCAACGAGCGGGAGGGGCTGGCGCCCCACCACGTGTATCGCGATCACGACTTGTGCGAGTCTCGCGCGAACTGCACGCGGGTCCACGCCTACCAGCCGCACTGCTTCGAGTACCGTGACCAGGACGCCCCGGCATGAAGGACGACTATCGCTGCGAGGCGAGCGTCGGCATCGAGCCGGACTTGCGGATACGGCTGTGCGGGAAGCCCGCCAAGCTGTACGGGTGGGCGGCCCTGTGCGACGAGCACGCCCTGCCGCGGCTGAAGGCGCAGGGGCGGGCGCTGGCGGGGAGGCGGCGGCCGTGACTGGGGAGGCGCCGGATCGGGACGAGGTGGCCCGGGAGATGCTGGGCCGGGGGCCGCGCCGGGAGGTTGACCCCTACTCGGTTGTGGCAGCCGACCTGCTGGCCGAGCGGCTGCGCCGGAAGGAGGGGATCGCCAGGGCGGCCGAGGCCCTACGGGGCGGCCGGAATACGACCCTGGCCCATCTCTTAGGCGAGGACATAGGGACGGTGGCCCGGGTGAGCCCGGGGTCTTGACATCCTATGGTGCCCCCCCTATACTCCCCACATCGGCCCCTGCACGGCCGGTAGGAGAGAGAAGCCATGAAGCAGGTCACCATCGAGGTCAAGGGCCGGGAGATCCGGGAGGGCGACTTCGTCTGGTCGCACGGCATCGAGACCCAGGTCATGTCGGTCGGCAAGCCGCGCATCAAGTACATCACGGTGTACGACTGCCACGGCTTCAACGAGGACCGGATGGTCGAGGGCACCTACCCGGTGAAGCGGCTGGTACCCGATGAGCTGGACGAGGCCAAGCAGGCGGTCAAGATCGCCGGACACCACCTGGAGTACACGGGCAAGGACGTGGTTCGGCAGGTTCGCGGCATCGCCCGCGAGCTTCGCGAGGCCGCCGAGCGCTTGGAGGCATGCCTGGACGCCGCCGCCGCCGAGTTCGCGTACCTGGCGGGCAACGACGAGAAGGAGGGCGCGCGGGAGGCCGCGGCCAACGAGGCCGTACGGCGCCTGCGCAGCGATGACGGTGGCCTGGACGCGGTGATCGGCGGCGGGGTTGCCCGCGAGGGGCTGCGCGCCCTGGACGAACTCGACCGCTGGCGCGAGGCCTGGGCCATGGTCCAGCGGGCCGAGACCGCGGTCCGCGTGTACACCCCGATGGACGCGGTGGTCCTTCTCCCGGGCGAGGCCGCCTGACATGGCCACCCAGCGCACCGACGGCCACCAGCCATCCGCCTTCGACCCCTCCCGGTACCAGTACCTGGAGTGCCTGGACACCCAGCCGGTCCGACCCTGGACCCCGCACGAGGTGGCCGTGTACTTCTGGGGTCGCTCGGCCGAGGCGCAGGCCGCCAAGCTAGCCGAGTTGAACGCCGAGGTGGCCGCGGCCAACCAGCACCGCCTGGACATCGCCGCTCGCATTCGGGGCGACCACCCGAGCATCTCGCAGTGCTCGGTCTGCGGCGCCCGGTACCGCTACGCGGTGGTCTGGACCCACACGCCGGACGGCACGCTCATCACCACCGGCGAGGAGTGCGCCGCCTCCATCGACGCGACGGCCGCCTCTCAGGTGGGCGAGCGGGTGGGGGTCCTGCGGGACGCCGCCCAGCGCTTGCGGGAGCGCGAGCAGGCATTCGAGCGCCGGGCCGCCTGGCTCGCCGCCGACCCCCGCAACGATGAGGCGGCCGACTACATCACCAGCCCGCGCACCGAGCGGGACGGCTTTCTGGATTCGCTGGCCGACCAATGGATGCGCAAGGGCGAGCTTTCGCCACGCCAGGTGGACGCCGCCTTGGCCTCGCGCGACCGGATGGCCAAGCGGGCCGCCGAGGCCATTGGCCGGGCCTTCGCCCAGATGCACGAGCCCCACCTGAACGAGTGGGTCGGCAACGAAGGGGACCGGCTCACCTTCTGCGCCACGGTGCTTTTCACCCGGGCGCTCGACTCCGACTACGGCATCAAGGTGCTGGTCGGCATGCGCGACGCCCAGGGCCACGCCCTGCGGACGTTCGCCACCGGGCACTTCGCCGACGACGCTCACAAGGGCGACACGCTGCACATCATCGGCACGGTGAAGCGCCACGAGGAATACAAGGGCGAGCGCCAGACCATCCTTACCCGGGTGGCGGTGGCGCCCGCCCCGCAGCCCACCCTCGCCATGGCGGGGGTGGCGTGATGCATCGCAATCTCTCTCCACCGACGGGGGGTCGCGCCCCTGCACCTACTCCCGCTGCCGTGCAGACTGCGGGGGGAGGGGGCGCGCCCTCCGCTCGGCCGGGGACGCAGCAAGTCACCGATCCCTGGAGTCTTACTAGGTGGGAACAGCGGGAGATCCGTCAGTTTCTATGGTGGCTGCGTAACTGGGCACCTGAGTTTCCCGGGGCGGTACTCCCCAAGGATACCGGCTTGTCGATCTGTGCCTACCATGATGACGGCGAGCACATCTCGTACGATACATCGGCGTTCTTGGATGACGACGATGCACTTCTAGCTGCGTATGCTGCGCGGGATCGCTCAAAGGATTTCGTGGAGTGAACCAGATGATGTGGCTGCTTGGCATCATCCTATTTGCCTGCTTTTTGGCGGCATGCCTGGGATTTGGAGGGCCGGTGACGTGGGACTGGTAGACGTCGCTACCCGCCAACGCCTGGACAATGAGCTTGCGGGCATTGGCACCCGCATCCTGGTCCGGGACCGCTACGTCCGGCATCAGCTTTGGCTGCTGCTGCACCGCGGCAGCCGCGGCGAGGAACGCGCATACCACGAGCACGCAGCCTTGTGCCTCGACCTGTATCTAGGGCGGACCAAGCGTGCCTAGGCGACGCGACCGCCGCGGGAAGTTCATTGCCCTCGACGCGTACCTACGCTGGGATGGGCAGGCGCGCGTTTTGCGCCATTGGGAGGCGCCTGACGAGCCGGTAGGGTCGCCCCTGCAGGGCCTGCTTACCTTCGTCGCGGTGCTAGGAGCCATCGCCGCCCTGGTGGGCTGCGGTTTGTTTTGGGCTTGGCTGGTAGCGGCGGGCTGTGCGCTCGCTCTCCTTGGCGCCGCCGCCGCCTTTTGCGTCCACGTACGAGGAGATCCCGATGGGGACCGCTGACCTGACGTCTGGCCTCTCCAACGCGCTGCTGCGCGATCTCTTGCAGGAGGCCCAGCACCAGGGCTTTCGCCTGAAGCTGTCGGGGTCTGGGCACATCAACATCTTCACGCGGGGCGGGGGATTCGTGACGTGGGCCTCGACGTCGGTGCAGGATAGCGGCCCGGCGTCCCAGAAGGTCTTGACCAGTTTGCGGCGGAACGGCTTTGTGTGGCCGCCGCCGCGCCGACGCCACCCGGAGGAACCCAAGGTGATCACCGACGACATTCCCATCTCGGCGCGGATTCTGGAGGCCATGGCCGACGGCAATCCGATCACGCCCCAGGCGCTCGCCATCGCCATCAAGGGGCCGCAGCAGACCCCCGAGGCGGTGGAGGCGGCGTTGGCGGGCATGCGCGGCCAGGGCAAGGTGATGCGGGACGCGGACGGCCGCTGGCGGCTCCCCGCCGGGGCGCCGGTGGTGGCCAGTGCCGAGGCGGCACACACCCCGTACGCGACGCCGACCCTGAAGATCGAGCAGGTGTACGCGGCCCTGCGGGACGCGGGCCAGCCGCTCACCGCCCAGGACATCGCGCAGCGGTCGGGCACCGGAGCCTCCGGCGAGGCCATGTGCTCGCACCTGGCGAGTCTTGGCCGGTTCGTCCGGGTGGGCAAGGAGACGTCTCCCAGGGGCGCCAAGCAGGGCCGCACCCTGTACGCCCTGCCGGAGTGGGGCCAGCCGGGCATCGAGGTGTCGGTGGCGGGCGTGGTCCTGCCCCAGGTGCCAGCGGCGGCCATGCCCGCCAAGCCGCCCGAGATCCAGCGCCCCGCGTGGGTGGACAAGCGCGACGACGGCGAGCGCGTGGCTGACCACGTGCGCGAGCAGCACCTGCTGAAGGCGCGCAATCCCAAGCTCCACCAGGCGGAGCGGATTCTCGCCGCCCTCGCCCACACCGGCGTGCCGATGGCGTACACGGAGATCGCGGCCCTGATGGGGGCCACCCCGCAGGCTGCGTCCATCTGCGTGGCGTGCTCTACGCTGCTCAACCAGGGCCGCGTGCGCGTGGCCCGCGAGCAGGGTCCCGACAAGACGAAGGGGGGCAAGCTGCCCCGGCTGTACGCGCTGACCCAGGCGTCCACGGCGCCTCCCCCCGCCCCCCACCAGCGCGGCGAGGTGGTCGACGTGGTGATGCGCTACCTGCGGGCGGTGCGCCGCCCCGTGACGGTCCGTGACGTGGCCACCGCCCTGGTCATGCCGACCAGCCAGGCGGCCGCCACCCTGGTCCGCTTGACGGCCCTGGGCCGGGTCATGGCCTCCGGCCAGCCCAAGCGCCCCCACCGGATGTACCGGCTGGTCGACCAGGCCGCGCCTGTGCCCGCCACGCCGCCCACGGCGCCACCCGCGCCCCCGGCCGCCCCACCGGCCCCGGTCCGGCCCCCCAAGCCCGCGTTGGCCGACGTGCCGCCTCTGCCCGCCCTGCCGTCCCACCTGGAGGCCACCTTGCCGCCCGCCCAGGCGCCGCCCGCGCCGCCCCCCGCCGCCGAGGGCCGGGACCGCTACCTGGCCCTGCTCCTGGCCGCCGCCGAGAAGCAGGCCGACCCCGGCGTGCTCGACCGCATCGAGCGCCTGCTGGGCCTCTGACATGCCCGACTGCGAGGTCGTATGGGGCCGGGAGTGCGAGGCGCCTCCCGGCTCCGAGCACCCCCGGCTACGGACCGCCTGCTACGCCTGCGGCTCCCCCGTCTGCGTGGAGTGCTCGGCGATCATCCCGTATCACCACCGGCGTCGCCGCATCTGCGCGTCGTGCGCCGACATGCTTGGCTTGAGCCTGGTCACCGAGTACCGCCTCGCCCTCGCCGACAGCACGGCCGCCTCGGAGTGGACGACCGATAGCCGGGAGGAGGCCATCAACCGCCTGCTGGACGAATCCGCCTGGCAGCGCGAGGGGCGGCTCTGGGGGTATCTCGGCGTCGATAAGCTGCCCGTGAAGGTCCAGTTGCAGTCGCGCAAGCCGGGCGGGATCTGGGTGGTGGAGCCCCTCGCCCCGGAGGACAAGCGATGACCACTCGCGCCGAGATCGAGCACTGGCTGCGCAAGCCCCCTGAGCACGCAACCCACGTGCTCATCATCTGCGACACCTACGACCAGGACGATTATCCGGTGTACGTGCTGCGCGGCCAGGACCCGCGCAAGGTGGAGCACGAGCATCTCAGCCGCAACCCGATGGCCCGGCGGATGGAATGCTACGACCTGCGCATGGACCTGGCCACCCAGCTTGCCGAGTACCGGGCACTGCATTACTGAGATGGGACGCCTGGCTCGCCACGCCGCGTATCGGTTCCTGTATCGAGCCGACCAACTCCAGCACCATCTGCGTCTGCATTGGCGGTGGATCTGCGATGGCCTGGACATCGCCCATGGGCTCATGCCCGAGGACTGGGACATCAATTACGTCCCCAACACGCGGGTCAACCGATGCCTGGCCCGCTTCTTTCGCGAGGAGTCCTGAATGACCGTGCGTGTACGCCGCGTGACCGTGGATATGAACAGCTATGCCCAGGCCAGTCTGGACGCCATCCGGCCGGGATGGCGGGCGGAGGTCAAGTCGAGCCGCCTGGCCCCGTACGTCCTGGGGGGCGAGGTGGTGGCGGCGGAATGGGTGGACTTGCCGCTAGCGCCGCTGGAGGAACTGCGCCTCTGCAAGCAGATTCTGGTCGATATGGAGTTCTATGTCCCGGCCCCGGGACTGTCGGCGACCGCGGTGGTGCAAGAGATCCGCCGCCGCGTGGACGCCGCCGGGATCGACCTGGAGCCCCCCGACTGACATGGGCACGCTCACCGACCGCATGAAGCTGTACGAGGGGGCGGCGCAGACCCACCTGACCCGGAGGATGCCGTGCCTGCTACGCCTGGACGGGCGGGCGTTCCATTCGTACACCCGGGGCCTGGAGCGGCCCTGGGACGTGGGTCTGGAGCGCTGCATGCAGGCGACCATGCTGGGCTTGTGCGAGGAGGTGGCGGGATGCGTGCTGGGGTACCAGCAGTCCGACGAAATCTCGCTGCTGCTCGTGGACTACATGAAGTTTGAGACGATGCCGTGGTTCGACAACAACGTACAGAAGCTGGTGTCGGTGGCGGCGTCGATAGCGACCCAAAGCTTCCTGTTCGCGGCGGCCCTGCACTTGCCCGCCAAGGCCGGGCACCCGGCCCATTTCGACGCCCGAGCCTTTGCGCTCCCCCGCGAGGAGGTCAACAACTACTTCGTGTGGCGCCAGCAGGACGCGGTGCGGAACTCCATCCTGGGCCTGGGCCAGGCTCACTTCTCGCCGCGGCAACTGCACGGCCAGAACACCGACCAGATCCAGGAGATGCTGTGGCAGGAGCACCACATCAACTGGAGCCAGGACACGCCCACGTACCGCAAGCGGGGCGCCACCTGCCGCCGGGTCTCCGTAGTGGGGCTGCAAGACGCCCGCCCCTGGCAGGTGGACCTGGAGCCCCCCACCTTCTCGGTGATGCCCGGCTATGTCGACCAGTGGGTATGGCCCCAGGATGAGCAGGGGGCGGACCGATGAAGCGACTACTGGTGACCGGAGGCCGTGACTACTTGGACAGCTACCAAGTTCTGCGCATGCTGGTGCAGGCCCGTGACCACCTGGGCGACGTGGGCGAGATCACCTTGGTCCACGGCGGGGCTCGGGGGGCGGACGCGTTGGCCGCCGAGACGGCCGCCCGGCTGGGCATGCGGGTGGAGGCGCACCCGGCCGACTGGAAGCGGCACGGGCGGGCCGCGGGAATGATCCGCAACGCCGAGATGGTCGCCCTGGGCGCCGATCTCTGCATCGCGTTCCCGGGCGGGGAGGGGACCCGCAACTGTGTTCGGCGCGCCATGGACGCGCACATTCCGGTGTGGGCGGCGTGAGCGACCCGCCCCTCGACTTGAACCAGCGGCTGCGCGATCAAGCGTGGGGGGCCGTGATGGCGGCCCCTACGCCCGAGGCGGCCTTGCAGGCGCTGGCTGCGTACAATGCCATACCCCGCGAGCCGGGCCGGTACAAGGTCAACTTCGCCGGGCTGCCCCAGTCCTACACGTGGGAAGGGGTCTGCCCGGACTGCGGACGCCACCTGGGGCCATATGAGGGCGTGGCGTTCGGGGACTTCGACCAGGACTCGCTGCACATCGCCGCGCACCGGGCGGAGGACTGCCCCTGCTGGCGCAACCGCCTATGGCGCCTCTGGTACCACCACACCTGGGGTAAAGTCTCTCAGCGTTGGGAAAGCTGGACGTGGCGGAGGCGGGCGCGCAAGGAGCGCAGGCGGGCGGGCCTTCCGCCCTAGGGCCGCTGCGTATTGTCCGCGCCCTTCCCCATCCGGCGCCGCCGGGACGAGCGCACGTGGTGCTGCCGGGGTACGAGACGCTGCTGATACCGGGCGCCGACTATGGGGAGGCGCTGGGGCAGGTCCGGCCGGACGGCGGCTTCGTGGTCTGCGAATGGGATCTCGCGTTCGACCAGCAGGACGTGGACGAGATGGCGCGGGCGGTCCGCCGGACCCACGGTGACCGCATCCTGTGCGCGCCGTATCACATCTGGGCGGCGTCGGCCCAGGACGCCCTGCACCAGACCGACCCCGGGTTCGTTCGCATGTGGGCGATGGGCGACGTCCAGGTGAAGGCGGATAGCACCCCCCAAGCCGTGCTAGAGCGCTGGGAGCGGGCGGGATGGCTGGCGGGCCTGGGGAAGGACGGCCAGGCAGCGGCCAGGCGGGTGATCTTGGCGGCCCCCACCACGCAGCACACGATCACGCCGGTGGGTCGTGGCCAGAAGGAGTGCGACGTGTTCTCGTTCGGGTTCACGTACCTCCCCGAGCGGATTCTGCGCCAGGCCACCGCCCAGAATGTGTGGCCCCGCCTCCGCTATCCCACCGCCGACCGCGACTTCGCCGAATGGACGTGGAATCAAGGCGAGCGGGCCTGCATCGTGTGGGGCTGCCGCCCGAAGCACATCCACTTCCTGCCCGCCCACGCCAGGGTGTATTCTCCCCCCTATGCCGACATGCCAGATGTGTCCGCGCCCGGTAACCCTGCTGCAGGGCAGGCCGCGCCGCTTTTGCGGGGCGACGTGTCGGAAGCGCGCCTGGCGTCAGATTCGTCGCGATTGCGTGAACCGGGGCCAGTGTCCCCGGTGCGGCCTGCTGCTGCTGTATCCGCCGACCAGTCGTCACGAGCGCGCCCAACTGCTGCTGCTGGGATGCTCGGTCTGCCAATGGGACGACCGCCGCTTGTCACGGTCGTCACCGCCGCCATCGCAGAGCGCCTGCACACCACCCTCCCGGCTTGTGTCCGCTCGGTGAACGCGCAGACCTATCGCCCCCTAGAGCACTACGTGGTGTTTGATGGCCCCTCGGGCCTGGATATCCCCAAACAGCGCCCCGGGCTGCTGGGCACCGAGGCCGGGGTGGCGCGGTGGTACATGGAATGCGGCAGGCGCTGGCACGCGGCCACCCGGGGCTCGTGGGGCCTGGAGGCGCGCGCCCTGGCCTTGTACCTCTGCCACGGGGAATGGGCGTGCATTGTGGGGGATGACGACTGCCTGGCGCCCGACCACGTGGCCCGGCTGGTGCAGGCGGTCCAGGCGGCCGACGCCGACTATGCACTGTGCCAATACCGCTACGGGGACGGACGGGTGGCGGGCGACGGGCGGATCTTGGAGGCGGGGGTGGGCGACGGCATGATCCTGTTCCGCACCGACGAGTACTCGCGCAATCCGCACCTGCCCGGCTCGTATACGCAGGACTATGAGTGGCTCACCAGATTCTGCGCGGGCAAGCGAGGCGCCTTTGTGGCCTCCCCCAGCTATCTGGTGCGCCCCCACGAGAAGGGAAACGCGGCATGAGCACCACCACCAGTTGCGCGGACGTCATGGCCACGCTGTTCGCGCGACTGCGTGCCCATCCGCCGCAGCGGCGCGGCATCATCAACGTCCAGGCCACCGGCCCGGGCGGCGGCAACTTCGTGGTGATGTTCGGCAAGTTCCCCTATGCCGGTCCGGGCCAGGCATCCGACCCCGGGCTCACGCTCACGTTGGCCGCCCCCGACCTCGTGGCCATCTGCCTGGGCCAGACCAACGCGCTCCTGGCCTATGCCATGCGCAAGGTGCGCGTGGAGGGGGACGCCTCCTTGCTGCGCGAGCTACAAGCCCTGCTCTAGCTGAAGTGAATCCACAGAAGCACGATGATCACTAGGATCAGCGCGCAGGTCAGGTAGTACTTGAGCACCTAGGAGGGGAGGCCCAGCGAGTTGCCGCCCACCGTCGAGTAGGTGCCGTTGCCCACGATGTAATACGAGGCGCAGAGCGGCGGCGCGCACTTGCTGGCACCCTTGGGCATGGACGGATAGGTGCAGCCCCCCGGGCCGCAGACCGCGTCCACCACCCAGTCCGTGCTCACCGACTGTGGCCCCACCGGCTGGGGCTCCACGGGCAGGCAACTGGGGCAGGCGCTGGCGGCCCCCTGGGCCGACCCACGCGGCCCCAGAATGGCCACCGCGATCCCCAGGGTCCCCAGGGTCGCCAGGATGCCGACGGTCGCCGCCTGATTGTTCACGCTCATACAGCCACCATACCCCCTGGCCCGGGCGCCCGGGGCCAGATGCTCACCAGATGGCCGACTGCTGGGCGTTCACGGTGACCGGGAGCAGCACCATGCCGCCCGCACCGGGCGGGGCCTGCGGCGTCGCCATGGTCTGCGTGGACGTGCCCGAGTTGCCGTTCACGTTGGTGGCCAGCACCGAGAAGCCATAGGTGGTGCCGTTCGAGAGATCCGGGAAGGAGTAGGTGGTCCCCGCCTGGGTCTGCTGCGCCACCAAGGAGGTGGACTGGTAGCAGAAGAAGGTGTAGGAGAGGATCGTGGACCCCCCGTTGGCGGGCGGGGTCACCGTCACCTGGCAGGTGGCATTGCCCGCCACCACCGCGGGTGCCGCAGGCGTCGACGGCACCGTCGAACCGGCCGGGGTCACCCCCGCCGACTGCGCCGACGCCGCCCCCGCCCCCAGCATGTTCAACGCCGTCACCGTGAACGTGTAGGTGGTGCCGTTCACCAATGGGCTGACGGTGTAGGGGGTGCCGGTGGCCGCCGAGTAGTCACCCACCGCGATGCTGGTGATGGGCGTCTGCGGCGTCCCCGTAATGTACGGCGTCACCGTGTACGACGTGATGGGCGTCCCCCCATTGGCGGGCGAGTTCCAATTCAACGCCACCTGGACGTTGCCCGCCGTCCCCGCCGCGCCCGTCACCTGGGCCGGGACCGTCGCCGAGGTGTACACAAGCACCGCGGCCACCCACTGCGCCAACGGGGCGAGGGTCCCGCTATACGTCTGCGCGGCGGTCGCCCTCGGGAATACCCAGCCCGGCTGCAACGACGACATCTCGGTGGCGCCCGCCTTGAACGAGGCGATCACCATCGAGGAGTAGTTGGTGGAGCCGGTGCTCAACGTCCACGTGGTCACGTCGTTGTCGGCCGAGGACCCGGTGGTGGCCGTGGTCACGTACAAGGAGCGGTGGTGATCGGCCTGGGAGGTGGTGGCGTTGGTGGCCAGCACGTTGATGCCCGTGCCCACGCCCAGCGCGTTCACGTTGTCGGTCTCGGCGGTGATGGTGCCCGCCACCGTGGCCCGGATATTGCGAATGGTA
>Ga0181535_10007208_pt1 | contig 11256 bp, 9 predicted proteins | sample PEATcosm2014_Bin_44_FD_119774 | JGI IMG/M metagenome (GOLD analysis project Ga0181535, IMG submission 119774) | Peatland microbial communities from MTU Mesocosm Facility, Houghton, MI, USA - PEATcosm2014_Bin17_30_metaG | ecosystem: Environmental > Terrestrial > Soil > Wetlands > Peat | place...
ACTGGGCCGGGCTGCCGGTGGTGATTTGTGAGCTGGAGCCGAAGCGATGATAGTCAGCGAAACTCACCTCATTGATCTGGTGAACCTCCATCGCGCTCATATCTCCGCTGGCTTGAGATTTCGTCAGCGAGATCGCGATGCTGTGGACGGGGCAGATATAGCTCTTGCCGCCGATATCGACGGGCCCGTATTGCACCAAAATGGCGGCGCGCATGATTGCGTCAGAGGGCTTGAGATCCGACTCGAGGGTGACGCGCAAAATGGCGCCCGTGACTGGATCGAGATAGAGGTTCCCGTGGTAGCTTGGCGTTCCGTGGTAGGAGTCAGACTCTAGACTGGCCGATTTGGCGTCTATACCGTAGTTGACCGCGCCGGCAGTATCTTGTGAGGCCCTCACACAGCAGTAATTCACTGAATAGTGCGAAGCAGCAGGCGGAACTTCGTAGTGAAAGACGGCGACCGGGCCGGCGGCACTCTGTTCCCAGTGGCTCCACTTCAAGATGCCTTTGGAAGAGTCGGTGAAAATGATCCCCAGTGCCGGGCCAAACTCGCCGATCGAGACCAGCCCCGCGGGCGAGGGCTCATTCCTGGGCTTGGCGCCAGAGGAACCCGGCTGACGATCCGTGACCTCTTGTCCGTTGCGATAGGTGATGTGGGTGCTGAAAGTTCCGGCCGGATGCAGATCCGTATGTGGAGCCCAGCCGCTATGAGTCGTCGACAACGGGACGTCATTGTAGCTTTCGGTGGTGCGCGTCGCCAGAAAATCCGGCATCTGGTGTAAAGTGACCCCAACAAAAGTGATCGCGGACTTCATCATGGCTCGCTGCGCGGCAACATCCGGCGGGGCTTTTTCAAGGATTTCGCCGGCCGGCGGCTCAAGAAATGCCGAGGAATCGGCGAGCAATTTCAAAGCGAGGGCAGTTTTCGGGCCTGGCTTGAACTGATCCGTAATGCTGTCCAGCGTGGGTTGAGTCAACTGTTCGGTCAATTCCAGAGAGTTGAGCTGCTGCGCGCGATCTCCATCGTTGTTACCGGCCGTTTGCTGCGCGGCCAGCGTCTGCCTCAATTGGTCGATAGTCACAGAACGCACGGCAGCTTCGCACGGAGTTATGATTGCCAACGACATGATTAGAAGGACGAGTTTTCGCATCTTCTCACCTCGGCAATCAAGTCTACATCTTCCTCGCCCGTTCAATCGCCCGCATCACGGCCTGCGCTTTGTTGAGCGATTCCTGATGCTCGGTCTCGGGGACGGAATCGGCGACGATGCCCGCGCCGGCCTGCACTGAGCCTTTGCCGCCGACAGACAGCATGGAGCGGATGGCGATGCAGGAATCGAGATTGCCGGAGAAGTCGGCATAGAGAACCGCGCCACCGTACGTGCCCCGGCGCGCAGGCTCGAGCTCTTCAATGATCTCCATGGCGCGGACTTTGGGAGCGCCGGAGAGCGTGCCAGCAGGGAAGCAGGCGCGGAGAGCGTCAACTGCGGTCAAATCCGGCCGTAACTTGCCCTCGATGGAGCTCACGATGTGCATGATGTGGCTATAGCGCTCGACGAACATCAGTTTGTCGACTTTCACGCTGCCGAAGCGGCTCACGCGGCCCACATCGTTGCGGCCCAGGTCGACGAGCATCACGTGCTCGGCGCGCTCTTTCTCGTCACCCAGCATCTCCTCGGCCAGCGCATCGTCTTTGGCCTCGGTTGCACCGCGGGGGCGCGAGCCGGCAATCGGCCGGTACTCCACTTTGCCTTGATGGACACGCACCAGCAGCTCGGGCGACGATCCAGCCAACTCGAGGCTCTCCGGGCCTTTTGACTTTCTCGATGAGGATTTTGGCGGTTTTGTTGCCCCGCCAAGCGGGCCCTCCAGCGCGAAGCGCAGAAAGAACATGTAGGGGCTGGGATTTACGGTGCGCAGCGCGCGATAAACCTGAAAGCTGTCAACGCCGGGCTCGACGTCGAAGCGCTGCGAGACGACCACTTGAAATGCGTCGCCGGCACGAATGTACTCTTTCGTTCGCTCCACCGCAGCTATGTAGTCCTTCTTTGTCGTGCGATGCTTCACGTTGAGCTTCGCTTGTGGATGCAGCTTTTTCTGTCCCGTTTTTCGTTCCGGATGCGGCAGCGGCTGCGTCAGGCGCTTTTCCAGGCGGTCGAGGCGCTTCAGAGCGCGAGCGTAGGCGGCCGCGGCCGCGCCCTTCGACACATCCGCAGTCACCACGAGCATGATCTCCTTGCGCACGTGATCGAAGGCGAGCACTTCGTCGAAGAAAAGCATGCAGGCGTCGGGGACGTGCAGCTCGTCCTTGGCGAGCGAGGGCAGGCGCTCAATCTGGCGCACCGCGTCATAAGCAAGGTAGCCGACGGCGCCGGCGGTGAAGGGGGGCAGTCCCTTCAGGCGTGCGGGCTTGTGGCCGCTGAGCGCGTCACGCAAAACGGCAAAAATGTCGCCCTCAATGTGCGTCGTTTTCCGGCCTTCGGTGATGGCGATCTGGCGCCCCCGCGCCACAATGCGCTTGAACGGGGCTAGGCCGATGAAGGTATAGCGCCCCACCTGCTCGCCGCCCTCGACAGACTCCAGCAAGAAACATTCGCGCTCCGCCCAGGCCGCGCGCAGAAAGGCCGAGACCGGGGTCTCCAGATCGGCCATCAGGGTGCGGCACACGGGCACAAGAGTGTGCGTCCGTGCAAGGTCCAGGAATTCCTTGCGGCTTGGCTGGGCGGGACGTTCGTGGGCTTTCACAGCCTAAGTGTAACTGGTGGTGCGCGGTGAGCGCGGATCTGGCGCTCCAATCCGGGCCGGTCGCCGCTGGCGATTCGCCGCCCTGGCATGCCGTCGAATCGTGTGTTCCAGCCGCTTGACGGCAAACCGGAGGTGGCCTAGACTCACTGAGGTTTGGGCCGGCAGTCAATTGCGGATGATCCGAACAGTCGCAGACAGTAAAGCAAGAGAGCCGCGCGGCTTCGGCGAGGCGGCCACGAAAATCCAGAGGAAAACCGCTGCTTCGAATGTATTCTTGAAAAGCGGAGCTTGATTCCGAGTCCGAAGATATGCGGGATAGGGAGACCAGATATGGCAACCGGAAATACCAGCGTCACGTTGGACCAGGAGATCAATCCGTGGGCAGCGCAAAGCGCGCGCTTCGACTTTGCCGCGCGCAAACTCAATCTCGATGAGGGATTGTGGAAGGTGCTGCGCTCGCCATCGCGGGAAGTGATCGTTCACTTTCCTGTCGCTCTTGATAACGGCATGATCGACATGTTCACTGGCTTCCGCGTGCAGCATTCCATGGCGCGCGGGCCGTGCAAGGGTGGAATCCGCTACGCGCCCGATGTAACTCTGGATGAAGTGCGCGCGCTGGCCAGTTGGATGACCTGGAAGTGCGCAGTGGTGAATATTCCCTTCGGCGGAGCCAAGGGCGGAGTGATCTGCGATCCCCACAGCATGAGCAAGGGCGAGCTGGAGCGCATGACGCGGCGCTACACCTCCGAGATCATCGAATTCATCGGGCCGGAGAAGGATGTTCCCGCGCCTGACGTGAACACCAATGAGCAAACCATGGCGTGGATTATGGATACCTACTCCATGCACATGCGCCAGACCGTCACCAGCGTCGTGACCGGCAAGCCCATCAGCATGGGCGGCTCGCAGGGGCGCATTGAGGCTACGGGACGCGGCGTCATGGTGGTATGCATCGAGAGCCTGCGCCAGCTGGGAATGGATGTCGAGGGTTGTCGCGTCATCATTCAGGGATTCGGCAACGTGGGATCGAATGCCGCGCGGCTGATGCTGGAGCAGGGATTCAAAATTGTAGGCATCGCGGAGCGCGACGGAGGCCTCTACAACTCCAACGGCATCGATATTCATCAACTGCTCGAATACAAATACCGCAATAATACGATTCTCGGATTCCGCGGCGCGGAAGCCATGCCCAGTGATGAGTTGATTCTGATGGATTGCGAAATCCTGATCCCCGCAGCCACTGAGAACGTGATTACCAGCCGCAACGCCGACAAGATTAAGGCTCGCATCGTCGTCGAAGGCGCCAACGGGCCCACCACCGCCGTAGCCGACGAGATTCTGTCGGAAAAACGAGTCTTCATTGTGCCCGACATTCTGGCGAATGCAGGCGGCGTAACAGCCAGCTACTTTGAGTGGGTGCAGGACCGCCAGGGATATTTCTGGAAAGAATCGATCGTGAACGAGCAACTCGAGGGCATCTTGCGCGCCAGTTTCGACGACGTGGTGCGCTATGCAGAGGCGCACAACGTGAACAATCGCATTGCGGCATATATGCTGGCGATCGATCGCGTGGCCTTTACCATCCGGCAGCGCGGCATCTACGCCTAGGGGCTTAGCGCTGCGCGCAGCAACGGGCCAGGTTGTTTTCAGCGATCTGCGGTATACTAGGTCTACGCTCAGTTGTTTGGAAGCGAGTTGCGATTTGGCCCTGAACCGGGCCGGTCAACCTGGCACGATTTCCCCCAAGCCCCTACAGCGTGTACCCATCGGTCTCCTTCCCGGTGACCCGTTCGCAACCGTGTGTCGGTTGGCGAATAGGCTGAGCGCTCGAGTCTCATACGGCGCAATGCACCGGGCGATTGCGGAGCAGGGTAGCCGATCGGCAGTGTGCCGGCAGGCGCAAAACAGCAGCGTGGGTCAGCTCCGGGCCGGCAAGCACTGAACGTGCATGTCAGCCAGTCCCAGGGACGAAGTTGGTTCTCTCTTACGCAAAATCCAGTGCAGGCGTGTGCGGCAATGTCCGCGTGTGCCTCCAGTCAGGTTCCGTTTGCAGGCCCTCGGGAAACAAGGGCTCCGGGACCGAAGGAAAAGACATATTTTGACGACTCAATTCTCACAGTTTTCCCTTTCGGCTGCGCTTATGGCGCGGCTCAACGCCAACAAGTTTCAAGTCCCCACGCCGGTGCAGGCGGCGGCCATTCCGCCCGCCCTCGAAGGCCGCGACGTGCTCGCCACTGCGCAGACAGGAACCGGCAAGACCCTCAGCTTCCTCATTCCGATCATGGAGATGCTTGAGAAGACCCAGGGCCGCGGCGCGCAGGCGCTCATTCTGCTGCCCACGCGCGAGCTGGCCATGCAGGTTGAAGCGGCGTTTCGCGCGCTGCGCTCAAACAACGGACCGATGGCGGCCGTTGTCGTCGGCGGGTTGTCTGAGCACACGCAGCTTGACGCGATCCGTCGCGGAGCCCGCCTGATCGTCGCCACGCCGGGCCGCTTGGAAGACTTTCTCAAGCGCAAGCTGGTGCGGCTCGACCAGGTAAAGATCCTGGTGCTGGACGAAGTGGACCGCATGCTGGATATGGGCTTTCAGCCCGCGATTGCACGCATTGCGGGCATGCTGCCCCAGGCACGGCAGACGCTGTGCTACTCCGCGACGCTCGAAGGCGCGGTCAGGGACGTGGCGCGCAAGTACCTTAACAACCCGGTGCGGATCGAGATCGGCTCGGTGCTCAAGCCAGCCGAAAACGTCGAGCTGCGCACCTTTGAAGTGGATCATGACAAGAAGCAGGAGCTCCTCGAACATCTGCTCGATGCCGAGCAGGGAAGCTTCCTCGTCTTTGTGCGCACCAAGCATGGCGCCGATCGCGTCGCGCGCCGCCTCGCTCGTTCAGGCTGGTCGGCCACGCAGATTCACGGCGACCGTTCGCAGGCCCAGCGGAACCAGGCGCTCAAGAGCTTCTCTGAAGGCCGTCACCGCGTGCTGGTGGCAACCGACGTCGCGGCCCGCGGCATTGATGTTGCCAACGTGGCGCACGTCATCAACTTTGACATGCCCAAGCAGGCGGAAGATTTCGTGCACCGCGTCGGCCGCACCGGCCGAGCGTCCGCGCGAGGAGTGGCGTCCACGTTTGCCATTCCGGCGGAACGCGGCGACCTGCGCAAAATCGAGCGCACGCTGTCTATCTCGATGAAGCGGTTCCGGGTGAGGGCTGCGGATCTGAGGGCTGCCTAGCCCGGCGGACTTCAAGTGTAGAGCGGCTTCCGTCGATGGCGCCGCTCCACTTAGGAGTTTCCTCCTGAAGGCACTCTGGCGAGTGTTGAGCAAACGCGCTTATAGTTGTGATAGCCCCGTCGGTCGCGGGCGCGCCGGCATGGGGGCCATGCAGCAAAGTTCAGTGTTTTTGATCGAATCGTTGGCTCTCAAAATGACTTATTGATTCCAAAGGGTTTACAGTGAATCTGCCCAACTCCATCACCATGACGCGGATCATCATGATCCCGTTGTTCCTTTGGATCCTGTCGCCGCATTTTCCCTGGGCTGGACCGAGCGGAACGCAGGAGATTCTGGCCTCGATTCTTTTCGTGCTGGCGTCGATCACCGATGGGCTGGATGGGTATCTCGCGCGCAAGCGCGGCCAGATCACCACCATGGGCATGTTGCTCGATCCATTGGCCGACAAGATCATGGTGACGGCGGCTTTTGTCGCGCTGGTCGCCTATAACCCTCAGGTGGTCAAGGTGTGGATTGTGGTGGTCATCGTTGGCCGCGAGTTTCTCATCTCCGGCCTTCGTTCCATCGCAGCCTCTGAAGGGTTCACTATCTCTGCGAGTGAATTGGGCAAGCTCAAGACGGTTGTCCAGATCGTCTCCGTGGTCTCAGCCATTCTCGCCCATCGCTGGCATCATTGGCAGATTGGCGTGCTCACGATCCCCATCTACTGGTACGCCGTCGCGGCCATCTACTTTGCCGCACTGGTCGCAACCATTTCGGCGGTCGATTACTTCATCGGCTTCTGGAAGCAGATCGACCACGCCTCGAAAGACCGCCGCAAGGCTGCTGTGCTTTCGCGTGGCAAGAGCGTCCGCATCTCGTAGATGCAGTGACCAGCGGTCAGTGGTCAGTGGCCAGTGATCAGCGTGCGGGATGCTGAGGCGAAGAGAGAAGAGCCAAGAGAGAAGAGCCAAGAGAAGAGAGATAAAAAATCATAGAATCGATCACCGCCCACCGACCACCGCCCACCAGCCGCCGCCCACCGATCATTGCTCTTGCGCTACGGGCGCGGCGATCTCGATCTCAATTTGCGGTGGGGACAGGAGCGTATTGTGGACCAGGCAATGGTGCACGCTGCGCATCATGCCTTCGTTTTGCTCGGCGGTGAGCGCAACAGGGCTTGTGACGAGCACGCGGAAGTTGCCCAGCCTGGCCGGCTTGAGCAGCTTCTCCGCGGTCACTGAAACTTCAAGCCCGCTCTTTGCCAGATTGCGGGTTCTCAAATACTCCGCGGCATAAAAAGCCGCGCAGGAGCCCAGGGAGGCTAGCAGCAGCTCAGGCGGAGTCATGCCGCAATCCGCGCCGCCGTTTTCCGCCGGTTGATCGCATGCAATGTGGTGCGACCGCGCCTCGATGTCGAACTTCACGCCTTCGATTTGTCTGACTTTGACTTCCATAAGCCCCCCGCTTCCTATCAGAAGGAAGCCATGAACAAGGTGAACTGTTACAGGCTAGCGAGGATTGTTGTTGAAAGATGTGACGGCCGGCGCACGACAATCCGGGGCGAGATAGGCGTGTCGCTCCGGCGGCGCCAAAACGAAGGCTAGTCACCCGCGACGGTTTCAGCCACAGTGACGGCCACCATGGCGCGAATGGAATCGATCACCAGGTTGGGCTCGTCGAGGTGAATCCAGTGCTCGCTGTTTCGCGCAAAGACCTGGTCGGCATTGTCTCCGATGCGGTTGAGATCGTCCTGTGAGAGCGGAGTGGTATTGGCGGGCGTCAGCACGGTAACTGGAATGTTGCGGATCGGCCCCACCGCATCCATCTCGGTCACGGTTTCGGGGATCGATGCGATGTGGCTGCGAACTCCCGCATAAAATCCGGGACGCGACCAGTGGGCCGCAACCGCAGGCCATACGACGCGCGGCATCTTTCTCACCTCGGTCTTGATCCGCGTGAGCACATGTCGTTTGTGGGCTCCGGCGGCTCCAACGATCTGGTCGGAGAGATGGCTTGCGCGACAGAACAGCAGGTTGACCATCAGGCGCGCGAGTCCGCAAGAAGCGACGGGCATGGCGAAGCGGATCAGCCTGTGACCCAAATCGATTTGAGATTGCTTAGAGGGATCGAGCGGCGGCCACTGATTGCAACGCATGGGATCGATCAGCACAACCCCCGCGACTTCGTCGGGATACAGCAGCGCGTAGCGGCGCATCACGAGCCCGCCGAACGAGTGCCCAACCAGAATGAAGGGTGGCTTGAGCCCGGCGCGGTGCAACATCTGGTGCAACTCCACTGAAATGTTGCTGGGAATGCGGGAAGTGCGGCAGCGGCTGCTCCAGCCCAGGCCGCTGCGATCGTAAGCAACTGTGCGCGCGGTCTCGGAGATCGCGTCCTGAATGCCTCGCCAGTTCAGATGCGTAGCGCCAAAACCAGCTTCGAACAGAACCGTGGGCTCACCCGCGCCCATCTCAAAGAGGTAGAGTTTGGATCCGTTCCCAATCGTTACCCAGCGCCCCGAAGCGGTAAAGCGCCGCCGGTCGCGCCAGCCGCCAATCCATTGGTAGAGCACACCGGTCGCGAGCACGACTCCTGCGAAAGCGACGATCCAAAGAACGGCGTGCATGGTTCTCCTAAAAGTGTGTGAGCGCTGTGGGACTGAAGTCTGCGCTCGTGAGCTTCGCCTTGGCGCTGCCGCGGTCGAAGATCAACAACGTTGACCCCGCCTGGCCGCGCGCTTTCACTTCAACCTGATGCGCGAACCAGTGGCCTTCTTCCTGGCGCACTCCGTACGACGTAAATTCTTTCACCAACCCCGAATGTTTGAGCGTCTTTTCCGCGTAAACAGGGAACCCGATCGAAGGATCGATCCAGGTCTTCACCTCGGCGTAGTGAGTTTGAAATTCGGCCCCCGGCGTGCTCTTGATCACGTCGCAATCGCGCGCGCCGAACTTCGCCATGCCCTCTGAGGTTTGGCCGGGCCAGAAATATTGTTGTTCCAGGAAATCCTCGTAATTAAATCCCGGACCAAGCAGATCATCGTTCCACTTTTCAAACGGCAGCAAGTGCGCCGATGCGTCGCCGGGATCGGCAACGCGAATCTCGTTGCCGCCGCTGGCGCGCATCACCAGGAGAATATGCTGGCGCATTTCGCGACGTGTGCCGGACGGCTGTCCGAGATCGACAAACATGCGCAACTCGCCGGGGAACCAGTGCGTCTTGATGGTGATGGGATAGCTCACGCGTTCGCCACTTGGGTCGATGGCGATCAAATGGCCGCTGACGCGAAAATCGGCGTTCTGGATTTGTTTTCGAGTGATGGCGAAAAGATCGTTGATATTTGCGGTTTGCGCCCACAACGAGGGGACGACCGCCGCGACAATCCATGCCGCCCGCAGCGCTCTCACGCCCCCGCCTTTTCGTTTTCGATCCGTCCGTCGCGAATGCGAATGTGGCGCGGTGCGCTCAGGGCAATGTCGTTCTCGTGAGTCACGATCACCAGGGTCATACCGCGTTGCTCGCGGATGCCGCGCAGAATCTCCATAATGTGGCCGGTATTCACGCTGTCGAGGTTGCCCGTAGGTTCATCCGCGAGAAGAATGGCCGGATCGTTGGCCAGGGCGCGGGCGATGGCCACGCGCTGCCGTTCGCCGGCCGAGAGCTCGTTCGGATAGTGCTGCATGCGATCCTTCAGGCCCATCTCCTCGAGAAGAGCAGACGCGCGCTCGACGCGGTGGTTGCCGCGCCCGTTGATCGCCAGCATGGCCACCTGAACATTCTCAACCGCGCGCAATGTGGGCAGCAGATGAAAAGCCTGAAAGATGAATCCGACTTGGCGGGAACGAAAGTCGTCCAGGTTCACGGCGGTGCCCAAAGCCGATCCCCGGAAGAGAACTTCGCCGCTGGTCGGCGAATCAAGACCGCCCAGCATGTGCAGCAGAGTGGATTTCCCGCTTCCGCTGGCACCGCTGATAGTGACATACTCGCCGGCATCGATCGATACGTCTACTCCGCGCAGAGCTGCGACGCGCCCATCGTCATAGCTCTTCATCAACCCGCGCGCTTCAAGGATCGGACTACTCATAGCGCAAAGCCTCCACCGGCGAAAGCCGAGCGCCCCGCCACGCGGGGTAGGCGCCAGCCACAAGTCCTGATCCGACTGCGATGAGCAGCGATTCAACCAGGTGGGCCGGCGATACGGACATTGAAACCACGCTCGCAGTCTGCGGCATGATGGAGAGAACCCACAAAGCCCCGACCCCAACAAGGATACCGAGCAGGCCGCCGGCGAGGCCAAGAACTCCCGCCTCAGTAAGAATGAGCAGAATGACGTGCCGTCCCTTCCAGCCCAATGCACGCAGAACGCCGATTTCGCGGGTGCGCTCAAAAACCGACATCGCCATGGTGTTGGCAATGCCTACGATGCCGATGAGCAATGCGATAGACGACGTCCCCCATGCCACGGAGTGCGCCATATCGACAATCTGATTATTGGATGCGCGTTCCGCGGCAGCCTCGGCGCGAATGCCCGGCTCCAGGGCCTCAATTTCCTTCTGCACTTTCGCCACGTATTGTTCATACGATTCCCCGGCGGGCGTTGGGCGAAGCCGCACGTGAAAGGCGGTCACCTTGCCCTGGCGGCTGGAAATGGTCTGCATCTCGTCGAGCGGCATGATCACTGCGCCCGTCTCAAGCGCCGTGCCGCCGTGAAAAATCCCCGTAATGGTAAACGTCTCACCCAAAATGGTGAGCGTATCGCCGGGCTTCTTATTCAGGTTCTGCGCCAGCAGGTCGCCCAGCACTACCTCCGGCTGGTGCGCGCGGAAGGATCGCCCTCCCGTGAATTTCAGAGAGGCTATCTCATAGGAATCGGCCGGCCAGCCATAGACCAGTGCATTTACATCGGGCGTCAGGTCAATCAAATTGAAGACCAGCGGCGCTACGGCTGCGACCTCGGGAAGGGCGCTGATTTGTGGGCCAAGCGACTCATCCAGCGAGCTGTTAAATAAGCTGGATTGGAGGACGGCGATATCGGTGCCAGAGTTCTGGTAAAGACGCAACCACTCATGTTCAAACGAGCGCGAGAACCCAACCAAGGCCACAAATGCCCCGATGCCCATCGTAATCCCGCACAGAGTCAGAAGCGTTCTGAGGCGCCTGCGACGGAGATTTTTCCAGGCGAATCCGGTGAAAGAGAGCTGCGTGGCCATAGCCTGGGAAGATTTCCTTGTCTACACGGATGTCGCGGGGGGTCCGTATGCGTAGTTTATCGGGCCATCGGCCATCTGTCCATTTCAG
>Ga0181535_10007209_pt1 | contig 11255 bp, 10 predicted proteins | sample PEATcosm2014_Bin_44_FD_119774 | JGI IMG/M metagenome (GOLD analysis project Ga0181535, IMG submission 119774) | Peatland microbial communities from MTU Mesocosm Facility, Houghton, MI, USA - PEATcosm2014_Bin17_30_metaG | ecosystem: Environmental > Terrestrial > Soil > Wetlands > Peat | place...
CTACGCCGCCGTCGCCTTCGCCTTCCTCCTCACCCTGGTCTTCGAGTTCTTCATTCCCTCGGCCTCGGCCAAGGCCTTCCTCATCATCCCGATCCTCGCTCCCCTGGCGGACCTCGTCGGCCTTACCCGGCAGACAGTAGTCTTCGCCTTCGACAACGGCGACGGCTTCTCCAACATCCTCTACCCGACGAGCCCCTTCCTGATGATCTGCCTCGGCCTCACCGTCGTCAGCTATCCGAAATGGCTGAGATGGACGGCGCCTCTCCAGGCCATTACCCTCCTGGTCTGCTTCGCTTTCATGGCCTTCGCGGCGGCGATCCGCTTCGGCCCCTTCTGATCCCGTGAGCTCATACCAAATTGAAAAAAAAACGTAAAAAAAGCGGATTTGCGATATTTATTTTTTTCACCTTGTGATATGATCCCGGACAGAGCAAAGCTACTCAAGGAATCGTACGAAAGACTATTCCGTCTTTGTGCAGGCTAAAACCAGTACAGAGAAGAAGATACCACACCCGGTACCGTAAGTCGCTCCGCTCCTGCTTCATATTTCGGCGTTGCCGATAGATGGAGCCAGCTTATCATGGATAAGCTACTACAAAGACCCGGCAAACTTGCCGGGCGAAGGAAGTCCCGCATGGGCAAGAAAATTTACGTGGGGAATCTCAGCTACAACACGTACGAGGACGGTCTCAGGGCCCTGTTCCAGAACTACGGCACTGTCGCGTCGGCGAAGATCATCACCGATCGCGATTCCGGCCAGTCCAAGGGTTTCGGCTTCGTCGAGATGGGAACCGAAGAGGAGGCCCGCGCCGCCATTTCCGCCCTCAACGGCCAGGATCTCGATGGCCGCGCCCTCAAGGTCAACGAGGCGATGGACAAGCCTCGCCGGGACGACAATCGCTGGTAATCCCTCATACATCAAACGAGCGTTTTGCTCATAGAGTTTTGAGCGTATCGGCGCCGAATCGATGAGGCGCCGAGAACCGCAGAACCGAAAGAGGCCTTTGAGGTCTCTTTTTTTTTGCTCCCGTCATCCCTTTACGGCGCCGACAGTCAGGCCTTTCACGACATATTTCTGGAATATCATGGTCAGGACGATGGCGGGCGTCATGATGGAGACGGCGACTGCCATGACCGCGCCCCAGTCCACTTCGGCGTAGGACACGAAATTATAGATCGCTATCGGGAGGGTTTTCGTCTTCTCCATGCTGAGGACCTGGGAGAACATGAAGTTGTTCCACGAGAAGATGAAGGAGAGGGTCGTGGACGTCACGATGCCCGGGCCCGATAGGGGGAGGACGATCGACCGGAAGGCCCGCTGTCTGGTCGCTCCGTCGATCATCGCGGACTCCTCCATCTCGAGCGGGATCGACTCGAAGTAGCTGGACATGATCCATACGACCACCGGGAGGGCGATGAGCATGTGCGACAGCACGAGGGCCGCGTAGCTGTCCATGAGGCGCAGGCGGGAGAAGATGATGTACCAGGGCATGAGGAAGGAAATTCCCGGCATCAGCCTGGCCACCAGGATGAAGACCGAGATCCTCCTCTGGGCGAAACGCGCGATGGAGTATGCCGCGGGCAGGCCGAGTAGGAGCGACAGGGCGACCGAAGTCGCTCCGACGATCGAGGAATTCTTGAAGTACTTGAGGAAGTCCTGCTCTCCGAAGGCTCGCGCGTAGTTGGCCAGGGTCGGCTTGAAGAGGAGCTTGGGCGGCCAATGGATGATGTCCACCTGGGTCTTGAAGGAAGAGGCGAGCATCCAGAAGAAAGGCAGGAGGAGGACGACGGCGATGAGAAGAACGGCCAGGTAGAAGAGGCCGCGGACCGCGGCCCTTCTCCCCCGCGCGCGGATCATGCCGGAGTCCCCGCGCGCAATCGCATGATTCCCATGCTCGAGGCCATCACGACCAGGAAGAGGACCACGAGGATGACGGAGGACTGACCCATCCGGAAGTACTCGAAGCTGTATTTGAACCCGAGGATGTTCAGGGTCTCGGAGGCGTAGCCCGGACCCCCGCCCGTCATGGCGAATATGATGTCGAAGGTCTTGAGGGCATCGATCGTCCTGAGGACGAGGGCGGTGAGGATGGTCGGCATGACCATGGGAAGGGTGATTCGCCACAGGATCTGCGCCTCGTTCGCCCCGTCCACGCGGGCCGACTCGTAGGGCTCGGGCGAGAGGCCCGCGAGGCCGGCCAGCACGATGAGGGATACCATCGGCGTCCATTGCCATACGTCCACCAGGACGAGGGAGGGCAGGACCGTGGCCGCGCCCGAGACCCAGGCTCCCTTCGGGAGCCCGACCAGGCTCAAGGCCCAGTCCGCCAGGCCGATCGTGGGGTCGTAGAACAGGCTGAAGACGATCCCGACCGCGACCGGCGTGGCCACGAGAGGCAGGAGGAGGAGGAGCTTGAGCATCCCCTTCCCGACGAATTCTCGATCGAGGACGAGCGCCACCGCGATGCCGAGAAGCGCCTCGCAGGCGACCGCCAGGGCGGTGAACAGGAATGTCCGTCCCGCCGCGGCGAGGAAGCGGGGCTCGGCGAAGACCCGCGCGTAGCTCCTGAGCCCGACGAAGGCCGGAGGAGCTCCCGAGGTCAGATTCCAGTTCGTGAAGCTGAGGACGAGCGTGTACGCCACAGGGAAGGCCATCATCACCGCGACGAACAGCACCGCGGGCAGGGGGAAGAGGATCTTGAGGTTCCTCTCCACGAAGCCGGTCTTGATCATGCTTACTGGACGCCCAGCTCGCCGGTGTCCTCCAGGAGCTCGTCGACCTTGGCGACCATGTCGGCCGCCTTTTTCTCGAGGCCCGCGGATTCGCCCTTGGTATCGATCGACTCGATGATGACTTCGCCTATGCGGTCGCGCGCCTCGCCTACGGCGCTCATGTAGGGCCTGTCGTAGGGAACGCCGTTCTTCGCCGCGAAGGCTCGCGTCGCGACGAGGCTCGGGTTCACCTTGGCGAGGACGGTCTTGTCGAGCCAGGGCGAATCGCGCGCCATCGTGATCTGCGCCGCGAGGCCGCGCTTGGCCATGTCCGCGCTCGTCGCCCAGGCGAGGAACTGCCGGGCCAGGTCCTGCTTCGGGCTCTTCTTGGATATCGCCATGCCCCAGGAAACCGAGATGAAGGGCGTGTTGCCCGCGGGCCCGGCGGGGAAATCGGCGACGCCGACGTCCTGGGCGGGCACCTGCGACTTGGTCGGATCGACGATCTGGCCGTAGAACACGGAAGCGTCGGTCCACATGGCGATCTTGCCTGCCTGGAAGAGCGGCATGATGCCGTCCCAGGACATCGCCGTCACGCCCGTCGGGCCGTAGGTCCCGAGGAGCCGGCCGTAGTAGCGGATCGCCTCGACGGCCGGCTTGGAATCGAATACGGCCCTGCCTTTGTCGAGATAGGCGCCCCCGTAGTTGTACAGATAGCTCGACATCTGCGTCACGGCGGCGGCGGCGCTGCCTCTGGAGGCGATGCCGGCGACGCCGGCTGAGTCGAGCTTGGCGGCCGCGGCCTCCAATTCGGCCAGGGTCTTCGGGACGGCGACGCCGGCCTTCTTGAGGAGGTCTATGCGGTAGTAGAGAACCTCCCACTCCGTGACGATGGGCACGACGTAGGTCCTGGATCCGAAGGTCACGACGCTGAGGGCGCTCTTCGGGAAGTCCGAGAAGTCGTAGGTCACGAGGGGCGCGTACCAGCCGTTCTTGTAGAACATCTTGGCTTCCTGGAGGGGACGCGTCATGAACACGTCCACGGTCGAGGAGCCGGACGCGAACTCGGTCGCGAGCTTCGTGGAGAGCTGGCTCTCCTGGTACTGCTCGACGTCGACCTTGATGCCCGAGGCCTGCTCGAATTCGGGAATGGCGGCCTTGAGGAGATCGCCGTAGGGATGGTTGGCGAGGAGGACGCGCAGCTCCTTGGCCTGCGCCCCCGCGAACGCGACTGCGATGAGCGCCAAAAGGACGGCGAAGAGCTTTTTCATGGATCCTCCTTGGATTGCACTCGTGGCTCGAGCGCAGATTATCCCACTTCCCGGTTGATCGGTCAAAAGCAAAAGCGCGGATTCGCGCGACCGTCCGGCTGTCTTAATGATTTTTCCGCTGTATACTCGCGGAAGCATGAAGGCCCTCGTCCTCGAGGCGAAAAGCGAGTTCGCCTTTCGCGACATCCCCGATCCGCAGCTCCGCGCCCGGAACGACGTCATCGTGCGGGTGCGCGCCGCGGCCATCTGCGGCTCCGACGTCCACGGAATGGACGGCTCCACCGGAAGGCGCCGTCCGCCCATCGTCATGGGGCACGAGGCGGCCGGCGAGATCGTCGAGGCCGGCTCGGACGTGCGAGGCTTCGGAGTCGGCGACCGCGTAACCTTCGACTCCACCGAGTACTGCGGAGTCTGCTGGCACTGCCGCCGCGGCGAGGTCAACCTCTGCGACGATCGCCGCGTCCTCGGCGTGTCCTGCGCGGAGTACCGCCGCGACGGAGCCTTCGCCGAGTACCTCGTCCTGCCCGAGCGCATCCTCTACGCCCTGCCCGAAGGTCTCGACTTCGTCAGCGCCTCTCTCGCCGAGCCCCTGGGCGTCGCGGTCCACGCCGCGGCCGTCACCCCCTTGGGCCTCCACGAATCGGTCGCGGTCGTCGGCACGGGTCTCATCGGCCTTCTGCTGATTCAAGTCCTCCGCGGCGCCACCGCGGGCGCGATCGTCGCCTTCGACACCGATCCTTCGCGCCGGGAAGCCGCCCTCCGCTTCGGCGCGGACGCGGCCATCGATCCCGCGGCCGCGGGCGCGATGGAGGAGCTGCGCGGACTCACCGCCGGCCGCGGCGCGGACCGATCCTTCGAGGCCGTCGGCGCGACGGCGCCGATACGGACCGCCATAGAAGCGGCTCGAAAGGGAGGCTCCGTGACCCTGATCGGCAACGCCAGCCCCTCGGTCGAGATCCCTCTGCAAAGCGTCGTCACGAGACAGCTCTCCCTCCTCGGGAGCTGCGCCATCGCCGGAGAATATCCCCTCGCGATCGAATTGATGTCCAGGCGCAAGGTCGACGTCCGCGCCCTCGTGAGCGCGGTGGCTCCTTTGGCCGATGGCGCCTCCTGGTTCTCCCGCCTCTACGCGCGGGAATCGGGCCTGCTTAAGGTAGTGCTGGAGCCCTGATGGACGCTCTGCGTTTCGGGATCTACGGCTACGGCAAGGTCGCGGAGCTCCACGCGAAGGCGATCGCCTCCCTTCCCGGGCTCGAGCTGGCCGCCGTTTGCGGAAGGGACGCGGCCAGGCGCGACGCCTTTGCCGCGCGTTGGGCGATACGATCGCGCGCCTCGGCCGCCGAGATGGCCGAGAGAGATCGCGTCGAGGCCGTCGTAATCGCGACGCCCCATCCCCTGCATCGCGCCCACTCGGTCGAATGCTCCGAGGCCGGCCTGCACGCAATCGTGGAGAAGCCCATGGCCCTGAGCGTCGAGGACTGCGACGCGATGATCGCGGCCGCCGCCGGCGCGGGTCGCCGCCTCGGCGTAGTGAGTCAGCGCCGCTGGTACCCCTCCGTGCGCCGCGTCCGCGCGGCCATCGACGAGGGGAGTCTCGGGCGTCCGGCCCTCGGCCAGGTCATCATGCTCGGCTGGCGCGACGAGGCCTATTACCGGAGCGACCCATGGAGGGGAAGCTGGGCGGGGGAGGGCGGCGGAGTCCTCGTCAACCAGGCACCCCACCAGCTGGATCTCCTCGCCTGGTTCATGGGACCGGTCGTCGAGGCTTCGGCCTATTGGGCGAACCTCAACCACCCCTACATCGAAGTCGAGGACACGGCCGTGGCATCCCTCCGTTTTCCCGGCGGAGCCCTCGGCTCGGTCCTGGTATCCAACTCGCAGAAGCCCGGCATCTACGCGAAGGTCCACGTCCACGGTACGAGCGGAGCCTCGGCGGGCGTCCAGACCGACGGAGGCGCCATGTTCGTCGCGGGAATGAGCGAGATCCTCGAGCCTCCCTTCAACGACCTCTGGACGGTGCCGGGAGAAGAGGGTCGCGTTGCGGGTTGGAAGGCGGAGGACGAGACCTTCTTCAAGTCCATAGACGCCACGTGGTTCTTCTTCGCGCGCCAGATCGAGGAATTCGCGGCCTCCATCCGCGAGGGTCGCGACTGCGCCGTGACGGGCCGCGACGGCCGCGAGGTGGTGCGGCTCATGGAGGCTATCTACGCCTCGGGCCGCGAAGGAAGACCCGTCAGGCCGAGGCCCTGATGGCCCAGCGCAGCATGGCCGCGCCGGAGCGGGGATTCCGGTAACGCTCCTCGCGCCCGGGGCGGATCGGCTCCGGCGCGATCGCCGAATAGATACCTCCCGCGAATCCCTTCTTGAAAGCGGCCTCGACGCGGCGATCTTCGCCGGAATGGAAAGAGATGATGCAGACCCTGCCCCCCGCGTAGAGGCAGGAGGGAATGCCCGCGAGGAAGGCCTCGAGGGCCGAGAACTCGCCGTTGACCTCGATGCGTATCGCCTGGAAGACGCGCCTCAGGGTCCTCTGCATGGAGGGGTCCTTGAAGGCAAGCGCGGGAAAGGCCGAGCATATCGCCTCGGCGAGGTCGCGGGTCGTGGCAAGCCTGCCGCGTCGAAGGCAGATGGCCCGCGCGATGCCGCCTGACTCGGCCTCGTCGGCGTTCGCCCGGAGGGCCTCGCATAGCGCATCCTCCGCGACGGAGGCGAGGTACTCGCGCGCCGACGGGCCGCTCGAACTGTCCATGCGCATGTCGAGCGGACCCTTGCGCTTGAAGCTGAAACCCCGATCGGGGTCGTCTATCTGCATGGACGATACACCTAGGTCTGCGAGCAGCATGTCGGCCCCGCCGACGCCCGCCTCGGCGAGGACGGCGGGCAGTCCGGAGAAATTTGCATGGACCGGGACGAAGGAGCCTTCCGGAAGCCCGGCGGCCGCGATCCTCCGCGCCGCCTTGGGCAGCTCCAGCGGGTCCAGGTCGAGGCCGTAGAGGCGGCCCCCCGGCTGTATGGCCTTGAGGATCTCCAGGGCGTGGCCGCCGTAGCCCAGAGTCGCGTCGACCGCCGTCTCGCCCGGCCTGGGCGCGAGGATGGCCAGGACCTCGGCGACGAGAATGGAGCGATGGCTGCCCGCGGGCGTATCGCCGCGTGAGAGGACGCGCTCGACGTCCTCGCGATACTCCTCGGGATTTTGTTCCTTGTACTTCTCGGAGAAGGCGCGGGGGTGGCTGCCCCGGTAGCGCTTGCGGCGAATGTGTCGTCCCGCGTCGTCGCTCATGGTGGCTCGGCTTTCGTGGGGATATGCTACTCCGATGGGCGGAGGCTTGCATAGTCGGGCTATTGCGCGCGCGAACCCGGGTATTCGATAATCGGCCCATGAAGCAAGCTTGGGATCTCCTCCTCGAGGCCGCCGACGCCTCTTTCGACGGGGACTACTACAATGGTCTTTCGCTCATGCGAACCCTGGAAACGCTCAGCGCCGACATGGCCGCCTATACCAGGACGCACGAAGGCTACAGCGCCTGGGAAGTCGCCCACCATGTGGCTTATTTCAAGCACCATGTGACGAAGGCGATAGATCCGTCGGTCGAGCCCTATCCCCTCCGCAAAGGGCCTTCGGGCTTCGCGTCTCCCTCCGAAGTCTCGGAAAAGGCCTGGAGCGAGGTGCTGTCCTACCTCAGGGCCATCCACGCCAAGGCGATGTCGGCCTTGCGGACAGCCCCGGATTCCATTTTCGACGAGCCTATGCCGAAGTGGGGCACGACCATCGGGAGGACAATCGTTTGGCTGCTTTCGCACGATAGTTATCACAGCGCCCAGCTGCGAAACATGGGAGTGCCCGGTCTGAAGGAGCCCAGATAAGGCGGAGCTGCGCGATGCGGCGTTTTTATGACACGATTGCTGGGCCATTAGAAGACTTTCCCGGGCCGGATAGATAAGGTTTTCAGCCTGAGTTCAAAAAATTTCAGGCTGAATATGAAACATTTTAGGACCGAGTACCTTGGTTTTCCGGTCTGAAAACAAAGCAAAACCCTAAAGGAATGAAGATTTTTCATGATTTCTCAAGGCTTCGGCGAAAGAAACTTTGGATGCATATTCATCATCTCCGATTGCAGGGCTTCGCGTCGATGCTGTACATTCCTGGGATATGGCCGGACTGAACATAACCAGCGAGATCGGAAAGCTCAAGCGCGTCCTGATACACAGCCCCGGTCCCGAGGTCGAGGCGATGACGCCCAAAGAGGCGGAAGCCGACCTCTACAACGACATCATCCCCCTCTCGGCGATGCGCTCGGAGTTCGACGTCCTCAAGTCCTTCCTCTCGAAGGTATGCGAGGTCCTCGAGCTCAAGGAGACCCTCGCCCAGTCCCTCGCCGACGCCGGAAACCGCTTCGAGTTCCTCGACGGCCTCGCCCAGCTCTGCCCCGTGCGGGGCAGGCTGGAGGAGCTCATGGCGATGAGCCCGCCGGAGCTCGCGAGAGTGGTCATCGAGGGACTTCCCGCCCTACCCGGCAGCCTGTCCGGGACCCTGAGCCCGAGGAGCTTCTCGCTTCGGCCCCTGCCCAATTCCTATTTCATGCGCGACTCGGCGGCGGTCATCCGCGATTGGGCCATCGCCTCGGCCACCGCCTACGACGTTCGTCTGATCGAGTCCATCGTGACGCGCTTTCTGTTCAACCGGCACCCGGATTTCCACGCCAGGGGGCTTCTCATCGACGGCCCCCGCGAGCGGAGCAGGTTCATCACGCTCGAGGGGGGCGACGTCGTCGTGCTTTCGCGCAACGTGCTCGCGGTCGGCGTCTCGGAGCGCACGACCGCCGATTCGGTGGAGAGGCTCGCGGCCAACGCGGCGAGCTCCTTCGGCGAGGACATGACCGTCTTCGCGGTCGTGCTCCCGCGCGAGAGGGCCTGCATCCACCTCGACATGGTCTTCACCGCATTGGACGCGGACGCCGCCCTCGTCTACGCGCCCATCGTGACGGGACGCAACCGCGCGCGAGTCGTGCGAATCAGCGCCGGAGCCAAGGGAAACCTGCGCTTCGACGAGGAGGAAGGCCTCCTCCAGGGGCTTTGGGGCGCCGGCATAGACCTCGAGCCCCTCTCCTGCGGAGGAAGCGACCCCCTCTTCCAGGAGCGCGAGCAGTGGTGGTCCGGCGCCAATTCCTTCGCCTTCGCGCCCGGGAAGATAATCATGTATTCCTGCAACTCGAAGAGCCTCGACGTGCTCTCAGACGCGGGCTTCGCGATCCGGGACGCAGCCGTCTTCATAGAAGGAAGGGAGAAGGTCGAGGACTTCGAGCGACTCGCCGTGACCTTCGATGGGATCGAGCTCGCGCGGGGCGGCGGGGGGGCGCGCTGCATGACCATGCCCGTGGAGCGGGAGGACCTGGCAATTTAATCGACCAATGTCCACCTTGGCGAGGTCGTCGACGTCCAATATGAGTTCTGGTACTCCAGTTATGGCCTGATCAGAGTATGGGGCTAGGATCGTGAGAAAATCGGGCTGATGCAGGTTGCGGATTAAAAACGTCATCGGGGAGGCCGCTTATCCCTCGTATTGGCAAATAGGCGGGCAAGCATTTCTTTTCGGGTTCGAACTCCCAATTTGTCATAGATGCTCGTGTAAATCGGATTGCGGATTCTGTTCAAGTCGCTGCAGGATTGTATTATGGTTAGTGATATATGGTTTGATGAATCGTAGAATTTGTTCTTCCCCGCTTGTGAATTTTACGCTACCCGAACGGGTCATTTCAAACACCGCTGATGACGGGGGGTCAAGAGAATTCGCAAAAATAAGAAATTGGTCAATGTTGAGGCCATCGCCCCTTATGGCGAGCCGGAAACGTTTACCAGGCGATCGAGCCTTTCAGGACGGGGCCAAAGTGCATTAAGAAAAAATCGGGAGCCGTAGCGACTTGAGTCGTATTCGATACGGTCGACGTGACAGCCGCCATCAGTTCACCCCCGACATTGTATCCAAGGGCGATGCCGACCCGCCCCAGCCTTAGGCTCTTCGACCATTGCAGCCCGAGACTAAGATCGTAATCGACGAGCATGTCGAAGATATTCTGGTTGATAATATTCCGCCCGCCGTTTGCCTCTTCCACCCAGGTCCTGGCCTCGTCGCTTATGTAGCCCAATCCGGCTCCAAAACGATCCTGGGTCTCGACCCAAATAGAGAGACCTTGTGTGTTCGAGTGGAGAGTGTCGAATCCGTAAAGGAAAGAATATATCTGGAATTGCATATTGTTCTCGTAGACATCGGTGCCATTTTCTATCGAGCCGTTGGGAGTCAACATGATGGTGGACTCCAGTTCTACGGGGAGTTGGTACGAAGTATAACCAATCCCCCAGTAATCGCCTTGCCGACCGTAGTAATGGATCAGGTCGATGGACGTGAACTTGTTGTCGAAAGCACTCTGAGTCGGCATACCGGAGACGGAGGCCCCTGCCCAGGTCGCGGTGCCGCTGAGCTCCGAAGTCTGGATACGAAGCGTAAAGCCTTTGTAGCCCACATAGCCCATTAGTCTGTAGAGTTTACCTATGAAGTTGTTGTCGAGATCGACGCTCGCGCCCATCTTGAGGCCGAGCTTCTTAAGCCACAAATCGCCTTCGTAGCTCGTTGTCGCAGTCGTATCCATCGCCAGGCTCAGCTGCTTTTGTACTGGTGTGCCTCCGAACAATTTATAGCTTATATAATTCGAATCGCCTGCCGCCCAGGAGTCGAATGGTATTATTGAGAAGTCCCCCGAAGTCGTAATGCCCTGATCGGCGCTGTCGGTGGGATCCCCGGGCATTTGCGCCCATAACGATACCGCAACCGACAAAAAGATGAAAAGCGCGATCTTTCGCGGGAAGCTCATGGCTACTCCTCTTGTGGTTTTTTCTTTCGATAGAGGATAATTGATAATAGGGATTTGTCAATCGATCAATCGTACAGATTCTTCCACTTCCCCTCGATGCAGGGGCAACCCCAACATTCGTACTGACCTGCCCCCGGTTTTCGTCCAGATTTTAAATTAAAAATTGCCTCAGCGAGCTGAAAGATTATGTAGCGAGCATGGAAAACAACTTTTGCGCCGATCTTGGTCACCGTCTCCCGCGACGTCGTCAAAGTCAGTGCCGGATATCCCTCGGCAGCGCAACCTGAACCGCCCCGGGTTTGCTGGAGACCTGAATCTCTGCGAGGATTGAGGTATGGGCAAAGCAAACAGGTTTTCCCCCGAGGTGCGGGAGCGGGCGGTGCGGCTGGTCGGGGAGCAAGCAGAG
>Ga0181535_10007213_pt1 | contig 11249 bp, 10 predicted proteins | sample PEATcosm2014_Bin_44_FD_119774 | JGI IMG/M metagenome (GOLD analysis project Ga0181535, IMG submission 119774) | Peatland microbial communities from MTU Mesocosm Facility, Houghton, MI, USA - PEATcosm2014_Bin17_30_metaG | ecosystem: Environmental > Terrestrial > Soil > Wetlands > Peat | place...
GACGCTCGACACGAACTTCAAGATGAACCCGCCGCTTCGCACGGAGGACGACCGCGCCGCGCTGATCGATGCGCTCCGCGACGGCACGATCGAGTGCATCGCGACCGACCATGCGCCGCACGCGCGCGATGAGAAGGACGTTCCCTTCGAGCAGGCCCCGATGGGCACGACCGGCCTGGAGAGCAGCTTCGCCGTGCTTTACACGGAGCTCGTCCTGCCCGGCGTGATCGGCCTGGCGCTGCTGCTCGAGCGGCTGACCGCCGGCGCCCGGCTGCTCGAGCTGGAGGTGCCGGCGATCGCCGTCGGGCGCAGCGCCAACCTCGCCCTGTTCGACCTGGAGGCGCGCTGGACGATCGGCGAAGCCGGCTACGAGAGCCGCTCGTCGAACTGCTGCTTCGCCGGCCGCGAGGTCCGCGGCCGCAACCTGCTGACGCTCGCCGATGGCGCCGTCGCCTACCGCGAACGCGCGTTTGCCCTGAGCGCCGCATGAGCTATGTGCTGCTCGAGGACGGCGCCCGCTTCGACGGGGAGCCAGTCGGCGCGCCCGCGGCCGTCACCGGGGAGGTCGTTTTCAACACGGCGATGTCGGGCTACCAGGAGTCGATGACCGATCCCTCGTACGCCCGCCAGCTGATCACCTTCACCTACCCGCATATCGGCAACTACGGCGTCAGCGCGGCGGCGATGGAGTCGGATCGCATCCATGCCCGCGGCGCGATCATGCGCGAGGCGCGCAACCACTCGGATCATGCGGGAGCGGAGCACGGCTGGCTCGACTGGCTGGCCGCCTCCGGCGTGCCCGCGATCACCGGCGTCGACACCCGCGCGCTCGTGCTGCACATCCGCGACGCCGGGTCGATGCGCGGCGGCATCTTTCCCGCGGACTGTGACCCGCGCGACGCCGCGGCGATGATCGACGCCGAACCGTCGATGATGGGCCTCGACCTCACGCGCGAGGTGACGCCAGCCGCGCATTTCGAGCTGGAGGCGACCGGCGGTGGGCCGGGTGGGCCGACGATCGCCGTGATCGACACCGGCGTCAAGGCCTCGATCGTCGCGCACCTGCGCGCGCGAGGCGCGAACCTGCGCATCTACCCCTGCGCCGCCGCCGCCACGGCGGTGCTCGAAGGCGCCCCGGACGCGGTGATGCTGGTGAACGGCCCCGGTGACCCGGCGGCGCTCGACCACGTCGTCGCCACGGTGCGCCAGCTGGTCGGGGTCCTCCCGATCTTCGGGATCTGCCTCGGACACCAGCTGCTCTGCCGCGCCGTCGGGCTCGACACCTACAAGCTGCGCTTCGGTCATCGCGGGGCCAACCACCCGGTCAAGGACCTCGAGATTGGCCGGATCGAGATCACGAGCCAGAACCACGGCTTCGCCGTGCTCGGCCCCGGCGGCGAGCGCCAGCTCGAGGGCGACCGGCCCGTGCGCTGGGAGACCGCGTACGGCCCCGCCGAGCTCACGCACCTGAATCTCTACGATCGCACCGTCGAGGGCCTGCGTCTGCCGCAGGCCCGCGCCAGCACGGTTCAGTACCACCCGGAGGCGGGACCGGGACCGCATGACGCGCTGCACCTGTTCGACCGCTTCCTCACGGAGATCCGCGGCTGATGGGTCGCCGCGAGGACATCCGCCGGATCATGATCCTCGGCTCCGGCCCGATCGTCATCGGGCAGGCCGCGGAGTTCGACTACTCCGGCGCGCAGGCCTGCAAGGTGCTCGCCGAGGAGGGCTACGAGGTGATCCTGGTCAACTCGAACCCGGCGACGATCATGACCGACCCCGAGTTCGCCGCCGTGACCTACGTCGAGCCGCTGCTGCCCGGTCCGGTCGCCCAGATCATCGAGCGCGAGCGCCCTGACGCGCTGCTGCCGACGCTCGGCGGGCAGACCGCGCTCAACCTCGCCAAGGCGCTGCACGAGGACGGCACGCTGGCGCGCCATGGCGTCGAGCTGATCGGTGCCGACTACGAGGCGATCCGCCGGGCGGAGGACCGCGACCTTTTCCGCGACACGATGCTCGCCGCCGGCCTGCGGGTGCCGCGCAGCGCGGTGGCCACGAGTGTCGCCGAGGCGCTCGCCGCGCTGGGCGAGCTCGGCCTGCCGGCGATCGTGCGCCCGGCCTTCACGCTCGGCGGGCAGGGCGGCGGCATCGCCCGCACGCGCGAGGAGTACGAGCTGATCGTCGCCGGCGGCATCGCCGCCTCGCCGATCGGGCAGGTCCTGGTCGAGGAGTCGGTGCTCGGATGGGGCGAGTTCGAGCTCGAGGTGATGCGCGACCGCAACGACAACGTCGTGATCGTGTGCTCGATCGAGAACGTCGACCCGATGGGCGTCCACACCGGCGACTCCGTGACCGTCGCGCCGCAGCAGAGCCTCAGCGACGACACCTACCAGCGGCTGCGCGACCAGGCGATCGCGGTGATCCGCGCGGTCGGCGTGGAGACCGGCGGTGCCAACGTGCAGTTCGCGGTCGAGCCGCACAGCGGCGAGATCGTGGTGATCGAGATGAACCCGCGGGTCTCGCGCTCCTCGGCGCTGGCGTCGAAGGCGACCGGCTTCCCGATCGCCAAGATCGCGGCGCGCCTCGCCGTCGGCTACGCGCTTGAGGAGATCGCCAACGACATCACCCGCGCGACACCGGCCAGCTTCGAGCCGACGATCGACTACGTGGTCGTCAAGTGGCCGCGCTTCGCGTTCGAGAAGTTCCACGGCGTCGACGCCGGGCTGACCACGCACATGAAGTCGGTCGGCGAGGCGATGGCGATCGGCCGCACCTTCGGCCAGGCGTTCATGAAGGCGATGCGCTCACGTGAGCTGGATGTCCAGCCCAACGTCGACGCCCCGCTCGAGGAGCTGCTGGACCGCGTCGCGCAGCCCGGCGCGAGCCGCTACGACGAGCTGCTCGAAGCGCTGCGGCGCGGGGCCACGATCGAGCAGCTGAGCGAGCGCACGGCGATCGACCCGTGGTTCCTGCACGAGTTCGCGTTGCTCGCGGCCGACCCGCAGGCGCCGTTCCGCGGCGTCCGCAGCTTCAAGTCGGTCGACACCTGCGCCGCCGAGTTCGCGGCGAGCACGCCCTACTACTACTCGGCCTGGGAGCGCGCCGGAGCCGACGGCAGGCCCCGGCACGAGGTGACCCGCGGCACGCGTCCGAGTGTCGTGATCCTCGGCTCCGGCCCCAACCGGATCGGCCAGGGTATCGAGTTCGACTACTGCTGCGTGCACGCGGCGATGACGGTCCGCGAGCTCGGGCGCGACGCGGTGATGATCAACTGCAACCCGGAGACCGTCTCGACCGATTACGACACCTCCGACCGGCTGTACTTCGAGCCGCTCACGCTCGACGACGTGCTTGCCGTGATCGAGCTGGAGGCGCCGGAGGGCGTGATCGTCCAGTTCGGCGGGCAGACGCCGCTGCGCCTGGCGGCCGGGCTCGAGCGCGCCGGCGTTCGCCTGCTGGGGACCAGCGTCGACGCGATCGACACCGCCGAGGACCGCGGCCGCTTCGGCGGGCTGCTCGCGCGGCTCGGCTACCAGGCGCCGCCCTACGCGACCGCCAACACCGTGCAGGAGGCGCTCGCCGCCGGCGCCGAGGTCGGCTTCCCGCTGCTGGTGCGCCCGAGCTATGTGCTCGGTGGGCGCGCGATGGAGATCGTCTACTCGCAGGAGGATCTCGCCGGCTACCTCGAGCGGGCGCAGACCGGGGCGGACGGGCGCGCGATCTTCCTCGACCACTTCCTCGAGAACGCGATCGAGGTCGACGTCGACGCGCTCTGCGACGGCAGCGAGGTCACGATCGGGGGGATCATGCAGCACGTCGAGGAGGCCGGCATCCACTCCGGCGACTCCGCGTGCGTGCTGCCGCCGCACTCGCTGGGCGAGGAGATGCTCGAGCGCATCCGCGAGCAGACGCGGGGGATCGCGCTCGGCCTGGGCGTGGTCGGGCTGCTGAACGTGCAGTTCGCGGTCGTCTCGGCCGGCGCTCGCCCCGGCGCCGAGCTGTACGTGATCGAGGCCAACCCGCGCGCGTCGCGGACCGTCCCGTTCGTCTCGAAGGCGGTCGGCGTCCCGCTCGCCAAGCTGGCCTGCCGGCTGATGCTGGGCGAGTCGATCGCCTCGCTGGGCCTGCCGCGTGACCTGATGCGCACCGGCTACGTCGCCGTCAAGGAGGCGGTGCTGCCGTTCAACCGCTTCTTCGGCGCCGACTCGCTGCTGGGGCCGGAGATGCGCTCGACCGGTGAGGTGATGGGGATCGCGACCGACTTCCCGACGGCCTTCGCCAAGGCCGAGGCCGCCGCCGGATCGGCGCTGCCCGACGGCGGCACCGTCTTCATCACCGTGACCGACAGTGACAAGGCGGCCGGGGCGGGCCTCGCCGCGCAGCTGCACGATCTCGGCTTTCGGATCGTCGCGACGGCCGGCACCGCGCAGGCGATCGAGCGGATGGGGATCCCGGTGCGGACCCTGCGCAAGGTCGCCGACGGCTCACCGCACGTCGTGGACGCGATCTCGGGCGGCGAGGTCGACCTCGTGATCAACACGCCGACCGGCTCGGGTGCGCGCTCGGACGGCTGGGAGATCCGCCGCGCCGCGGTTGCGCGGGGCATCCCGTGCATCACCACGCTCTCCGGCGGGCAGGCCGCCGCGCGGGCGATCCGGGCCGCGCGCGCCGGCGTGGCGGCGGTGACCTCGCTGCAGGAGTGGCACTCGCGGTGAGCGCTCCCTTCGGCCGCCGCCAGCTCGAGTTGCGCACGCGACGCGAGCTGGGCCCCTACGTCGTGCTCGGGGCGATCGACGAGCGCGCGCATGCCGAGCCCGGCCAGTTCTACATGCTGGCGACGGCGGAGCGCTGGGGTGGGGGCGACGGCGAGCGGCCCTACCTCGCACGGGCGATCTCGGTGATGCGAGCGGGGGAGGACGGCCACGTCGAGTTCCTGCTCGAGGACGTCGGTCCCGGCACCCGGCGGCTGTGCGAGGCGGGCGTCGGCGAGGAGCTGCTGCTCGTTGGTCCGCTCGGGCACGGCTTCAGCGAACCGGCGACGCCGGCGCTGCTGGTCGGTGGCGGGATCGGCATCGCGCCGCTCGTGGCTGTCCAGGAGGCCTGGGGCGGACGCGCGCTGCTCGGCTTCCGAGACGCGGCGCACGCGAGCGGGGCGCGGCTCTTCGACGAGCCGCTCGTCGCCACCGACGACGGCTCGAGCGGTCACCATGGCCGTGTCACCGAGCTGCTGGAGGCCGAGCTGGCAGAGGGCCCTCGCCCCATCTACGCCTGCGGACCGCCCGCCATGCTGAGCGAGGTCGGACGCCTGGCCGCGGCCCACGGCGTCGCGGCGCAGCTGGCGCTGGAAGCGCCGATGGCGTGCGGCTTCGGCGCCTGCTACGGCTGTGTCGTCGCGACGCTCGACGGCTACCGGCGGGTCTGCGTCGACGGCCCGGTGTTCGACGCGGCGGTGCTCGCGTGATCGAGTTCTGTGGCCTGCGCCTGCGCCATCGCGTGATCAACGCCTCCGGCTGCTTCGACGTGCTCGCGGCCAGGCGCGTGTTCGGCGAGCAGCTCTTCGAGGAGTTCCCGTTCGCCGCGTACGTCTCGAAGACGATCACGCTGAGCGCTCGCGACGGCAACCCACCGCCGCGGCTGTGGGAGTCGGCGGCCGGGTTGATCAACTCGATCGGTCTGCCGAACCGAGGGCTCGCGGCCTACCTCGACGCTGACCTGCCGGCGCTCGCCGATCTGCCCGTGCCGCTGATCACCAACGTGATGGGCTCGACGCCCGGCGAGGTCGGAGAGCTGGTCGCGGCGCTCGAGGACCGGCCGGCGGTCGCCGCGATCGAGCTGAACGTGTCCTGCCCGAACGTCACCACCGGGCTGGACATCGGCGCCGATCCCGGCGAGCTGGAGGCGCTGCTGCGCCACGTTCGTCCGCTCAGCTCCAAGCCGCTGATCGTCAAGCTCACCCCCAACACGGCGGATGTCGCGGCCTGCGCGGCCGCGGCGCAGGCCGGCGGCGCCGACGCCGTGTCGCTGATCAACACGCTGCGCGCGCTGGCGCTCGCCCCGGACGGATCGGGCGCCTGGCTCGGCGGCGGTAGCGGCGGGCTCTCGGGGCCGGCGATCCGGACCGTCGCGCTCGCCGCGGTGTCGCGGGTCGCCCGGCGCGTCACGATCCCGATCGTCGGCATGGGCGGGGTCGCGAGCGGTCGCGACGCGCGCGAACTGCTCGACGCCGGCGCCACCCTGGTCGCCGTCGGCACCGAATGCTTCCGCGATCCGGCCGCCGGGGGGCGAATCGCGCGCGAACTCGAGGCCCGTTTCACGCAAATTGCGGAATGATCTGCCGATAAACGCGTGCGGTCGCCCAAAAACGCCTGCAAAGCGACCGAAATAGCTCAAGTGAGCTGAAGGCGACTCGACCTCTAGTGGAGGTTTAGGTGAATTCCACTGGCAGCGCTTGCATGGCGGGCCGCAGGCGATAGACTCGCCGCCCATGTCGCTTGGTCAGCAGACGCTCCAGAAGGGGCCCGCCACGCCAGAGCGCTCTTTCAACCAACGGATGGATGCGCTGGCTCGCGCGAACGAGATTCGCTCGCAGCGCGCGCAGCTGAAGCGCGACCTCAAGGCCGGCCGCCACTCGATTCAGCAACTGCTGCTCGACCCGCCGGAGTTCCTCGAGACCGCCAAGGTCTTCGACATGCTGCTCGCGGTCCCGAAGTACGGGCGCGTGAAGGTGAACAAGATCCTCACGCACTGCCGCATCTCGCCGAGCAAGACGATCGGCGGGCTCTCCGAGCGCCAGCGTGCCGAGCTGGTCTCGATGCTGCACCGCTGAGCTCGCGGCCGGGAACGCTCCGGGCGCCGCCGTAAGCTTCGCGCTCGCTGATGGCCGGCGTATTCGTGATCACAGGACCCTCGGGGGTCGGCAAGGGCACGCTGATCGCGGCGCTGCGCGAGCGCCATCCCGAGCTCGAGCTGTCGGTATCGGCGACCACGCGCCGGCCGCGGCCGGGCGAGGAGGACGGCGTCGCGTATCACTTCCTGACCGAGGAGGACTTCGATCGCCGCCTCGCGCGCGGCGAGTTCGTCGAGCACGCGAGCTACGCCGGGCATCGCTACGGCACGCTGCGCGCAGAGCTCGAGCGCCGCAGCCGCGGCGGCTCGCCCGTGGTGCTCGAGATCGAGCTGCAGGGGGCGCGCCAGATCCGCGCCGCGATGCCCGATGCGGTGGCGATCTTCATCGCGCCGCGGTCGCTCGAGCAGCTGCGCGAACGGCTCGCCGGGCGCGGCGCCGAGGACCCCGCGACGGTGGCGCGGCGGCTGGCGATCGCCGAGACGGAGCTCGCCGCGCGCGAGGAGTTCCGCTTCGTCGTCGTCAACGACGAGCTCGAGAAGGCCGTCTCCGAACTGGAGGCGATCTACCTGCAGTACACTCGTTGAGTGATCTCTCCACGCATCGACAAGCTGCTCGAGCACGTCGACTCCAATTACGCAAGCGTGATCGTCGCCGCCAAGCGCGCGCGTCAGATCAACTCCTACTACCAGAACCTCGGGGAGGGGAGCTTCGACGAGTTCCCGCCGCCGATGGTCGAGACCGGCTCCAAGAACTACCTCACGATCGCGCTCGAGGAAGTCGCCGCCGGCAAGCTGAAGTACCACTACCGGTAGAGCCGGGGCCCTGATGGCGCGGCTGCTGCTCGGGGTGAGCGGTGGGATCGCCGCCTACAAGGCGCTCGAGCTGGTGCGCCTGGCGACCGCCGAGGGCCACGCGGTCCGCGTGATCCAGACACGCGATGCGCAGCGCTTCGTCGGCGCCGCCTCGTTCGCGGCGCTGAGCGGCGCGCCGGTCCTGACCGACGAGTTCGCGCGCGACCCGCTGCGCGGTGCGTTCCCCGGCGATCCGCTGCCGGACCACGACCCCGCCGGCCACCTCGGCGTGACCGCCGCCGCCGACATCTTCCTGATCGCGCCGGCCACGGCGAACACGATCGCCAAGCTCGCTCACGGTCACGCCGACAACCTGCTCGCGACCGCCGCGCTGGGCGCGGCCTGTCCGCTGATCGTCGCCCCGGCGATGAACGACCGCATGTGGGCCAACGCCGCCACGGCGGCCAACATCGCGCTGCTGCGCGAGCGCGGGATCGAGGTGCTGACGCCGGGCACCGGTCGCCTGGCCACCGCCGGGGAGTGGGGCCAGGGCCGCCTGCCCGAACCCGCCGAGCTGCTCGCCGCCGTCAATGCGAGGCTCGCCGGCGGCCCCTGGAGCGGCCTGCGAACGCTCGTCACCGCCGGCGGCACGCGCGAGCCGATCGACGCCGTGCGCTACGTCGGCAACCGCTCCTCGGGCCGCATGGGGTTCGCGCTCGCCGCCGCAGCCGCCGCCCGCGGGTCCGAGGTCGTGGTGGTCGCGGCGAACGTTTCGCTGCCGCGCGCGCCGGGCATTCGCTACGTCGACGTGAGCACGGCGGCGGAGCTGGCCGTGGCCTGCGAGGCCGAGTTCGCGGCGGCCGACGTGCTCGTGATGTGCGCGGCCGTCGCCGACTTCCGTCCCGCGCGCGCTGTGGCGGGCAAGATCGCGAAGGCCGGCAACAGCGTGCTGGAGCTGCAACTGGAGGCGACCGACGACGTGCTCGCCGCGCTCTCGGCGCGCCGGCGGGAGGGCCAGACGCTCGTCGGCTTCGCCGCCGAGCACGGGAGCGGCGGGCTCGACCGCGCCCGCGACAAGCTCGCCCACAAGCACCTCGACGCGATCGTCTGCAACGACGTCTCGCAGCCGGGAATCGGTTTCGACGGCGAGCGCAACGCGGTCACGATCGTCACCGCCGCCGGCGAGCACGAGGTCGGACCGGCGCCGAAGCGGGCGATCGCGGAGGCGGTGCTCGACGCCGTCGAGGCGCTGCGGCGCTGACCTTCGCCCGGCGTTTTTTTGCCTCGCGCCGAGAGTGCTATTCTCGGTGATGCCGCCCGGGAAGGGATGCGGGAGGTGCACCGAAGTGGGCGCTCGCCCGCTTTTTTTTCGCCATGGAACAGCTACAAGCAAACATCGAACAGCGCCTCGCGGCCACCGAGCCGGAGGTCGAGGTGCTGCTCGTGGAGCGCTCCGGCGACACCCTGCGGATCTTCATCGACCATCCCGCGGGCGTCACGCTCGCGCTCTGCGAGAGCGTCACGCACGCGCTCGGAGACCTGCGTGAGAGCTACGCGCTCGAGGTCTCCTCGCCGGGGCCGAAGCGACCGCTGACCAAGCCCGAGCACTTCCAGCGCTTCGTCGGTCGCCGCGCGCGCGTGCGCACCGCCGCCGCCGCCGGTGTTCAGGAACCCGGCAGCGTGGTCGGCGAGCTGATCGGCGCGACCGCGCAGGAGGTCACCCTGGCCGCGCCCGAGGGGATCGTCGCGATTCCCTACGCCGCGATCAAGCGCTCGCATCTGGTGGAGGAGTAGGCACATGTCACGCGAGATCCTCGATGCGATGAACGCGCTCGCGCGCGAGAAGGGCATCGAGCCCGAGAAGCTGATGATCGCGCTCGAGGACGCGCTGCTGTCGGCGTACAAGAAGCAGCCCGGCTCGGCCAAGTACGCGCGCGTCGAGATCGACCGCGAGACCGCGGACTTCCGTGTGATCGAGCTGATCATCCCCGAGCGGCTCGAGGCGCACCTGATCGTCGAGACGATCGACGAGGCGACGACGATCGACCCCGAGACCGGCGAGATGCGCGAGCCCGAGGACCCCGAGATCGATCCGGCGAAGTTCGAGCAGTACCGCGACCAGATCGACGAGCGCGACGTGACGCCCGGCGACTTCGGGCGGATCGCCGCACAGACCGCCAAGCAGGTGATCCTGCAGCGGATCCGTGAGGCCGAGCGCGACATGATGTACGAGGAGTACCGCGACCGCGTCGGCGAGCTGATCACCGGCATCGTGCAGCAGTCCGACTCGCGCTACACGCTGGTGCAGCTGCGCGAGCGCGTCGAGGCGCTGCTGCCGAAGTCCGAGCAGGTCGATGGCGAACGCTACGACCACTCGCAGCGGATCAAGGCTGTGATCAAGGAGGTCTCGCCCTCGACCAAGGGCCCGAGCATCATCGTCTCGCGCCGCGACCCCGAGCTGATCAAGAAGCTGTTCGAGCTGGAGGTGCCCGAGATCGCCGACGGCCTGGTCGAGATCGCCGGCGTCGCCCGCGAGCCGGGCTACCGTTCGAAGATCGCCGTCATCTCACACGCCGACGGCGTCGACCCGGTCGGCGCCTGCGTCGGCCCACGCGGCTCGCGTGTGCGGATGGTCGTCTCCGAGCTGCGCGGCGAGAAGATCGACATCATCCCCTACAACGACGAGCCGGCGCGCTTCGTCGCCAAGGCGCTCTCGCCCGCGCGCGTGCGCGAGGTGCTGGTCGACGACGCGGCGAAGCAGGCGACCGTGATCGTCCCCGACGACCAGCTTTCGCTGGCGATCGGCCGGGAGGGCCAGAACGCGCGTCTCGCCGCGCGCCTGACCGGCTGGCGCGTGGACATCAAGTCCGAGAGCGAGTTCGCCGCCGAGGAGGCCGAGCAGGGCTACGGCGAGCAGCTCGAGGCCTCCGGCCGCTGTGCGGCGATGATGAGCAACGGCCGCCGCTGCCCCAACGCGTCGCTGCCCGGCTCGCGCTACTGCGGCCTCGAGGCGCACCAGGCGCTGGAGACCGGCGACGCCGGCATCGCCGAGGGGCCGGAGTCATAGCCGGCTCGCAGCCGCCGCTGCGGCGCTGCGCTGGTTGTGGGCGAAGGGCGCCGAAGCACGAGCTCGTGCGGCTGGCGATCGGTGACGGCGAGCTCGTCGTCGACCGCGCCCAGCGTATGCCGGGCCGGGGAGCCTACGTCTGCTCCGACGCGTGCCTGGCGCGCGCGCGGCGGCGCGGGGGCCTGCAACGCGCCTTTCGCCGGTCGTTCTCAAACGGCGCACAGACCGTAGAATCGGTGGGCTGATGGCGAAGAAACGCGTGCACGAGATCGCGAAGGACCAGGGCCTGAGCACCAAGGAGCTCCTGGTCCGGCTGCAGGCTGCCGGGATCGAGGCCAAGGCCGCGGCCTCGAGCGTCGACGAGGAGCTCGCGCTCGGCGCGCTCGCGAGCAACGGCGCCAAGGCCGCCGCCAAGACCGCGGCGGCGGGCGCCCGCAAGCCCGCCGCCAAGCCACGCCAGAGCGAGGCGCCGCCACCGGCCGCAGCGGCCGCCGCGCAGCCCGCCGCGAAGAAGCAGGCACCGCGCGCCGCGCAGAAGCCC
>Ga0181535_10007214_pt1 | contig 11248 bp, 7 predicted proteins | sample PEATcosm2014_Bin_44_FD_119774 | JGI IMG/M metagenome (GOLD analysis project Ga0181535, IMG submission 119774) | Peatland microbial communities from MTU Mesocosm Facility, Houghton, MI, USA - PEATcosm2014_Bin17_30_metaG | ecosystem: Environmental > Terrestrial > Soil > Wetlands > Peat | place...
CAACGGAGGTGTCGCAGAAGAGGCGTGCCACGTCATCGGTGCGTACTCGATGTTGGGTGACGTTGACATCGTGCACGACAACTCTATGGTGGGCCCCATCTACGCGTTGAGCGTTCCGAGTCCTCCAGTCGTCACCACGAACCACGGGCCGTTCAACGAGGTACTGACCCCCGTCTACCAGGCCATCGCCCAACGAACGCCGGTGATTGCGATCTCGAACTACCAGGCATCGCAAGCTCAAGGCATGTCGATCGCTGCGGTCATCCACCACGGCATCGATGTCGAGCGGATACCGTTCGGTTCGGGCACGGGCGGCTACGCGGCGGTTCTCGGCCGCATGCACCCAGACAAGGGGATCGAAGAGGCAATCTCGGCGGCGCGGGCAGCGGGAATGGCCCTGCGGATCGCCGCCAAGATGACCGAGCTCGCCGAGCGCGAGTACTTCAACACTCGGGTGGCACCACATCTGGGCAGCGACATCGAGTACGTGGGCGAGCTGACCCGAAGCGACAAGTACGACCTTCTCAAGGATGCTGTCTGCCTTCTCAACCCAATCCGGTGGGCCGAGCCCTTTGGCATGGTCATGTTCGAAGCCATGGCCTGCGGAACTCCCGTCGTGACCAACGATCGTGGATCGGCCTCCGAGATCGTCGATGTCGGTGAGACCGGCTTTCTGTGCGACGACGAGTCCTCCCTCGTCGCCTCGCTTCACAAGGTGACGTCCCTCGACCGATCGCGTTGCCGGGCGGCGGTCGAGCAACGGTTCTCCTCTCGTCGAATGGCAGATGATCACATCGCGCTGTACCGGCGCGTCATCTCTGGCGCGGCGGATTGCCCGGACACCGATGAGCTGGAGCCTGGTACCGCGAGAGGACTTCGACACGAAGGCGCCCCACGCGGCCATCGCTCGACGAAGTCGGCGCTGGTCCCCGTGGCCTAAATGGCGACGCCGGGCTGTGCAGTGCAAGCCTGATTGGCGACGCTCACTTCATCCGCATGAATGGGTATTCTTACGGCTTCCAACGTGGCCGTCCTCCTGAAGGAAGATGCCAGGAGTTCAAAGCTCAAGTGGACGACTCAGACTGCGGATTCGTGCACGATGCATCAGCACGGCGGACAATCTCAGCGTCCGATTGATGAGGCAGAAGGTGGGTGACCAGTGACACAAGCGTGGGCCTACGGGGGGTCACCCAGCGTCGGCGCGGCCGGGTCCGCGACGCTTGTGGAAGGGGCGACCTTTTGCATCAGCGCCCCCAGCGGCGACATCCGGCCCGGAGGCGAACAAGGCCTGTTCTTCCGTGACACCCGGTTCCTCAATCACTTCGCCCTGACGGTCGACGGCCTCGAGCTCGAAGCTTTGGCTGCGCATTGCCCGGCACCCTACGCCGGCACGTTCATCACCCGCCGACCCCCGAGGCCCGGCACCGCGGACAGCACCCTTCTCGTCGTGCGCCGCCGCTATGTGGGCAACGGCATGCGCGAGGACGTCGTGGTGCGCAACCTCGGGAGCGAAACAGCCGGTCTCCTCCTCGTGCTCGAGGTCGATGCAGACTTTGCCGGGTTGTTCGAGGTCAAGGAAGGGAGGGCCCGGCGCCGCGATGCGATCGAGTCAAGCGCCGGCGCATCTGATCTCTCGATGAGCTATCAGTTCGGGGCCGACAGCCGCGCCGTGCGGGTGTCGGGAGACGGGCAGGCCAAGGCTCTGCCCGGACAGATCACGTGGCAGCTCGTGGTGGAGCCTCGAGCAGATGTCTCGGTGAGCATTCAAGTGATCCCTGCGCAAGGTGGCGTCGAGATCCCTCCTCGGTACGCTCCCGGCCAAGCGATCGAGACGAGCCAGCCCGCCGCTCGACACGAGGCGTGGCGCCAGGCCGCACCCATGGTGCACACGCCCGAAGAGCGACTGGGTTCCCTCCTGGCCACCAGCGCCGAGGACATCGGCGCGCTCCGCATGTTCGATCCCGACCACCCCGATCGCGTCGTGGTGGCTGCGGGCGTCCCCTGGTTCATGACCCTGTTCGGGCGCGACTCGCTCCTCACCAGCTGGATGCTGCTCCCGGTCGACCCGACCGTGGCCCTAGGTACCCTCCAGACGCTGGCCCAGCTGCAAGGCGAGAAGGTGGACCCGCTCACCGAGGAGGAGCCTGGCCGCATTCTGCACGAGGTCCGGTCAGGGCCCGACGCAGAGATGGCCTTGGGCGGCGGCAACCTCTACTACGGCAGCATCGACGCCACTCCGCTGTTCGTGATGCTGTTGGGAGAATTGCGACGTTGGGGACTGGCCACGTCAGAAGTGGACGCTCTCGTCCCCCACGCCGACCGCGCCTTGGAGTGGATGGACCAGTTCGGCGATCGGGATGGCGACGGTTTCATCGAGTACCAGCGCGCCACGGACCGTGGACTGGTCAACCAAGGGTGGAAGGACTCCTTCGACGGCATCAACTTCGCAGCCGGGGATCTCGCCAGACCTCCGATCGCACTCGCCGAGGTTCAGGGCTACGCCTATGCGGCGTTTCTCGCCCGGTCCCACTTCGCGCGCGAAGCTGGGGATCTCGACGTCGCCCGCCATTGGTCGGAGCGGGCTCATCGGCTCAAGGAGCAGTTCAACGACGCATTCTGGCTGCCGGACCGGGGCCATTTCGCCGTTGCGCTTGACGCCGAGAAGCGCCCGGTTGATGCCTTGGCGTCCAACATGGGGCACTGCCTCTGGACGGGAATCGTCGACGAAGACAAGGCGGCTTCCGTGGCGCACCACCTCATGAGTCCCGAGATGTTCACCGGCTTCGGGGTGCGTACCCTCGCCTCGTCGATGGGCGCCTACAACCCCATGAGCTACCACAATGGGTCTGTCTGGCCCCACGACAACGCCATCGTTGCGGCGGGTCTCATACGCTACGGCTTCGTCGCCGAGGCCCAAGCAATCGTTCTCGGGCTGCTCGACGCATCCGAGCACATCGGCAGCCGGCTGCCGGAGCTGTTCTGCGGATTCGACCGAGAGGAATTCAACCTGCCGGTGGCCTACCCCACGTCGTGCTCTCCGCAGGCCTGGGCTGCAGCCGCTCCGCTCTACCTCCTCCGAACGCTGTTGCGCTTCGATCCATGGGTGCCATTCGGGAGGGTCTGGTGTGATCCGGCTGTGCCCGAGCGGTTCCTCCCGCTCCGGATCGACCGGATCGACTTGGCCGGAAGCAAGGTGAGCATCGACATCACCAATGACGGGTGGCAGGTCGCAGGACTGCCCGAAGGCATGCTCCTCGAGAGCACCGCTCGCCACCCGATCACGGCCGCCGTTACCGAGCTCGAATTTGGAAGTTGACTCACACATGCCCGACCCTGTCGGATCAGCATCTCCATCGGATGGAGGGGGTGGCTTGAGGTCGTGATTGGATTCGCTCCCGGCGAGGTTCTCCGTGCGGACGACGCTCCGAGGGCTGAGGATATTCCTGTGACCATCGCCCCTAGTGGTCCAGGGAATTTACGACGACCATGACTGAGTGGGGCGTGACGTAGGGCTTGATCAGGCACGGAGCGAGTGACGTCGAGCACGCCGCTCCCTCGTCGGTCCCTATTTCGTCGCCGGACGGTGTTCTCAGACGAGACCTTCGACGCCCTCGTCTTTGACTGGGACGGCACCGTGGTGCCCGATCGCGAGGCAGATGCCCAGGAAGCTCGAAAGCGCGTCGAGGCCGTCAGCGATGCGGGTATTCACCTTTTCATCGTCAGCGGCACCAATGTGAAGAACGTGGACGGTCAGCTTCAGGCGAGGCCGTGCGGACGAGGGCACCTTTTCTTGTGCTGCAACAGAGGTTCCGAGATCTTTCAGGTCACCGGGGCGGGGCCGCAGCTCCTCGACCGCCGGACGGCCAGCGTGGAAGAGGACGAAGCGCTCGACCTCGCTGCTGCACAGACAGTGGATTGCCTCCGGGAGCGAGGACTCGAGGCACGAATCGTGGCCAACCGCCTCAATCGTCGCAAGATCGACATCATTCCGGTCCCGCAGTGGACCGATCCCAAGAAGGCTGACATCGGCCGGCTCCTCGATGCCGTGATGGCACGCCTCGCTGCCGTCGACATGGCGGACCTGTCCGAGGTGATCGACCTTGCGGCCTGCGCGGCGCGCGCGGTCGGGCTGGCGGATCCTCGGATCACGAGCGATGTCAAGCACGTGGAGATCGGACTGACCGACAAGTCCGACTCGGCGCTCTGGGCGGCCGACTGGCTGGTCCAGCGCGGTATCACCGGCGAGCTCGTCCTCATCGGTGGGGACGAGCTCGGTCCCATCGGTGGTGCCAGAGGCAGCGATTCGTTCATGATGGTGGACGCTCTTTCCCGCGCGCCGGTCATCTCGGTCGGAGTCGAGCCCAGCGGCGTGCCCGAGGGTGTCATGCACCTCGGGGGCGGTCCGGCTCGTTTCGCCGAACTCCTCGATGTACAGCTCACCCGCCGAGCCGACCACCGGGTGCCTCGAATTGACCGCGACCCCGGTTGGGTCCTGCCACTACGCCCGCGGCTCGGCCAGGTTCGGGTCGCCGCGTCCCTCGGCTGCCTTGGCAACGGATGGGCAGGGACGCGTGGTTGGCTCGAGGAGGACGACCCGGACTCCACCCCGCTGTTTCTCGTAAGTGGCGTCTATGACGATCAGGGGAGGATCCTCCCCGGACCCGTGTGGAGCGGACTCGACCAGCCCGTGCGCTCCCGCCACCGCCGCGCTGAGCACCACCGTCTGCTCGACCTGCGCACTGGGACGCTGGTGCGCGGCGGTCCCACGGGATCCGACCTGCGATCGATGTGCTTGGTTTCCGCAGCTTTCCCGCACGCCATGGCACTGAGGGTCGAGGGGCGAGCCGGCCGTATCGAGCCAGGAGATCCCCTCCGGCCTCCCGCCGATGACCACGGGTTCACGAGAGAGGAGATGTCAGGCGTGGACCTCGCCGTTACAAGCGCTGGCAACGCAAGGGTGGTGGTGGCGGCCCTGCAACAACGGGTGACCGTGTCCGCTGGTCACGACGTCGTGGAGCGCCTGGCGGCGTGGGCCGCCCCTCCAGCTGGGGTGGACGGTTCCCAACTGGCTCGCGAATACCTCGAGCAGGCGGAACTTCTGGGCTTTGACGGACTCTTGGCCGAGCACAGATGCGCCTGGGCCCAGATGTGGGAGGACGCGGAGGTGGTGATCGAGGGGCATCACGAGGACGTCGCGCAGGATCAGCTGGCGGCGCGCTTCGCGGTCTTCCACCTGCTCACTGCGGCCGCTCCAGCTGGCGAGGCCGCGGTGGGAGCCCGGGGCCTGACTGGACCTGCCTATGAGGGACATGTCTTTTGGGATGCTGACGTCTTCGTGCTTCCGGCCCTCGCAGCCATCCGACCGACATCAGCGCGCGCCATGCTCGAGTACCGCATCCGCCGCCTCCCTGCTGCCCGGCAGCTCGCCGAGGCACAGGGTTTCGCCGGCGCCCGCTTCCCCTGGGAGTCGGCTGGCGACGGCCGCGACGTCACCCCGAGGGAAGTCCGGGGACCCCGGGGCACCATGATCCCGATAGCGACGGGCGCTCACGAAGAGCACATCGTGGCCGACGTGGCGTGGGCTGCCGCGCAGTACGCCGCCTGGACGGGGGACACCGCGTTCTTGGCGGGAGCCGGTCGTGGTCTCGTGGTGGACACAGCGCGGTACTGGGCCAGCCGCATTCGACGCGACGCCGAACGTCGCGGACACCTCGATCAACTGATGGGACCTGACGAGTACCACCAGCTGGTCGACGACAATGCCTACACCAACGTGATGGCGCGCTGGAACCTTCGCCGGGGTGCCGAAGTCCTCACCCGGACGAGTGGCGACCCTGAGGAGGCCGAGACCTGGCGCGCCCTGGCGGACTCCCTCGTTGACGGATGGGACCCGAGGCGGGACCTTTACGAGCAGTTTGCCGGCTACTTCGATCTGGAGCCCCTGCTGATGAACCAGATAGGCCCGCCGCCGCTCGCCGTCGACATGGTGCTGGGCAGCAACCGGGTCACCGGGTCTCAGCTCATCAAGCAGGCCGACGTGCTCATGCTCTACCACCTGCTCCCCGACGAGGTGGTCCCGGATTCCCTGGCCGAATCCCTCGCCTTCTACGAACCTCGCACTGCCCATGGCAGCTCACTCTCACCGGCGATCTCGGCCGCACTGCTCGCACGCGCCGGGGAGCCCGAGCGTGCCCTAGAACTGTTTCGACTGGCGGCGCGGCTCGACATGGACGATCTCACCGGCACCACCGCGGGGGGCCTGCACCTAGCCACCATGGGCGGGGTCTGGCAGGCGCTGGCGTATGGGTTCCTCGGGTTGCGGGCCCACGACGATTTCCTCTCCATCGACCCCTCCCTCCCCGAGGAGTGGTCGGCATTGGAGCTTCGCTTTCGGTTCCATGGAAGGCGAATCAGAGTACGGGCCGAACACGACGCGGTCATCGTCCGATGCGACGGTTCGATCAATGTGCGTGTCGGCGACCGGGACACCGAAGGTTGTGAGGATCCGGGGCGCACGTTCACGATCACTGGGAGCACACATTCGCAGGAACATAGATGAGCTTCATCCTGGCCGCCCTTGACGCCGGGCCGACGGCCCAATCGGTACTCGACACTGCGTTGAGGATGGGAGAGTTGACCAGTACCGATGTCGAGGTGGTCCACGTCACCACAGGTGACAACCAACCCGTCAAGCTACGCACCGACCGTGCTCATGTTCCGTTGCATCTCATCCGAGGACCACTCGAACCCGCACTGCTCTCCGCGGTCGAGGCTCCGGAAGTGGTTGCGGCTGTCCTTGGCACCAAGGCGGCGGCAGGTGACCGGCGTCTTCTCGGGACGACGGCCACGCACATCATCGAACGGAGTACCAAGCCAGTCGTCATCGTGCCCCCCGACTTCGTCTGTCCTGGCTTCTTCCGCCGGCTCCTCATTCCCCTCGAGGGAACAGAAGCGTCCACCCAGCCTGTGCTCGAGAAGCTTTTCCCCCTCCTGGCAGCCGACGTGGAGCTCATCGTCATCCACGTCTTCACCGAATCCACAGTGCCGGCAATGCTCGACCACCCCTGGCGCGACCTCGAGATCCTGGGAAAGGAGTTCCTCACCCGCCACCTACCCAATCAAGAGGCCAGCATCGAGCTTCGGCACGGGCCCGCGGGAAATCAAGTCGCAGAGGCGTGCGACGAGCACGGAGCCGATCTGATCGTGCTGAGCTGGTCACAAGACAGCACTGCCGGCAGGGCACGAGTCGTTCGCCAGATTCTTGGCTCTGTGAAACTTCCTATCTTGCTGTTTCCGCTGGCGACCCCGCGGTAGTCGTAAAGAATCGCCCGCCTCCCCAGGGCCAGCCCGTCTGTGACCAGCGGGTCCCGGTGATCCATCTCGGCTCGGCAGTGATTCAGTAGGAGGATCGGCACTCCGTCGTCCTTGCCGAAGGTACGGAAAGCGGCCCGCGGCCCGTCTACCTCGACAAACTCCGTCGGAGCCTTGACATATGTAAAGGAAGTCACTGGGTCCTCACCACCACTTTCGCCCAAGGGTCTCACCGGGTTCAGAAACTGCATCGAGAGCATCGAACTCAGCGATGTCGGCCTCTGAGAGCGTGAACTCGAGGGCGCCGAAGTTCTGGGCGGTACGTTCACCATACGTTGACCTTGCGAGCACCACAGGCATCCCAGCCGGGCGCGACGAAGTCCTTGAAGTTCGATGGATCGCCTCTCGCTGCCAACAAGCGCCACGCTCCGAGATCGTAAAGACGGACACGAGGTCGTCTCTCCCGGTCGCTCGGTCAAGGTCACGGCTGTTCTGCTTCGTCGATCGAGCGACGGAACTCGCCCGCAGGCCGGAATCTCCCGACCCCTATTCGGTGTAGTCCTGAATTTTCCACGGCGACAGCATCGGCGAATGCGGACCGGGGGAGGTCGTGATCGATGAGGAGATCGAAACCAACTCTCTCTGCCGACCCTCGCCTCTGGCGGGTGATAGGGACCCGCGGGTTCACAACTTCCCTGGTTGTCAGGCATGGACGCCGCTCACTGACTGTCGACGTGGGGGCGCCGTACCTCGAGAACAGCCAAGGTACCCAAACCACGGAGGCGTTGGATGGAGGATGGTGACGCGTCTGCTTTCGAGAGGATGGTATGGACCGTCACGATCTCGATATCTGCCCAGGCGGGACGGTGCTCGGCATTGTGCTCCCTCGAGCCCACAGGCATGACACATGGTCATCGATCTCGGAAGAAAGCACCTGAACGGTTGGACCCCGTTTAGGTGCCGAAGCACTGTAGGGCGACGGAATGACTTTGGACCCTGTTATCCAGATGGGCCGGATGCGATCGTAGAGGGGTACCGAGAGCGCGCCTCGGCGGACCTATCGCATTCGCACGACGACGCAAGGAGGAGGATGAATGCTTCTCGCCACCTACCAATATCCGATTCTCGATTTCTTCTTGACGATGCTGTACTTCTTCCTCTTCATCATCTGGATCTGGCTCCTGATCTATGTGTTCATGGACATCTTCCGCAGCCACGACCTGAGCGGCTGGACGAAGGCGCTGTGGGTGATCTTCGTGATCATCATCCCGTTCCTGGGCGTTTTCGTGTACCTGATCGCACGCGGCTCCAAGATGCAGGAGCGGTCGGCGGCCGAGGCGGCCCAACAGCAGAAGCAGTTCGATGCCTACGTCAGAGAGGCTGCCGGCACCGGCGGCGACACCCCCGCCGATCAACTCTCCAAGCTGGCCGACCTCAAGTCGCAGGGGGTCATCACCGATGCCGAGTTCGAGGCACAGAAGTCGAAGGTCCTCGCTAGCTGAGCAGGTCCGGGCCTCTCACAGTTCACACGCCGAGCAGACACAGCCGCTGTGGTGGAGGACTCATCGCGGTAGCCGATCGGTCGCCGACGGTCATAGCTACGAGACTGGGATGTCGCCAACGGAGGGTTAGAATGATCACAAGGAGTGAGCCACGACAGAAGGCGGTAGATGCCTTCTTTGCCGACATTGCGACTCGGGGCAAGATTGCTGTTCTCGGGACGACGTCTGGAACGATCCGCTTCGATATCTCGAATGCCGATTCGTTGGAGCACTGGTATGTCACTGTGCGAAAGGGGGAGGTCGCTGTCTCTCACAAGAACACGAGAGCGGACACGGTGTGCGAGTTGGATAAGGGACTATTTGAGGATATCGCGGAGGGCCGCAGGCAGGCGATGTCGGCCCTCTTGCGTGGTGCGCTGGTGGCTCAGGGAGACATGAGCTTGCTTATGTCCTTCCAGAGGCTATTCCCGGGCCGGATCGGCTCGAAGGGACGGGTGGCGCCGATTAGCGAGGTGGCTCAGGACCGATGAGCAACGAACTTGTTCAAATCCTTGAAGGAAATACCTTCGTCGTCAGTGACCACACTGGCGATATCGAGGCGTCACTCACCGATCCTACTGGCCTGTTCTCCTTCGACACCAGGTTTCTGTCGGAGTGGATCCTCTTGGTCAACGGCTCGAGACTGAACGCGCTCACGGTGGACGACACTGCATACTACGAAACTCGTTTTTTCCTCGTGCCCGGAACCGGCACGGTCTACGTCGACTCGAAGCTGTCGGTGATCCGGGTGCGGACGGTCGCCGACGGTTTTTATGAGTCGCTGACCTTCCTCAACCACCAGGATCGTCCGGTGGATCTTGAAATCCGACTAGAGGCGGCCAGCGATTTTGCCGACCTCTTCGAAGTTAAGGACGCCCTGAAGAAGAAGGGCAAGTATTACAACCGGATCGAGGATGGCTGCCTCATACTTGGGTACGAGCGTGACACGTATGTCCGAGAGACCCGGGTGGTGGCGAATCAAGCAACCACTATCGATCAGGATGGCGTGGAGTTTTCAGTTCAGATCGCACCCCATGGTAGGTGGTCGACAGACCTAGCGGTCCTTGTGGATCTCGGTGAAATCGGGAGCAATCACCAGAAAGCAGCACAGAAGTCGCGACGCAGCGCGTCGGCCAAGGCCCGGGGACTCGACAAATGGATTGAGCGCGCCCCCAGCCTGAACTGCAGTTTGGACTCGCTCAAGCGCACCTACCAGAGGAGCCTGGTGGACCTTGCCGCATTGCGCTTCTCCACTCTCACCATGCCCAATCACGCGCTACCGGCTGCAGGCCTTCCGTGGTTCATGACCTTGTTTGGCCGGGACAGCATTATCACGAGCCTACAATCGCTACCCTTCATTCCAGAACTGGCTGCAACGACGCTTCTCGCACTCGGCGAGCGTCAGGGGACCGTGATCGACGACTTCCGCGACGAGGACCCGGGTCGTATCCCACACGAGATGCGCTTTGGGGAGATGACCGCATTTGAAGAGCGACCCCACTCGCCCTATTACGGATGTGCCGATGCGACACCCCTCTATGTTGTTCTCCTCGATGAGTACGAACGCTGGACCGGCGACACGAAGCTCGTACGCAGCCTCGAGTTCGAGGCCCGTGCCGCCATAAACTGGATCGACGAGTACGCCGACCTTCAGGGGAACGGCTACCTGTCCTATCAACGCCGGAACGAGAAAACCGGCCTCGAGAACCAGTGCTGGAAGGACTCCTGGGACTCGATCTCCTATCGGGACGGCACGCTTCCGGGGTTCCCGAGGGCCACCTGTGAGCTGCAGGGGTATGCCTACGACGCAAAGATGCGAGGTGCCCGCCTGGCACGCGAGGTGTGGCACGACCCTGCCTATGCCGACCGGCTCGAACACGAGGCGGCCAACCTCAAGCGTCGGTTCAACCGGGACTTTTGGGTCAAAGACGGCGAGTACTTCGCCCTCGCACTCGAATCAGACGGTCGCCACGTTGACGCACTCACCTCCAACATTGGACACCTGTTGTGGAGTGGCATTGTCGACAAGTCCAAGGCGGCAGCGGTAGTTCGGCATCTCATGGGTCCGCGTATGTTCAGCGGCTGGGGAATCCGAACAATGGCCCAGGGAGAGGGTCGCTATAACCCGATCGGATACCACGTAGGCACCGTCTGGCCCTTCGACAATTCCTTCATCGCGTGGGGGTTGAGGCGCTACGGGTTCAAACGGGAGGCGGCAGCAGTAGCTGCGGGGATCCTCGAAGCAGCGGACTGCTTCGACGGGCGACTTCCGGAGGCTTTCGGCGGATACGAACGAGAGGTGACCCAATACCCGGTTCAGTACCCCACGGCCTGCAGTCCCCAGGCGTGGTCAACTGGTGCCCCGCTGCTCTTGATCCGCACAATGCTGGGGCTCG
>Ga0181535_10007218_pt1 | contig 11241 bp, 9 predicted proteins | sample PEATcosm2014_Bin_44_FD_119774 | JGI IMG/M metagenome (GOLD analysis project Ga0181535, IMG submission 119774) | Peatland microbial communities from MTU Mesocosm Facility, Houghton, MI, USA - PEATcosm2014_Bin17_30_metaG | ecosystem: Environmental > Terrestrial > Soil > Wetlands > Peat | place...
CGCGAAGCTCTCAAGCGCGAGACCGATCCCAACAGCATCGAGCGCCGCAACGTCGTCGAACGCGACGCCGCCGCATTGACAGAAAAAATCACCGCCCTCCGCTCTCGCTGGACCAAGGAGCGCGAGGCCATCAGCCGCATCAGCGAACTGAAAAAGAAGATCGAAGCTCTCCGCTTTGAAGCCGAGGAGCAGACCCGCAAGGGCCAGTTCGACCGCGTCTCCAAAATCCAATACGACGAACTCCCCAAGCTCGATAAAGAGCTCAAGCAGTTAAGCAGCGCGCAGGACGGCAACGCCGGCGTAGCCCGCATGTTGAAGGAAGAAGTCGACGAAGAGGACATCGCCGCCATCGTCAGCAAGTGGACCGGCATCCCCGTCTCCCGCATGTTGGAAGGCGAAGTCAAAAAACTCGTCCACATGGAGGATCGTCTCCGCGAGCGCGTCGTCGGCCAGGATGCCGCGCTCACCACTGTAGCCAACGCCATCCGCCGTTCCCGCGCCGGCTTGAGTGACCCGCGCCGCCCCATCGGCTCCTTTATCTTCCTCGGTCCCACCGGCGTCGGCAAAACCGAAACCGCCCGCGCCCTCGCCGAATTTCTATTCGACGACGAGCAGGCCCTCGTTCGCATCGACATGAGCGAGTACATGGAGAAGCACGCCGTCGCGCGTCTCATCGGCGCGCCTCCCGGCTACATCGGTTACGACGAAGGCGGCCAGCTCACCGAGGCCGTGCATCGCCGCCCGTATGCGGTCATCCTCTTCGACGAAATCGAAAAGGCGCACCCCGACGTCTTCAACATCCTTTTGCAAGTCATGGACGACGGCCGTCTGACCGACGCCAAGGGCCGCACAGTCGACTTCAAAAACACGGTCCTCATCATGACCTCGAACCTCGGCGCCAGCATGTTGATCGGCGACACGCTCAAAACAGAAAGCAATTTTGATCAGGCTCGCGAGTCCGTCATGCGTATCCTGCGCGAGCACTTCCGTCCCGAGTTCTTGAACCGCGTCGACGACATCGTAATCTTCCGTCCGCTCGGCGCCGCGCAGATGAGCCACATCCTCGACCTGCGCCTCAACGAAGTAAGCAAGATGCTTGAAGATCGCGCCATCTCGTTAGAGCTCACCGAGCCCGCCCGCCAGCTCATCCTGGCCGCTGGTTCTGACGCAGCCTACGGCGCCCGTCCGCTCAAGCGCGCCTTGCAGCGCATGGTCCAGGACCCTCTCGCCATCAAGATCCTCAATGGCGAAGTCCTCCACGGCGCCCACGTAAAAATCACCGTCGACCGCAAATCGAACCAGCTAACCTTCGCCCCCATGACCCGCGAAGCCATGGCGTAAGGCCCTTCGGCGATGGGTCTGCTTCGCAGCATGACGCCACCGCCGCGCTGACAATCAAGGCCTCGCAGAGTTCACTCTGCGAGGCCTTTTCTTTGGGCGCAACAGGGTACGCCATTTTTCTGCCGCCTACGGTCGAGGCACCGGAATCAATCGAATCTCTGATTGTGAGAGAACTGCCAGTTGAGCACCATCAGGAGATAGGGCGTAACTTTCGTGACTCGAAGATGGTTCGTCCACGCGAACGGCAAGCAGCCGCTTCCCGTCTGTGGCGCGGTACACTCGAACCTCTTCCGACTCAAGGTCACTCGCTTTGAATTCAATGCCCGCGGACAGCGCGCGGTCTGCATGGACAACCTTGATCGCAAACATTCCCGTCCGTTCATTTCCGATCACTTCCTGCCCACCTTCGTGCTGACCTTCTTGGCCCCGCAACAGGACTTTACCGTCTGCTCTAAGCACGCGATATTCCCCGGCGCCATTGGCCGTGCTGCAACTCAGCAGAAACAGAAGGTCGGGAGCCACGCTTGACAGTCCCGGAGTGCAACTCGAAGTAAACCGAGCCAGCGTGGTCGCCTTGTTACCCCACGTTCTCAGTGCCAGTCGGTAACGCATGCCGGGCTGCGAGAGCAAGTTAACCTGACCTTCATTCAATAGCGTTGGAGGCACCAGCCCGGAAACGGTCGAGGCCCGTGCGATAGTGTCGAATCCTTTATCCAGAATTGCGACATCGACATCTTCTTCTGGTTCCTCGCCGATGTCGTCATGCAATCTCGCATGAAGCTCCGCCGAGTGCCGTTCCCGCAGTGTCGCAATCGCCATGAGATTTCCGTTCGGAGCGATGCGAACGAAAGAAAGCGGTCCCGCGAGTGGAATGCTCCGCTCTAACTTCAGCTTCTCCCCATAGACCCGCAGTTCGTTTCCCACGTGGACCAGGATGCGGTTCCCGTCCATTGGCCAGAGATACTGGCGCGTATCAGTGATCTCCCAATCGACGGCGCGCACCACGGTGCGGCTGTCTACATCCAGCAGAACGGCTCGAATCACGCGGCGTAGCGTGTTCGCGTTCCGCCCCCCTGGACGTCGAATTAGAGGATGGGCATTGAAAGCGAAGAGTAGATCCGAGGGGCCAAGCCACGCCAGAGTTTCCTCATTGCCGAAGTCCTCCAGAGCCGTCTGCAAGCGCGGTTCGTATCCCAGCGGGTGAACTGCAATTGAAGTCGCATCGTGCCCCGCGAGTTCGTGCGCAGCCACCGGAAGATCGACGGCGCAGCCAGGCGGCGCGCAGACTTCAAGATCGTTTTCAGGAACTGCGGGAGGAGGAGCCGGCGACGCACCTGCTGGTGCTCGTGAACCGGGCTCTCGCGGAGTCATGGCGTCCGCACTATACACAAGAGCGGCCGGCACCAGCAGAATCTGCGTAAACGCGTCGAGAGTTACATCCCGATTCTGTGTAGTGAGCACTGAGCTCCGGTTCGGACCCGTCCCGATTCCAAGTTTCATGCCCTTGATATCGAGAACGTCGCCGGGCTGTACCTTCGCGCTCATGGGGAACTTGTGAACGATCCTCCTCAATTCCATCTGCGGAACAGTGAATTGCCCGGCTGACACAATTCCCATTGCGGGGTTGACGGTCCCGGCGTTACTCGCGAACGTCATCGGCGTACTTAGAACAGCATTGGGCGTGTTTTCCCAGTCGGCCGGAGCTTGGGCTACGGCTGCCATCAGCAGGCCCAGCGGCTTCAGGTCGGAACCGTTGCACTGCGCCTTGGTGAATGCCACCGCCAACTGCGATCCGCTGCGGCCCTTGCGGCGCTCTGCAACTTCCACCGTGCCCTCAAGCGTGGCGCCTGTCCGCAGAGTGCAGCCCAACCCATTCCAATCAAGAGTCACACGGGCAAAGATCGTCGCTCCACGTTCAAGTCGGCGTACGTTGACAGGAGTGGTGAATTCCGCTTGCACAGGGCCAGGGTTCTGCTCTGGTGGGGTCTCGCACAACGCCCCGCACACGCAAAGCCCTAGAAGTATGATTCCCACACCCCGGGATCTAATATGTCTCTCAACCTGATAGCTTGCGCCACCCGATCCATTTTTCATTTTGGCACGTTCGCGAGCGCAAGTTGTGAATCCAGGTCGAAGTTCCTGTCAAACAGTTCTTGCCACCGCTCCTCCCCCATACTAAACTCCTCTCCATGAAACTGTCGGCGCACTTTCTTCTCCCCCTCGTCGCAGGCCTCGTGTTCTGTCCACTCGCCACCACTTCCCTCGCCGCGCAGGACTGGGCCAAATCCCGGCTCGAAGCCTCACCCCGCCACCGCGAGTACGTCCCTCTCAAGCACGGCGCACGCACCGTCCAGGCCTTCGTCGTCTATCCAGAGATCAAAACCAAGGCCCCCGTCGTCATCCTCATCCACGAAATCTTCGGCCTCAGCGACTGGGCCAAGGAGATGGCCGACGAGCTCGCCGCGCAAGGCTTTATCGTCGTCGCCCCCGACTTGCTCTCCGGCTTCGGTCCCAACGGCGGCGGCTCCAGCGAGTTCCCCAGCCAGGACGCAACCGTCAAAGCCGTCTCCGCCCTCGATCCCGATGTTGTCACCGCCGACCTCGACGCCGCGGCCGACTACGCCAAGCACATCCCCGCCGCCAACGGTAAAATCGCCGTCGTAGGTTTCTGTTGGGGCGGCGGCAAATCCTTCGCCTTCGCAACCCACCGCAAAGACCTCCCGGCAGCCTTCGTCTTTTACGGCCCCGGCCCCGCCGACGTCTCCACCATCACGGCGCCGGTTTACGGCTTCTACGCCGGCAACGACGCCCGCATCGGAGCCACCGTCCCCGCCACCATCGAAGCCATGAAAGCCGCCAACAAAAAATACGCCCCCATCACCTACGACGGTGCAGGCCACGGCTTCATGCGCGCCGGCGAAGACCCCACCAACACCGTCCCCGCCAACAAAACCGCCCGCGACCAAGCCTTCTCCCGCCTGGTCAAACTTCTCCACGCAATGTAGCTTGAACCTGGGTTGAATGGATTTTGAAACTTGATATACCCGCAAACTGGGGTGCCCCATCCTTCGCGTTCTTTGCGAAGGGTGGGATAGATCGGCACTCATTCTCAAACGCTCTTCTAAATAAACAGCCTGTCGTCCTGAGTTCGCTCTTATTACGAAGCTACAGATTGACGATCACGCTCCGATGCGCGCAGAGCCTCATGAATAATCATCTTTAAATAAGTTTGATACCGCAATCCGCGCTCCGCCGCCTGCACACGCGCCCTGGCTATGTCCTCAGGGTCAAGACGAATGGTGGTAGAAGGCAAAGCCGCACGCTTGGCAACCGTGCCAATGCCAACTCTTCCCTCAGCTGTGGCTTTCTTGAATTCATCAAGCAGCTCATCCTCGTGTGACTCCCACCACGCGGCTTCTTCTGCTTCATTCGCGAAGCTCATCTGTTTCAGTTCTTCCAACATTTCCATTCCTCTTCAGTGATAAAAAGTATCGCCGATAGTTCTTGTTTGCTGGCCACGCTGTGACTACGCGAATTTTCTTGGCATGCATCGTCGAAACTACAATCAGAATTCTCCCAGCATCTGTTTCGCCTATGTGAGGAACCCGCTCTTCTCCATTGCGAAGTTCGGATGCGAGGTCCACGGGCCGATTTTGAATTACCTGCTCGGCCTCATCCGGCACGATCTGGTGACGTTCCAAATGACCAATGTTCTCTTGGTCCCAATCGAAACCTGGAGGGACTTTATTCATCGTTTTCTCTTTTCGCACCCTGATGGGTCATGATTCGTTGCCCATGGTTCGCCACGGTACACACTTCATACCGCACGGACGACTTAGCGCTTGTCCTGCCGTTGTCCAACCATGGTCGTGCGAAAAGATTCGCGTCAACCGCCACGATTTTTCCTCTGCATCTGCCCGTGGAATACAAATGCTAAAGCAATTGTAGCTACATCGTAGCCATTTTGCAACTACTGCCGCAGCTCCACCAGCGTAGCCCCCTGCCCGCCTTCATTCTGTGGAGCCTCTTCAATCCCCGCCACGTGCGGATGCCCCTTCAAAAACTCCCTCACCCCGCGCCGTAAAATCCCCGCCCCATGCCCATGAATCACGCGCACCCGCGGCAGCCCCGCCATAAACGCCCGGTCGAGATACTTCTCCAACTCCTCGGTCGCCTCATCCACCGTCCGCCCAATCAGATTGATCTCCATCCGCATGTCATCGGTGTTCGCACTGGTCACCGTCACATGCACGCCCTTCTGCCTGCGCGCAGCCGCCAGCGGATCGAACTTCTCCCCACGCGCAGCCTCTACTTCAGATCGCGAAACCTCTGAGCAGTCCGAGCGCTTCACCCGCATCTTGATCGGCCCCAGCGCCACTTCAAACACATCCTTCTCCACCTCGCGCTGCACCACGGCCACCTTGCCCATCGACTTGATCAGCACCTGGTCGCCCGCCGCAATATGCTTCAGCACATGCGGCTGCGCGTTCGCATCCCCCTGGTCCGCGCCCGTCCGATGCGCCACAACCGTCTGATTAAAACTCTCCTGAAACTCGCGCCGCAGCCGCGAAATCCGCCGCTCCGCTTCCTTTGAAAGTTTCTGCTGCGCCGCGCGATCCTCAATCGCCCGCACCGTCTCGCGCATCTGAAATTCAAAATCCTTCACCAGCGACGCAAGCTTCGCTTCCAGTTCCCGCGTCCGGTTGCGCAACTCCACATCGCCCTCGCGTGCCAGCTTCGCCCGTTCCTGGTTCAGCGCATACTGCTGCTCCCGCGCTGCTTTCCGCTCCTCTTCCAGTTGCGTAAGCTCCGAGTGCATCTTGTCCAGGAACCGCGCAATGTCCACCTGCTGCGATCCCAGCCGCGCCCGCGCCGCCGTAATGATTTCGTGATTCAGCCCCAACCGTTCCGCCGTCTGAATGCCCGCCGAAGCTCCCGGCACTCCCAGCCGCAGTTGATAATTAGGCGCCAGCGTCACCTCGTCCACGCCCGCCGCCGCATTCAGCACTCCGTCCGTATTCGCCGCATACACCTTCAGCGAAGTGTGATGCGTCGAGATCAGCGACCACGCGCCCGCAGTCAGAAAATGACTCGCCACCGCAACCGCCAGCGCCGCGCCCTCTTCCGGATCTGTCGACGAACCCAACTCATCCAGCAGCACCATCGACCGTGCATCCGCCAGCCGCGAGAGGCGATCAAGATTCGTAATGTGCGCCGAGAATGTCGACAGCGCCGCCTCAATCGACTGTGCATCGCCAATGTCCGCCAGAAACGCCGTGAACACCGGAAAGCTCGCCGCCGCCGCCGGAATTGGCACTCCTGCCTGCGCCATCATCGCCAGCAGGGCTGTGGTCTTGAGGGTCACCGTCTTGCCGCCCGTATTCGGCCCGCTGATAATCATCTGCCGTTCCGCCGCCGTCAACTCCAGCGTCAGCGGCACAATCTTTCCACCCGTAGCGCGCAGCCTTTTCTCCAGCAGCGGATGCCGTCCCCCATTCAGACTCATCAACTCCGGTGTAATCTTCGGCCCCACGCAGTCGTACTCACGCGCAAACCGAGCCCGCGCCTGCAAGCCATCCACCAGCGCCAGCACCCGAGCCCCTTCCACCAGCCCCTGCGCATAGCCGCCCACCTGCCGCGTCAGCGCTACAAAGATGCGATGAATCTCCGCCTGCTCTTCTTCGATCAGCCGCACCAGTTCGTTGTTCTGCTCAATCGTCTCCAGCGGCTCCACATACACCGTCTGCCCCGACGAGCTCGCCCCGTGAACCACGCCCGAGATGCGCCGCTTCAACTCCGCGCGCACCGGAATCACAAACCGATCCCCGCGAATCGTGATCAGGTCTTCCTGCGTCGCGCCATCGCTCGCCAGCTTCCTCAGCGCCGCCCGCAAACTCTCTTCAATCTGCCTTTGCTGTCTCTCCTGCTCGCGCCTGATCCGCCCCAACTCCGGCGATGCGTTATCGGCCAGCGATCCATCCGGCTGAATCGTCCGCTCAATTGTCTCCGCCAGCGGCTGCAAACTCGTCGTCAATGCGGAAGACAATCCCGACAGCCCAGGCAACCTGCCCACCAGGCGCGCCGGCGGCGATTGCAACAGCGCCTGCCACGATGCCACATCGTTGGCCAGCCGCGCCACTGCCTGCAACTCGTCAGCCTCAAGAGCCGCCCCCGCAATCTGCGCCTTGGCCGCCAGTTGTGTCGGATCGAACAGCCCGCCCAGCGGAATCGAAACCTGCTCCTCGAGCGCCAGCCTTACCTCGCCCGTCAGCAGATGCTGCCGCCGAATCCACTCCTCATCCGTAGAAGGCCGCAGATCCAGAATCGCCTGCCGCCCCACCGGCGACGCGGCGTAGCCGGCAACAAGCCCAAGCAGCGGCTCCCACTCAAGCGCCGCATAATCAGCGTTCACCACCACAGACGGAATTGGATCAAGCAAGCTCATATAGAGCAATTATCGCAGCGTTCAACTTGCGCCGTGCACAACAAGCTCCTGCGTTCCTTAGTTCAATAGTTGTCGTTCGCGGTTGCGGAGGAAGTACTGGGCGGCTGCATCATCCCTCTCGACAAAGTCGGGTGCCCCATCCAAACCGCGCACTTTGCGGTTTGGGTGGGAGATCAAAACACTCAACCAGCCTGCTTTTCTAGGGCCCCGTTCCCCATCCCCTGGGCGGGTGGCCCAGGTGCCGGGTGATGTGAGCACAACCTCTAAAGATGGGTGCCCCAGGTGCCTCGCTTTTGGGCACCTGGGATAGCAAAGGCCTTGGCGGTGCCCAACCCATTAAAGCAACACAACGCTGTGTGCCCCATCCAAACCGCACTCTTTGCGGTTTGGGTGGGAGATCAAAACACTCAACCAGGCAGCTTTTCTATTCCCTGTTTCCCCATCCCCTGCACGCCTTCCCACCTTGCCACCACCGCCGCCGCCATGCAGTTCCCCACAACATTCAGCCCCGTCCGCCCCATATCCATCAGCGTATCCACGCCGAGCAGCATAAACACCGCCGCCGTAGGAATCTGAAACGATCCGGCAACCCCAAGCAACACCACCAGCGTCGCCCGCGGCACGCCCGCAATGCCTTTGCTCGACAACGCCAGCGTAGCCAGCAGCACAATCTGTTGCACCACACTCAAGTGCAACCCGCCCGCCTGCGCCGCAAACAGCGCCGCCATCGCCAGATAAAGCGTCGACCCCGTCAGATTGAAGCTATACCCCGTCGGAATCACAAACGAAACAATCCACCGCGGCACGCCAAACTCTTCCATGCGTTCCATCGCCAACGGCAGTGCGGCCTCCGACGATGTCGTAGCAAACCCGATCGCCGCCGGCTCCGCCACCGCCACGGCAAACTTCCCCACCGGAACTCGCGCCGCCATCAAAATCGGCGCCAGCACAAACACCACAAAAATCACCAGCGTCGCATAGCAAGTCCCGGCCAGCTTCAGCAGCGGCAGCATCGTCGCCAACCCCATGCTGCCCACCGTGTAGGCTAGCGCCGCGGCCGCCGCCACCGGCGCCATGTACATAACGATCTTTGTCAGCCGGAACATCGTCTCCGTCAGCGACTGCAGCACGCTCACCAGCGGTGCGCGCCTGGCCTCGGGCAGCGTAGCCAGCGCCGTTCCAAACAGCAGCGCAAACACCGCCACCTGCAAAATCTGCCCCTGCGCCACCGCCTGTGCAATGTTCTCTGGAAAAATATTCAGCAGCACTTGCTGCCAACCAGCCTCGTGCGCAATCGGCCCCACCGCCTGCACCGCCGCAGGCAGCACCACGCCAACTCCAGCTTTCGTAAGGTTGATCGCAACCGCGCCCAGAATCAGCCCCAGCGTCGTCACCGCTTCAAAGAACACAATCGACTTCAGCGCAACGCGCCCCACGCCTTTCAGTTCCCCGTGCCCTGCAATCCCCGTAACAATCCCGCCAAAAATCAACGGCGCAACAATCATGCGAATCAGCCGCAGAAAAATGTCGCCGATGAAATGCATCTGTCCCGCAAACTGCGGCGCATCCACGCCCAGTTCCGCCCCGGCCAGCATCGCAAAAAAAGTCCACACCAGCAGCGACCGCCGCCGCCACGCAAAGGGCACAAACAGCCCGAACCCGCCCCACCGCAGCGCAACACCAACTTCCGCCCGCGTATGCAGCAGCCCGGCCAGCAACCCCGCCGCAAACAGCAACATCGCCACCACAGAAAGCGCGCGCACGGCCACGCTGCCCGTTCGCAAGTCGCGAGGCACAGCTTTATCCCGCAAAGATGTGTCTTGTTTGTCCAAGGCTTCCATTATGCATGGACCGAGCCCACTCCTGCACACCGGTCACCGGGCCGGGGAGGCCCGGTCTACATGCCGCGCTTCACAAAACTAATTCGTCGTAGTCGCCGCGGGTGTCGCCGCCGCAACCGCCGGACAAGCCGCGCCGCAGCTTCCGCCGCAGGGAGTCGCCGCTTTTTCCGCGGGCTTTGCCGTTTCGCTGGCCGACACACTGCTCCCGCCCCCGTAGTCGTTCACATACCAGCCCGAGCCCTTGAAACTCAGCCCCGGAGCGGTCAACGGACGCTCCAGCAGCCCGTGGCATTTCGGGCACTCAAGCTCCTGCTTGGAACTGAAACTTTGGATCTTTTCAAATTTATGACCGCACTTGGTACAGCGATAAGCATATAGAGGCAAGCTTTTTCCCCTCCAGGAAGACATCAACCACTACCTCTATTGTACTGGCAAATCCACAATTGCCTGCAAACAGCCAAAAATGGGGCAATTTGAAGGGTACGGGCTATGAATAAAGGGTGCCGGCTATTCATGAAGGGTACGGGCTTCAGCCCGTACATAAACCCTGCAAAATGCAGTTGGGCTTTAGCCCCAGAGGGAATACTTCTTCAGAGGGAACCATGACCTAAACAAAAAAAATGCCTCCCCTGAAACGCAGAAAACCGGCGTCACACGCGCCATTCCCCCACGCGTATGCCACCGGCCTTCTGCCGTATCGGCCAATCCTGCTCAGTCTCTCGACCTCAATGCACCATAATCGCAACCGAAGCGCTATGATCCTCCCACGCCAGCGTCAGCGTTCCATTGCCGCCACCGTTATCGGTAATGGTGTACACCAGATTCTCCACCAGCGCCGCCGGCTTCGTCATCGTCATCTTCACCTTGCCCAGGTCCTGCGCGCTGTCGTACGCCAGGCCCCACTCACCGGTTGCTTTGCTCACAATCAGCGTCCACTGATCCGGATCTGAGATATCGACAAACAGCGTATACGTCCCCGCCGGCGCCATCACATCGCCGATCATCAGGGCGCCATCGGTCTTGAGCGTCGTAGCGCCGTTTGCCCCCGCGCGCCACACCGGATAGTGCGGATTCGTGCTGATCAGCCCACCCTTGCCAAAAATCTTACCCTCGCGTCCCTTCACGCCCGGCGAGTTGTACGTGATCGTGATCGCCTTGCCGCCAATCGTTGCCGACGCGGTGGCAGCCGGGCTCGCCGGCGCTTTCTTCGGCGCAGTCTGAGCTAACAGCGGGGTCGCAGCCATCAATGCCGCAGCCAGAAAAACTCGACGGTTCATAGTGATCTCCTTAGCGCTGGGCCCCTCTTCGTCCAAACCAGGCCCAACCCGACGATTGTCGCACCACCAGCCCCGGTCGCGAAACCGTCAAGCCACAAAATCGCAGGTGTCCAATTCTAGAGCGGTTCGTAGATTGGTGTAGAGCGGCGCGATCAAACGGAGGGAGCAGGAGCCTTCAGCCCCCTGAAAAGACAGCAGGAAGCAAGCGGGCTTTACAGGCTGCGGAAAAACTCATTCGGGTGGTAGGCCGGGGATTTATCCCCGGTATAAGACCAATCAAAGCAACGAGGGCTTTAGCCCCTGAGGTATGCTTTTCGGGCCTTTCATACAAAATCGC
>Ga0181535_10007219_pt1 | contig 11241 bp, 9 predicted proteins | sample PEATcosm2014_Bin_44_FD_119774 | JGI IMG/M metagenome (GOLD analysis project Ga0181535, IMG submission 119774) | Peatland microbial communities from MTU Mesocosm Facility, Houghton, MI, USA - PEATcosm2014_Bin17_30_metaG | ecosystem: Environmental > Terrestrial > Soil > Wetlands > Peat | place...
CCTTTCACCAAGCGACACGGGCGTCACGAAGATCGAACCGCCGGAAATCACCGTCACGGCAAACATTGTGACGGAATCTGTCAGCAAAGAACTGACTAATATGCCGGTTCGAGCCGTGATTGAAACTGGAAACACGAACAGCGTGTACATCGAACCGGAAAGAGTCAACGTTTCTCTGCACGGCAGAGAAGAAGTCGTGAAGCGAATCCCTTATGATTCGATAAGGGTTTTTGTGGATTGCACCGGGCTCGATCCTTTGGAAGTCTACGAGCTGCCGGTGAGCGTGCATCTGCCTTCGGGCATTGATGTCACTACCACCGTTGAACCGCAGATGGTCAAGGTTTGTTTTGGAACTTCGCGGCCCTGAACAGAGGCTGCAACAGGATGATTATGGCTGGCGAAAGGAAAGAATCTGATGCGAGCGGACTTCGCTGTATCTGGGGAGGCATACTGCTGGTAGTCTGCCTTCTTCAAGCGGTCAGTCTTTTCTCGTATGACTGGCAGGATATCGGCGCATTGACGGCTCCCCCGAAACTGCCTCCGAGCAATCTTTTCGGATGGGTCGGCGCATGGATGTCTTTCGTCCTCCTGAACGCGCTGGGTCTGGCAGCCTATCTTATTCCGTTTTTCTGCCTGTTCATTGGAATGCTTCTAATAGTCAACAGAGAAGAACGAATCTGGCCTAGAATAATGTGGTGTTTTGTTCTGCTTCTGACGACAGCCAATCTTCTGGAACTCTACAAAAGCAACTGGGCGTCCATCTGCCGGGGACTGAACATTCAGGATGCAGGCGGAATTTTCAGCTATGCCCTTACCAGCGGACTGCTCGTGACGTGGTTCAACCCGGTAGGAGCAGGCATGCTTCTTTGGTGTCTCCTTATTCTATCGATTGTGTTCTTTGCCGGAATTCCAAACATTGTGCGGGCATTCGAATATTTATCGTCAGGCAGCAGCGCTGTTCAGACTCAGATCAAAGCATGGGTAAACAATCAGGAGCAGAGACAACTCGACATCGAGACGGAAACACAGAAAGATGAAACACGGCGCAAGCGGCTGGAACGCGTGCTTCCTCCGGGAAAAGAGGATCAGCAGCTTCAAGAGATGCCAGCACCGCTAAAATCAGAAGTGAAGCAAGCCCAAAAAGCGCAACCCAGGATCGATTCTAAACAACAAGATCCTTCGCCTATCGCCGTCGAACCCGAAGTCGCAAAGAACGTCGAAGTTCCCCAAAAACCTCCGGCAAAGAAACAGAAGCCGCAAGAACCGACGCCTGCTCCCCAGTCAAAACCAGCAGCCCCAGGGGAGTATCAGCTTCCGCCACTCGACATTCTCGATCCCATTCCGCCGGTCAAGAACAGGGAAATAAAAACGGACACCGGTACAGCTGCCAAGATTCTGACCGAGACACTCGCCGAGTTCGGCATCGAGGCGCAGGTAGTCAATGTGGAAGAGGGACCTGTGGTTACGCGGTATGAACTCCTCCCTGCACCTGGAGTGCGCATCGAGAGAATAAGCGGCTTAAGCAACAACCTGGCCATGGCGTTGAAAGCGACAAGCGTACGTGTTCAAGCTCCTATCCCGGGCAAGGGACTGGTTGGCATTGAGGTGCCTAATGCCATCGCCACCATGATCTGCCTGCGGCAACTCATGGAAGGCGACGTGTGGCGGACCAGCAAGGCCAAAGTCCCGCTTGTGCTTGGGACAGACGTAGGGGGCAAAGACATCGTTGCTGATCTGGCAAGCATGCCGCATCTTCTCGTGGCAGGAGCCACAGGATCAGGCAAGACTGTCTGCATGAATTCGATTCTCGTGGGACTCCTGATGGCGAAGACTCCGGCGGAACTTCGACTTCTACTTGTTGACCCGAAGATCGTCGAGTTCTCCGTGTTCAACGACCTGCCGCATCTCGTCGTTCCGGTTGTCACGAACGCAAAGAAAGTTGCGATCGCCCTGCGCTGGGCCATCGCAGAGATGGAAAAGCGCTACAAGCTGTTCGCAAAAGTCGGTGTTCGCAATATCGATAGTTACAACACCCGTGAAATCGTCAAACAACAGGATCTTTTCGGCGAGCCGCCGGAAGGAGCGAAGAGGGAAGATGAACAGCCGGCAAAACTTCCGTACATAGTCGTTGTCGTTGATGAACTTGCCGATCTGATGCTTGTGGATCAGTCCGAAATCGAGAATTGCATAGCGCGTCTGGCACAGTTGTCGCGCGCTGTCGGCATTCACATGATAATATCAACGCAGCGTCCGTCGGTAAAGGTGATCACGGGCACAATCAAGGCCAATTTCCCGGCCCGCATCGCATTCCAGTTGCCACAGCAGGTTGACAGTCGCACCATTCTGGATACGCCGGGCGCGGAGAAACTGCTTGGCCGTGGAGATATGTTGTTCCTGCCGCCCGGCACAAGCAAGTTATTGCGCGCCCAGGGCGCCATGACAAAGGATGACGAGATGCGCAGAATCGTCGAGTTTATCAAGGCCCAGGGCGCACCGCGCTATGAAATGGAAATACAGGAAAAGCTGGAAAAGGGCGGCAGTGCTCCTGCGGCCGATGACGGCGGCGAAGACGAGGAATTGCTTAATCAGGCAATAAACATAGTCAAAGAGACACACAGGGCCTCTACGTCGTCGTTGCAGAGAAGGCTGAGGATCGGTTATACACGGGCCGCGCGCATAATGGACATCATGGAGGAACGCGGAATTATCGGTCCGCCGAGGGGTTCTGATGCTCGTGAAATCCTTATTGATCTCGACGTCAACATTCCTGATAATGCGGAAGAAAATGTTGTTGAGGAGTCTCCAAAGATAATAGAGGAGTAGCAATGGCACTTGGCAAAATACTGCAGGATGCGCGTCTCCGCAGGAAGATGACAACATCCCAGGTTGGTGCGGCAACGCGGATCAAGATTCAGACAGTGGAAGCGATTGAGCGCGAAGACTTCAGCCATGTAACTGCGCCGGTTTACGGAAAGGGATTCCTACGATTATTCGCCGAGTGCGTGGGTGTGGATCCGAAACCATTGATTGATGAATACATGGAGAATTACGCGCCCAGAAAGAAACCGTCACTCGTAAGCGAAGGCGCTCCCCCGCCACGCATAACAGAAGAGCCGGTGTTTGGTCCCGATGAAGTCCAACCTGAGCCAGCAAAGACCGCGGCGGCCACCACGCAACCCGATCTGTTCAGCGAAACGCGGACCGGCGCAGGCGTTCCACCGGTGACGAGCGAAGAGAAGCAGCCACGAGGCGATCTATGGGACAAGCCCGCAGAGTCGGCCGCAGAAAGAATGTGGGAACCAGAATCAACAATCAGTTCGCCAATATCGGGCGGCGCAAACCCTTTCAAGAACAGAGCGACCATATCAATCGTCAAATATATCTCCATTGCAGTGGGTGCAATTTTGATCCTCGTATTTCTCGCATCAGGCATCAGCCGTTGGATCAAAAACAACGAACCGCGGAAAACTCCTGTCCCGCAGATTCAGGAGAAGTTACGACTCGCCGTCGAGCCCCCCGCTCCATATGTGGATTGAGCCGCTGTAATTCGCCATCCGTTTTCGCACTCTGATTCGCATGGCGTGATGATTATCCGAAATGAGTAGCCGATGCCAAGCTATGAATAAGAGACAGAAAAACTCAACACAAGAACCGGTCTCTGTCGGTTTTGTAAGCCTTGGATGCGCCAAGAATCTGGTGGATTCGCAGGTGATGGCGGGCGTACTGGTAACGGAGGGCGTTGCATTGGCGCGATCGGCGGAAGAGGCTGATGTCGTAATCATAAATACCTGCTCGTTCATCGAAGATGCAAGGAAAGAAGCGGCGGACACTATCAATGAAATATGCGGTCTCAAGCGAAGCCGCCAATGCAAGGCCGTGCTGGTGACAGGTTGCCTTCCCCAGCGTTATGGGAGCGATCTCAGGAAACAATTTCCCGATGTTGACGCCTTCATCGGAGTTGACCAGATTGACAAAGTAGGCGAAATAGTCAAACGCGTTGCCAAAGGACAAACAAATATTCTGGAGATTTCAAAGGCTCCATCCAGACTCTTCGAGCCGCGACTGCCCGGCGTTGTCTTCACTGGCGGGCCATTCGCTTATCTTAAGATCGCAGAGGGCTGCAATCATCACTGTTCTTTCTGTGCAATTCCAGCCATTCGTGGAAAACACCGATCCCGCCGCATTCGCGATATAGTCAAAGAGGCGGAACAGCTTTTGGCAAACGGGATACGTGAACTCAATCTGATCTCGCAGGACACCACCTGGTATGGACGCGATCTGGATGATGGAACCGATCTGCCCAGTCTGATTCGAGAGCTTGGCCGGTTGGGCGGAACATTCTGGATCCGCCTGCTTTACGGATATCCCGCCGGAATCACAGACGAACTGCTCGAGATAATGGCCGGGACCTCACAAGTTTGCCATTATTTCGACATTCCCATCCAGCACAGTCACCCGGACATTCTGCGAGCCATGAAGCGCGGCGGGACAATCACACATATGCGCCAGATGGCCCAACGCATTCGCAACGTCATGCCTGATGTCACGTTGAGGACAACATGCCTGGTTGGATTTCCTGGCGAAACAGACAAACATTTCGATGATCTTCTGGACTTCATGACCGTTACCGAGTTCGATCATCTTGGCGTTTTTACGTACTCCCCCGAAGATGGCACGACGGCGGCAGATATGCCCAACGATGTAGATCCCGCTCTCTCAGAAGAGCGACGCGACCGCATTCTCGCAATCCAGAAAGAAGTCGTTGACCGGCGATCCCAAAGGCTGATTGGCACTGACGTGGAAGTTTTGCTGGAAAAATCTCATCCCGATGACGATACTGCATGGATAGGAAGATCGCGGAGTCTTGCGCCAGAGGTTGACGGCGCGGTGCTTATCGCAAATGCCGCGTCTGACACGAAGGCGGGCGACTTTGTAAAAGTTCGCTACACTCGGCAGCTGGAATATGATATGGAAGCTGTAATTGGTTGAGGAAAAAAGCCACGCTGGAAGAATGGAATTACCATGGTTCAAGATTGGGACATAAAACCTAGACAGGCTTGCTGCCACGCGTGCGCAACCCCCTTTGATGACAATCAACGCTGCACGTCGGCGCTCGCTTTCGGACAGGAGGGTTATGCGCGGGCCGACTACTGCGAGAAATGCTGGAACGAGAAAGGCAATTCCATTCAAACTTTCAGCGTCTGGTCGGGCATTTTCAAAAAACCACTTCCGCCTGCCGAGGATCCTCTTAAAAAGGAAAATGCCGAGGAATTGCTAAGACGATTGATGACCAACGAGGATCCCGCAAAAATCAACGTGATATACATCCTTGCCCTCATACTTGAGCGAAAGCGGATTCTCGTGGAAAAAGATATCCGCACGCGAGACGACGGCATTTTAATCCGTGTTTATGAACACAAGAAAACCGGCGAGACATTTCTCGTCCCTGATCCAAAGCTTGGTTTCCACCAATTGGCTCAGGTCCAGACGGAAGTCGCCGAGATGCTGGGAATACCGCAGAAACCTGAGTCCGGAACCCGGACAAATGAAGGACTTGAAGGCAAAGACAACGATAAGAGCGTGGCAAAAGACGAACAGGGCAAGATTCAGTCAAACGAAGAGACGGAGGATGCCAACATGCAAGACGATAACGAAGACGAAGACCTGCTTGAAGATGATAAGGACGATGACGAGGATGAGTTTGAAGATGATGAGGACGAAGATGACGCTGAGTCTGAAGATGAAGACGACTAATTTACGTCAGGTCTCCAGTGTCTGATCTCCGAAGCACCGGTTCTGGCCATGCTTGATATTAAGATCAAAGGCGGAGAGCTTCTGGACGGCACAGGAAATCCAGCCGTATCTGCGGACGTGGGAATTTTCCGGGACAAGATCAGGGAGATTGGCGATCTTTCGGCGGTATCGGCAAAGACAACTATTGACGCGAAAGGCAAATGCGTCACGCCAGGCTTCATCGATGCGCACTCGCATTCCGACACATACCTGCTGATACAGCTTTCAGCCCACAGTAAAATATACCAGGGAATAACCACGGAAATTGTCGGCAACTGTGGCGCGTCCGCAGCGCCGCTTTTTGGCAGCGCGCACATGCCATCCGACTGGCGCGACAAGACATATCCCGGAAACTGGCACAGTGTGGCTGAATATCGCGAACTTCTTACCCGACTTACCCCCGCTGTGAACGTCGGCTTGCTGATTGGACACAACACGCTGCGAACAGGCATTGCGGGGTACGAGAACAGACCGTTGACACAAGATGAAATGGCGGAGATGCGCAGGCGTCTCGAACAGGGACTCGATGAAGGCGCGCGCGGTCTCAGCACAGGGCTTCTCTATTCGCCAGGTATGTTTGCGCCCCCTGAAGAAATAATTGAGTTAGCCAAAGTCGCGGCGAGGAAAGGCGGGATTTATGCCAGCCATATGCGAAGCGAGAGCAAAGGGTTGCTTGACGCAATTCGGGAGACCATTGCCGTAGGTCGGGCATCTGGCATTCGAACGCAAATCTCACATCTCAAGACATCGGGGCGCGGAAATTGGGATTTGATCGAGAGAGCGTTAGGCCTCATCAGATCCGCAAAAGATGACGGAGTTGATCTGGCAGCCGACCGTTACCCGTACACGTCGTCGTGCACTGATCTCGACGTCATATTCCCCGCATGGGCCGAGGAGGGTGGAAACGTTGCCACGTTGAAGCGATTGAAGAATCCTTCAGATCGGGCGAGATTACGGGAAGACCTTCTAAAATCGAGACCTGACAATTATTGGGAAACTATTGTCATCGCCTCCACTAATCATCCAGACAACGCCAGGTTCAAAGGCGCAAAACTCACCGATGCGGCAAAGCAGCTTGGAATGGAACCCGTTGATGCGATTCTCCATATCACGGCAACGGACGAACTCAGGACGAGCGCCTTTTTCTTCGGGATGAGCGAGGACAACATGATAAGGATTCTCGCCGAACCGTACGTGATGCTCGGCACCGATGCCTCATTGCGGGCACCGACCGGTCCATTAAGCCATGACTATCCGCATCCGCGGGCCTACGGCAGCTTCCCGCGTTTTCTCCGAATGTCACTTGACGGGAAAAGTGTGGCGCTTCCGGAGGCGGTCAGAAAGATGACCTCACTCCCTGCTTCCCGCTTTGGATTTGCGGACAGAGGTGTTATTGCCTGCGGAAAGAAAGCTGATATTGTCGTTTTCAATCCGGCAACGGTGCGTGACACCGCAACATATTCGGCACCGCACCAACTCGCACAGGGCATCGAGCGGGTCATAGTAAATGGTGTGCTCACGCTGGCCAACGGCAAGCTTACGGGTTTTCGCGCCGGCAGATTCTTGTAACGACTTGAAAGGAAACTTAAGCATGACATTGAATAGACTCAGACTTGGAATCATCGGTGTTGGCGGCATGGGAACATGCCATGCGAGGCAGGTTCTCGACGGAGCAGTGAAACGATGTGAACTCGCCGCGGTCTGCGATTTACGACCACAGCAACTAGCGCAATTCGACGATAAGATCAGGAAATTCGCGGACAGCCGGAAACTGATCCGGTCAGGCGAAGTGGATGCGGTACTTATCGCCACACCGCATTACGGCCACACGACCATCGGTATTGACGCTTTGCGGCAGGGGCTGCATGTGCTCATTGAGAAGCCGATATCCGTTCACAAGGCCGACTGTCAGCGCCTGATCGCCGCGCATAAGAACAAGAAGCAGATATTTGCGGCGATGTTCAACCAGCGCACTGATCCACATTACAAAAAGGTCAAGGATTTGGTCGCTGGCGGCGCGCTTGGCAAACTCATGCGCGTGACATGGATCATCACCGACTGGTTCAGGACCGAACGCTATTATGCAATGGGCGACTGGCGTGCCACGTGGGCGGGTGAAGGTGGCGGCGTGCTGCTGAACCAATGTCCGCACAACCTGGATCTGCTCCAGTGGATTTGTGGAATGCCCAGCAAAGTCAGGGCCTTCTGCGCTTTAGGCAAGCGGCACAACATCGAAGTCGAGGATGACGTGACGGCATATCTGGAATATCCCGACGGCGCAACTGGCGTGTTCACCACCACGACAGGCGAAGCGCCTGGATCCAACCGCCTCGAAATTGCCGGCGAGAATGGAAAGGTGATTGTTGAAGGCGGCAAAGTACTTTTTACACGCAATGAAATCCCGGCGTGCACATTCAGCCGGACATCGAAAGAGGCATTTGCGGCGCCACCGGTCTGGAATGTGGAGATTCCTGTGAACGGCTCAGGCGGCCAGCATATCGAGATCAAGCAGAACTTCGTTGATGCCATTCTTGACGGTGCCCCGCTGATTGCTCCAGCCCGCGAAGGAATTCATTCCGTTGAGCTTGCAAATGCGATGCTCTACTCGTCAATGACCGGCAAGACGGTCGATCTTCCGCTTGACTCCGCTGCATACGAACGAATGCTCAAGAAGCTCATCAAGACCTCTACATTCGTCAAAAAGACAACCAAGCCGCCCAAAGAACTGGACATGAATAAGTCATTCAAGTGAGGATCCGATGGACCTGTTGATGTCTTCCTCAGCGCTGAACATAGGCATGGCGGGACGCCTCGCCCCACCGGTTGGCCTTACTCCATCAAGGTTCCGCGCACCACTCTGTCCTTACCGGCAAGGTCTTTGACGGTTTCGATTGCATCGAAGCCGGCTTGATTCAGGAGGGCGGTAGTGGCAGCGGATTGATCGCTACCGATTTCCATGAACAGAAAACCACCCGGTTTCAGGGCAATTGCGGAATCTTGAACGACTAGCTCGATCACCGCCAATCCGGTCGGTCCGCCATCAAGCGCAATTCGCGGTTCGTAGTTGCGTATGTGGGTGGGCAGCTTTTCATATTCCGCGGTTGGAATGTAGGGCAGATTGGCGACAATGGTATCGAGTGAAGCCGGCTCGACCAGGTCACACATCTCGCCGTTTGTGAAAGCGATATTTTCACCCAGTCCAAGGTTGCTCGCGTTGTATCGCGCAAGCTCAAGCGCTTCATCGCTTACGTCAAGCGCGAGATAAAGACCAGCAGGCCTTGCCAGCGCAAGACTGATAACAATGCAGCCGGTTCCTGTCCCTATTTCCATGATCACCGGTTTATGTCTACTCCAAAGCGGCCCGCACTTTAGCACGGTCTCGACAAGCATCTCGGTCTCGGGCCTTGGGATCAACGCACGACGATCGACCTTGAAAGTATGGCCCATGAAATCCCACTCGCCGAGCACGTATTGCACGGGTTCGCCGCCCGCGACGCGTTTCACCCCTCGCCGCATGGCCTGGATCTGTATGTCGGAGAGTAGTTGTCCCGATTTCAGGTGCAGTTCCAATCGTTTGCAGTTGAGCAGACGACTGAGAAGAAGCTCGGCGGCCATTTTAGCATCGTCGCGCCCCTTGCCTGCCAGGTAATTTGTTGCAGCCACAAGGATTTCAGCCACGGTTTTGGGCGCATCGGCCATCGAACAACTCCCCAAGAAAGTGAATCAATCGTCTTCCTGTGTTTCTGCCTTCGCAGACGTGGATTTAGGCATACCGAGTTCAGTCTCAATGCGCATCTGAAGATCGCTGTCTCGCAGCGCTGTCAGCACATCAGCAAGTTCTCCCTCAACAATCCGGCTGAGGCTGTAGAGAGTAAGATTGATGCGGTGATCTGTAAGCCGGTTCTGGGGGAAGTTGTACGTGCGCACCCGCGCACTCCGGTCGCCCGAACCGGTGAGAGAGCGCCTCGTGCTGTCCTTTTTCTCCTCCTCAGCACGCCGTCTGGCATCCAGCAGGCGGGACTTGAGCACGGACATCGCCTTTTCCTTGTTGCGGTGCTGTGAACGTTCGTCCTGGCTCTGCACCGCCAGTCCCGTGGGCAGATAAGTGATTCTGACGGCAGAGTAAGTGGTGTTGACACTTTGTCCACCCGGCCCTGATGAGCAGAAAACGTCAATGCGGAGATCGTCCGGCTTGATCTCAATATCATCATCCTCCTCCGCTTCAGGGAATACAGCAACTGTGGCCGCCGATGTGTGGATTCGCCCCTGTGTTTCGGTCACCGGTATCCGCTGGACGCGATGGCCGCCGCTTTCGAACTTGAGAACCCCATAAGCTCCCTCGCCCTGCACAGTGAAAATGATTTCCTTGTACCCGCCGACTGTACTCCCGCTTGCGTCGACGATACTGATTTTCCACCTCTTCGATTCACAAAAGTGGCTGTACATGCGGAAAAGATCCCCGGCAAAAAGCGAAGCTTCGTCTCCGCCGGTGCCTGCCCTTATTTCCACAATTGCCTTCCTGCTGTCGCTCGGATCGGGCGGGATAAGCTCAAACATAAGATCCTTCTCGGCCGCAGGAAGACTCTTCTCCAAACCATCTATTTCGCTTTTCGCCAGTTCCTTGAGTTCGGGATCGGCGTCAGGATTGCCGATAAGGTCGCGATGCTCCCTGAGGTCCGCATCGAGGGTGAAAAAGCGTTCCGCTTTTTTCGAGAGTTTCAGAAGAGAGGCATGTGCGCGAACAAGTTCACGAAAGAGTTTCTGGTTGGCCGCGGTTGCGGGATTCGAGAGTTGCGATTCTATCTCGGGAATCCGTGCCAGTAGTCTGTCAACATGTGCTTTCTCGATCATGAGGCATCCAGCAAGGTCATAACGCCGAGAGCCAGAACAGAGTCGAAAAAAGCCTTTCTGACCCCTTTCGGCCCATCACTTCAGTTTTGTCCGTCGCGCACTTTCTGAAAACAAAATGGGCCAGATCGAATAAGGATCGTTCTGGCCCAATGATGTCGAAAGCTACTTGGTCTTGAGATGTGCAGCGTAACGTTTTTTGAAATGCTCAACCCGGCCTTCCGTATCAAGGAAAGTAGCTTGACCGGTAAAGAACGGATGGCATTTTGAGCACGTATTGACCTCCATCTCCTTGACGGTCGAATGTGTGTTGAGCACATTCCCGCAGGAGCAGGTAATCGTCGCCACGTCATATTTCGGATGAATGTCTTTTTTCATTTTATAACCTTCTGGTTTGACAGAACAGGCACGGAAGATTATAGAACCGCCTCTGAAAAGCAAGGACATATTTTGATCTGTTTCATCTTGGACTACACGGACAAGTGGTATAGTATCAATTGACTCTTATGCAGAATCAGCAGAACAACAGAATAAGAAAATCCTGCAGGCTTGCTAGCATTGCTATTTTTCCAGCACTTTTGCTTGTTACAGGATGCGGCG
>Ga0181535_10007220_pt1 | contig 11241 bp, 7 predicted proteins | sample PEATcosm2014_Bin_44_FD_119774 | JGI IMG/M metagenome (GOLD analysis project Ga0181535, IMG submission 119774) | Peatland microbial communities from MTU Mesocosm Facility, Houghton, MI, USA - PEATcosm2014_Bin17_30_metaG | ecosystem: Environmental > Terrestrial > Soil > Wetlands > Peat | place...
CGGACGGGCAGTCCGGCCTTTTCCAAGGCGCGTTTCAAAGTGGGTACGAAGGCGTCCGGCACATTCGGAATGATGAAATTCTGCCAGACGGTCAGCCGGATTTCGCCGCTGCCATAAAGCTCCGACAATTCTGCCAGGCGCGCCAGTTGCCGGGGGGTGATTTGCCCCACCGGGCAGGCCGCGCCGACGTAGCTGAAGCCGTGCTGCTTTTGCGGAAAATCGCCGACGTGCGAATGGGGCAGCTCACTGCCGGCCCAGCGTAGTTGGGCCGGATCATACGGCGCGCGGCGGAACGGGCGGCCAAGTTTTTTTTCCACCAGCGTGCGGAACTCAGCCAATGAAATCGTTTCCAGCAGATGCTTCAGCCGTGCCTGCTTGCGGTTGGTGCGGCAGCCCTTCTCGATGAACACCCGCACAATGGCGACCACCACCTTGTTGATTTCCGCCGGCGGCACAACCACGCCCAGGTCGTTCGCAAACGCCTTGTGCCCGGTGGCGCCGCCCAAAGCGATGCGGAAGAGAACCTCTTCCGCCACCTTGACGGCCTTCACGCCGATATCATTGGTGTCCTCGACGGCGCCGATCAGCCCGCCGCCGTCATACGCGATGTTGAACTTGCGGGGCAGATCGTAAAAGGACCGGTCGTTGATGATGATCTGCGCCAGCGATTGCACCAGCGGCTGCACGTCGATCAGTTCCACCGGGTCGATGCCCGCTGTGGGGTTCATCGTGAGATTGCGGATGTTATCCGCGCCGCTGCCGCGGGTGTGCAGGCCGATGCCTTGCACGCGGCGGAGAAACTCCGGTGCGTCTTTGGGCTGGATGAGGCGCAGCTGGAAATTGGCGCGGGTCGTTATCTGCACATAACCGCTGGTGAGGTCCTGCGCCAGGCGCGCCAGTTCGCGCAGTTGCGACGCGGTCACCACGCCGCCGGGAATCCGCAGCCGGGCCATGAAGGCCTCCTTCACGGGCGTCAGAAAAAACAGGCCGTGCCACTTGAAGCGAAACAGGTCCTCCTTGTCCGGCACCTTGTTGGCCATGGCATTTTCGACGATCTGCTCGTAGGCATCAAGGGGATGCAGCTCGCGCTTGATGCGTTCTTCGGCGATCAAATCCTCTTTGGCCGGGGGCAGGGGCTCGGCATCGGCAAACGTGGTGCCGCGCGCAGCCGCGCCGGCGAACAGGCCGGAAAGATATTCTTTCTGCTCCGGTGTGAATGGCGCCGTGGCGAGGGATTCTGGCAACGGGGGATTCATTTCAATAGACATCGCGTTGATAGCGCTTCTCCGCCTTCATTTTCTCCACGTAAAGTTTGGCCTCGTCCGCGGATTTGCCGCCCGCAGTTTCAATGGCCTGGTGCAGGGCGGCATCCACGTCCTTGGCCATGCGGCTGGCATCGCCGCAGACATAGAGGTGTGCGCCTGCTTCCAGCCATGACCAGAGCTCGCGGGCTTGTTCCAGCATTCGTGTCTGGACATAAAGCTTTTCCGCTTGGTCGCGCGAAAACGCCAGGTCCAGCCTCGTCAGGAATCCCGCCGCGTGCCACGCTGTGAGTTGGCCGGCGTACAGAAAATCCGCGCTGCGCTTTTGGTCGCCGAAGAAAAGCCAGTTTTTGCCCTTCGCACCGGTGGCCGCGCGCTCCTCCAGGAATGCTCGAAATGGAGCGATGCCGGTGCCGGGACCCACCATGATCATCGGCGCGTCGCCGTTGGCCGGGGGTCGAAAGCCCGGGGATGGGTTGACGAAGATTTTCACAATGTCGCCCGCGCGGTCGGCGAGGAAGGTGGAGGCCACGCCTTTGCGGTTGCGGCCGTGCTTTTCATAACGCACCGCGCCGACCGTGAGGTGGACTTCGCCCGGGTGCGCCTTGGGCGAGGAGGAGATTGAGTAAAGTCGGGGCGATAGTTTTCTCAGGAGCGGCAGGACTTCAGGCGCGGAAATGGTCCGGGGTGCGAGCATTAGTACATCCAGGACGTCGCGACCGTGCAACCACTGCTTGAGGTCCTCGGCCCGTTCGGGCGGCAGCAGCGACGCCAGTTCGCTGGCCGGGGCATGCTTCCCGATCTCGGTCAGCAGTTCCGCGGTGGGACGGCCCAGTTCATAATTTTGCGCCAGCGCGCGTTGCAGCGGCGCCACGCCATTTTCCATCCAGACCGGCTCGTCGCCGGTGGCGCCGAGCGCGGTTAGCACCTCGGCTACCAAGGTCTCGCAATTCTCCGGCAGTACGCCGAGAGCGTCGCCGGCTTCGTAGGTCAGGCCGCTTCCGCCGAGGGCGATTTCGTAGTGGCGCACTTCCTTGCCGGAACCGGGCTGGTTAAGCAGACTGTTTTTCAACAACCGGGCGGGAAACGGATGCGATTTGCTGAAGCTTGGCGTGGACTTTGATTCAGTGGTGGGCACCGGTGGCAGGGCCGCGTGATTTCCGTTATGCGCCGGGCTGCTTTCGCCGCCGGCAAGGCTTTTCCAGAGTCTTTCCATCCAATTCTTGGCGGCGGTCTCATAATCCGTGTCGCATTCACCGCGTGGGACAAGGCGTTTGGCGCCTAGCGCGGCCAGGCGGGCGTCAAACTTTTTGGAGGCTCCGCAGAAATCCGAGTAGTTTTTATCGCCGAGGCCGAGCACGGCAAACTCGAGATGTTCGAGTCGCGGGGCGGCTTCGGTCTTGAGCCAGTTCCAGAAATTGACGGCATTGTCCGGCGGGTCGCCATCGCCCCAGGTGCTGGAGATGATGATGGCGCTTTTGGCAGTGGTAAAGCTTGCCGCTTCGAAATCATTTAACGGATGCAACTGCGCGGTGAAACCGCGTTGGGTGGCTTCCCGGGCCAGCCTCCTGGCCAGACCCTCGGCGGTGCCGGTCTGCGAACCGAAGCAGATGAGCAACGGCCCGGCGTTGGCGGCGGGTACTCCGGTTGGTTGGGGGGCGATGCCGCCGGAGAACATGCCGGCCAGGAAGCCATTGAGCCAGGCGCGCTGCTCCACGCTGAACGGCGCGGTTTCCGGGATGAAGGGAACGGTGCTCATGGGGCGTTGGGCGGCGCGGACACACAAGCGGTCTGGCGGCAGCTCGCGGCGGCAGGCGGAAGTCGCCTCGCGCTAAAATTGGATCGTCGTGTGGACATGACTTTAGTTTCCATCCTGCGGGCGTTGCCGGTGGGCTTGTGGTTTGGCGGGATTCATGGGTGAGTCAGGTGGGCAATTACCAGCAGCAGGCCAAGGGTGGTGGCCAGCAGCCCGAAAAATCCGATTTTATAGAACAAGAGGGGATGCCGTTCCAGCAAGGGCGTGCCGGGCGGGTAGAACGGCCGGACCCGGGAAGGGTTTTCCAAGTCAAACAGCATTTCGCTATAGCTTTCGTAGCGCTCATCCGGTGCGGCGGCCAAGGCCCGGGCGACGATGGTTTCCAGCCACGGCGGCACGTGGGGGTTAAGCACCGCCAGCGGACGCGGGGCGAGAAAAGCAGGCGTTTGAAACGGCTCGATTTCGCCGTAAGGCATTCGGCCGGCAAGTGCTTCGTAAAGCGTGGCTCCCAGCGAAAAAATCTCTGTTCGTTCGGTGATCGCCCCGCCGGTGAAGCGCTCGGGCGCCAGGTAGCTCGGCGTCCCGGCGCGGCCTTGTAGACTGAATATTTCCGAGACGCTGCCCAGGTCGATGAGCTTGAACCGCAGACCCTCGTTCTCGCGCAGGACAAGAATGTTTTCCGGCTTGAGGTCGCCGTGGACAAAGTCGTGGCGCAGGAGGAATTGTTCCGCCTGCAAAACAAACCGCGCAAGTTCCACGGCCTGCGTTGGCGTGAACAAATTGTGCCTGGCACTGAATTGTTTCAGCGTCGGAGCGTTGACATATTCCAGCACATAGTAGCAGGCGGTGGCGGCCTCTGGCACGAATGCGGCGGGGAAGAACTCGGCCCGCAGTTGCGTGGCATGCCAGATTTCGCGCTCGAAGACTGTGCGGGCGGAATCGTTTTGCACGGCCTCGCGCGGGGCAAATTTTAGCACAAAGGATTCACCCTGCCGCGCGGCCAGCCAGATGCGGTCGCTGGCGCGAAAACTCCGGCGCAGAGTAAAGCCGTCCACCACCTCGCCCACCTTCAGTTGGTCCGGCACGCGCAGAGCCGCGCCGGTGGAATGTTTCGCCGGGGCGGTTTCCAGCACTTGCAGGGTCGTCACGGTCAGGTCGTCCCGCGTTTCCTCGGTGGCCCGGCGCCGGCCCTCGGCGGCCAACGTGGCGGCGGTGGCGCCTCTGGCCAGCAGGCCGGCCAACGCGTCGTCATCGAGTACGTCGGACAGTCCGTCGGTGCAGAGCAGCAACCCATCGCCCGGGAGCAGCGGCCGCTCGTAAACGGCGGGGACGAGTTCCTCCGCCAAACCCATTGCTTGGGTGAGCATGTGGGTGCGCCCGGGATGCGGTTCGCGATGGTCGATGGAAAGCTGCGTGAGGCGACCGCCGCGCCAAAGATAAATCCGCGAGTCACCCGCGTTAAGCCCGTAAACGCGATCGCCCTCCAGCGCAACCGCGGCAATCGTGGTCGCCAGTTCGGTGGAGGCAAATCGCGCCAGACCTTCCTGATAGAGGCGGCGGTTCAGGTGGCGGGTGATTTCTTGAAGGGTTTTGCCGGCGCTCCAGCCCCGGGGGCGGGCGGGAAAATTCCGCGCGAGTGCCTGGATCACCCGGGTGGCCGCTTCACCGCCTTGCTTCGCGGAGCCCAAACCGTCGGCCACCGCGGCCAAAAAGACCCCGGAGAATTCCTTGGTGAGGGCCGCGTCTTCCGAAGGCGTCTGCGCGTCGCGGGCGAAGGAGAAAGTCTCGGCACGGACACGCAGCCGGCCAGGCACCGCGCGGGCGGTTTCCGGGGCGAGGGCGACGGTGGGCAGCGTGCTCATGGGGTCAAATTCGGGCGGCGGCCAATGCGCCCCAGGTCGTGCGCCAGCGCTTCTTGACCAGCGTGAGGCCCGCGAGCGCGACGAGGCAGAGCAGGGCGAAGGCCGTCAGACCGGTGGCGTAGGACCCGGTTTGACCTTTGGACCAGCCCATGGCGGTGGCCAGCAGGAACGCGCCGACCCCGCCACCCGCGCCGACGAGGCCGGTCATCAGGCCGAGCTCCTTGCCAAAACGTTGCGGCAGCAACTGAAAGACGGAGCCGTTGCCTGCGCCGAGTGCGGCCAGCGCCAGCGCAAACAAAACCACGGCCATCGTCAGTGTGGTGGCGCGTCCCGCCGCCACCAGGGCCACGCTGGCCAGCACATAGCAGCAGGTGAGGGTGCGGATGCCGCCGATCCGGTCGGCCAGCGAGCCGCCCACCGGACGCGCCATCACGCCGATGAACGTGCAGAGGGCCGCCCAGTCGCCCGCCTCGACTTTGGGCAGGTTGTAGGTGGATTTGAAATACAAGACCAGCGAGGCGGCCAGGCCCGCGAATCCGCCGAACGTGATGGTGTAGAAAAAACAAAACCAATGTGCGTCCCGGTCGCGTGACAGTTCCAGGTAGTCGCGAAACCGCTTGGGCCGGCCAGGGAGCGGCGCTTCTCGCGAGAACAGCACATAGACGACGAGCACCAAAATGGCCGGCAGCAGGGCCAGGCCAAACACCGCCTGCCAGCCATGGGCGTTGGCGATGCGTGGTGCCAGCAGCGCATCCAACACCACGCCGATGTTGCCCGCGCCGGCCAGACCGAGCACCGTGCCCTGCATGTGGGGCGGATACCAGCGGCCGGCCTGGGGCAGGGCCACTGCGAAACTGGCGCCCGCAAAGCCCAGCATGAACCCCATCAGGATCACGGCGTGAAAGCTGCCCAGGCCGGCCAGCCAACCCCAGGCCAGCGCGCCGATGACCACGCCCTGAGCCAACATGCCGGTGTTCTTGGCGCCGATGCGATCCACGAGGAAGCCCAGTCCGAGCCGTAGCGCCGCGCCGCCGAGACTGGGTAGGGCAACCATCAAGCCGGTTTGCGAGTCGCTCAAATGCAGCGCCTCCTTGAGATGGGCGCTCAATGGGCCCAGCACCGTCCACACCATGAAACTGAAATCAAAGTAAAAGAACGCCGTGACGAGCGTGGGCCAATGGCCGGTGTTCCAGAGGGTTTGCTTCTGATTCATGTGAAAAGTTCAGGCGCAAACAGTTTGGCCGGCGAGGTCTGGCCGGTTGCCGGCGGGATCGCGCAACGCGAGGGCCTGCTCATAAATATCGGCCCGGAAGGCGTTGCGACCGGCGGCAAAATCGATGACGGTCGAATCCGGGCACAGCCCGCTGGTCCGCACGAGTTCCAACACCCAGGCGGCTTTGCCGCCGTCGGGCGCATTGGCTTCGCCGCGGTTGAAAACGCAGAAATCGCTGACGATACGCTCGATTCCGTGGCCGAAATCGAGCTCGCCGGTGAGGCCGTGACGCAGCACGGAGGCGGAAACACCCACGTATTCCGGACGCGCCAGGATTTCGCAGATCTGGGCATGGTTTTCCGGCTGGTCGCAAAATTCGCCGGCTTCGAGGAGTGCCGCCACGAGCGCGACATGCTCCGCCGCGCGTTTGACCGCGAAATCGCCGCGCACCATCAACACTTTTTCCGGATGCCCCGCATCCATCTCCGGGCTGGTGGCCACAATCCAGCCGGTTTTCGATTGTACGGCGGCGGAATTCCACGGCTCGCCGGAACAGAAGCCGTCCAGGTTGCCAGCCTTGAGGTTTACGCCCATTTGCGGCGGCGGGAGAATCACGATCCGCACGTCGCGTTCAGGATCGATGCCTTGGACGGCCAGCCATTTTCTAAGCAGTTGCCGGTGGGAGGAAAACGAGGAGACCACGCCGAAGGTCAGGGTCTTTTTGCGGCGCGTGGCGCGGATGAAGTCGCGCAACGTGTGGCCGTCGCGCACGCCTTGTCGCCAAAGTTCGCTGTTTAGCGTGATGGCGTTGCCGTTCAGGTTCAGCACGAGGGCGGTGAGACATTCCACCGCGACGGATCCGAGTCCCAGCGTGGCGGCCAGCGGCATGGCGGCCAGCGCGTGCGCGGCGTCCAGTTCGCCGTGCACGATTTTATCGCGCACCGTGGCCCAACCGAGTTCCCGGTACAATTGGACGCGCAAACCGAATTTCTGGAACAAGCCCAGTTCCGCCGCCATGACGATCGGTGCACAATCGGTCAATGGCACGAAGCCAAGCCGCAGCTGGCGCGGCGGGATGCATTGGGCGGCTTGTTTTTTTTTGTTCATCGCAGGGCGGTTGTCACCATGATTGCCGGACTCAGCGGCCGGCATGCCAGTCCGGCTGACTGGCATAATGAATGCTTGGATTTGTTTGCATGGAAAAGGTGAATGGAATTCATAGATGAATGCGCCGCTTGACAGCCGGCGGCTGCAGCAATTCGTGGTGTTGGCCCGTACGGGCAGTTTCACCCAGACGGCGCGGGAGCTGAATCTGACGCAATCCGGAATCAGTCACTCAATGAAGGCGTTGGAGCAGGAGGCGGGCTGTCGGATTTTGGACAGGCTGGGCAAAAAAGTTGTGCTGACCCAGGCGGGCGAGCAGCTCTTGAAACACGGCGAGCTGATTTTGGCGGAGATGGCGGCGGCGCGCGAATCACTGTTCGCCCTGGGGAAATGGGGCAAAGGCCGGCTGCGGCTGGGCGCCAGCACGACCGCGTGCCAATACCTGATTCCCTCCGTGCTGCGCGAGTTCAAGGAATGTTTTCCCGAGCACCTCGTCCAACTGGAGCCGGGCGATTCCCCGGCGCTGGTGGATGCCCTGCTAAAACACCGGATTGACCTGGCCCTTACCCTGGAAGCGGCTGGCGAATCGCAGTTGGAATTTCATCCGCTCTTTACGGATGAATTGCAGTTTTTGGTGTCCGCCACGCATCCATGGGCGCGCCAGGGGCGGGTGGAGAGCAGTGAAATTCCTAAGCAAAGCTACATTCTCTACAACAAGCGCAGCGTGACGTTCCAGTTGATCGAGGAATACTTCCGTCGCGAGCAGATGGTGCTGAATACGGTGCTGGAAGTGGGCAGCATGGAAGCGATGAAGGAGCTGGTCAAACTGGGTCTGGGCGTTTGTATACTGGCGCCTTGGACAGCGCGGCGGGAAATCGAGGATGGCTCGCTGGTGGCGCTGCCGTTGGGGCGGAGGAAACTGACCCGCCGCTGGGGCATTTCACAATGGTCCGGCCGCCGCTTGGGGTTGGCCGAGGAGACCTTTATCGGTTTGTGCCGCTCAGCCTGCGCTGCACTGGTGCCTGCTTGACGCCTGCTGACACGGACACCACGCCATGCGCGATTCAGGGGCCGGCAGAAAGATTTCGCCGCTCAGTCCGCTTATTTGACAGGAAATCAATTATTTGAAACGGGGTGTTGAGGCCGCCGTCTTGTCAATTTTGGGGGCCGCTTCTGAAAAACAGGCCAAATGCCTCGAGCCGGCAACCCCGATGGGTGCCAATAAACCAACGAGCAGCATCCAATCGCGCGCGTCGTTATGGCGAAACATCTCTGTCACCAGAAAGAGAACGGCGAGCAGCCACAGGGCGAGGGAAATGCCCCGATGGAAGTGGTTTAATTCAGATTGCAGCCAGGCATCCAGCCGGCTCTCCAGGACGCGGCCATCATTGGAATCGGTGCAATCGTGTTTTAGATGGCAGGCGTTGCATTTGTGTGCCGGCGCCCGATAGTGCGCAATTTTGCGCTCAAAATCCGTTTGCTCGCGGGTCAGATGGTGGCCGGTGGGACATACCCAAACGTCGAGCTGTGGTCGATAGACGAAGCCGGAATTGCGATAGTGTTCGGAGCGGCGGTGCGAATGACGGGCGAGCAACTCCAAAATCATGGCGATGACGATCAGCAACAGCGCGTAGCCGCCGGCCAAAAGCACTTCGATGTGCAGACCGTGGATCATTCGCCGCCGAAGCTTTTTGGTTCCTGGATTTCGGTGAACAGCACCCCTTCGGGTTGCTCGCGTGGCGGCTGTTTTTTGAGGTGCCGTACGCCCAGCCAGCAGAGGTAAAGCACCGGCAGCGTGCCGCCAATGATGAACAGGGCGTCGCCGGGCAGGCGCATCCATTCCAGCACCGAGAGCGTATGGCCGGAAATAAACTTCAGCGACCGGGCGTCAAAATAGCTCACCGCCAGCGAATGGTAGAGCTGGATCAGTCCGAGCGGGAACAAAGTGGCAAACACCATCCACGCCAGACCCAGATTTAGCGACCAAAAGCTGACCTTCGCCGCGCGATCGCTCCATTGCTTTTCCGGGATCAGGTAACGCAGGCAGAACAGCGCCAGGCCAACGGCCAGCATGCCGTAAACGCCCATCATGGCAGCGTGGGCGTGATTGGCCGTGAGCGCGGTACCGATCTCGTAATAGGACACGATTGGCAAGTTGATGAGAAAGCCGAACACGCCGGCGCCGAGAAAATTCCAGAAGCCGACGGCCGCCAAAAACATTACCGACCAGAAATGCGGAAACGGCGTGCGCGTCTGCGAGCTTTGTTGCGCGCCCAGTTGCAGGAAGCTCCAGGCCTCGACCGTGAGGAAGGTCAGCGGAATCACTTCCGCCGCCGAAAAGAACGCGCCCAGCGCCATGTGGATGGCGGGTTCGCCGGAGAAATATAGATGGTGCATGGTGCCAATGACCCCGCCGGCTGAATACAGGACCACATCCAGATAGATCAGGCGCAGGGCCACCCGCTGGTGCACGACGCCCAGCAGCACGAAGATGTACGCCACCATGACCGTGGTGAATAATTCGAGAAAATCCTCCACCCACAAATGCACCACCCAGAACCGCCAGAAATCCGTGGTGGTGAAAGTGGAATCCGTCCGTACGAGCAGTCCGACCGCATAAAAGGCGGGAATGGAAAGCGCTGCGAAAAAGAACAGCCACGGCAGGTTGCCCGCGTATTCCGTCCGCAATTTATACCGCAATCCGCGCCAGAGAATTACCACCCAAAAGAACAACCCCAGGGTCAGTAGAATCTGCCAGAAACGGCCCAAATCGAGAAAGGTGAAGCCATGATTGCCAAACCACGACCAGCCTTTCTGAATCCAGCCGAAGATCCCTGCATACTCACCCGCCAGGCTGCCAAACACCACCAGCGCCAGGGCGCCCAGCAGCAAATAGGAGAGCAGGTTCTGGCCCCGCGGTTCGCGGCCGGTGATCATCGGCACCAGAAAAATGCCCGCGGCCAGATAGGCGGTGGCCACCCAGAAAATCGCGAGCTGGAGATGCCAGGTGCGGGCGATGTTGAACGGCAGTACGCGCGCCAGATCAAAACCGAAGAAGTTGGAAATTTCTGCGCGATAGTGTTCCCCGGCTCCGCCCAACAACGTCTGCATGAGGAACAACAGCGCCATGACCAGGAAAAACCCCGCACACGAACGCTGGGCCGGGGTCAGCAGCACCTCATCGGGCGGCCGAAATGAAATGCGCTGTTCTTCCCGGCCGTGCCAGCCGAGAAAGTTCCACCGGCCAAAGGCGGCCAGCAGCAGGCCAATGCCACCGAGCAGGGCGATCAGGGAGAGCACGCTCCAAAACACGGCGTCTGCCGAAGCAAAATTCGCGACCAGCGATTCGGGCGGCCAGTTGTTCGTGTAGGAATAGTTCTTATGCGGGCGCAAGCTGGACCCGGCCCAGGCTGACCAACCGAAAAAGGCCGTGAGTTGCCGGATTTGGTCTGGATCGGTAATGGCATTCGGGCGCAAGCCGAACTGGGTCGTGGGCGAGCCGAAAAAGTGGGCGTAATAGCCGGTGAGCTTTTGGAAGGCGTCGGCTTGGGCCAGGCTCCAGGTCAACTCGCCGGTTGCGCTGTCATAGCGGTTGGTTTTGAAATCGGCAATGGTCTGCTGCCGCGCGGATTCCAAGGCGTTCCCGCCATAATAATCGGTCGCCATTTCGGCGGCGCGATGCAGATAATCCGCCGTGAAATCCGGCCCCAGCCACGCGCCATGGCCAAAAATGGAGCCGTATTCCATCAAGCCGTTTTTGAGAAAGATTTCCTGGCCGGCGATGATGTCCCGGCCGGTGAATAAGCTATTCCCCCGGCCATCCACCACCCGGGACGGAATGGGCGGTTCGTCCGTATACGTATAATAGGCGAGCAGCCCCATGACAAAAAAGCCAAAGAGCATGACCAAAGCCACGGCTTGGATCCACCCTTTGGAGACCAATGGCGATTGAATTGATGGTTTAATCATAGCTTCCTTTCACGCCGCTTGCGGGAACACGCAATTATATCTTAGCACGATACAAATGTCAAAATTTCACGGCCG
>Ga0181535_10007222_pt1 | contig 11236 bp, 10 predicted proteins | sample PEATcosm2014_Bin_44_FD_119774 | JGI IMG/M metagenome (GOLD analysis project Ga0181535, IMG submission 119774) | Peatland microbial communities from MTU Mesocosm Facility, Houghton, MI, USA - PEATcosm2014_Bin17_30_metaG | ecosystem: Environmental > Terrestrial > Soil > Wetlands > Peat | place...
CCGCTTCGATGGCCGCGACCAGTTCCGGCGCATCAGGTTGGGTGTTGGGCGCAAATCGCTCGATGACGTCGCCTGAACGGCTGACCAGAAACTTTTCAAAGTTCCAAAGAATCTCCGGCTCAGGATTGGTCTCGATTCCGTAACCCTTCAGCTTCTCGCGCCACGAAACCTCAGTGACGCTGACTGCCTTGGGCTGAGCGGCGATCAAAGCCGCGTAGAGTGGATGCTTTTGATCGCCGACGACCGTGATTTTGTCGAAGAGCGGAAACTGCACGCCGTAGTTGAGCGAGCAGAAGGATTGGATTTCTTCGTTGGTTCCCGGCTCCTGGGCCTTGAAGTCGTTGGCCGGGAAGCCCGCGATCACCAACCCCTGACCCTTGTATTGCTCGTAGACTTTTTCAAGCCCCTCATACTGCGGTGTCAGCCCGCACTTTGATGCCACGTTGACCACCAGCAGAACCTTACCTTTGAACTCGGCTAACGAGGTGTCTTCGCCAGTGATTTTCTTGACGGGAATGTCATAGATGGATGCGCTCATGATGATGTCTCCTCAATTTTTCTGACCTGGATGATTTCAGAGTTGGGTGACTTGGAACGATTCGAATTCATGCGAGTAACTGCTTCGCCACCTTGACGTAAAGTTCGACTGCCTCGAGCAGTTCCTTCTTGGCGAGCTTCTCAAACGGCGTGTGTGCCACGTGGATGGACCCCGGGCCGAGCAGCAGCGGCTCGCCCCAGTTGCTAAGATGCGGGATGTCGGTAGCAAACTTGGCAACCATGGTGGGTAATCCGTCGATGGCGCGCATGCGGATGAAAGGGCTGTCGAGAGTGAACTCCACCTGGGCCAGGTCTCCGGCGGCTTCCACCAGTTGGGCGCGCACCTGGGCCGAATCTGTCACGGTGCGTACCAATACCTGCGCTTCAGCCTTGTCCGCCACAACGTTGGGTGCGTGGCCGCCGTGAATCTGACCGATGTTCAGGGTGCTTGGGCCAACTCCGTCAAGCACCGGCAAAGGCAGGGTTAGCAGCCTGGCCATCACTTCAACCAGCTTGTGTACTGCACTCTCACCAAGCTCGGGGTAGGCGGAGTGGCACATTTTGCCGGTCGCCTTGAATGAAGCGCGGAGAGCGCCCTTGGATGCCAGGGCCAGACGGTTGTCCGTGGGCTCGCCATTAATGAGAAAACGGTTGCCTTTTGGATTCAGATTGGCAGCATCGGCCCCGGCTGAGTCTCGTTCCTCGCCAGAAACAAACAGCAACGCAACGCGGAATCCGTCAGCGCGGAGTTCCTCAGCCGCAGCCACCTGCGCTGCGATAATTCCCTTGGCGTCAGAGACGCCGCGCCCGTACATGAAATCCGCATCCTCGGAGAACGGGATATACGGCGGAACTGTATCCATGTGCGTCGAGAAGACCAGGTCGGGGGTCAGCCCGGCGATGCTCGCGTAAACGTTCCACCGCGGACCACCACCAGCATTCTCAGCGGGCTGTTCGACCGGGGTTTTCTCCACCTCCCAGCCGCGGGCGGCAAGAGAATCAGCCAGAAAATCCCCTACCGGGCCTTCGTGATAGGTGGTGGATTCGATTTCGCACAACAGGCGCGTAAACCCGATGGGATCAAGCCTTTCCAGCTTATTCGGAGCAGGGTCGATGGCAGGATGAACGTTCATGATGATCTCAGAATATCGCACCGGGTGTTTGAAGCTGTTGATTTCAGCAGGAATCCAGGCTGCCGGATTTTTGAAGGTTCTCTGAAACTGCGGGCAGGGGGCTTGGCGACGGAAGAAAAAGAGACCTCGCAGAGCGTAGAATGATGGGTGGAATGACCACCATCTCAGCACCCGCTGAAACAGCTGCGAGTTTTAGGGGGCCTCATCCCACGGCAGCCAGAGTCCACTGCGTGGAATTGACCGGGCCCGCCGGGCGGCTTGAGGCGCTCTTGAATGAAGGGCCGGCCGACGCTCAATATGCGGCACTGATCTGCCATCCGCATCCGCTGGGCGGCGGAACTCTCGACAACAAAGTTGTCTACCACGCCATGAAAGCCATCAACGACCCTGCGTGGGGACTCGGCTGGCCTGTGCTGCGGTTCAACTTTCGCGGCGCGGGACTGAGTGAGGGCACACACCATGGTGAAGCCGAAACCGGCGATGTGCTGGCTGCAATGGACTGCCTTGAAAACGAATACAGGCTTCCGATTGTCGTCGTGGGCTTCAGTTTCGGCGCAGCGATGGCGTTCAACGCCTGTTGCAGAGCAGATTCCATTGGTGCAAATGCTCGTGCGCTGGTTGCACTCGGGCTGCCCATTGCGGTTGAAGACCGTATATACCGATATGCATTTCTACAGAACTGCACAATCCCTAAATTAATTCTCAGCGGAGACAGCGACCAGTTCGCAACCCCCACACAGCTGGTGCAAGTAGCGGCTTCGGCAGCCGAGCCCAAACGGCTGGTGCTCCTTCCCCGTGCCGATCACTTTTTTACCGGTCAACTTGAGCCGATGCAGGACGCGATGGCCAGTTGGCTGAGGGAGCAAATGCAATGACACCGGTAAGCGATGCCGCTCTCGAGTCCATGCACGCAGAAGCCACGTCGATCTTTACCGGCGCGCTCGAGGCCTGCAACATTGCGTCGGCTTTCGACCGTCGAATCCGCTTCGAGGGGAACACGCTGCATCGGCTGCTGCCGGACGGCAGCGGGCCAGCGACCATCAACCTCAGCAGTTTCAAGCGCATCTTTGTCATTGCACTTGGCAAGGCCGCCAGCCCCATGCTTGACACCCTGCTTGACCGAATGAAGCGGCGCAAGGGACTGAGGGGCATCTGTTGCTCCAATCAGCTTCACAGGCATCGCAACTGGCGCTTTCGCTACTTTGAGGGCGGGCACCCCCTGCCTAACGAAGAGTCTTTTGCCGCGGCGCGCGCCACCTTGGCTTTGCTGAAAAAGGCCCGGAAAGACACGCTGATCTTTTTCCTCATCTCGGGCGGCGGATCGGCCATGTTCGACCTGCCGCTTGACCCCCAGATCACGCTCGAAGACACCATCGCGTTCCACCAGTTGCTGGTGGGCTCGGGCGCGCCGATCAATGAGATCAATACCCTCCGCAAGCACTTCTCCGCAGTCAAGGGAGGACGCCTGGCAATTGCCGCGCCGGAAGCAGCCAAAGTTTCGCTGCTGGTACCCGATGTGCCGCTGCGCTCGCTGGATGCACTCTCTTCAGGCCCTACGTCGCCCGATCACTCTACGGTAACGGATGTGCGGACCCTGCTCGCAAAGTACGAGCTTGCGCCTAAACTGCCTTTGTCTATCCGCGCTTTCTTTGAGCGCACCGATCTGCCTGAGTCACCAGGCAACAAGGTCTGGCGTCCACCCTTCTTTCCCAAGATGCCGTGGACCGGAGCAAATCCGCCGCGACGCGTCACCTCGGCTGCCTCCATGTCCGGCGAGGATGAGGCATTTCGTGATTCGGTGTTTGAGATTCTGCTTTCGAGCCATGATCTGGGCGAAAACGCGCGGAGCCTGGCCGAGAAGGCAGGCTATCACGTGGTGGTGGACAACAGCTGTGACGACTGGGACTACGCCGATGCCGCGCGCTACCTGCTGGAGCGTTTTCACTCTCTCCGCGCCAATCATCCGCGACTCTGCTTGATCTCAGTCGGCGAAGTCACCGTCACCTTGAACCGGACTCCGGGTGCCGGCGGGCGCAACCAGCAGTTTGTGATGGCCTGCGCGCTTGAATTGGAAGGTCATCCCGGCGAACGGCTGACGGTGCTCAGCGCCGGTTCCGACGGGATTGATGGCAACACCAAATCGGCAGGTGCAGTCGCCGATCCCACCACAGTCACGCGCGCTCACGCTTTCGGGTTCCACCTCAAGTCGTCGCTCGCTGCATTCGATGCCTGCCCGATGTTCACGGCGCTTGGCGACTCCGTCGTTACCGGGCCGACCGGCCACAATTTGCGCGACCTGCGGTTGCTGATTTCAGACAAAGCTTAAGCCTGGCGGGGCAATGCCTGGCCACCTCAAGGCCACAAAAGCGATTCTGCAAAGATCCATTCGCGGTAAGAGCAGCAATCCTTCCGCAAGAGCCCATCCGATGCGGTAACATTGCTCTCACGTCATTTCGAGTGGATGAGGATCGGTTCGTGGTTCGAAAAGGCACGCGCAAGACAGCCGCCAAGGCACCCGATATTCGCACCGTCGCCGCTCTTGCGAAGGTCTCAATCGCCACCGTGTCCAGAACCATTAACGGCTCGCCGGCCGTGAGCGATCGCCTGTCAAAACGTGTGTGGCTGGCCATCGAACATTTGAATTACTTCCCTAACACTCATGCGCGCAGCCTCGTCTCAGGGCGCAGCCGTATTCTGGGCATCATCGTGGAAAACATCACCAACCCCTTTTTCCCGGAGTTGATTCAGAGTTTTGAAGAGATCGCGGTGGCTCACGGATACGAGATCCTGGTCAGTTCGTCGAATGGAGACGCTGCAGTTCTCACCAACTGCGTGCGCCGCATGCTGGAGCGAAAAGTTGAAGGCGTCGCGGTGCTGACCTTTGGGCAGGAAGAGCCGGTTCTTGACCGCCTGGTGCATCACAACGTGCCCATGGTGTTAGCCGAATTCAAATTGGAAGACCCCAAGGCAAGCACCATCCTGCTCGACTACACCACCGGCATTCGCGCCGCTGTCGATCACCTGGTGGCCTTGGGCCATCAGAAGATAGCTTTCCTCGCCGGACCGCACAAGCTGCACTCGGCAATCACGCGCGAGAATGACTTCCGCACGGCGATGGGCGCCGCAGGGCTGTCCATCCATAAGAAATGGATCATCGAGTGCGATCACACGTTGAAAGGCGGAGTGGCCGGCTTTGGGAAACTGCACGCGCTCGCAACCCGCCCGACCGCGATTCTCTGCTCCAACGATATGACGGCAATCGGGGTGCTCCGCGCCGCTTACATGCAGGGGTTGCGCGTGCCTCAGGACCTGTCAGTCGTGGGACTGGATGACATTGACTTTGCGGAGTTCACGCTGCCTCCGCTGACCACCATCCGGTTGTCGCGCACAGACCTGGCGCACGCGGCTTTTGAGGCACTCCGCCAGCAGGCAGAGGACCCCTCGAATCCGAAAATCGAGCGCGAATTCCTGGTCTCCACCAGTCTGGTTGTGCGCGGATCAACAGCTGCGCCTGCTGCCGTCGCGCGCTAGAGCGTCCCGTCGCATGTCAGATTGCGGGACCGTTTACGGTGAATCATAAATTCCTTACAGATCTCCTATGCCGCGCTCACTGCCGCGCCTCCATGCTGAAAACTGAAGAAAAGTATTTCCAATCTTGGCCCGCCTGACCTCAATACTTCGATCGAGGTACCTGGACGATGCGCGCAACAATCAGACCTTCTGAACTGGACCTGTTCGCGGCAAAGATGTTCTCGACATATGGTGTGGGACGTGCGCTGTTAATCGGATGTGTCTCCGCGGCCATGCTCGGCATGCTGCCAACCCCGCTCAACGCGCAAAGCCCGACTACGACGGAGCAGGAGCCAAGCACGAGCACCGATCTATTTGTCATGATTGGGTCGGATTTTGACCGCCCGGGGCTTGTTCCGCGTGCCAATTACAACATAGGAATCGGCCACACGGTTGGCTTTTTAAAGAAGGATCCCGTGGGAGACGAACTTACCTTCGGATATACCTATGAAAACGCCGGAACCCATGGTTTTCTGCATACCAACTTTGGCGAACACACTGAGAGCATCGGTGTGATGAAAAACTTCTCAATTCCGAAATCAAAGTTCTGGACCGGTTATACATGGATTCAAACCGGACTCACCAGCTATACCGGAAACGCTCGTGTGCAAAACAGGCTTGATAGCGGCGTCTCACTTGGAGTAATCGCGCACCTGAATTATCACGCTTCGATTTGGATTCAGGAGAGCTACAGCAAGGTTGTGACCGTGCCGTGGTATACCACCACGAGCATTGGATACACCTACAGCTGGTAAAAGACCGCTCGATCGATCAATAGCGCTCAGGCCAGTTTCCATGGCTCCCGATAGGGCCGCGTCATCAGTTCGCTTGCGCCGGCATCGTTGATGATCTTTTCGTTCGCCACGTCCCACGTGAGCTTGCGGCCGACCATCATCGAGATCAGCCCCAGATGCCCAGGCAGCGTAGAGTGATGCGCCGTCTCCACTGGAGTAATGGTGGGCTTGCGCGATTTCACGCTGTCAAGGAAGTTGCGGCGATGCTCATGCGATTCGTAGAGCTTGACTTTGCGCAGATCCTCGGGCAGAGAATCCCCCTTGAGCCATTCTGGATTTGAAGCGTCGAAGCCATCGCGATCCACCCAGACCCAACCATCGGTCCCAATCCACTTTGTGCCCATCACAATCTCTGGATGGCCGCCGGCAATGGTTATGCCAACGTCATTGGGATAATGCGTGACATCCTTGCGGTATTTGCATTCAATCTTGTAGGTCGTCGCGGTATTCCAGACGGCATTGGCCGCCGGGAAATCGCCGTGGCCTTCCACTTCAGACGGGCCGGTCATATCGAAACCAAGTCCCCAATGCGCGATATCCCCGTGATGGCCGATCCAGTCAAGAAGCTGACCGCCGCCCGTGTTGTAGTTCCAACGCCAGTTCTGGTAGACACGGGCGTCTATATAGGGCTCCATTTTCGATGGGCCAATCCACGTGTCGTAGTCCAACTCCGGCGGCGGTTGAGTTACAGCAAGGTCCCATGCCGGTGTTCCCGGGACGATCAGCGCAGGATTGTCGATCTTGTTCGGCAGCGCTGCGAGCCGCTGCATGAGGGCGGGCACGGTGTGGGGAAAATCGTGGTGGCCGCCGGGCAGGCCGACTTCAACACGAACAACGTTCCCAATCAGGCCATTGCGCACAATCTCGGCCGCCTTGTGAAACGTGGGCAGAGAGCGCTGCCAGGAGCCCGTCTGCCAGATGATGCTATTGCTCTGCACGGCTTTCACAATAGCCTGCTGCTCGGCAATGGTTTTGGCCAGCGGCTTTTCGCCATAGATGTCTTTCTTGCGATTGGCCGCGTAGGTGGCCAACACCGCGTGCGACTGGTCTGGAACGGCGATCATCACCGCGTCAATATCGTCCCTGACCATGAGCTCGCGGAAATCGTGATAGCCCTTGCAGTCCTTGTTACCGTACTTGGCGTTGACGGTGTCAACCGCGGCTTGGAGATGACCCGTATGAATGTCGCACGCCGCAACGACCTGGCAATCCGCTTCACCCAGAAAGGCCTTGGTATTCGCCGGTCCCATCATGCCCCATCCGATGACGCCGATGGTAATGCGATTGGAAGCAGAAGGGCGGCCCATGCCCCACGCGACTTTGGGCATGGCTGCGGCGGCTCCGGCTACCTTGAGAAAATCGCGCCGAGTAAACAAAGACCGTGACTTCGAAGTAGATTGGCGGTTTTTCATGTTACTCTCCAGGTTCCTTTTCCGCGAATAAGGTCCATTGAGCGAGCGGCTCAATCAACTGCATGAATTCGACGGAAAATGTTGCACACGAAGATTAGCACGCTGAGCGAAAGGCGCGTGGTGACTCTGCCGTTAGGCGCAGCTTATTGAGAAATGAGGACGCCGCTCGAGCGCATCGCCTCAATCTCAGCGTGGGTGTCATCGGCGGCGACGCGGCGGTTGGTATAGATGCTCGGCTCTCCGAAGGTGATCTCGGCGGAGAAGTTAGGCGCACCGAGCGCCTTCCAGAGTTGTGGCAAAAATGCCGCGTTGCCGAACCAGCACAGTTCACTTTCCGGCGCGTCATCCCCGGGCAGGTAGCGGATGGCAGCGGCAGTGACCGGGATGCCCCCATCAACGGCAGGGGTGTAGAAGCGCGAGTGGAAGCGCAGCAACTGGGTGCCGTCGGTGCTGGTGCCCTCGGGGAAAAAGAGCACTGGAACTGAGCCTTTGAGCCGCTCGGCGATCACTAGGGTCGTGGCCTCCGCGCTGGCGCGGCTGGAGCGGTCCACAAAGATCGTTCCGCCAGCGCGCGCCAGGGTCCCGAAAAACGGCCAGCGGCTGATTTGGATCTTGGAGACCAGGTAACAAGGCAACGCCGCGGCAAAGATCACGATGTCGAGATAGCTGAGGTGGTTGGAAACCAACAGGCCGCCTTCAGGCGGCTTACCGGTAATCCTGAGCTCGATGCCGAGGAGACGCATGGCCATGATGCCTGATTCGTGGATCCACAAGGCGCGGCGTTCAAGCGTATCGGGCCCGAAAAGACGCTGGAGCAACGAACGAATCAGAATGTAGATGAGTGCCATTGCCAGCGTCACAGCACGCCGGAAGGCACGGAAACTCATTGGGTAAGGGGAGCCAGGAAGCGATTCCGCGCCGAGGCAGAGAGCAGTTTCAGATCGAGCAATGTGAGGAAATCGATGGTGCCAAACTCCCGATCCCAGGCCGGCGGGCCACCGATGCGGGCGCCAATGGCAAGGTAGGTCTTCAACAGCTTTGGCACCTTGGTAGGCGCTGGAGCCATTGAATCCGGGTTGAGGTCTGGCGGGCAGGGCGACGGCTGTGCTTGTGCGCCCTCCTGCTCGGTGGGACACGCGTATGCTGCGGTCGGCACCGTCTCGAACTCCGGTGAGACCCGGTAGTGCTCAAGCTGGCGGTACATCTGCCAGCCTACCTGGGGGTCCCTGGAGTTGATGGACGAGCAACCAAGAAGATAGCGCAATCCCATGTCATTAGCATACTGCGCGATACCCCTCCAAAGCAGGGTCAATACCTCGGGCGTTCGGTGTTCGCGATCAATTGAGGCCCGGCCGAGCTCGAGAATGCCATGCCGCAGGGGCTCATAGGGGGCGAAACTGAACTCCTGCTCAGAGTAATAGCCCAGGTTTCGCTCGGCAGTTGTACCGGACTGCATCCTGTACGTCCCTACGATTCGCCGCGCGGGATTCTCCTCAAGCTTGTCTTCCACCAGCAGATGTTCACAGCAGAGGTCGAACTGATCCCGATCCAAACCGGTGCGGTAAGAGCTTTCAAGCCCTTCGCCCAGCTCGATGTTGAAGACTTTGAAGCGCAGACGGCAGGCCGCATCCAGATCTTCTTCGCTTTCGGCAAGCCGCAAGCGATAATGACCCACCTCGGCCCACACCTGTGACGAAGACCTGCAGGGTACGCATTCCGCGGGTCGGGGGACATGAATATGCGAGGTGGCCGGCGCCAAAGGCAGGGACGGAGCATAAGTGGAAAGCGGGAGTTCCACCAGAGGGGTGAAACCGAGCGGTTGCTTCGACGGAGCCTGCTGCCCAGCGTGCGCAATCACAGGAGTAGTATCCGGCCGGAATTGTAAAAGGAAAGTCAAACAGATGCAAATACAGTGCAAATAAATGGGCCGGTGATTAACTCGTCAAACAGAGAAAGGCTCTCCATGTGGAGAGCCTCTTGTGGAAACAACCGCGGAATCTGCTGAGAATCAGGCGCAGCCGCCTGCGATGGAAGGGATCACCAACACTTCGTCTCCCTCTTTAAAGGTGTACTTTTCATTGCCCAGGAAGCGAATATCTTCCTCATTTACGTAAAAGTTGATGAAGCGGCGAATCTGACCGTCTTCGCCGCGCAGGTGCTGGCGGAGCGCGGGAAAACGGCCTTCGATATCCGTGACAAGCTCGGGCAGATTTGCGGCGGTGCTGGCGATTTCTCGTACGTTATTGGTGTGCTTCTGGAATGCGTTCGGTAACAGGACCCTAACGGACATGACTTTCTCCTGCCAGGCTGAGGGCCGGGCTTAGTTCTGCGGTTGCAGCGTTGTGCTCTTCAACAAATGCTTCGAAGTCGGTAAGGCGTGGACGAATTGCTTGGCTCACCTTGTAGGCGCCTTGCAGGCAATCTGTAGTTTTGAGCCCGTTGCCGGTGATGCAGGAAACGGTAAGTTCGTCAGGATGGATGCGGCCGTGCGCACAGAGGCGGGCTGTCACTGCGGTGGTAACGCCCCCGGCAGTCTCGGTGAAGATGCCCTCTGTCTCAGCCAGTTCCTGAATCGCGGAGACGATCTCGACGTCGGAAACGTCCTCAGCCCATCCGCCGGAGGCCCGGATGGCGCGGGATGCGTAAGGCCCGTCTGCCGGGTTGCCGATGGCCAGCGAACGTGCGATGGTGTTGGGGCGCTGCGGCTCAATCTGCTCAGTGTTGTTCTTGACGGCAACAGAGATGGGCGAACAGCCGGTGGCCTGCGCTCCAAAGAATTTGACAGGCTTGTCTTCAACCAGGCCGAGAGCAACCAGTTCACTGAAGGCCTTGCGGATCTTGGTAATCAAGGAGCCGCCGGCCATGGGGCAAACAATGTTGTCGGGCAGGCGCCAGCCAAGCTGCTCGGCAATTTCATAGCCGACTGTCTTGGACCCTTCAGCATAGTAAGGGCGCAGGTTCACATTCACAAAGCCCCAGTTATAACGGTCGGCAATCTGCGAGCAGAGGCGATTGCAGTGATCGTAGTTGCCATCGATGCGCACCAGGGTTGCGCCGTAGACCTCGGTGTTGAGAATCTTGGCTGGCTCAAGGTCCGACGGAACCAGAATGAAAGTCTTCAACCCCAGGCGGGCAGCCCCTGCGGCAACTGCGTTGGCCAGGTTGCCGGTCGAGGAGCAACCGACCGTATCAAATCCAAAGGCCTGCGCATTGGCCAGGGCTACGGCCACCACACGGTCTTTGAAGCTCAACGTGGGCAGGCAAACGGCGTCGTTCTTCAAATAGAGGTTACGCGCCCCGATATGCGCGCCAAGGCGCGGAGCACTCATGAGCGGCGTGAATCCGGCCGGGGTCTGGGCAACGTAGGAATCCGACACCGGCAGCAAAGCGCGATAGCGCCACATATTCAGCGGTCCCTGGGAGATGGCTTCGCGGGTAAAACGGGTGCGAGCGTACTCAAGATCGAAGACGACCTCGAGTGGGGAGAAACAATCATCACAGATGGAAAGCGGTTGAATCCCGTAGGATTTCCCACATTCCCGACAACGCAATTCGTAAGCAGTCGCCACAAATCCCTCGCTAGGTCAGCGAGTGACTGAAGGTATGCAAGCGTGTGACCTGCTCAGATACAAGCGAACGTGAGTTGACTCGAATAACCTTGCGAGCCGCCTAAGCCAAGAGTGCTGAAGCGACCCCCGAATCTCATGTTCCCCGTCTCCGGGCAAGAGTTGACACCATACTCCCGTTTTGCGCGGGCAGGTTGTCGTGGCGTCACAGGGCTCGTCCCTCA
>Ga0181535_10007223_pt1 | contig 11236 bp, 9 predicted proteins | sample PEATcosm2014_Bin_44_FD_119774 | JGI IMG/M metagenome (GOLD analysis project Ga0181535, IMG submission 119774) | Peatland microbial communities from MTU Mesocosm Facility, Houghton, MI, USA - PEATcosm2014_Bin17_30_metaG | ecosystem: Environmental > Terrestrial > Soil > Wetlands > Peat | place...
ATCACGAAGGAAGTCGCCGACAAGGCGCTGGCGATGCTGGAGATTGACCAGAACGGCCTCGACGAAATGGACAAGCGCATCCTCGAAGCCGTCATCACGAAATTCGGCGGCGGACCGGTGGGCGTGAATTCGCTCGCCGTCGCCGTCGGCGAGGAGCCGGACACGATTGAGGAAGTTTATGAGCCTTATCTCATCATGGAAGGCTATCTCAACCGCACCTCGCAAGGCCGCGTGGCAACGGAATTGAGCTACAAGAAACTGGGGTTGAAGGCTGCCGGGAATCAGCCAAAATTGCTTTGAGCCACCCTTGAATTTGGGAGCACAGGATGAACCGATGAAGAAATTCCGACGCGTTTTTCTGCTTGTGCTCGCGCTGGCACTGGCAGTCATCGTTTCGTCCGTCAAGTGGAGCGAGCCGAGGTATCATTTGCGGCCAATCAGTTCCTGGCTGGCAAAATATGGCGACGGGCCGGGAAACTATCATCCCGCGCCGGAAGCCGATTTTGCGTTGCGGCAGATGGGTTCAAATGCGGTTCCCTATTTGCTGAAACTGCTTCACTCGACCAATTCGTATTCTTATCACACGTTTGTTTGGAAACCAGACATGACGTTTTCGCCAGGAGGTTCCGGCGGTTGGAATCGTTTATCAGCGTGGTGGATGAAAACTCGCTATCGTTTTCAATGGGTCACCGTTCCTGCGAGTTGGGATCATTGGAAAGCTTACCTGGCATTTCAAGCAATGGGTCCCGCAGGCAGTTCTGCGATTCCCGATTTAGTAAAGCTCGCCCATGATCCCGATGCCAACAGCAGTCCGAGCAACACCGGCGAGGCGCCGCCCATTAGTTTTTGGAAAAATGAAGAAAATATCCCCCTTTTTGCCGCCGCAAGTTCGACCTATCTGCCGCACGGGGCACCTGTGATTCCGGTTAGTGGTTTATTAATCATGGGTAGTGTCCCACAGCCATTTTTGTCGGATAGCGAAATTGCCGCTTGGTCTTTGGCGGCCATCGGCGCGGATAGTGTCCCGCCTTTGATGGAAATGCTCACCGACATCAATCCGCGATTAAGATGTCGCGCGGCCATGGCATTAGGGATGATGGGCAAGCCGGCAGAACCGGCGGTGCCCGCACTCGCAGAATTGCTTCATGACCCAGACAGAAACACCGGACGGGAAGCGGCGGACGCTTTGGGATGGATCGGCCAGCAACCTGATTTCGTCATTCCTGCATTGATCAATGCGTTCGGCGACAAAGATGTGGAGTCCGCCGCCATTGGCTCGCTTGGCGCTTTTGGTGAACGCGCCACGAATGCCATTCCCGCTTTGCTGGCAGTTTTTCAGTCTGAATACAACTCGCTGGATCAGACAAGAGGACAATGCAGGATTGGAGAAATCGCCTTGGCCTTGAACAAAATCTCGTCCGACACGACAAGAAAGGAGGTCATGCCTTTGCTGATTTACAGAATACGGAATCCGAAGTCTCCTTGGAACCAATCCATGACTTTAAACACACTCTTAAACACACTCGGCCAAATGACAAATCAACCTGATTTGGTAATACCCGTCTTGTTGGAGGCTTTGGACAGCACTACCGGTTATACCCGAATCAGCACATTCTATCGGCTTGGCGATTTTGGCCCAGCAGCAACGTCTGCCATTCCCAAGTTGATTTCGTTTTCGACCAACCAAGACACGAATTTGTGCCGGCTCGCCACCAACACTTTGGACAAAATTGACCCCGCTTGGCGAACAGGTCATTGACTGGCGCCGGGAAATCAGTCGAAATTCTTCTAGCCACGGATATAACGCGGATTTAACTTTCATCCGTGGTGGTTTTAATTTTTCATGTCCAGACGCATTGACATTTGCAGCTTCCTCATTTTCGTGGCGCTTTCCGCGCCGGCCCAAACCAACGTGGCCGGCGTCACAAACATTCCGCCGGTCGTTTCGGGAGCCGCGCCCCAACATTTCGAGTCCGATACCAATTCCGGCCAACCCATCGCGCAACGCGCCGAGCAAATCCGGGCGGCGTGCATCGAGGGCCGGCGCTCCATTTGCGGAAAAATCCTGCAAGTGCTGCCGGACGGCCTGGTGGTTGACAGCGGCTACACCAACCTGTTGCGCGAGCCGCTCACCCGCTCGTGGTTTGCGCCCGGCACGGTTTCGGCCACCCGCGCGGCCAATGTCGTCGAGGGCCTCGAACCGAATTCCGTCTGCATCGGGCCGGTTTTTCTGACCAACCTCCCGAAGTCGCGCGGCGCCAAGCCGAAACTTTACGATTATGTCATGATCGAAGGCTATCCCGCCGGCCAACACACCTACACTTCCGTCGGCTCGGTGCAAAAAACCGTCCGCGCATTTTCCGCCAGCCTGGACTCCGCCGTTAATTGGCACCTGAAAAACAGTCAAAACCAGATCGAGCCGACAAAGTAAAATGCCGGTGGATTCACGATTCTTGAAAAAGATTTTCCGAAAAGCATTCGTCGTCGTCGCTCTGTCGTCGCTCGATGCGACGCGGTTGCCATGCGGCGCTGCCGAAATATCCCCGGAGCCTCACGGACTGAATGCGCGTCCGTCCGCGAAAGCCTTTTTGCAAATGCCCGGGAGCGCGGATGGCGCGCTGCCGCGGCTGCTTTCCCAAACCGGCGCGTTCAAAGACACCGCCGATCTCGCGCCGGACAATGCGCTGATTCCATACGATTTGATTGTTCCCTTCTGGTCCGATGGCGCGGAAAAATCGCGCTGGATTTCCGTGCCGGCCGGTCAAACGATAAAATTTGCGCCGGCGGGCGAATGGGTTTTCCCGCAAGGCACGGTCTTCGTAAAAACTTTCGGGCTGGCAACGAACGAGCTGAATCCGGGTTCGCTGCGCCGGCTCGAAACGCGCCTGCTCGTTTGCGCCACAAACGGCGGCGTTTATGGCGTCGTCTATGAATGGCGCGCGGACAACCGCGACGCCGATCTGCTCGACACCAATTTGACCGAGGCCATTTCCATCCAGACCGCGACGGGCGTGCGGACGCAAATGTGGTATTATCCGAGCCGGCAGGATTGCCTCACCTGCCACACGGCCAACGCCGGTTATGTGCTGGGCGTGAAGACCCGGCAGTTGAACCGCGGCTTCACTTATCCGTCCGGCGTCACCGACAACGAATTGCGCGCGTGGAGCCACATCGGATTGTTTGACACAAATCTGGACGGCGCCAATTTGGATGATTTTCCAAAACTCGCGCGGCTCGATGACGCGGCGCGCAGCCTTGAAGACCGGGCGCGTTCGTATCTCGACGCGAATTGCGCGCAATGCCACCGGCCCAAAGGCACGGTTGCCTATTTTGACGCGCGCTACGACACGCCGCTGGCGGAGCAGAATTTGATTGATGGCCGCGTGCTGATTGACGAGCGGGTTGACAACTCGCGCGTGATTGCGCCGAACGACATCTGGCGCTCGATTCTTTTCATGCGCGCGAACACCACCGAGGCGTTCAAAATGCCGCCGCTGGCACGCAACACGATTGACGAACGGGGAATGAACCTGCTGCGGCAATGGATTGAAAGTCTGCCCGGCCCGCCGGTTTTGCCGCCGCCGGAAATTTCGCCGCGCGGCGGAACATTTTCGCACCCGGTCGAGGTGGTTTTGAAAGACGAGCCGGACGCCAAAATTTATTACACGCTGGACGGGACGGTTCCAACGACTTCGGATTTGCCTTACGAAAAACCGGTTCAATTGACCGGCCCGACGATTTTGCGCGCGAAAGCGTTCAAGCCGGGCTTCACCAAGAGCATTACGGCGCAGGAAATTTATTTGGTCGGCAATTGAAAAACGGAGCGCGCTGGCGGCTTTCAAGCATCCCGGAATTTACTTTCCGTCCGGCACGACTTCGACGCCCCACGGGCTGCCGGGCGATTTGACGCGTGCGATTTCCTTTTCGGTTGCGAGATCAACAACCGAAACGTCGTCCGACGGGCCGTTCGCGGCGAACAAATATTTTCCGTCCGGCGAAATTGCGATTCCCCACGGGCGCGTGCCGACATTGATCGTGTTCAAAACTTCATAAGTGTTCGCGTCCACGACGCAAACAGTTCCGGCGCGTCCGGTGCTGGCATAAACTTTCTTTCCGTCCGGCGAAACTTTCACGCATTGCGGACGCGAACCTTTCGGCAGGGAAATGACTTTCAAAACCGTCTGGTTCGTCGTGTCAATCACGTTGAGTTCGCCGGCGGATTCCGACGGCACAAACGTGCGCGAGCCGTCCGGCAAAAAGGCGACGCTGCGCGGACGCGGATGCACCTGGATGTGCGCGAGGATTTTGTAAGTCTGCGCGTCAATGGCAAAAACATCGCCGGCGGTTTCGCAGCCGACGTAGAAAAATTTCTGGTCGGGACTGATGCCGACGCCTTCCGGTTCGCGCGTGACCGGAACGAACGTCAAAACTTTTCCCGTCGCCGCCTCCAAAACGGTCGCCGCGCCGACGTCTTCGTTGGCGATGAAAAGCCGCCGGCCATCGGCGCTCACGCAAAATTGTTCGGGATCGGAGCCGGCGGGAATTTTCCGCAGGAATTTTTTTTGCGCGACGTCCACGAGGCCGATGCCGTCGGCGGATTTGTCCGATTTGGCGTTGTCGTCATCGTCATCGTCGCTCTTTTGAAAAATCGGATTGCCGTTGGCATCGAGCGTTGGCGGCGGCTCAATCGGCGTGCCGCTCAACGCGACGTAAATTATTTTCCCGTCCGGGCTGGCATGAATGCCGCGCGGGCGTTTGCCGACGGGAATGGTGGCAGCGACTTTGAAATCACCGTCCGCCGCTCCGCTTTGGCCCGACGAGCCGCTGATGACGGTGAGGTCGCCGGATTTTTCGTTGGAGACAAAAACCTGGTAGCCGGCGGCGCGGCTTTGTGCGGAGACCGCCCACAGCAGCGCGCCGCAAACAAAAGTGACGAACGAATGGCGTTGATAAATGATCCTCATGGCCGAAAAATAACGCGCTTTCGGGTCAAGGCAAAGCAAAAGGCGCGGTTTCCTTGTTTTCACCTGGCGCTCATTTCGCCCTTGCCCGCCGGAAAAAAATATTTTTTAATCAGCCCATGATTTCCCGCAAATCTTGTTTCGCCTGCACGCTCGGTTTCCTGTTTTTTTTCGGCGCCGCCATTTCAACTCCCGCCGCCGATGACCCGCTTGGCTGGCCAACCGCCACGCGCACTAATCATCCGTGGACGCGCTGGTGGTGGCTCGGCAGCGCGGTGGACAAAACCAATCTCACGCTGATGCTTACGGAATTTCACGACGCGGGCATCGGCGGCGTGGAAATCTGCCCGATTTACGGCGCGAAAGGTTACGAAGACCGCTTCATTGATTTTCTCACGCCGAAATGGATGGAGATGCTCGCGCACACGACCACCGAGGCGAAGCGGATCGGCTTGGGCGTGGACATGACCACCGGCACGGGCTGGCCGTTCGGCGGGCCGCACGTGACGACCAATGAAGCCTCGGCGCAAGTCGTCATGCAAAGCTATGATGTCGCGGGCGGCGGCAAGCTGCAATCCGCGCTGCCGGTAGGCCGGCTGCAATGCCTGATGGCGTTTTCGGATCAAGGCAAACAAATTGACCTGACCGCCAGGGTGAAAAACGGCGCACTCGACTGGACGGCGCCGCCGGGCCAGTGGAAACTTTACGCGATGACGCTCGACGGCCCGGTGCAGAAAGTGAAACGCGCCGCGCCCGGCGGCGTCGGCAGTGTGCAGGATCCATTTTCGGTGAAGGTGATGAACGATTATTTGTCGTATTTCGACAAGGCCTTTGCCGGCTTCACCGCGCCGATGCCGCGTTCCCAATTCCACGATTCATACGAATACTATTTCGCTGACGGGACGCCGGATTTTTTCAGCGAATTCCAAAAGCGCCGCGGCTACGACCTGCGAACGCAATTGCCCGCGCTGTTCGACGACGGCGCGCCGGAAAAAATCGCGCAGGTCAAAGGCGACTACCGTGAGACGCTCGCCGATTTGCATCTGGCTTACATCCAAACTTGGACGCGCTGGGCGCACTCGCACGGCATGATGACGCGCAACCAGGCCCACGGCGGCCCGGACAATTTGCTCGACACCTACGCGGCGGCGGACATTCCCGAAATGGAAATTTACAGCGCCTACAGCGAAAACCAGATGCCGATGATGAAAATCGCGCCGTCCGCCGCGCATCTGACCGGCCGCCCGCTCGCGTCGTCCGAGTCGTTCACCTGGATGACGGAACATTTCAACGCGACGCTCTCGCAGGTGAAGCAGGCGGCGGATTTTCTGTTCATCTCCGGCGTGAACCACATTCTCTACCACGGCATTCCGTATTCGCCCGCCGAGGCACCGTGGCCGGGCTGGCAGTTTTATGCGGCGGTCAACTTCGGCCCGTCGGGCGGACTCTGGCACGATTTGCCGGAGTTCAACGCCTACGCCACCCATGTCCAGTCCGTTTTGCAGAGTGGCGCGCCCGCGAACGACGTGCTGTTCTATCTGCCGTTCAACGACAAATGGCAAACCACCGCGACCAACCTGCTGATGATGTTCGACACTTCCGGCAAATGGATGGAGTCCGAGCCGTTTTATCAGACGGCCATGACGTTGTGGAATCGCGGCTACGCCTACGACGAGGTGTCCGACCGATTTCTCGCATCGGCAAAAGTCGTGGACGGAAAAATCGTCATGCCCGGCGGCAGCTACCGCGTGATTGTCCTGCCGAAATGCAATTTCATGCCGCTGCCGACGATGCAAAAACTGGTTGAACTCGCGCGCGACGGCGCAACAATTATTGTGAAGGACGGCCTGCCCGGTGACGTGCCGGGATTCGCCGATTATGAAAAGCGCCACGCGGAATTTCAGCAAATGACCGGCGCGCTCCAATTCCAGCCGGAGGCAAATTCACTTTACAAGGCGGCGGTTGGCAAAGGCGCAATCTGGCTCGGTGCCGATTTGAACGCGCTGCTGGAAACAGCGCAAGTCCCGCGCGAGGCGGCGTCTGACCTCGGCGTCCGTTTTGTTCGCCGCTCGCACGCGGAAGGCTATCACTATTTCCTCGCCAATCGCAGCGACAAGGCCGTGGACGGCTGGGTGACGCTCGGCCGGGCCGCGCAATCGGCGGTGATTCTCGATCCGCGTTTTGACGATCATTCCGGCGTGGCGTCGCTGCGCAAAAATGCCGCCGGCGCGACGCAGGTTTATCTGCAATTGTTGCCGGGCGAATCGTGCATCCTGCGGACGTTCACGGACAAAACGGTCACCGGCCCGGCGTGGCCGTATCTCAAATCGGGTGGCGAGCCGCAAAATATCACCGGCACCTGGAAAGTTGAATTCGTCGAAGGCGGGCCGGAACTGCCGAAAAGTTTTGAGACCACCGCGCTCAGTTCGTGGACGACGCAGGACGATCCTGAAACGAAACGCTTTGCCGGCACCGCACATTACACCATCGAATTCGACCGCCCGGCAGGAGCGGCGAACGACTGGCTGCTCGATCTCGGCAAAGTTTGCGACAGCGCGCGGGTGAAGCTGAACGGCCACGAAGTCGCTGCGGTGTGGTGCGCGCCGTTCAAAATCGCGGTGGGCAAATGGCTCCAGCCGGGCAAAAATACGTTGGAAGTGGAAGTCACCAACATCGCCGCCAATCGCATCCGCGACATGGACATTCGCAAGGTGCCATGGAAGTATTTCTACGACGCCAATCTTGCCAGCCTCACGCAGCGCGGCGGCCTCGACGCCTCCGTTTGGCCCATCCGCGACTCCGGCCTGCTCGGCCCGGTCACGCTGACGGCGATGACGGCGATGACGCCGGCTGTTCAATAAAATACCATCTGACGGGATGGAAAAACGTGGGCGGGATATGGTTGTTACGCAACCCCAATCCAAGGCGGGAATTGCCACGCTACCGGCCAAAGTCCATCGTTTTCCAGAACAATCATCCGAAACATGAGCCGCATCATCATTCGCATTTGGATATATGTTCTGTCGCTGCCGATGGCCGTTGCGATGTATTTCCTTTGGGCAGCATGGTCAAGCAGCCGAACATTCGCGCTTTATGTAATGCTGCTGCCACTTATTTACGGCTATGTTGTTCCAGGCATCGCGACCAATATTTTGCACAAGTGGCGGTTCAAAGGCGCGTGGCTCGCGGGCCATTATTATATCCATCACGGATTTTTGTATGCGGCCAAGATGAGTCCATTGCTCCTGATCAATTACCTCGGAACTCCACGGGAGACGATTTCATGGGAAACCGGGTTGCGAATCCTGCTCGGCACCGGGGCATTGAACGGTTTTGTTTATTGGATGAATGACATTCTCATGGTGCGGCACGGTTTGGTGGAAATTTACAACCGCCCCGCGGCCGACGGCCGCAGCCCGGAGGAAATTGTGACACACTACGCGCCGGTTTGCTTTTTCCTGATTGGACTGACCTACGCGGCGGCGTCCCTGCTTGCCTTCCAGATTTTTGTGATACAGCACAAGGCTGACCCGGTTTCCGTCGGCTGGGTTTACCTGGCTGGAATCGGGCTGATGTTCTCCGTTCCATCGCTGGCCTACCGGGTGTTGGAACGAAAATAAGGAGTTCAATATTTTTCTTGATTCAGGCGGAAATTATCTGAACATCCAAAAGACAATTCCATTTAACCTTGAAAATCGGAAACTGTTTATGAAAGCAAATCTTCAGCGATTTTGTCTGGGTTTAATCCTGTGCCTGTGGCTCGGCGGAAGTATTCGCGCTTTGGCCGCCGACGATAATCGTGTAGCGGATCACGCGGCGTTGCGGGCATTGCGTGACAAAGTTGCCCAGGCGATTGACAAGCAGGACATCAAGGCGCTGTCATCCTGCTTTGCCAGGGAGTTTGCCTTTACCACCGTCAACCAGACAACCCTGACGAACGCAGCGCAGATGGAGGATTTTTTTGATCGCATGTTCCGGTCGAGTGATGCGCTGGTCACCAGCCTGAAAACCGAACCCCAGGCGGACATCCCGACGCGATTTGTGGATGCCAACACGGGGGTTTGCTACGGGAGTTCCAAGGACACCTACACGATGAAATCCGGGAAAGTGGTTGAAATGAATGTCCGCTGGAGCGCGACCGTGGTGAAGGAAAACGGCGAGTGGAAAGTTGCCATCGCCCACGTCGGCACCGACTTCCTTGACAACCCGGTGCTGGATGGCATGAAGCAGTTCGCGAAACTTGTTGGTGTTGGCGCTGGAATTGGCGGGCTCGTGGCCGGATTCCTGATTGGCCGGTTTCTTGGCCGTGGCAAGCGGACGGCTTGATGCCTTTGCAAATGGCGGCAGATCGGCGCTGCCGCATATTTTGTGTGTTCCCGGTTTCCGTCCGGGTCATCGAATAAAGCGATGACGCAGATTGTTTTTTCAATTATGTGTTCGCGCGGCTTTCCTTCACAATGGCCACGCAATTGAAATCCATGCCGGCATCGCGTTATGGAAATTCAGGAAAATGAAAAGGCAACAGTTGATGGCCTTCAACTCCGTCCGTTTCAACGGTTGTTGATGATCGGCCTCAACTGTCTGCCCTTGCTGCACACATTGGCCGTTGTCGTTGTGGCGGGAATTCCTTGGGCGCCGACGGGATGGCGAATGGTCGCCGGCGTGGCGGTTCTATACCTTGCGCCCGCTGTGGCAGCCCGTATCGTGAATTCCCTTGCGCCCATTCCTGAAGGGCGTATCCGCATTGGAACCCGCGCGTTTTTTATCTGGTGGGCACTGGCCAATCTTCAGATGCTTTTCTGCCGGCTGCCCTTCCTCGAAGAATTGATCCGTCTAATTCCAGGTCTTTACAGTCTGTGGCTGCGGCTTTGGGGGGCGCGGATTGGCCGGCTGACTTATTGGGGGGCCGGGTTGCGGATTTTGGACCGCTCGTTCTTGCGCATCGGAGACGACGTCATTTTCGGCGCGGCGGTGCGGCTGAATTCGCATGTCTTGCACCGGAATGAGCAGGGAGAAATGGAATTGATTCTGGCCAGCATTGTCATCGGCGACCGGACGATGGTTGGGGGCTATTCACTCTTGACCGCCGGCACCGAAATCGCATCCGATGAATGCACCCGCGCCTGTCTGATTTCCGCACCATTCAGCCGGTGGGAAAATGGCAGCCGCATCAACAAAGGGGCGGAAACATGATTTGCGATGTTCATGTTCATGTGGCTGGCGTCGGGCGGCGAAACAACGGCAATTATTTGTCGCCAAAATTTCAGCGCAGTCTGCCGTGCCGCTTGTTCCTGCGCCGGCTGGGTTTGGATGCCGGCATATTGAGCGCGGCGGATTGTGATGAGCAAATTGCCCGCCTGATTTTGGGCCAGATCAATGCCAGTTGCGTGGACCGGGCGGTTCTGCTGGCGTTCGACGCGGCTTACCGCGAAGACGGAACGCGGGATGAGGAGCGAACCTTGATGGTGACCGACAACGATTTTGTGGCGGGAATCGCGGCTGTCGGCGGAAAAGTTTTTTTTGGAGCGAGCATTCACCCTTACCGCCGCGATGCTTTGGCGGAATTGGAACGGGTCATCGAAAAAGGCGCCTGCCTGGTCAAATGGCTGCCCAGCGCGCAAAATATTCAGCCGGATCATCCGCGCTGTTTTTCGTTTTACGACTTGCTGGCAAAGCGTAAAATTCCGCTTCTTTCCCACACCGGCGGGGAACACACACTGAAGGCGTTTCCCAATTCGTTGAGCGATCCGCGTCGGCTGGTGCCGGCTTTGGAGCGAGGCGTGACGGTGATTGCCGCGCACTGCGGCACCAGCCTGTTCCTCCATGAAAAATCTTATTTCCGCGCGTGGCAGGAAATGGCGTTGCGCCACGAAAATTTGTATGGAGACATCAGCGCCTTCGGAATCATCACCCGAATCTGGCGGCTGGGAACATTGCTCCGTTCGCCACAACTGGCGGCGAAATGCGTGTTCGGTTCCGATTTTCCCGTGCCACCGTGGCCGTTGAGCTGCCTCGGAAAAATCAGCCTGAAAAGGGCGTTGGAAATCCGGCGAACGCGGAATTATTTCAACCAGTCCGTCGCGCTGATGAAAGCCGCCGGAGTGACCGATGACATTTTTGCGCGGGGAGACCGGCTCCTTCGGCTACAGGACGCGAAACCGGCAACAACTCCGTTGCCGACGGAAAAGGTCATGGCATGAAACGCGGAATGTTGCAACTTCCCTGGACATCGGAAACCGTTCCGCATGCGGTGCTGGACATCCTGCGCGGCTGCA
>Ga0181535_10007226_pt1 | contig 11234 bp, 9 predicted proteins | sample PEATcosm2014_Bin_44_FD_119774 | JGI IMG/M metagenome (GOLD analysis project Ga0181535, IMG submission 119774) | Peatland microbial communities from MTU Mesocosm Facility, Houghton, MI, USA - PEATcosm2014_Bin17_30_metaG | ecosystem: Environmental > Terrestrial > Soil > Wetlands > Peat | place...
AAAAAGCCGGATGGTTCCCTTTGCAAGAGCATATGATTAAAAACCATGGCCTCTCTTTCGATCGCAGCCATAGAATAGGTCAGCATCCCATCCTGCAGGCGCGTCAAAACGGTTGGATATGAGATAGATTGCCGTTCCCGGCCACGGCCAGCAATTTCGATTAGGCGTCACGCCATGAACTCCCAAAAATTCGCCGTCACAGGCCGCCCGCATCTCGCGAAAATCACCGAATTTCCCCGAATGGATTTCGCCGATTACGAGCGGCGTCTGGCCTCGCTCCAGGGCGTGCTGCAGCTCATCCAGCAGGCCTATCTCGGCAGCCCGGAACGGGCGATCATCGTGCTTGAGGGATGGGATACCGCCGGCAAGGGCGGCATCGTGCGCAGGCTAGGCTGGGCGCTCGATCCGCGCAGCTTCAAGGTGCATCCGATCGCGGCACCCGACGAGCATGAGCGCGCCCAGCACTATCTCCAGCGGTTTTGGCGGCGCTTGCCGGAAAAGGGGCAAATCGTCGCCTTCGACCGCTCCTGGTATGGCCGCGTGCTGGTCGAGCGCGTCGAGGGCTTTGCCGCCAAGAAGGAATGGCGGCGCGCCTATCGCGAAATCAATGAATTCGAGCGAATGCTGATCGAGTCCGGGATCAAACTCGTCAAACTATTCCTGCATATCACGCCGGACGAGCAGCTGCGCCGGTTCCGCGACCGGCTCACCAATCCGCTGAAGCGCTGGAAACTGTCCTACGAGGATTTCCGCAACCGCGCTCGCTGGGCGGAGTACGAGACGGCGATCGAGGACATGATGACGGAGACCTCGACCGAGCTGGCGCCCTGGCATCTCATCCCGGCGAACGACAAGCCTTATGGCCGTATCGCGGCGTTCCGCATCCTCGCCGACCGGCTCGGACAAGATGTTTCACTGGAGCCGCGCCCGATCGATCCCGGTCTCTTCGCTGAGGCGAAGCGGGCGCTCGATCTCTCGCCCGCGGATATCGAGCGGGCTTCCCGCCCGGCCAAGCGGAAGCTCAAAGCAAAGGGGACCGGCGAGGAAAGCTGACCCTGCCCGGGTTTGCGCCTGCGCACGCCATATCCGGAAAGCAAGGACCCAGTACTAGGGGTCCTGCAAAGGATCGAGCGTGTCGGCAATTCTTTTGAGCTCGGCGGCGAAACGCCGTGCCTCGTCCGGCGTAAGCACCGTGTGAGCGCGGTCGAGATCGATATGCACCTGGTCATCGAAGCCCAAGATCGCTCCCCCGGTGACGACCGCGACGCAAGGCTCGAGATTCAGCTCATTCGTGGTCATGAAACTACTTTCGAGCATTTTCTGTGCTCGCCTAAATGCAGCAGGCCCTAAAACAGCATTCATGTTCGCGTTCCTAGGATGTACCTTGGCAACCTCGCGTATCTGTAAAATATTTTGCAAAACTTACGCTAATGATCCTCACGGATCATCTCAATCCTAGGCCTTGATAATATCACTACACTCGAATACAACTAAATGCTCGACGCGCATGACAAAACTGGTGGGGATTCTCATCAGTATAGGTAGAAGTCAAACCCGTCACTGCTAATAGTTATCACAGTTTGGGCCGACAAAAACGGCAGAGCAAAAATTTGCCATAAATGTGGCAATTGCGCCACAATTTTCTAACACGGCCCGCCGGCTCCATCTAAGTCTTGAACGAATCTCTCACTCGACTTGCAAAAGCACTGCCACAAGTTCGCTTTGGCGATGGGTATAGGTCTTGGCAAAGATGGATTTTAGCTGATTACGAGCGGCTTCCCGTGAAATATTCAGTTCCCGTGCGGCCGTTGGCAAGGGCGCGCCGCGGGCGATGATACAGGCGAGTTTCGCCTCCGGGGCGGTCAGTTGGAACGTCTTGGCGAGGATCGCCGCGGGCGGCCCGGGCTTTGGCCCCAGAGCATTCAACGTGACCAGGGCCTGCACGGCTTGATCGGACATATAGGCGGGCCCTTCGAATAACCAGAGCCGTAAAATCACCGGCAATTTGTCGCGGCGCCGCACGACGATGGGATCGGCAGGCAAAACCTCCAAGTTGGGTGGATTGGTCACGGTATCCAGCAATGTCTTCAGATTCGCGCGCGCTTCAAGGTCACGAACGAAAAGACGTTTGTCGATGATTTTCACACTATCGTCGAAAATCGAAACCGCCGCGGTGTTCACATCGATGACATAGCCGCGCCGATCGAGCGCGATCGCCGGCAAGTGCAGCATATTCATCGCATTAGTGGCGAACAGGCGGGTCCCGCCGGCGCCGGCAAGGGCGGCGATTTCGATCAACCGCCGCGTGAAGGAAGTTAGAATATGCTCTTCGCCAGCGCGAAAATGGCAAACGTCCGAATTCATGCGAATCTTGTTACCGGAATTCTTGTCAAAACTACGCCCCGCCGAGGGAAAGTTTCCAGCCGCGCAGCCATCAAAGCCGCGCCGGCAGGAGGCCAGTCTATTGTCCGCAAGTGAGTTGCTCACTCGCGGCTGGAATCGTTCAACTCTTGCGCAGCTTGCTCGATCCGCAGCGCCGCCTCGCCCAGCGAAACCGCAACCCGCTCGGTCCAATCAGGGGCAGCGGGTGTCAACGCTTTGAGCCGAGCGAGTTCGGCTTCGAGTTCGCGGACGCGCTCGTCCGCTTCCGACCAGTCATCGGCGAGGGTGATCGCCGCCATGATGATCAGACGCTGGTCTCCGATCTCGCCGAAACGCTGCCTAAGCGCGGAAATCTTGGCATCGACCAATTGCGCGAGGTCGCCGAGACGGGCTTCCTCCCCCTCGTCGCAGGCCACCCGGTAAATCCGGCCCGCGATCGTGACCGCAAGTTGCGCCATTTTACCCTCTCAAAATCGAATGTCAGCCGCATGGCCAACGGTGATTTACCCCTCGCGGGACGCAACCTCGGTGAGAACCGACCTTATTTCCGCGCTCGCCTGGTTCAACCTGCGGCCAACTTCCTCATTCGCCAATTCCAAGGCGTTCGACCGCGCGATGGCGCCGTCGAGCTCGACGGCGAGGCGGGAACGGTCGTCCTGCAGGACGGCGAGCTCTTCCTCAAGATTGGCCCGCAAGGCGTCCGCCTTCGCCCGCCGCGCGCCCGCCGCTTCGAGCCTATCGAGCGCGGCGGCAAGCCTCCTCAGCGCAGCGTCGAGGCGTTCCGGCAATTTCTGTGTCGCGGCGGCGTCTCCGGTCATGGATGCGAGCGCCTTCATCAAGAAAACAATCGAAGCATAACTTATGCCTCATCCCGGCAGCCCCGGAAATTGGTCTGAATACCAGCTTAAATTTTGCCCTTCCGGGGAAAAACGAAAATTTGACAAACCATCCACCGTCGATCCTTGCCAAAGCGACCCCGAACATCGCTTTGAGAACTGCCTAGCCAGGCACACCCGGCGACCCTCTTCAGCCTCCTTGTCGCGGCGACGAGACCTTTTACACGGCAATACCTTCAACGCTCCAAGCCCTTTGACGCTCAAGCCGCCGGTCGACAAACCGGCCGCCGCGCGCTAAGTGCTTCGGCCAGGCGAGGATGAATCGCCGCGACAATGAACACGAGTCGCGGCGAAATCATTTCCGCGGTGGTCAAAAAGCGAGCCCCGCCATAGATATGGAACACAGGCGAAGGTTTGTCACAAGCGTTTCAGCTGTTGCCAGACGGAGCCTGCTGTGCTTTTCCACCCCGGAATCGCCCGGAACCGCTCCCGCTCGGCGGCGCAGCCGCTCATGATCTTTCCGGCAGCTCCCTTATGGTGAAAGTGTGATGGCTGAGTCTGTCTCCCAAGAGAACGTCACCCAAGTGAAAGTCACCCATGACGAAATGGCGAATGCCATTCGCGTGCTCGCCATGGATGCGGTGGAAAAGGCGAAATCGGGTCATCCGGGGCTGCCCATGGGCGCCGCCGACATTGCCACCGTGCTCTTTACGAAAGTGCTCAAATATGACGCCGCTAACCCGGACTGGCCGGACAGGGATCGTTTTGTGCTGTCCGCCGGCCATGGCTCGATGCTGCTTTACGCCCTGCTCTATCTGACCGGCGAACCAAGCATGACCATCGCGGAGCTGCAACATTTCCGTCGGCTCGGATCGATCACGCCTGGCCACCCCGAATACCGCCATACCCCGGGGGTGGAGACGACCACGGGGCCGCTTGGCCAAGGCCTAGCCACGTCGGTTGGAATGGCGCTTGCCGAACGTATGCTGAACGCGCAATTCGGGACAATCGTCGATCATCATACCTATGTTCTCGCCTCCGACGGCGATCTGATGGAAGGGATCAGCCAGGAGGCGATCGCGATTGCGGGGCATCTAAGACTGAACCGGCTCATCGTGTTTCATGACGAAAATCATATCTCGATCGACGGTCCTCTCGCGCTGGCGGATTCCGTCGACCAGGTGAAACGGTTTCAAGCCTGCAATTGGAACGCCGTCCGCATCGACGGGCACGACCAGGCCGCCATATTGCGCGCCATCCGCAAGGCACAAAAGTCAGAGAAGCCGAGCCTGATCGCCTGCAAAACGACAATTGGGTTCGGCATGCCAACCCGCGCTGGCACATCCAAAGCGCATAGCGACGCGCCAGGAGCGGAGGAAATCGCCGGCGCGCGGCGCAATCTCAATTGGCCCTATGAGCCCTTTGTCATACCCGAGCGGATTTTGACGGCTTGGCGAAAGGCCGGCAAACGCGGGCGGGTGCGCCGCAAGGCCTGGCTTTCGGCCCTGCAACTTCTGCCCGCAAATGTGCAGAGTGAGTTCGAGCGCCGTATCCGCGGGGATTTGCCAGCCGCGTTCGGCGAGGCGGTAACGGATTTGAAGCGCAAGCTCGCCGATGACCCTGCTCCCATCGCTACCCGCAAGGCCTCCCAAGGCGCCCTCGAAGTTTTGGCGAAAGCCGTGCCCGAGCTCGTGACCGGCTCGGCCGATCTCACGCCCTCGACCAACACCAAGGTTGCGGCGACAGCGGAGATTGGCCCCTCGTCCTATGCCGGGCGCTATATTCATTGGGGTGTGCGCGAGCATGGCATGGCGGCTGCGGTGAATGGTATCGCCCTGCATGGCGGATTCATTCCCTCCGGCGCCTCATTCCTAACCTTCAGCGATTATTGCCGGCCGGCGCTGCGGCTTGCCGCCTTGATGGGCATTCGCGCGATCGAGGTCTTCACGCATGACTCAATCGGGCTTGGCGAGGACGGCCCAACGCATCAGCCTGTCGAACATTTGGCGGCGTTGCGCGCCATTCCAAACCTGCTCCTTTTCCGGCCGGCCGACCAGACGGAGACGCTCGAATGCTGGCAGCTTGCGCTTGAAGCGAAAACCTCGCCCTCCATTCTCGCGCTGACGCGGCAAAATCTGCCCCCCGTCCGCCACGCGTTCACGCCCGAAAATTTATCGGCGGCGGGCGCCTATGAAATCGCAGCGGCGGAGGGAGGACCCGCCCAAATATCGATCTTCGCCTCCGGCTCGGAAGTCTCCCTCGCGCTCGATGCGCGGCGCCTTTTGGCGAACCAACGAATTGCCGCGCGGGTCGTGTCGGTGCCTTGCATGGAACTTTTCCTGGCACAAGACCACAGCACGCGGCAAAAGATTATAGGCAGCGCCCCCATACGGATCGGCGTGGAAGCAGCCGTTCGGCAAGGCTGGGATGCGATCATTGGCGAAGACGGGATTTTCATCGGCATGACGGGTTTTGGTGCCAGCGCCCCCTATTTGGACCTTTACAAACATTTCAAAATCACGCCAGAAGCCGTCGCCGAGGCCGCGCTGCGGCGTTGTAACGGTTGACGGGCGTTCACCGTAAAGCAATAACCCACACTATGCGGGACGGCGGGCTCCGGCCGGTCTGCCCGCGGAGAAGGAGACACTATGGCGATTAAAGTCGCTATCAACGGATTCGGGCGCATCGGCCGGAATGTCTTGCGCGCTCTTGCCGAATCGAACCGCAAGGATATTCAAGTCGTTGCCATCAATGATCTCGGCCCGGTCGAGACCAATGCCCATCTTCTGCGATTTGATTCCGTGCATGGCCGGTTTCCTGGCGAAATCAAGGTCACGAAAGACTCGATCGATTATGGCGCCGGGCCGATCACCGTAACCGCGATCCGCGATCCGCACGAATTGCCACATAAAGCGCTCGATGTCGATATCGCCCTCGAATGCACCGGACTGTTCACCGCAAGGGAGAAAGCCGCCGCGCATTTGAAGGCGGGCGCCAAGCGCGTCCTCATCTCGGCGCCGGGGGACAACGCCGATCTGACCGTCGTCTTCGGGGTCAACCACGATAAGCTAACCAAGGATCATCTGATCGTCTCGAACGCGTCCTGCACAACCAATTGCCTCGCGCCCGTGGCCAAAATCCTAAACGACGCGATCGGCATCGAAACCGGGTTCATGACGACGATCCATTCCTATACTGGCGATCAGCCGACGCTGGATACATTTCACAAGGATCTGTACCGGGGCCGCGCCGCCGCTCTTTCGATGATCCCGACCACGACGGGTGCCGCGCGCGCCGTCGGCCTCGTCCTGCCCGAACTCAATGGCAAACTCGACGGCGCCGCGATCCGCGTGCCAACCCCCAACGTGTCCGTTGTCGATTTCCATTTCGTCGCCAAACGCAAGACGACGCCGCAGGAAATCAAGGACACCGTCAAACGCGCCTCGGAGAACCAATTGAAGGGCATTCTCACCTTCACCGAAAGCCCGAATGTGTCATCCGATTTCAATCATGATTCGCATTCGTCGATCTTCCACATGGACCAGACAAAGGTTTTAGGAGACACTTTCGTGCGAGTCATGTCCTGGTACGATAATGAATGGGGCTATTCGAACCGCATGATCGATGTCGCCGCTGCCATGGGAAAACTCGTATGACGAGAACTGCACCTTTGTCCTTGTTCCGGACGCTCGACGATGTGGATGTCGCTGGCAAGAGGGTGCTGGTTCGCGCCGATCTGAACGTTCCCATGGAAGATTCGAAGATCACCGATGCGACGCGGATCGACCGCATCCTCGTCAATATTCACGAGATTTCGGAAAAAAAGGGAAAGGTCGTTCTCTTATCGCATCTCGGCCGGCCAAAAAACGGTCCGGATTCGAAGAACTCGCTGAAGCCGGTCGCAGTGGAGATAGAACGCAAGCTCGGACGCTATGTTGCCTTTGCTTCCGATTGCATCGGCGAGGTCGCCAAGAGCGCGGTCGCCGCCATGCAAGAGGGTGATGTCCTCTTGCTCGAAAATACAAGATTTCATGCCGCCGAGACCAAGAACGATCCCGGCTTCATCGATGCCTTGGCCGAAATCGGCGACATTTACGTCAACGATGCCTTTGCCACCGCGCATCGCGCGCATGCCTCGACCGAGGGGTTGGCGCATAAGCTTCCAGCCTATGTCGGCCGCTCCATGCAGCGCGAGCTCGAAATGCTGACCAGCATGCTTGAGAACCCAAAGCGGCCTCTCGCGGCGATCGTCGGCGGCGCCAAGGTCTCGACCAAATTCGAGCTTCTTGGCAATCTCATGCACCGGGTCGAATATTTGTTTGTCGGCGGCGGCATGGCCAATACATTCCTCGCCGCAAGCGGCAAGGAGATCGGCAATTCGCTTCACGAGAAGACATTCATCGATGTCGCCCGCAAGATTATCGCCGATGCCGAAGGAGCAAATTGCAAGCTCGTGCTGCCGGTCGATGCCGTTGTCGCGCCGAGGCTCGCGAATGTGCGGGTGAAGACTGTTGACATCGATTCAGTCGGCGAAGATCAAATGATCCTCGACATCGGGCCGCGCACCATCTCGCAGGTCGTCGGAATTCTTGCTTCGGCAAAGACGCTCGTCTGGAACGGGCCCGTCGGCGCTTTCGAGGTCGCGCCGTTCCAAACCGGCACGGTGACGATTGCAAAGGTCGCGGCGCAACTGACCAAGGTCGGCGCCTTGGATACGATCGCCGGTGGCGGCGACACGATTGCGGCCCTCAATCAAGCCGATGTCACGCAAGACTTCACCTATGTCTCGACGGCCGGCGGCGCCTTTCTCGAATGGCTCGAGGGCAAGCTTTTGCCTGGCGTCGAAGCACTCCGCTGGACTAGCGCTCCGGCGGCGTAAATCCGCTGCAAAGAAACGCCGCCCAGGGCATTTCCTGTGGCTGCTTTTAACCAGGTGCGGAGCAAACCACGGGCAGGCGAAATCGGGAAAATTGGCCGTTCGTGCCAACCTTATGGCATGAACAAACCATCCTGTCGCTGTCGTGCAAATCCCTTGAGGTTCAAAAAGCGACGCCGGTCTCGATCCCGAAACCGGCGTCCAATTTGGCCTTGCCGCTGATCTTAAGCGGCTAATTGTCGAAGTCGAACAAGTCCGTCAAATCGCCGATCGCGGGCGAATTCACCGGAATATAGGGGTTCTTCTCCGTGAGCGGGTTTGGCAGATTATCCCGGCTCCGTTGGGTGATCGGCTTGATGCCCCAGTTCGCTTCGATGAACTTCGCCACCGAGACGTGATCCGTATAGGTGTGCGAGATATGGCCGCCTTTGCTGAACTTGGAGACCACGATCATCGGAATGCGGGTTCCATCGCCAAAGAAGTCGAGCGGTTGCACATAGCCCGAATCCCAATAGCCGCCGCCTTCGTCGAAGGTAATCAGGATAGCGGTGTCGGCCCAAAGTTTTGGATTGGCCTTCACATCATCGACGATTTCCTTCACGAAGCCTTCGAAGAGATTAAGCTTCGAGGAGTTCGGATGGCCATCAACCCAGCCGCTCGGCTTAACAAAGGAGACGGCCGGTAATTCTCCTTTCTTGATACCGGCGTAAAAATCGGCGGTATCCTTGAGGTGTGCTGTCCGCACCGCCGGGTCGGTCATGATCGAGGTCGCATACTGCTCAAAGTTGCAGATGTTGCAATACTCGTCGGTCCCGGTTTTATATCCAAGTTGATAGGGATCTTTGAGATAGGCGTTCCATTGATCGCCATAATAGGCCCAGGACACGTCCTTATCGAGCAGCGCGTCGCCGATGGTCCGCACGTTCGACGGCGGAATCGTGAAGACGTAATTGTTTGGATTGGTATCCGTGTAGGCGTTGCTACCATCGCCGAAGTAACCTGGATTGTAGTTATTGACGAGATAGTAATGCCCTTTCTTGCAATTGGGCTCGACCTTGCGCGGAAGCGATTTGAGGTAGTCCAGAACGGCTGGAACACCTGGCTGGTCATCATCGGCGCAATTGACGTAGGAGCCGCCGCCGTAATTGGCCTTGGGTGACACCGCGGCCGGAGAGCCGAAATCCGCACCACCGCCATAACCATCCTGTGTGTAGTAATTGTTCGTGCCCTTCTGCGGATTGGGGTTTTCAACCTCGCTCAGTGCATCGGTGAAGGGGGGCTTTGTTGTGCCAGGATTTTGCGGATCAAGCGAATGGACCGGGGGTTTTTCGGGATGGCCTTTGCCATCGCTGAACCACATGGCATCGCCAGTGCCAAGCATGATGTGGTTGGCGCCGGTGCCGCCTTGCACGGCCTGATGATAATTGTCGCTCATCGAATAGGTGTCGGCGAGTTCCTTGAAGTAGGGCGCATCGCCTTGCTGAACGTTGTAAAAGCCCATTGAGGTCGAGCCTTCGCCGGTCGTCGTGTCGGTGAAGCCTCCCGGCTGTGCCTTGCCGTTCGAACCGGCGCCAACTGTCACTTCGACCCACGGGAAGAGATCCGATTCGCAACCCCAGCCGTTTTCTCTGTCGACCGCGTTGGCGTCGCAATCGAGCTGCTGCCACATCTGGTAAAAGCGATGGACGGGGCTCGCCGCGTAAGCGTCGTATGGGAATGTCTTCGAGGTGATCTGGAACGGTCCAGGCTTTAAATGGCTCGCATCACGGCCGTCATAGGAGATGCGGCTATCCGGCACCTTACTAACTTGACCGGTTCCGCCCGTCAGGAGATATTTATAATAGTCGTCCGGGAGGCCGATCGGTTGGATGTTCAATTTCTTTAAGGCCGCTTCATTGGCCGGCGTATCGCAGGACGTCCCGGTTTTGATACCGAGGAGCTGGCAACCATACGGAGTCGACGGCCCTCCGCTCAGCGCTGGCGGCAAAAGATCGTAGGGTGTCTTGGGCGGAGTGAGATTGTATTTTTCGCGGTCATAGGCGTGATATTGCAAGGCCTCGCCGTAATTCGGTCCCGGTGTACCATCGGCCTTGACGATCCCTCTCGACAGAAGGTTCAAAACTTTTTCGCCCTTGTTCACGGGCTTGTAGGTGGCGAAGATGTGATCAAAAGTGCGGTTCTCGCCGATTATGACGATCACATGTTTGATTGGGGTCAGCGTCGGGCTCTCTTGCGCATATGCAATGGTAGCCGGGGCCATCGTATTGCCAATGAGTGCGGCGGCTGCGACGCAGGACAACAGCCTGCGTTTGAGACTCTTTCGTTGCGATACCTTGGTTCCCATTCCTCACCTCTTGCGTTCGCAGGAACATGCTCCTGGCGAGCGCAGCCTATAAGTGTGGTGAATAACGGAGGGGTGACACTTAAATGATTGTATGGTTACGAGGCTGGGGAGTGACCACTTGAATGAGATGGGCGTGCGGATAAAGCCGCTGTTTGCTTCAACATTTAACTGGTGCAAATTTGCCGGTTCGCCTTGAAAAACACAAAAAAGATTTTGCCGCGAAATCCGCGAAAAAGATTTTGCGGATAGCACGGACCGGTCAAGTTATTGTCAAAAGATTGGGATATTTTTACGCGGGCACAGATGTTGGCTAGGCCATCCTTCGCACGGCAGCCAGGGCCGCATCAATCCGGCGTTCACCGGACAGAGCCGTCCGGCCCAAAGTCGGCGGATCACGGTCAAAATGCCACATGCAGCCGCACGGCGCCGATCGAGACTGGTCCGCGCACGTAATTGTAACCGGGGTTGGCAATAAATTGATAGTCGAAGGTCATTGCCGCCCAATCGGTGAGACCAACCGAATAATAGGTTTCGATGATTTCTTCGGGCCGAAAGCTGAGCGCGCCATCGCCGATGTTGATGCCAAGACCGCCGGCCGCAAGGAAAGCCTGATAATTGTTTGAAATCCCGTTGATGACGCCGGCTAGGCCTACTCGGTCATTGGGACGGCCCCAGGACGTTCCCTTATAGACACCGCCAAACGATGCGCTTTCGTCGATGTCGGTCCAGGACATGATTTCGGTCTGACCGCTCTGCCAACTCAGCCGCGCGAAGAGGCCAAGATCATCGGTGACAG
>Ga0181535_10007227_pt1 | contig 11233 bp, 10 predicted proteins | sample PEATcosm2014_Bin_44_FD_119774 | JGI IMG/M metagenome (GOLD analysis project Ga0181535, IMG submission 119774) | Peatland microbial communities from MTU Mesocosm Facility, Houghton, MI, USA - PEATcosm2014_Bin17_30_metaG | ecosystem: Environmental > Terrestrial > Soil > Wetlands > Peat | place...
GGACCGACCTCAATCACGGCCCGATCGGCGCCGATCAGAAGGCGACGCTGATCGCCGCCGGCGCGGCGCTGCAGCAGGCCGGCGTGATCGCGGCCGACGTCAACGTGCCGGCGACTGTCGACGTCCTCATCGATCCGGGCTTCCTGCAGGCGGGCCACTAAATCGCTTTGCGATCGGTTTCAGGAGTTTAGAGCGGGATGCGGGCATGAGCGAGGCCAGGCTCCTTGCCGCAGGAGAGACGATCGAGGCGCCGGTCAGGCGGCCCGCCAGGGGAAGCCTGCGCCCTTTGTTGCTGGGATTCCTGCTCCCCGTCGGCGCGGCGATCCTGTGGGAGATCGCCGTGCGGACTGGCCTTGCGCAGGGCCGCCTCGCGCCGCCGCCGAGCAAGATCGCGGCGACCTTGTCCGAACTCGCAGCAAACGGAGACCTTTGGCTGCACGCGCGGGCGACGCTCGCGCGCGTCGCCGCCGGCTTCGCCCTCGGCGTCCTCGCCGGCGCGCTGGCGGGCGCCTCGCGCGTGGCGCGGGCGCTGCTCGACCCCACGCTTCAGGGTCTGCGCGCGATCCCCTCCATCGCCTGGGCGCCCCTGTTCATCCTCTGGCTCGGCATCTTCGAGACCTCGAAAGTCGCGCTGATCGCCGTTGGCGTCGCCCTGCCGATCTATCTTGGGACGCTTGGCGCAATCCTCGCGGTCGATCGCAAGATTATCGAGGTCGGGCGCAGCTTTCGCCTTTCCGGCTTCGCGCTCGCCCGGCGCATCCTGCTGCCGGCCGTGCTGCCGCATTACGTCATCGCGCTACGCTCGGGGCTCGGCCTCGGCTGGATGTTCGTCGTCGCCGCCGAATTCATGGGCGCCTCCGAGGGCCTCGGCTATCTGCTGGTCGACGCGCAACAGCTCGGCAAACCGGCGCAGATGATCGCCGCAATCCTCGTTTTCGCCGTGCTCGGCAAGACGACGGACGCTTTGCTCGTCGCCGCCGTCGCGCCCTTCCTGCGCTGGCAGGACACCATGGCCAACACTGAGGCGTGACCGTGCTGACCTTCGAGCATGTCTCAAAAACCTACGCCACAGGCGCGCAGGCGCTCGACGACATTTGCCTTGGCGTCGAAGAAGCCGAGATCGTCGCCGTCATCGGCGCATCGGGCTGCGGCAAGAGCACGCTTTTGCGCCTCGCCGCAGGTCTCGACCGCGCGAGCGGGGGCCGCATTAGGGTCGATGGCGACGAGGTCGCAGCGCCGCATCCGGCGATCGGCATCGTGTTCCAGGAGCCGCGCCTGTTCGCCTGGCTCACCGTCGCGCAGAATGTCGCATTCTCCATCGCCCACCTGCCCCGCCGCGACCGCGAGGCGCGCGTCGCGGTCGCGCTCGAAGGGGTCGGCCTTGCGGACCACGCCGATCGCTGGCCGCGCGCGCTGTCCGGCGGTCAGGCGCAGCGCATCGCGCTTGCGAGAGCCCTCGTCGCGCGGCCCCGCGCGTTGCTCCTCGACGAACCGTTTTCGGCGCTCGACGCCTTTACGCGCGCGGACCTGCAAGATCAGCTTCTCGCGCTTTGGGCCGATGCGCGTCCGACTCTGCTACTCGTCACGCATGATATCGAGGAGGCCCTCGTTCTCGCCGACCGCGTCGTCGTGATGCGCCCGCATCCGGGCCGCATCGCCGCCATCCTGAAGATTGAAGCCGCGCGCCCGCGCGACCGGCTCGCGCAGGAATTCGAAGAGCTGAAGCGCGAGGCGCTGCGCGTGCTGGGCCTCGGGCGCAGCGCGGCCGCTTAGAGCCGCGTAGGCAACTCCTTTGTTGCAACTCACAAGTTGCAGAAATATCACAAACTCTACAGTTTTTGTTCCACTGCGCCCATAATGCGCGCCGCGAGCTTGACAGCATAAATATATAAACTCGATATTCTATGCCTACTTACTTCGATAGCGCGGCGCCGCGCTCGCCCCCGAGGAGGAGGCAGGCCATGAACAGTCATCAACGCAAAATCGCCGGGGTCGCCACAGCGCTCGGCCTGACGGTCCTCACCAGCGGCGCCCACGCCACGCAAGGATATTTCCAGACCGGCTTCAGCCCCATCCAGAAGTCGCTCGCCGGCGGCGGCGTCGCCGATTCCGAGGACGCCGTCTCGATCGCCATCAACCCCGCCGGTCTTTTCGACGTCGGCCAACAGGCCAATATCGGCCTGACCTTCCTTACCGTCTGGCCCGAATATTCCGCCACCGACACGGGTTTCATCGCCCCCGGCTCGGCGAACAGCAACAAGAACTTCTATCCCCTGCCGGTGGCCGCCTACAGCCAGCCGCTCGACGCCGACAACGCCGTCGGCCTCGCGATCTACGGCAACGGCGGCATTGGCTCGACCTACAACATCTTCAACACCAACACGAAGTCGAGCGGCGTATTCGGCGGCGGGACGACGGGCGTCGAAGTTCTGCAAGTTTTCATCTCGCCTGACTATGCGCATCGTTTCGGCAACTTCTCGATCGGCATCGCGCCCGTCATCTCGATTCAGCGATTCGACGCCTGGGGCCTCTCCGCATTCAAGGCCTTTTCAGAAAATCCGTTGAACGTCACCAACCAGGGCGACAACTGGGGCGTCGGCGTCGGGCTTCGCGCGGGCGCGGAATGGCTCGTGGCGCCGGGCTTTCGCCTCGCGGTCGCCGGCATAACGCCGGTCGTGACGTCGGACTTCGTGAGTTATCAGGGCTTGTTCGCCAATCACGGCCAGTTCAATTCGCCCGCCACCATCACCGCCGGCCTCTCCTATGACGCGACGCCGCAGATAACTGCGAACTTCGACTACAAGCATATCTTTTATTCGGGCGTTGGATCGCTAAGCAACTCCGGAACCATCCCGCCGCTGCTCGGCTCCATCGGCGGCCCCGGCTTTGGCTGGCGCGACGTCAACGTCTTTACGATCAGCGGCGAATGGCGCGCGACCCCGACCTTCACGCTGCGCGCGGGCTACGCCTACAACACCCAGCCTGTCCCCTCGACCGACATCGCATTCAACATTCTGGCGCCGGCTGTGGTGCAAAACCACATCAGCGCGGGCTCCAGTTACAACTTCCTGCCGAATCAGTCGATCGACTTCGGCGCGATCTTCGCGCCGCGCCAGACCGTCTCCGGCGCCGTTCCGCTCTCGTTGGGCGGCGGCCAGGTCAGTCTCTCGCTCTGGGAGTTTGAGGCGACGGTCGGCTACACCTACAAGTTCGGCGCGCCGGCTCCCGCCGTCGTCGCCAAATATTGAGGGCCCCGTTCCGGCGCATGACCCGCATCATGCGCCGGACGCTTCAAACCTCGTCGGTCCACACCCTGAACCCCGCCAGCGTATTGGGTCCAAAGGTGGTGGTGATGGCGACATCGGCGGCGTCGCGCCCGCGCGCGATGAGGACGCGGCCGATGCGCGGCTCATTATTGCGCGCGTCGAAGGTGCGCCACGCGCCGCCGAGAAAGACCTCGAACCAGGCGGCGAAATCGCCCGGCGGATAGGGCGGCGGCGTGCCGACGTCGCCGAGATAGCCGGTGCAATAGCGCGCCGGAATGTTGAGGGCGCGGCAGAACGCGACCGCGAGATGGGCGTAGTCGCGGCAGACGCCCTGGCCCTCCTGATAGGCCTCCGAGGCGGTCCGCGTCGCGCGCGCGAAATTATAGCCGAAGGCGATGCGCTGGTGCGTGAAGTCGCAAATCGCCTGGACGCGCGCCCAGCCCGGCTTCGTCTGCCCGAACAAGGTCCAGGCGAGATCGAGCAGCCGGTCGCTGTCGCAAAAGCGGCTCGGCAGCAGAAACATGATCGCTTCCTCAGGCAGCGCCTCGACCGGGATGTGCGCGGCGTCGGGGACGATCTCATCGGCGAGGCCGCTATCCGAGACGATGGCGTCGGTGGTGAGAATGAAGCGGCCGGCCGGCGCGAGAATGCGACTGCACCAATTGCCATAGAGGTCGCGGTAGCCCGAAATCGGAACCGACGGAACGGTCCTGATATGATCGGGCGCGGCGAGATCGCCGGCGCGGGTATAGTGAACATTCAGCATGCCGACGAGGGGCGTCGGCTGCGGAAAATCATAGGTAAGTTCGTAGCCCACGCGAAGCTTCAAGCGCATATCTCCGTCAGCCCGGCAGGGCCCTCGGCGACCCTAGCACCCGAAGGCGGCCGGGGAATGCGGGTTTATTAGGCAGGCGGCGCTGTCACTTCGGCGCGGGCGCGGCGCCTGGCGCCGGAGGCAAGGCCGGGGGCGGGGCCGCGGGCGGCGGCGCCAGAGGCCCGACCACGGATTCATGGGGATGATAGCCGCGATCGTCAAAGCCGGGCGGAACGATCGTTGCGCGTCGATCGTTGAGGGCTTCGCAGGAAAGCTTCAGCGGGGCGTTCTCCTCGGCCTGCCGCGCGTAATGCTCCGTCGGCAGATCCTTTGGCCCTATCGCGCAGTGATAGCTGACCCAAAGATGCTTTCGCCGGGCCGGGTCAAACTCCGCTCCGGCCCAGCTCTGCGTCGCCGGCAGCGAACATTCGCGCCTGTCATTGCAGGCCGCTCTTACGTAGTCGGTCTCGTCGGTCGCGCCGCAGCAGTCGGTCCACACATTCGCCTGCTCGACGGTGACGACGGCGAGAATGTCCTTGTCCTTGATCCATCGCCCGTCGACGCACATGAAATATTCGCCGTCCGGGCGTATGATTTCCTTGCGTTCCGGCTCGCTTGAATCGCCGTAGCGGCAATCCGCTTTGCCGGCGGAGCACGCCAATCCAAAAACGCAGATCGCGAGCGACAGGGACGCGAGCGCCGCGCGATGCGTCTTGGGGGCCAGCCGGCAAAATTCACCGGCGAGCCATTCGATCGTCGCGCGGATCCTGTGCTTGCGCTCTTCGTCGGCGTTCATCCATCGTCTCCATCGATAGCGGGGCGGCCGGTTCCGGCGCCCTAACCTAACACTTAGGCGGCCCCGCCAGTCCAGCCGTCGCACAAATCCGCCGCTTCATTTCGGTTCCCATTGCGACTCGTTTATAGTAGCGCTCCTCTCCGGAGCCGCTTCGTGACCTGTTTTCGCCATACCTTTCGCGCCGCCCTCGTCGTCGCGGCCGCCTTGTCCCTCATCGGCTGCGGCCGGCGCGGGCCGCTCGAGCCGCCGCCGGGAGCCCCCGCGACGAATGCGCCGCTGGCCAGTTCTCCCAACGCCGGCCTGCCGACGAACACGGAAACCGCGCCGATCGACGCCGCGGCGACGCCCGCCGCCGCGAGCGTCGGCGGTTCGGCGGCAAGTCCGCTCCCGCCGCCTGCGAAGGTCCCGGCGAAGCCGTTCCTGCTCGATCCCGTGCTCTGACGCCTTTGGCCCATGCATTATTTCGCACTTAAGAACGGAGTCATGCACGCCGAGGATGTCGACCTTGCCGCGCTCGCCGACGCGGTCGGGACGCCGTTCTATTGCTATTCCAGCGCAACGCTCTCGCGTCATTATCAGGTCTTCAAGGCGGCGCTCGGCGATCTCGACCCGCTCGTCTGCTACGCTGTTAAGGCCAATTCCAACCAGGCCGTTCTGACGACGCTCGCGCGGCTCGGCGCCGGCATGGACGTCGTCTCCGAGGGCGAGTTGCGCCGGGCCCTGGCCGCAGGCGCGCCGGCCGAACGCATCACTTTTTCCGGCGTCGGCAAGACGCACGCCGAAATGGCCTTCGCGCTGGAGGCCGGAATCTTCTGCTTCAACGTCGAATCGGAGCCCGAGCTGCGCGCTCTATCGGAGGTCGCGAGGGCGATTGGCCGCGTCGCGCCGGTCGCGCTGCGCGTCAATCCGGATATCGACGCGAAGACCCATGCGAAAATTTCGACCGGCAAGGCCGAGAACAAATTCGGCATTCCGCTCAGCGGCGCGCGCGCCGTTTTCGCCGAGGCCGCGCGGCTGCCCGGCGTCAGGGTCAGCGGCGTCGACATCCATATCGGTTCGCAGATCACAGATCTCGCGCCCTTCGACGACGCCTTTCGCGTCACCGCCGAATTCGTCGGGGATCTGCGCGCCGACGGCCATGACATCGCTCACATCGACGTCGGCGGCGGCCTTGGCATTCCCTATCGCGACGGCGAAGATCCGGACAGCTATCACCCGGACCGCTACGCGAAGATCGTGCGGTCCCGGCTCGGCGCGCTCGCCGCCCTCGGCGTGCGCCTCATCTTTGAGCCCGGCCGGCTGATCATCGGCAATGCGGGCGTTCTCGTGACGCGAGTGCTCTACGTCAAGCGCGGCGAGGCGAAGACCTTCGTCATCGTCGATGCGGCGATGAACGATCTGATCCGCCCGACGCTCTATGACGCCCATCACGAGGTAAAGCCCGTCAGGGCGCCCCGGCCGCAGGCGCGCGAAATCATCGCGGACATCGTCGGACCCGTCTGCGAAACCGGCGATTATCTGGCGCTCGACCGGACGATGCCCGAGCCCGAGGCGGGCGATCTCTTCTGCGTCATGTCGGCGGGCGCCTATGGCGCGGTGCAGGCCGGCACCTATAATTCGCGGCTACTCGTCCCCGAAGTGCTGGTGAACGGCGCAGATTACGCCCTCGTTCGTCCGCGCGGGACCTACGATGATTTGATCGGACTGGACAAAATTCCGGCGTGGTTGCGTTAGATTGCTTATGCGGCGACGCGCCGCCGGCAGGCGCGGCCTTCCCTTAAGCGCCCGAACTCCCATATGATCTGGGCCGCGCAGAATGGCGCAGTCGGCGTAGCTGGAGATTTGTTTGCGGATATTTGGACGCGGAATTTGGGGCAAGCCGGACGCGTCCAGCGCGACGCCGCCCGCCGCCGCGCCGGGCGAGACCGCAAACCCGCGCCTCGAGCGTCTCGTCGCCAGGGCGCGCGCGCTTTTGCTGTTCGAGCGAAGCTGGCGCCTTCTGGTCCCGCCGCTCATCGTCATCGGCCTCTTCATTTGCCTCTCGTGGACCGGCGTCTGGCTCGAGACGCCGCATTGGGCGCGGGCCGTCGGCGTCGGCGCTTTCGCGCTTGCCCTTGGCCTTAGCCTCCTACCGCTGCGCAACTTCCATTCGCCCTCCCGCCGGGAGGCGCTGGAGCGGATCGATCGCGTCTCGGGGCTGAGCCAGCGCCCGGCGGCTGTGCTCGATGACCGGCTCGGCAATGCGGGCGAGGACGCGGCGACGCTCGCTTTCTGGAGCCTGCACAGGCGCCGCGCCGAAAGGGCTGTCGCCCTGCTACGCACCGGCCTGCCTTCCCCCCGCGCGGTCGACATCGATCGCTACGCCCTGCGTGCGGCGGTGCTCGTCGGCCTCATCGCGGCGGGCTTCGTCGCGGGGCCGGAGAAATATGCGCGCGTCGCCGCGGCGTTCGACTGGCGTTTTGGCGGCTTGGGCGAAGCTGGCCAGCGCATCGACGCCTGGGTCGATCCGCCGGCCTATACCGGCCGTCCGCCGATCGTGCTGACGCGCCATGGGGCGCCGGCGCAAAGGATCGAGGCGCCGTCCGGCTCCATCGTCGTCATCCGCGGCTCCGCCGGCAAGCCGGGCTTTGCGGCCTCCGGCGCCCTCGCCGAAGCAGCGCGCGACGCCGCGGCGAGCACGCCGAATGCGCCAGCCCAAGCCGCGCCACCCGCGACGAAAGCGACCCCCGGGGGCGAGGCGCGGCTGGTGCTGAAAGGCGACGCCAAGCTCACGATCGAGTCCGTCGGCGCATTCGAATTTGCGGCGATCCCGGATGATCCCCCGACGATCACCCTGACCGATCCGCCGAGGCCCAACGCGCGGGGCTCGCTCACGCTGAAATATGCGATTACCGACGATTACGGCGCGATCGCCGCGGAGGCGGCCTTCGCCAATCCGGTCATGCCCGATGGCAAGCCGGCCAAGCGCTCGCTGGTCGACCCGCCGAAGGCCTCCCTGCAGATTCCGCCCGCTGGCAGCGAGGAGGGCGACGCGGAGACGACCATCGACCTCTCCGATCACCCCTGGGCGGGCGCGAAGGTCGAGATGACGCTGGTCGCGCACGATGAAGGGGGCAATGAGGGCAAGAGCGCGCCGGTCACGGTGACCCTGCCGCAAAAGCCTTTCGTCAAGCCGCTCGCCCGCGCCCTCGTGGAGCAGCGCCGCAATCTCATTCTCAATCCCGACGACCGGGGCCGCGTTTCGACGGCGCTCGACGCCTTGATGATTGAGCCTGACGCTTTTGATGTCAGCGCTGGCGTCTATCTTGGGCTGCGCGTCGCCTCGCAGCGGCTGGCGGCGGCGAGCACCGACGCCGATCTCGTCGATGTCGCCGACTATCTCTGGCAGATGGCGCTGCGCATCGAGAACGGCGATCTTTCCGACGCAGAACGCGACCTGCGCGCCGCGCAGCAGCAATTGCGCGAGGCGCTGCAGCGGGGCGCTTCGCCCGAAGAGCTGAAGCAGCTCTCCGACAATCTGCGCGCGGCGATGGACAAGTTCCTGCGCGAATTCGCCGAACAGCAGCAAAAGGAAATGGACAAGGCCGATCAGGGCGCGGACAGGAGCCAAAGCCCCGGCAAGACCGTAAGCCAGAAAGATCTGCAGGCGATGCTCGACAAGATGCAGGAGATGGCGCGCAACGGCGATACGGAAGGCGCCCAGAAAATGCTCGAGCAAATGCAGAACATCCTCGAAAACCTCAAGATGGCGCGCCCGCGCAACGCCGATCCCGCATCGCGGGAAATGAGCCGCGCGCTCAACGAACTTGACCAGATGAGCAAGCAGCAGCAGGACCTGCGCGACGAAACCTACCAGAATGGCGAAGCGGCCAAGCATCAGCAAAGGCGACAGCGCAACCAGATGGACTCGCAGGGCGAGGAGCAGTTCGGACAGTCGCCCCTCGATGGCGATAATCAGGACCAGGGCGACAATTCGCAGGACGATGCGGCGCAGGCTCCGCCGGCAGGAACGCCTCAGGGCAAGGATCAGAGCGACCTGCAACAGCGCCAGCAGGCCTTGCGCGATCGCCTGGAGCAGCTGCAACAGCGCCTGAACAAAGCGGGACATGGCGAGACCGGCCTCGGCGAAGCGCAAAAGGCCATGGAGGATGCGCAAAAATCGCTGGGAGAAGGCGCCCGCAGCAGCGACTCCGCCGTCGAGGCGCAAGGCCGCGCCATCGACGCGATGCGCGAGGGCGCGCAAAAACTGGCGCAGGCCATGCGCGATCAGGGCGAGGGCCAGGGCGAAGGCCAGCCCGGCGAGGGAGAGGCCGAAGGCGAGGGCGAAGGCCAGCAGGGACAGTTCGGTCAGAATGGCGACGACCCGCTCGGGCGCCCGGCGGGCCGCGAACACGCCTTCAACCCAAGCGCAAAATACGACCCGATGGGCGTTCCGGCGGCGGAGCGCGCCCAGCGCGTGCTGGAGGAGTTGCGCCGTCGGCTCAGCGAGCCATTCCGTCCCCGCGAGGAGACCGATTATCTCGAACGCCTGCTGCGCCGCTACTAGATTCAGCCGTTGCCGTGAAAGGCGCGGGGGCGCCTTTTGATCGAATTCGAAGCATCCCGCTATTTGTTTTCAATCTTTGGCCGGAGCGTTTTAATCATGCATGCCGCCACAAACCTTATTGCGGCCGTCGCGGTCGGCGCAGTCGCTGTCGTGCTGTTCGCGGGGCTGGCCAATATGATCCGGGGCGGCAATCCCAATTTGTCGCAGAAACTGATGCGATGGCGCGTCGGTTTGCAGTTTGCCGCAATCTTGGTCATCATCGCCATCCTGTGGTTCCGCCGTTAGGGCATGATGAGCATTCACGTTTTTCGTATGTTTGTTTCGCCGCATGATCCTGTCCAAAAAAGTCCGCACCTTTTCGGAAAATCATGCTCGAGTTTGCACTGTGGGGATCGTGAGGACGCATGGTTGTATTGAACCGGATTTACACGCGCACAGGCGATGCAGGGAAAACGTCGCTTGGCACGGGGGAGCGTCGCCCCAAGAATGATTTGCGCATCGAGGCGTACGGTACGATCGATGAGGCCAATTGCGCCATCGGCCTCGCGCGCGTTTCGACCTCGACCGATCCCCATTGCGCGCGGGTCGACGCCATGCTGCTCTGCATCCAGAACGACCTCTTCGATCTCGGCGCCGATCTCTGCATGCCGGAATCGGAGTCGACGCCGGAATATGAATCGCTGCGCATCGTTCAGCAGCAAGTCGATCGTCTCGAACGCAAGATCGACGAACTGAACGCCGAGCTTTCGCCCCTGCTCTCGTTCGTTCTGCCGGGCGGCACGCCGGCGGCGGCGTCCCTTCATCTCGCCCGCACGGTGATCCGCCGGGCCGAACGGCTGCTTGTCGGCCTCGCCCTGACGCCCGGCGAAAAAGTCGGCGAGCCGGCGCTGAAATACGTCAACCGGCTGTCCGATTTTCTGTTCGTCGCGGCGCGCTATGTGAACCGCAAGGGCGAAGGCGATATCTTGTGGGTGCCGGGACAGAACCGGTGAGAGCCTGTCGTCATGCCCGGGCCTGACCCGGGCATCCAGTCAGGACGGGACGCACTTCTGTTTGGATGGCCGGGTCGAGGCCGGCCATGACGGCGGGGCGATGACGAAGCCGCTATCGCTCGATGCTGACGTACCGCCCCAGATGAATGTCGAGCGCATTCGGCTCCCAGCCGCGCAGTTTCGGCGAGATCAGATCGCTCGACCGGTAGCTCATCAGCGCGAGATAGGGCGCCTCTCGCAGCAGCAGGGCTTCGGCCTCGTGCAGGATCGCGGCGCGCTTTGCCTGGTCGCGCTCGGCGGCCGCCTCGCGCATCAGCGCGTCATAGGCCGGATTGGCGAAGCTTGTGACATTCAGCCCCGCGTTGCCGCTTTCCGCCAGAAACAGGAAATTCTGCGCGTCGGGATAATCGGCGAACCAGCTCGTGCGGGCGACATCGAAGGGCGGCTTTTCGCGGAGCAGCGCGTAATGCGTGGCCGCGTCCGAGCCGAGAATGCGCGTCTTCACGCCGAGCGACTTCCACATGTCGGCGATGGCGATCGCCGTGGCGCGGTGGCTGCCTGAATTGTTGAAGCGGATTTCAATTTCGAGCGGCTTGCCGCCTTCGCCGTAACCCGCCTCTGTGAGAAGGCGGCGCGCCTCGTCCCGCCGGTCGGCGAGGCTCATGTCCTTCCACGCGACCTCGGCCGGCGCGCCATAGCTTGCGATGCCGGGCGGAACGAAACTGAGGCTCGGCGACATCACGCCGCCCCAGATTTGGCTGGCGAGAAAAGCGCGGTCGATCGCCATCGAGAGCGCCTGGCGCACCCTGACGTCGTCGA
>Ga0181535_10007228_pt1 | contig 11233 bp, 10 predicted proteins | sample PEATcosm2014_Bin_44_FD_119774 | JGI IMG/M metagenome (GOLD analysis project Ga0181535, IMG submission 119774) | Peatland microbial communities from MTU Mesocosm Facility, Houghton, MI, USA - PEATcosm2014_Bin17_30_metaG | ecosystem: Environmental > Terrestrial > Soil > Wetlands > Peat | place...
CCTTGCCGTTGGCCCGCAGGGAGCCGTCCTTGGACTGGTAACCGTCCACGACCACAGGCGTTCCGGGCGCGACCGTCGCTTTGGTGAAGCCGCTGCGCAGGAGGACATTGGGGCTGCCAGCTTCCACCATCCAGGTGGTCACCTTGCCATCCGGCCCTTTCACGTCCACATGAATCCAGGCGTGGGGGTTGATCAGCTCCACCTTGGAAACGACGCCTACCAGGTGCACAGGTCTTTTGGCATCGAACTCCGCCGCAAAAGCATGGTGCGCCCAGGCCGGCGCTGCGCCGAGGATCAGAGCAACGCCACCGATCGCGGCGAAAGACATTATCTTCATTGCGGTTCTCCTACAGACAGACTCTTTCATTTCTCGGCTTTCTTGTTGAACTGGCCATACATCAGTTCTTCGGCGAACTCCACGCACTTGAATTCCATCAGCCGGGCGTTGTCTTCGACGTGACGATAGAGCGGCATCTTGATCTTCCACTTCCGGGCGAACACCTTGGGATCCTCGATGGTCGCTTCGTAGGAGAGGATATCGGGGCCCAGCGGGGTATAGCGTTCGATCACGTGCAGCGCGTCGCTATGGAAATCGCCAGCCCTGTCGAACCACGTGCGTTCATCCAGACCGGTGACATCGACCACCAGCGTGTCCCCTTCCCAGTGGCCGACCGACTGTCCCATCCAGGAATCGGCGGGCGGCGGTCCGGGATCTTCGAGGAAGACGTTGCGGACGGCGCCGGCATATTCGTAGGCGAAGAAGATGGCCTTGGCGCTGTGAAGGATCTGAAACGGGTACGGCAGGTAAGTGGCACGCGGTACACCGGGCAAATAGCACTTGACCTCGGGGTCGGCGGTCAGGCGGCTCTCGAAGTTGGCCTTCTTCTTCTCCTTGGCCGCCGGCAGGTAAGGGATTTCGCCGCCCTGAACGACTCCGGGACCGCCGGGCTCAGCGCCGATCGCGCCCATCGCGACCACCAGACCGGTGCGGGCCGCATGCTCCTGGAGGTCCCAGTTGGCGGTGTTCAGCGCTTGCCAGATCCCGTTCAGGTCCGGTTTTCCGTCGGGCATACGGTGGGGCTGTGGAGCCGGTTGGCCGCAAACCCGCGTGACTGCCAGGAACAGGATAGCGATGGTGCTTGCTGGAATCTTCTTACGCATCGAATGCGATCAACCTCCCTGAGACAATCAACCCGGCCCATAAGAGCAGGGACAGCGATGCGGCCAGCCTGGCTTCTACTGTTGACGCGACGTCCAGCCGGGCCGTGTTTCCGTAGACTCGGGCGCGAAAGACGAGAGCGTGGACTCCCACCAGGGCCAGGAGCGCCATCTTGACCCAAAACGCCGGGCTGCGGTAGAGCTTCTGGGGTTCGGCCCAGGCCAGCAGCAAACCGCTGACGGCTACCACTACAAAGCCCGCCCACTTCCACGCCTGGAGCTGCTGCACGATGTCGGATACGGGGCGGCGCCGCATCGCCCAGCCCAGCAGGCGCAGATCGGTCACCAGGACCATGCCGCCAAACAGAGCAATCCCCAGAAGATGGATTCCGCCAATAATGGGATAGGGTAGAGCACCCTCCCGAATCGCCGTGCTGAGATCCGTGCTTTCTATCCACTCCAGCACCGAGGCAATCGACATCAAGCGCTTCATCCTTTCAAACAAACGCGATCATCCGGCCGCCCGCCACCACCCCGGTCCATAGCACGAGCGACAGGCCTCCCGCGAGTTTGGCCGCGAGCGGCGAAGCCCCGGAGCGTGCCACTTTGCGATGGATGGTGAAGTGGAAGAGTAAGGCCAATAACAGGCACACCATCTTGAATTGAAACGAGGGGTTGTTGTGGTAGCTGACGGCGTCCGCCGAGAACATCAACGGTCCGGTGATCAGCATGAGGGCGAAGCCCACTCGTGTCCACGGATCGAGATCCGCCGCCAGCTCCGCAGCGGACTGACGGCGCATCGCCCATCCAAGAAGCCGGAGATCGACGATAGCGATGGTTCCGATGGAGAACGCGAACCCTATGAAATGCAGGCTCTGGACCACCGGGAAAGCCCACTCGGGCCCGTTCATGGCATTGGCCCAGGGACTGGTACTGAGCCACTCGAAAAACGACGCCGCAAACACGCTGACCACCCTCTCTAAAGCCCCGCCGGCTAGTGCGAGCCGTACATCCGGTTGCGGGAACTCGGAACAGTATAGCGCATTTGCGATGCGGGAACGGTGACGCTTGTGTTACCTATCGGAGGGGTCCCATTGAAACCGGTAATTGCGATCGCCGGACCCACCGGCACGGGCAAGAGCGAACTGGCTTTGCGGGTTGCCGAAGAATTCGGCGGCGAAGTGGTGAACTGCGATTCGTTGCAGATTTACCGCTACTTCGACATTGGCACGGCCAAGCTGACACCGGCGGAGATGCGCGGAGTTCCGCACCATCTGATCGATATTCTGGACCCGGACGAGGTCTTTACGGCGGGCGAGTATGCCCGGTTAGGGCGCGCGGCGCTGGCTACGATCTCGAGCCGCGGCAGGCTGCCGGTGGTCGCGGGCGGCACCGGTTTCTATCTGCGGGCGTTGTTTGAGGGCTTGTTTCGGGGCCCCGAGCGGGACACGGCCCTGCGGGAGCGGTTGGCCGCGCGCGAAAGGAAGAAGGCCGGGTCGCTACACCGCCTGCTGGGGCGATTCGATGCGGCCGCGGCGGCGCGCATCCACCGCAACGATGTGCCTAAAGTCATGCGCGCGGTGGAGGTGTGCTTGCTGGCGCGGCGGCCGGTGACCGAGATGTTCGGCGAAGGCCGCGACCGGCTGGAGGGCTTTCGCACGCTGAAGATGGGCTTGGCGCCGGATCGCGATGAACTGTATCGGCGGTTGGACGAGCGCTGCCGCCGCATGTTCGAGTCCGGGCTGGCCGAGGAAGTCCAGCGCATCCTCGACAGGGGATTTCCGCTGGAGGCGAAACCGTTCGAGTCGCACGGCTATCGCCAGGCGGTCCAGATGTTGCGCGGCGAACTGAATGCCAAAGAGGCGCTGTTCTACGCCCAGCGCAATACGCGAAACTACGCCAAACGCCAGATGACCTGGTTCCGCAAGGAGCCGGACATGGAATGGCTGCACGGCTTTGGCGAGGAACCGCGCATTCAGGAGCGCGCGTTGGCCCGCGTGACTGAATTCCTTACACATTGCTGATACGGCTTGGCCATAACATTTCTCCCATTTGGTTCGTCTTATTCTTTAGACGGCCCCGTGCGAAGAGAGCACCCCTGGGTTGTCAAACGCTTGAAGGAGCAAATAGAAATGAAGAGAGCACTGTTATTCGTGTGTCTGCTGGCCGGAATGGCCTTCGCCAGCACCAAGTCGTTCACCGTAACGTTGTTTGAGCCGGCCACGATCGGCGGCACGGAGCTGAAGGCCTGTGATTACAAGTGTGAACTGCAGGACCAGAAGATCGTGATCAAGCACGGCCACGAGACCACCGAAGCGGCCGTGAAGGTAGAGTCGGGCGAGGCGAAGTATTCCTCCACCACCGTGCGGTACGCCAATGCCGATGGCAAGAACAAGGTCGAGGAGATCCGGGTGGGCGGCACGAACATGAAGATCGTGTTGGACTGAAGAGGCGGGAGACAGAAGTCAGCCCAGCCACCGGCGGCGCCGGATTGAACGTGGATGTGACTTTTGTGGGGCGGGCAATTCTGCCCGCAGCCGGCTTTTAGCTGGCTTGGCCGCCTGAAAGGCGGCTGCGGCCAAGATTGGCCGCCCCACAGCCAGCCTCCTGTGGAATCGGCGGGTTGGAGAGGAGTCACAGACCAGAGGCAGAAGTCAGCCCGGCGGCGCCGGATTGAACGTGGATGTGACTTCTTAGGGCGACCGATTCCGCTACGAATTGTGGGGCGGGCAATTCTGCCCGCAGCCAACTTTTCAGCCGGCTGGCCGCCCAAGAGGCGGCTGCGGCCAAGATTGGCCGCCCTCCCTTTAGTACGTTCGATAGGGCGCGGCTACGGGTCCGGGGAGGGGGAGAATGCCCACGAAGGTGTGGGTGCCCTCTCCGCCGCCGAGTCCGACGTAGGCGCGAAACACCACTTTGGTGGCCGACCAGAGGGTTAGGCCTCCGCCGACGCTGTGGCGCATTTTGCCTAAGCTGAGGTCCGAGGCCTGAGCGGCTACCTGGCCGGTATCGTAGAAGACCATGATGCCGAGCGGCTTCCAGATGCGGCGATTGAATTCGACTTCGAAGACCATGTTATCCGGGGCGCGGAAGCGGTAATCCGCAAAGGCGCGCAAGGCTGGGTCGCCGTTGATATCCGTGCCGCCGAGCGTATCCTGCAAATAGAACGGCACGGTGTTGCCGGCCGAGGTTTCGGCCAGCGTCAGGCGGGCATAGACCGACAGGATGCTGTCACGGCGTGTCTCTTTGCCGGCGTGCTCCAGGTATAAGTTGTGCAGCAGGTCGGCGCGGAATCGCCCGAAGGAATACTGGCCGCTGCCGTGATCCTGATAATACTCGTAGCCAACCTTGTAAATCAAACCGAACGGTTCTTGATTGGGCAGGTGCGGGCGGACGTAGAACTGGTAATGGGTGAAGGTGGGCTGCGAGGCGATACCGGGCGCCAGCGAAGAGACTCCACTGTAATCGTCGGCAACGGAAGGGATTGTGCTGGTGGAGGCGGGGCCCAGCGCCGGCCATAAACCCTCGGCTTTCGCGCCCACGTTGAGCCACCAAGCCACGGGGATAGACACGCCGACGCCCACGCGGATGTCCCGTTCGGTGTATAGAGAGACGGCGCTACGGCTGGATTGAGGGCCTTCGCCGTAGTAATCCAGCTTGGTCAATTGCTGGGCGCTGACATAGGGCTGGATTTCGAACTTCTCCACGATGCGGTGCTGGGGCGGGGTAGTATCGGTCATGGAAGGCGCCGGCCGCTCCTTATCGAACTGCGCCACGAAATGACCTTCCCAGGATCCCTGGACCGATCCCATTCCGCCCAGATCCCAGTTGTTCTGCCAGTTCTGTCCGAAGGTAAACAGGCGCTTGTATCCCAACCCCAATCCCAGGCCGTTGCCGGGCGCGAACATCTGGGCATTGACGTGGAGCGGGTCGCCGTTGAAGATGGGTTGGGCGCACTGGCCATCCTGGGTGCGGTCGAGCAGGTTGGCTTTTAAGGCAGGCGCGCAGTAATTCTCGATGGTGTGAATCTCCTTGGTTAACTGATCGTCGCCGAGTGCCGCGGGGGCCAGCGAAGCTGCCATGGCAAACCAAACGATGCGTTTCATTGGGCGCCCCTGAGCCGCTGACCGACATCCTGCAAATAGGCGGATGCCTGTTTCTCGGTTTGAATGTCCGCCGGAGATTGGCCAGTTTGCCGCTCGGGCGGAAGGTACTGCTGTTCGGCCTGGCTGGCGTGCGCCACCATGTCCATTTGCAGGTTGGAAAGCGGTTTATCCTTGCTCGAAGGCGGCGCCTGGCCCGGCGGCACAGCGGCGACGCGCGCGGCGACCATGGCAGTATGCGCCCCGAGGGCGACGGCCCGCGCCGCCATCGGATTGTTATCCGGCGTGGCCAGATTCAGGACCTGGTCGAACGTCGCCGCATTTTTGTCCCGATTGGTGAGGGACGTGTTCTGCCAATCCGGCAGGAATAATTTGCGCGCGGTGGCGATGATGGAAGAGTGATCGTAGAAGGTGTTATCGGCGGTTCCGATGACCGTGCCGGCCTTGATGTAGGGCGAAACCATCACGGCGGGCACACGCACTCCGAGGCGCGTGAAATCGAACGGCGGATCGGCCGAATTCTGGTTGTCGGGGTTCAGGCAGGCAGGCGGCGCGACGTGATCGAAGAGGCCGCCGTGCTCGTCGTAGACGATCAGCAACAGGGTCTTCTGCCAGACTTCCGGGCTGCCGGTCAAAGCCGTATAGACATCGTGAATGAGCGCTTCTCCGTCGCGCACGTCGTGGTCGGGGTGCTGGTCGGCCGGCTCATGCGCGCCGCCGGTGTCGTCCGCATTGTAGCGCGGCTCGATGAAACAGTAGTTCGGCAGGGCTTGTGGATTCTTGCAGTCGTTCAGGAAATCGTCGTACAGGCCGAAGTATTCGGTCTGATTGCCCAGCAATTCTTTGAAGGTCAGCGCCATGGTGTAGTCCTGGTAGTAGATTTTGGCGGAGACCTGCTGCTGGTTCAACACTGAATAGATAGTGTGCAGATTGCCGAGGAAAGGCGGTCCCACAGCGGAGCCCATCGAGGTGGCCGCATGGGCGAAAGACCGGTTGGGCAAGGTGGGTCCCGGCACTGACGAAAACCAGCGATCGCAGACCGCATAGTTCTTCGCCAGGTAGGTGAGGTTGGGGAGCGTTTGCGGAGAGAAGCATTTCATCACGTCCTTGGCGCGATTGGGATCGCCGCAGACCTTAAAATAGTTTTGGATGAATCCCTGCATGGGGGGCGCGGTACCCGGGGTGGCTTGCTGATTGGAAAAGATCTGGACGTTGACGTCGAACAGCTCGTGCCCCGGATCAGGCTCGTAGTCGCCGATGTATTGCGCGTTGTTGGAAACCTTAACCGGCGCGCCGGTGGTGTCGGGATTGGTTTCCGCGCCGGTAAGTCCGTCGATGCCGGGAATACCGGAAAACCCAAGCATGTGATCGAACGAACGATTCTCCAGCATCAGGACGATGAAGTGCTCGATCCGGCTGTCGTTAAACGGCATAATCCCCCCGCATCATTGAATAGTGACAGAAGGGGCGGATATGTTTCAAGTGGGGGGGCCTCCGTCGTCTTCCCAGCGGGCGAGGGCCAGCCGCTCGGGTTCGCGCAGACCGGCGCGGTCGTAGTAGCGGCACCAGGCGATGGTGCGGCAGCCGCGGCAATCCTGCAAGGACGGCGAGCATTCGGCGAAGAGGAGGCAACGGCCCTGCCGCGCAAAGGTGGCGTTGTGGGGAATCATGATGGGCTTGTAGGCGCAACCGCTCCCTTACGGTCGCGGCTCGGAACGGTCGCGGCTCGGACCTACTGACGGGGCCATCTGAAGACACGGGCCTTCCCCTCATGTGTTTTTGGCCCCGTAGATTTCTGAGCGTTGAGGCGGTTAGCCTCGATTTGTTTTTCAGTAGCCATAGCGATTTTGAACGTGCAAAGCCAATTTGACGCGGCTGCGCGCATTTCTATCCTCCTGACCGAATGATAGGGCGGGGGCGGGCGAGAACCGGGGGGCAATTCCGGCAAGTTATTGGTTTGGCTGGGAAAACTATTTGGTGTAGCGTGTCACCGTGAATCGTGAATCAACTGGCGAGCTTTTTCTCTTCGGCGTCCAGGGCCTCGTGCAAGAGCATCTTGAGGTACGTCCGATAGCGGAGGCCGCGCTTGGCAGCCAGCGTGCGCGCGCGTCAGTTCCTCCGGGGGAATGCGGATGGTGACGGTTTGAGAGGCGCCGGGCAAGTTGGTTTGGCTCAGCCGACGCACTTGGGTTGGTGGCTCATAGATTCAACCTTCCTCGTAGCTTTCCTGCTGTTGTAGAGTCATGGAGTAGGCCGCCGTGAGGACGCAAGCTCGGCGGCGGCCGGCGCTCTGCTCTTCGGCGACGAGGGCCGATTGGCAATCGGCCGCAGGATACCATCCTGCCCCACAGAGCAGCATGGTAATACACCTACTGCTCGAAGCGCAGGCAGGCTCTGCCGACATAGATTTCATCGGCTGAGCACAAGCGCTCGCCGCGGCGGTTGCCGGCGGGGACTTCGACGGAGCGGCCTTCGCGGAAGATGCGAGTGCCGAATTCGCTCTCGTCGTCGCAGATGCGATATTGGCCCGACGGGCGGTCGAAGCGGATGTGGGCGTGGGCGCGGGAGACAGTGGCGTTGGCGTCGTCGCCGCCTTCTTCGAAGACTATGTCGTTGCGGCGCACGATGCGATGCTGGCTGTCGGTGAGTTCCTGCATCCGTCCGATGTTGGTGCGCGTCTTGTCGATGGTGTAAGAATCCCGGGCGGCCTTGCCGCGCACGATCACCAGGCGCGCCACGGCAGGCGCCGGGGCCGGTTCTGGTTCCAGCGCGGGGGCCGGCGCCGATGCGGGCGCAGGAATGGAGGGGGTCTCGCGGATGGCGTAGGCGATCTCGAAGCCCTTGGGGCCTTCCTCGGCCGTCTCCACATCCACCGCGAAGCCCGCGGGCAGCGCGCATCCGGCGCCCTGCAGGGACTCGCGGACGTCGTTTTCCAAACGGCGATCCTGGGCGAAGGCCGCTTGAAACAACGCGCGCCGGTCCGTGTCCGGGGACACCAGCCGCACGCGCAGATGGTTGTAAGGGAACAGGCGCTGGCCGCGCTGTATGACCTGGATCTTCGCTTCGATTTCTTCGAGTATGGCGCGACGCACCAGCAGCAACTCGTCCGACTGGGCAGGTCCGAAGGCGCGCTCGGTCCATTTGCGGAAGGCGCGCTCGATGGTTTTTTCCACTTCCGAGAAGAAACTCATGGCTGTTTTCCCGCTCCGATGAGGCCCAGGTTTTGGGCCGCCGCGACCAGCGCGGCGGCTGCCGGCGCCGCGTATGTACCGCCATACTGGCCGTTCTCGATCAACACCGCGAAGGCAATGCGCCTGCCTGCCGGATAGGGCGCGAACCCGATGAACCAGGCGTGGGAAGGCGCATCGGCGAGCTCCGCGGTGCCGGTCTTGCCCGCAATTTGAACCGGCGCTCCGGCGGCGCTGCGGCCGGTGCCTTCGGTGACCACTTCGCGCATGAAGCGGGATATGGTGGCGGCGACATCCGGGCCGATCACGGGCTGCGGCGCCTGGGTGCGATCGTTGCTTTCGTCGGCGATCCAGCGGCCTTGCGGCAGTTGGCCGCCGTTGGCGATGGCCGCCGCCACACGCGCCATCTGGAAGGGCGAGGCGACGACTTGACCCTGACCATACGAGGACTGCGGCAGCGACTTACGCAATTGCTGTGCGGTGGCGGGCGCGGCCATGGAGATGCCCAGCAGAGTGCCGGTATCGAATAAGTGCTGCGCGCCAACGTTATAAGTGCCTAGCTGCGCGAAGTACGCATTACAGGAGACAATCACGGCGCGCTCCATATCGATGGTTCCGTGGGGCGACTTATCCTCTATGTCGTCGCGGATGGGGCGGTTCGATCCACGCAGGTAATTGCCCACGCGGCCATCGGGCAGGCGAATGCAGGAGTAAGTCTGCTTGGCTAACTGCGGATCGTTGCGCAGGGCCGCCATGGCAGTGACTACCTTGAACGTAGAGCCGGGCGGATAGAGGCCGTAGCGCGCGCGATCCAGATAGGGATTGGCGGCGGCGTCCTGGGTGTCGGGGCTGGGTTCCACGGGCACGGCGTCGCCCGGGCCGATGGGCGGCAGCGGATAGCTCACGGCGGCCAGCAGATCTCCGGTTGCCGGATCGAGGGCGACGATCGATCCCTTGTCCTGGCCGGCTTTCTGCAGCGCGGCTTTCAGAATTTCGCCGGCGCGGACCTGCAGGCGGGCATCGAGAGACATGCGGACGTCGCGCTTGCGGTCCAGCACGCGGCGGACGGCCGGATTGTTGGGATCGTAACGATGGCGGAGCAGCGGAACGAGCTCTCGCAAGTCGTAGTGCACGACGCGCTCCATCTTGCCCGTTTTGGGATTTGCGACGTCCACCAGCGTGGGGCGGTCGTCGTAGCCTCGCAGACGCGTGGCCGAGTCGCGCTCCACATACGAAGTGTTACCGGCGCCCCAGCGGACGCGCGTGCGCAGATCGCCGAGCAGGTGGAACGTCAGGCCGGCGAAGGGATAGTGCCGGCTCTCGGTGCGCGAGCAAGCCCGATCGATATCGATGCCGAGCTGCTGGTATTGGGCGCGGTGTTTCTCCAGTTCGTCCCAATTGCTGGTGGCCAGCGGCAGGCCGTTGCGGTCGTAGATGCTGCCCTTGGGAATATCGCGCATGATTTCCTGGAAGCGCGGATTGTATTGGTAGCGGCGCGCGCCATCGGCCTGCACCACCAGGGTACCTTCGCCCATGATGGCGCTGCTGCGCACTACCTGTACATAAGCGGCTTTGCCGACGATGATGAGGGCCAAGGCCCCCAGCGCCAAGCCCGCGGCTTCGACGGGCGCGCGGAACGGCGCGTTGCGCTGGGGATCGGCGGCGGGCCGGCTGGAGATCGAAAGCAGCATGGCGAACATCAGGAAATTGGCCAGCATGGACGACCGGCCGTAGCTCAGGAAGGGCGTCACGACTCCGGAAAGCGGCAGCACACCCAGCGATCCGCCGGCGATCAACAGGATTTGCAGGGCCATGGCCACGCCCAGGCCCGCGGCCAGAAAGAATTCGTAGTCGCTGCGCGCGCGCAGGGCGATGCGCGCCGCGCGGTACAGGATGAATGCGTAGAGCGCGAACACGGCAGCCACGCCGAGGAAGCCCCACTCCTCGCCCAGCGCCGAGAGGATCAAGTCGGTGTGGGCGGCCGGGACCAGCGCCGGATCGCCCAAGCCCGGTCCCGTGCCCAAGAAGCCGCCCGTGGCATAGGCCCAGAGCGATTGCGCCAATTGATCGCCGCCGTGGATGACGTTGTTCCACGGCGACGCCCACATGGATACGCGTTCGTAAACAGTGTGAGGGACGCGGACGAGATAGCCGCCCACGAATCCGGCGAGCAGAAACAGAAGGCCGGCGGCGGCGATGAGCGTATCTTTGCGCGCGATGGAGTAGAGCGCCAGGAACAGGCAGGTGAACACCATGGCCGGTCCCATATCTTTCTGCAAGAAGAAAAACAGAAGAGAAAGCGCCACGCTGGCGAATGCGGGAATGGTGTATTCGAGCGGGGGAATGCCGCCCAGCCGGTTGAAGATCGCCAGGCGCGGGCGCTGCTCTCGGGCGTGCCGCAGGATGTCCCAGCGTTGCGCGAAGTAGCCGGCAAGAAACAGAATCAGCAGAATGCGGATGAGCTCGACAGGCTGGAATCCGAACAGGTTGACTTTGGCGTCGCTGGTGCCGGGGCCGTATCCGAACACGATCAGCAGGGCCGAAAGCGCGAAGCTGGCGAGCAGGGGCACGAAGCTGAGCTTGCCCAGCAGACGCTCGTAGTCGAGCGCGCTGGCGATGGCCAGCAGGACGCATCCGGCGCCTACGCCTTGCGCGAAATCGACGAAGAGCAGGCTGTCGCGGACGGGATCGCGCAGGCTGACCATCAAGTTGAGACCGAGGCCGGTGAGCAACAAGATGGCGGGCAACAGCATGCTGTCGCCGGGGAACGCGCGCACGCTCCAA
>Ga0181535_10007229_pt1 | contig 11229 bp, 8 predicted proteins | sample PEATcosm2014_Bin_44_FD_119774 | JGI IMG/M metagenome (GOLD analysis project Ga0181535, IMG submission 119774) | Peatland microbial communities from MTU Mesocosm Facility, Houghton, MI, USA - PEATcosm2014_Bin17_30_metaG | ecosystem: Environmental > Terrestrial > Soil > Wetlands > Peat | place...
CGGCGCCACCTGCACCAGTTCCGGCATGAGCGCCATCCTGGTGGCCCTGAACCTGCTGGAGCACGGCAGCCACGTGCTCTGCACCGAGGACTGCTACGGCGGCACCTTCCGCACCCTGGAGCACGCCCGCAGCATCTATGGCCTGGACACCAGCTACCTGGACCTGGCCGACCTGGACGCGGTGCGGGCCGCCCTGCGCCCCGGCACCCGGATGATCTGGGTGGAGACCCCTTCCAACCCGCTGCTGCGGCTGTCGGACATCGCCGCCCTGGCCCAACTCGCCAAGGCCGCCGGAGCGTTGCTGGTGGTGGACAACACCTTCCTGTCCCCGGTGCTGCAGCGGCCGTTCGAAGCCGGGGCCGACCTGGTGGTGCACAGCACCACCAAGTACCTCAACGGCCACAGCGACGTGGTGGGCGGCGCGGTGGTCGCGGCCCCCGGCCAGCCCGGCCTGGCCCAGCGCATCGCCGCCCTCAACAACCTGCTGGGCACCAGCCAGAGCCCGCACGACTGCTTCCTGATCCTGCGCGGGCTCAAGACCCTGCACCTGCGCATGCAGGCGCACGAGCGCAACGCCCTGGCCGTGGCCCGGGCGCTCACCGCCCATCCCGCCGTGGCCCGGGTGAACTACCCCGGCCTGCCGGACCATCCCCAGCACGGCCTGGCGCGCCGCCAGCAGCACGGCTTCGGCGCGATGCTCAGCTTCGAGCTGAAGGACGTCTCCCAGGCGGCGGTGGAACGGCTGCTGCTGGGCCTGCGCTGGTTCACCCTGGCCGAAAGCCTGGGCGGGGTGGAAAGCCTGGTGGCCCATCCCGCCAGCATGACCCACGCCTCCATGACCCCGGAAGCGCGCCGGCGCGCGGGCATCAGCGACGGGCTCATCCGCCTGTCGGTGGGCATCGAGGACGCCGCCGACCTCATCGAGGACCTGCGCCAGGCGCTGGCCCTTCCGCCGGTGAATGGGCGCCACGGCGGCACCAGTCTGGCCCTTGCGCTGGCGACGGGCGGTGGCCGCGACGAGGATCCAAACATCGCCGGGCTTCCTTGAATACCTGATGGAGGCCAACGAGCGCCTCCGTGTGGCAGATAGGTTGATATCCATGGTTTCTTATAAAAATGATAATAAATATTCTTTCATTGCTTACTTGTTCCCATGGTAGGCTGTCCGCAACTTGGGGGATCCATGCGCTGTCTGTGTAGCTGCTGATGCTTCTGGGGCCTTCGGGTCCCATGGAAGGACTCAGTTCATGCGCACAGGGAGATGACCATGGCCAGGGACAGGTACCTCAATTCCAACCTTCACGGAGCATTCGTTCCGGCAGGGAGCGTCCAATGACCCTCCACTCCTTCCCAACGGTTGAACTTTCGGGCCTGTTCGTGGCGCTGCCCACCCCCTTCACGGGTGACCAGGTGGTCGATTTCTCGGCTTTCCGCCGACTTGCGCGGCGGGCGCTGGCGGGAGGCGCGTCGGGGCTGGTCGCCCTGGGGCCGACCGGAGAAGCTTCGTCCCTGGAGGAAGTCGAACGGGACGTGATCCTGCAGACGGCCCTGGAAGAAGCCGACGGGAGGCCGGTCCTGGCCGGCACCGGCTCATGCTCCACCCGCCAGACCATCGCCTGGACCCGGCGGGCCCAGCAACTGGGCGCCCGGGCCGCCCTGGTGGTGACGCCCTTCTACAACCTGCCCACCCAGGGCGGGCTGGTGGCGCACTACCAGGCCATCGCCCAGGCGGTTCCCGGCTTCCCGCTCCTCATCCACAACGTCCCGGCCCGCACCGGGGTGAACCTGGAGTCCGTGACCCTGCGCAGCCTGTGGCGGATCCCGGAAGTGGCCGGCGTGCTCGAAAGCAGCGGCAACCTGGAGCAGATCGAGCGGATGATCCAGGCCCTGCCCCGGGGGAAGGTGCTGCTGGCCGGCGACGACGAACTGGCGGCGACGAGCATCGCCCTGGGGGCCCGGGGCCTGGTGGGGTCGCTGGGGAGCGCCTTCCCGGAATGGGCAGCAGATCTGGTGCGCGCGGCCCTGGCGGGCCGGAGCGAGGAGGCCGCCCGGCTCCAGGAGCAGCTCAGGCCCCTCATCCAGGCGCTCCTGTTCGAGACTGATCCGGTCCCGCTGAAGGCTCTGCTCAAACGCCTGGGCCTGTGCGGCGACCAGGTCAGGCTGCCCCTGCTCGCCGCTTCGCCGGGCACGCGCGCGGTGCTCTCCGACGCGCTGCGCCGTTCCCAGGTCGCCTGACCGCCCTGCCGAAGGAGGATTAGCCATGCCCCGTACCGCGCCATCCCCCACCGTCAACGGGCCCTTCACCGAGGACTTCGCCGGCCTGGTGGGAGCCATCGTCGCCAGCGATCTGGACGAGCCCCTGACCCGGCACATCGACGCGGGTTCCCTGCCCAACCGGGACAAGGTGATCGACCTCGTCAAGAAGCTCAGGGAACTGCTTTTCCCCGGCTATTTCGGGAAGCGGAACCTGTCCACCCATACCTTGGAATACTACGTGGGGGAGCTGCTGGGCGAGATCCGGGGGCTCCTGTTCAATGAGGTTCGCAACGCCATCCGCCATCAGGCCAACCGCCACGGGAATTCCGGCCTGGATTTCGAACAGGAGGCGGAAGCCATCGTGCGGACCTTCCTGGCGTCGATACCCAGACTCCGGACGGTACTGGCCACCGATGTGCGGGCCGCCTTCGAGGGGGACCCAGCCGCCCAGGACGCGGACGAGGTGATCTTTTCCTATCCGGGGATCCTGGCCATCACCGTCCACCGGATCGCCCACGAGCTGCATGACCTGAAGGTGCCTCTGATCCCGAGGATGATGAGCGAATACGCCCACGCGCTGACGGGCATCGATATCCATCCGGGCGCGACCATCGGTGAGTTCTTCTTCATCGACCACGGCACGGGCGTGGTGATCGGGGAGACCTGCGTCATCGGACGCTACGCCAAGATTTACCAGGGCGTGACCCTGGGAGCCCTGTCCACCCGGGGCGGCCAGTCCTTCCGGGGGGTCAAGCGCCATCCGACGCTCGAGGAGGGCGTCACCGTCTATTCCGGCGCCTCGATCCTGGGCGGCCAGACGGTCATCGGCAGGGAAGCGGTGATCAGCAGCAACGTGTTCATCACCCAGTCCGTGCCGCCGCAGACCCGGGTCACGGTCAAGAGCCTCGAGTTGCAGTACCGCAACCGGCAGCCCCAGGAATTCCGGCAGGACCTGCCAGATGATTGGGTCATATGACAAATTTTGATATTAGTATAATTAAGAGATTTGAAGACGAGAATGTTGACAATAACCAACGTCTCTCCCAACCTGTATCCCGTCCGCCGGCGAGCCATCCATACCCGGAGTGTGCCTGGGCGGTCCCAATCGGCCTCGACCAAAGCAGGAGCGCAGCCAAAGTGACCATGGGAAGTTCCGCCGATCCATCGGCATCGACCAAGCTGGGCTTCGGATCCGTCGGAGGGACTCCGCTCGTGCGTCTGAAGCGGATCCGCGCCCGCAACTCCGGCGCCGAGATCTACGTGAAATGCGAATGGATGAACCCCGCCGGCTCGGTGAAGGACCGGCCCGCGCTATGGATGATCCTCGACGCCGAAGAGCGCGGCCTGCTCACGGATGGTTCCCGGGCCCTGCTGGACTCGACCAGCGGCAACACCGGGATCGCCCTGGCCCAGATCGCCGCGGCCCGGGGCCACCGGGTGACCTTGTGCATGCCGATCAATGCGAGCCAGGCCCGGAAACGGCTGCTGAGCCTGCTCGGGGCCGAACTGGTGCTGACCGACGCCCAGGAGGGCGCCGACGGCGCGCGGGATGCGGCCCGGCGCTTGGCGGAACAATATCCTGAACGCTACGTCTACCTCGACCAGTACAGCAACCCGATGAACTGGCGGGCGCACTACGAAAGCACCGCGCCGGAAATCTGGGAGCAGACCCAGGGCCGGGTCACCCATTTCCTGGCGATCATGGGCACCAGCGGGACCTTCACCGGCGTGAGCCGCCGGCTCATGGAACTCAACCCCGGGATCCAACGCATCGCCGTGCAGCCCGACGCCGCCTACCACGGGATCGAGGGGACTAAGCATTACGCTTCCACGGAGATCCCGCCCATTTTCGACCCGGGCCTGGTGCACCGCCAGATCAACGTCTCCACCGAGGAGGCCCAGGTCATGGCGCGCCGTCTCGCCTGCGAGGAGGGCCTGCCGGCGGGTATCAGCGGCGGGGCCGCGGTGGCCGCGGCGCTGAAGGTCGCCGAGAACCTGGAGACCGGTCTCATCGTGACGATCCTGCCGGACAACGTCATGAAGTCCCTTGGCGAGCCTTCCTGGGACCTGCAGCCATGACCGGGCCCCGGATGCTCAAGCTCCCCGGGCCGGTCGAGGAGGAACTGCGCCGGCATTGCCAGGAGCAGTACCCGGACGAAGCCTGCGGCGCGCTGTTCGGCCAGGGCGATGGCGACGCCTCGCCCTGGATCGTCGCCGAGCTCAGGGCCGCGCCGAACGCCCACGGCGCCGATCACCGGCGCCGCTACCTCATCCCGCCCGATTTCCAGCTGCGGGCGGAACTGCACGCCCAGGCCACGGGCCAGGAGGTCCTGGGCTACTACCACAGCCACCCGGACCACCCGGCCCAGCCTTCCGAATACGACCGTTCCCACGCGTGGTTCGGCTACCTGTACCTGATCTGCGCGGTGCGCCGGGGACAGTCCGCCGAACTCAACGCCTTCGCGCTCGAAGCGCAGGGCGGAGCGTTCCTGGCGGTCCAGGAGGAACCACCCTTCACGCCTGATGGAGGCCTTTGATGGCAGTCTCGATCCTGATACCAACGCCCTTGCGGCGCTATGTGGGCGGTGCCAAGAGCGTCCCAGTGGAGGCCGCGACGGCCGAAGAGGCCGTGGCCGCGCTGGTCGCCGCGAGCCCCGAACTGGCCGCGCAGCTGCTGGATGACACCGGCAAGCTGCGCAATTTCGTGAACCTCTACCTGGGCGACCAGAACGTCCGCTACCTGGCACCTACCCTGGGCGCCGTCGCCCTCAAGGACGGCGACGTCCTCACCATCGTCCCGGCCATCGCCGGCGGGCTGGGGGAGGTGAAGTTCTCCCGGCAGGAGATCCTGCGCTACAGCCGGCACCTGATCATGCCGGAGATCACCCTGGAGGGGCAGAAGCGCCTCAAGCGGGCCCGGGTGCTATGCATCGGCGCGGGCGGGCTGGGCTCGCCGCTGACCCTCTACCTGGCCGCCGCCGGGGTCGGCACGCTCGGGGTGGTGGAATACGACACGGTCGATCTCACCAATCTGCAGCGCCAGATCCTCTTTTCCACCGCCGACGTGGGCCGCCCCAAGCTCGAGGCCGCCAAGGAGCGGCTGACCCAGCTGAACCCCGAGATCGAGATCCGCACCCATTCCCTGCAGCTGGCCAGCTGGAACGCCATGGACCTGTTCGCCGACTACGACATCATCGCCGACGGCACCGACAACTTCCCCACCCGCTACCTGGTCAACGACGCCTGCGTCCTTTCCGGCAAGCCCAACGTCTACGCCAGCATCTTCCGGTTCGAGGGCCAGGTGAGCGTGTTCGACGCCAGCCGGGGACCCTGCTACCGCTGCATGTTCCCCGAACCACCACCCGCGGGGCTGGTGCCTTCCTGCGCCGAGGGCGGCGTGCTCGGCGTGCTGCCGGGGATCCTCGGCTCGCTGCAGGCGCTGGAAGTGCTCAAGCTCATCCTGGGCGTGGGAGAGCCCCTGGTGGGCCGGCTGGTGATGTTCGACGCCCTGGCCTTCGAGTTCCGCGAACTGGCCGTGCGCAAGGATCCCCAGTGCGCGGTCTGCGGCGCCTCGCCCACGGTCACCGAACCGGTGGACTACGAGGCGTTCTGCCAGATCCGCGGCGCCGAGCCCGACGTGGACGGCACCAACGTCCCGACCATCTCGGTGGAGGACTTCCATGGCCGCCGCCAAGCCGGCGAGGCCTTCCACCTGCTGGACGTCCGGGAGGCCTTCGAGGCCGAGATCGTCCGGATCCCGGGCGCCGTGCGCTTCCCCTTGAGCGAGCTGGCCGCGCGCCTCCACGAGCTGGATTCCGCCGACAGCTACACGATCCATTGCCACCGGTCCGGGCAGAGCGTCGAGGCCTACCAGCTGCTGCGCAAGGCCGGCTTCGGCCGGGTGAACGTCCTCGCCGGCGGGATCGACGCCTGGGCTGAACGGATCGACCCATCCCTTCCGCGTTATTGACCGGATCCTGAACTCGATCCGGAAGGCAAGCCTACCCACCCATTTCATGGAGGAAACATGTCCGAGGAAAATTCCCGCACCGTCCTGGGCGATGCCGGCGCCAGGCAGCTGGCCACCACTCAGAAGACCGTTCCCCAGACCTCGATCATTACGCCCCGCTGGCTGCCGCGCTTCCTGTCCTGGGTGCCCGTGGAGGCCGGCGTCTACCGGGTGAACCGTACGCGCAACGACGGCACCGCCGTGACGGTCGTCTGCACCTCCAAGGCCGATCAGGATCTGCCCACCGCCTTCGTCGACTACGTGGAAAAGCCCAGGGAATACGTGCTGAGCTCCATCAAGTCGGTGGTGGGGGTGCATACCCGGATCTCCGATCTGTACAGCCACCCCCACGACCAGCTCAAGGAACAGCTGCGCCTGGTGGTGGAAAACCTGAAGGAGAAACAGGAGTACGAGCTGATCAACAACCAGGACTACGGGTTGCTGAGGAACGCCGACTCGGCCTTCCGCTTTCCGACCCGCAAGGGCTCGCCGACCCCGGACGACCTCGACGAGCTGCTCTCCAAGGTCTGGAAGGAGCCTGGCTTCTTCCTCGCCCACCCGCGCGCCATCGCCGCCTTCGGCCGCGAGTGCACCCGGCGCGGGGTCCCGCCGCCGACCGTGACCCTCTTCGGCAATCCCTTCCTCACCTGGCGCGGCATTCCCCTGGTGCCGAGCGACAAGGTCCCGGTCACCGGCAACAAGGGCAAGGCCAAGTCAAGCATCCTGCTGATCCGCACCGGCGAAGCCAAGCAGGGCGTGGTGGGCCTGGTGCAGGCCGGCTTGCCCGGCGAGCAGGCCCCCGGATTGTCGGTGCGTTTCATGGGCATCGACGCGACGACCATCGCCTCCTACCTGGTGTCCTTGTACTGCTCGGCCGCGGTGTTGACCGAAGACGCCCTGGGGGTGCTCGAGAACGTCGAGCTCGACAACTACCACGAGTATGCGTGAATCCCATGACCCTTCCAAATCCTGTCCCAACGGCATTCACGCCCGGGGCGGACGGCAACCTGCCGGTGGGGCTCGCGCCGTTCGATCCCGGATACCTGGCCCAGATCGCGACTGAATTGTTCAATGGGCCGCAACCGGAGCTCACACTGCCAACCCATGCGCCTCCCGCTTGGCCGTCGCAGCCCGCCCCGCCCTCGTTCCTCGACCTGACGGAGCTGCGGCCCGAGCTTGTGCCGCTGCTCGACCCGGTCCCCGGCCCGTTCGATGTGCTCTCGCTGCGCCGCGACTTCCCCATTCTTGATCAGCGCGTCCATGGCAGGCCGCTGGTGTGGCTCGACAACGCCGCCACCACCCAGAAGCCGCGCGCCGTGATCGACCGCATCTCGGACTTCTACCGGCGCGACTACTCGAACATCCACCGGGCGGCCCACGCGCTGGCGGCGCGCGCGACCGACGCCTACGAAGGGGCCAGGGAGAAAGCAAGGCGCTTCCTGGGCGCCTCCTCGGCCCAGGAGATCGTCTTCGTCCGGGGCGCCACCGAGGCGATCAACCTGGTGGCCCAGAGCTGGGGGCGCCGCAACATCGGTCCGGGCGACGAGATCGTCATCACCTGGCTGGAGCACCACGCGAACATCGTGCCCTGGCAGCAGCTCGCCGCGGAGAAGGGGGCGATCCTGCGCGTCGCCCCCATCGACCATCGGGGCGAGGTTCAACTGGACGAGTACGAGAAGCTGCTCAACCCGCGCACCCGCCTGGTCTCGCTCGCCCACGTGTCCAACGCGCTGGGCACCGTCAGCCCGGTGCGGGAGATGGTGGCCATCGCCCACCGCCATGGCGCGCTGGCGCTGGTGGACGGCGCCCAGGCGGTCTCCCACCTGGCCGTGGACGTGCGCGAACTGGACGCGGATTTCTACGCGTTCTCCGGGCACAAGGTGTACGGCCCGACCGGGATCGGCGTGCTCTACGGGCGCTCCGAGCTGCTTGACGCCATGCCGCCCTGGCAGGGCGGCGGCAACATGATCGCCGATGTGACCTTCGAGCGAACCGTCTACCAGGCCGCCCCCGCACGCTTCGAGGCAGGGACCGGGAGCATCGCTGACGCCGTCGGACTGGGTGCCGCCCTGGACTACGTCACCCGGGTCGGCATGGCGAACATTGCCCGGCACGAGCATGAGTTGCTGGACTATGCCACCGCCGCGCTGGCCCCGATTCCGGGCTTGAGGATCATCGGCACCGCGCGTGAGAAGGCCGGCGTGCTCTCCTTCGTGCTCGACGGGTTCCGCTCCGAGGATGTCGGCGCCGCCCTGGACCGGGAAGGCATCGCGCTCCGGTCCGGCCACCACTGCGCGCAGCCGGCCCTGCGGCGCTTCGGCGTCGAGACCTCGGTCCGGCCTTCCTTCGCGCTATACAACACCCAGGGCGACATCGATACGCTCGTGACCGCGCTCCTGGACTTGACTGGCGGCACCCGAAGGCCCTGGTGAATCGTCCACCCAGGGAAGTGAATTAAGTAAAAAATGCCGGACTGATCATGGAATCGATCGGTCCGGCGTTCCTGTGTCGGCTCCAGGGCGGCTTGAGGTATTGTTTATATAATTGGTAATAAAACTAATTTTACTTGATCTGGACGGAGGCTCGGGGTCTAATGGTTGCTGGAAGGCGACATCTTTCTATGTTGGTAAATTTAGTTTACTGCCTCAAGGGAAAGCAGACAGGAGCGTCCCCCATGATCCGGATCGATGAACAGAAAGCGCTGACCGGGGTCATGGCCTGTCCTTGTCCGGGTTCACCCACCTAGGACCTGCGACACCCTTCCACCGTCCATCCCAAGGCCGGACCGATCGCAGAACCGATCGCTCCGGCCTTGGTGTTCCCACCGCCACCCAACCCTCACCGGCCCGCCCACCAAGGAGTTTCGCCATGAAAACCCGTTCCTTTGCCATCCTGGCCCTGCTGGGCCTGACCCCGCTCACCGGGTTTTCAGCCCAGAGCAAGGATCCCATCCTGGTTGGGGTCAGCGGTCCCCTGACCGGACCCCAGGCCCAGTACGGCATCGCCTGGAAGAAGGGATTCGACCTCGCGGTGGAGGACATCAACGCCGCCGGCGGCATCAAGGGCCGGCCCCTGCAGTACGTGTTCACCGACACCCAGAACGATCCCAAGCAGACCGTGGCCACCGCCCAGAAGTACATCGCCGATCGCCGGATCGTGCTGGCCACGGGCGACTTCAGCTCCACCTCCTCCATGGCGGCCAGCGCGCTTTACCAGCGGGCCGGCCTGGTCCAGTTCGGCTTCAACAATTCCAATCCCGTGTTCACCAACGGCGGCGACTTCATCTGGTCGAACTCGCCCTCCCAGGCCAACGAGGCGCCGGCCCACGCCGCCTACGTGCGCGATCTGGGCCTGAAGAAGGTCGCGGTGTTCCAACTGAATTCCGACTGGGGCAAGGTCACCGGCGATCTGACCGTGGCGGCCCTGGCCCGGTTCGGGGTGCAGGTGGTGGACCGGGAGACCTACCTGCCTGACGAAAAGGATTTCAAGACCATCATCACCAAGGCCAAGGCGGGCGGCATCGACGGCATCGTGCTGGTGTCCTACGTGAACGACGCTTCCCTCCTGGTGCAGCAGATCCGCGGCCAGGGCATCACCCTGCCGATCGTCGCCAACGGCTCCCAGGCCACCGCGGACTTCCCCAAGCTGGGCGGCGCGGCCACCGAAGGGGTCTACATCGCTGGCGACTTCAGCCCCAAGGACCCCCGCCCCGAAGTGCAGGCGTTCGCCCGGAAATGGCAGGCGAAGTACCACGAGGAGCTGGACTATTTCGCGGTGCAGGCCTACGACTCGCTCCGGCTGGCGGCGGCGGTGATCGCCCTGGGCGGCACGGACCGCACCGCGGTGCGCGACGCCTTCGCCAAGGTCAAGAACGTCCCCAGCGTGATCTACGGCAAGGTCAGCTTCAATCCCACCACCCGCCGGGTGGATGACTTCCTCGGCGCCCGTCTGGTGGTGAAGAACGGCAATTTCTCGGTATGGGAAGGAAAGAAACAATGAGCGCGACTCTGAGCAAACGGCAACGCGTGGAAGCGGCCCTGTCGGGCCAGGAGCTGGACCGGGTGCCGGTGGCGGCCTGGGGCCACCTGCTCCCGGCGGAGATTGATCCCGAGGCCCTGGCCGCGGCCAGCCTGGCCTTCTTCCGGGAATACGACTGGGACTGGCTCAAGGTCAACCCCAGGGCCAGCCTGTTCGCCGAAGGCTGGGGTTCCGAATTCGATTTCCAGGACTACCGCGGCGTGCTGCCCCGGTTCGTGGCCAATCCCCACGACCCCATCGACTGGAGCCGGCTGGAACCCGCCCGCATCGACAACCCGGTCTGGGCGGCGCACCTGGAACTGCTGCGCAGCATCAAGCGGGGCATCGGCGGCGCCCCCTTCGTCCAGACCGTGTTCTCTCCGGCCTCGGTGCTGGCCTACCTGGCGGGACGCCCCACCGACCACTCCCAGGCGGGCGCCGGCAAGAACCACGCCGAAACCCTGCTGCGGCTGGTCCGCACCCAGCCGGCGGCGGCCCACCACGCCCTGGGCGTGATCGCCGATTCGCTGGCGGCCCTGGCGGTGGCCAGCGTCGAGGCGGGCGCGGACGGGATCTTTTTCGCCATCACCCGGCTGGCGCGCCCCGACGGTTTCACCGAGGCGGAATTCCAGACCTTCGGCAAGCCCTACGACTTCAAGGTGCTGAACGCCGTGGCCGGCGCGCGGTTCAACATCCTGCACTCCTGCGGCTCGAACACCTACTGGAAGGCCATCCAGGACTACCCGGTGCGGGCGCTGAACTGGGCCTCCGTGGGCCAGGGCAACCCCGACGTGGCCAGCGCCCGCGCCATCTCCTCCCTGGCGCTCATCGGCGGAATCGACGAGCTCGGCGTGCTGCAGCACGGCACCCCGGAACAGGTGCGGGCGGCGACCCTCCAGGCCCTGGCCCAGGGCGGCCGGGAGAAATTCCTGCTGGCGCCCGGGTGC
>Ga0181535_10007230_pt1 | contig 11229 bp, 10 predicted proteins | sample PEATcosm2014_Bin_44_FD_119774 | JGI IMG/M metagenome (GOLD analysis project Ga0181535, IMG submission 119774) | Peatland microbial communities from MTU Mesocosm Facility, Houghton, MI, USA - PEATcosm2014_Bin17_30_metaG | ecosystem: Environmental > Terrestrial > Soil > Wetlands > Peat | place...
CGTTAGCTGCTTAATTCATGCGCCGCGGTATGCCACAATACCCGCAATGAGAATCTTCAAGCGGTTGCTCATCTTTTTCCTTGCCGCGCCACTCTGCTGCGCGCAAAGGCGTCTCGTCCTCATTGATGAGGATGGCTCCGGTCCCGGCGGATCGAACCAGATGGCCATGCTGGTGCTGCTCCAGTCGCCGCAGGTCGAGGTCCTGGGCATCACCATGGTGACGGGCAATGCGTGGCGCGACGAAGAAACGCAGCACACTCTCCGCATGCTCGAACTCACCGGCCACGCCAACGTACCGCTGGCCAAAGGCGCCGTCTTTCCGCTGGTCCGCACGCAAAGAGAGACGCAGCTCAGGACGGCGATCGACGGCAAGGTCACATGGCTAGGCGCGTGGGGACAAGGGCCGACGACGCTGGTCGAGACCGCGCAAGGGGTCACTCCGGTTACGCCGGACAAACTCGATGCTCACGGTCCGTACGACATTCCGCCTTTGCCAGAGGGCCAGCCTGCTCTGAAGCCCATCGATGAAGACGCGATTCACTTTCTCATTCGCCAAGTGCACGCGCACCCGCATCAGGTCACGATCTACGCTGCGGGACCGATGACCAATATTGCGTTGGCCATCTCCGTCGATCCCGAATTCGCTGCGCTCACACAAGGCATTGTGCTAATGGGCGGAAGTCTCAATCCGCAGACCGACGATCCTGAATTTGCAACCGATCCGCGCCACGAATTCAATTTCTGGTTCGACCCTGAAGCCGCCCACATCGTGCTGCGCGCTGACTGGCCGCGTGTCGACGTGACTACTGTCGATGTTTCCATCAAAACGCCGTTCACGCAAAAGATGCTTGATGAGATCTCAAAGTCGCAGTCGCCTGCGGCGCGCTACATCGCCGCCTGGAGTCAGGACCGCTATTACATGTGGGACGAACTGACTGCCTGTGCGTGGCTCGATCCCACCCTTATCACCAAAGAGCAGCAGCTTTACATGGATGTCGATCTGAGCCACGGGCCAAGCTATGGTGACACGCTCACGTGGACCGAGAAGCTGAAGCCCGCCACCGGTGTGCGCCTCGTCCACGCGCAGGTGGATCTCGATCTGCCCCGATTTCAGCGAACTTTTGTGGACCTCATGACTCGACGAAAGTAACGGGACTCGAGTTTCCGCCGCGCCTCGAGCCTGCTTTATGGCCTGTTCGCTCTCCTGATCCGCACTCTTCTGCCGATATCCCCCATTGGAGTATGACCATAGTGCCTTACCAATGGGGCCTGAGCGAGCACTTTCGTGGGTCTGATCGGTCCGCCAAAGTAGTATGGCTGCGCGCAGCCCGTTACGAGACACTAAAGCCCTTAAAGCCTCGGGGGACCGTCTTGAGCAATCGGGCTAAATCACGAGCTGTTGTTCTAGTGCTGAGCGCGCTTCTGGGCATCGCTCAAGCGCATGCCGAGGAAGCGTCCTTCATTGAGCTATCGGCTCCCAAGCCGCAGGCAACTCGTTCGAACAAGACGGACAAGGCGCTCCGCATCTTCACTTGGCCCGCCTACAGCTTGAGCCCCAAATTCACTCCCACCGAGGAAGATCGCTCGAAGCTCGGTCGAACCGAAGAATTCGTTCTGGCTGGCGAGCGCCTTGGCTTTTTGGCGGACGCCACGACGACCCAGCTTGGCATGAGCCAGGGTCACGAGGGTGACCCGTTGAACACACTCTTTGGAAGCAACAATCGGGTTGGCGTGCTTGGCTCCATGACGGCGTGGGAACTTGGTTTCTCTTATTCGTCCGTCGCGGTGCCCCGCTGGTTTGAACATACCCGTTATCACAAGGCGGCGCAGATCTTCGCGATCGCTGGAGGCACTGCGCTGTCGGGATTTCGCGTGAAGATGGCGATGCAGAATGCGCAATTTATAAAGTAGTGCCTATCTTATAAAAGGAAGAGGGCGCTTTCTCGATCGAGAAAGCGCCCTCTATACTTTTCCTGAAATTCTGCTTATCCGTTCAACTGTTCCTGCAGCTTGTTCAGCGTCCGGTGCAGGTCCTTGTCGGTGCGCCGATGCTCGTCGATCTTCCCGATCGAGTGCATCACCGTGGTGTGGTGCTTGTTGCCGAATTGCCGGCCGATCTCCGGCAGGCTTGCCTCCGTCATCTGCTTGGCCAGGTACATCGCGATCTGCCGCGGCACAACCACGTTGCGCGAGTTGTTCTTCTGCTTCAGGTCGCTCACCTTCATGCCAAACTGCTCAGCCACGGCGCGCTGAATCGCCTCAATCGTGATCTTGCGAACCTGCATGTCGATGAACTGCTTGAGGCATTGCTGCGTCGCCGCCAGGGTGATCTCCATGCGATTCAGCTGGCACCACGCGATGAGCCGCACCAGCGCGCCCTCAAGTTCGCGAACGTTGGTGCGCACATTCGATGCGATGAACAACGCAACATCGGTCGGCAACACCACCTGCTCGGACTCCGCCTTCTTTTGCAGGATGGCCACCTTGGTCTCGAGATCGGGCGGCTGAATGTCCGCGATCAATCCCCATTCAAACCGCGAGCGCAAACGGTCTTCAATCTCCGCGAGTTCCTTCGGCGGGCGATCCGAAGCGATCACGATCTGGCGCATGCTTTCATGCAGCGCGTTGAAGGTATGGAAGAATTCCTCCTGCGTGCGTTCCTTCTGTGCGATGAATTGAATGTCGTCGATCAACAACACGTCAACAGTGCGGAAACGATCGCGGAAGCTGGTCATCCGATCGTTGCGGAGCGACGTAATCATTTCGTTGGTGAATTTCTCTGCCGAAACATAGCAGATATTCGCCACTGGTTGGCGCCGCTTCACTTCGTGCCCAATGGCGTGCATCAAATGCGTCTTGCCCATGCCGACGCCGCCATACAGGAACAGCGGGTTGTAGGCACGCGACGGGCGCTCAGCCACTGCGAGCGCCGCTGCACGCGCAAACTGGTTGCCGTTGCCAATGACGAAGTTGTCGAACGTGTAGCGTGAGTTCAGCTGCGCGGCGGTCGACCAATCGAAGCGAGCCTGCTCCGGCGCGCGATGATTCGGCGCCGGCGGCGGAGCGGTGGGCGCGTGGGCTGAGAGCGGACCAAAGCCCCCATCCTTCCGTTGCGGCGGAACAGAAGGATCTTCGCTCGCCGTCACGAAAACCACATCGTCGAACTCGAGCGACTGCAGATCGATCGCTTCCTGAATCAGGTCGCCATACTTGTCGCCGATGTGTTGAAACTCGGCCGATGGGACACGCACGTAGAGTGTGCGGCCGGCTGCATGACTGTAACGTGTGGGCTTGAGCCACGTCTCATACGACTGGCGGATGACTTTCTTCTCGAGGGCCCCGAGAATCTGAAGCCATGGATTAAGTGCCGAAGCCGGCGAAATAGCAAATACCATCGACTGAATCCTTGCTTGCGTCGCCTATCTGGCCGCAACGGTTCATCCGCCCGGTTTAGGCAAAGCTCACGCGCCAGTGAAGCCTTCGCTCACCGTCGAGTTGCTGCTCAAAACTTGCCTGGTGCCGTGTTTAGTCCCTGACCTGCAATTCGGGACTCCGGATGATTCTCGTTCCGTGGGACGCTTGAAATCTTTTCTGAACGGACCCGATAGTAGCACATTCAGAGGTCATTGCAATCCCTCATTCACAATACTTCGCCGAATCTCTTTCAGGTTGCACCATCGATGGTGAAAGCTCTAAAAAATGTTGCGGCGCGCGTGCGAATTGGTGCGCCGAATTCGATCATCGGTAGCTTTTTTTGATGACGGTTTTTCGTGATCGTTTGCTTTGCGAAATCTTTTCGGCCATCGGCGTCCCGGAGGCTCGTGACTGGATTCTTAAATCAACCTGCGATACACTAGATACTTGCCGATAAGGCTCAGATTCTTTAGAAGAAGCAGGAGCGCCTTTCCATGCCCAAGCGCACTTTTCAACCCAACCGCCGCAGCCGCGTAAAGAAGCACGGGTTTCGCTCGCGCATGAAGACCAAGAGCGGCGCAGCAGTGCTCAGCCGCCGTCGCGCGGCCGGACGCAAACGTGTCTCGGTGAGCGCCGGATTTCGCGATTAAGCTGTGTCCCGCCGGTCTGGCCGGAGTTCCTTTGCCGTTGGCTGTTGGTCAAGCAGAACGGCGCAGAGTTTCTCCGGTAATGCCATGAGCATCCCGCACAAAGTAAATTCCAACCAGGCGGCGCCTGAGCCCGCGCGTCGCTCGCTTTCCGGCGTCCGTTTGCGCAAGCATGCCGACTATCAACGAGCCTATGCCGCCGGCCGCAAGCGGCAATCTGCATCCATGAGCTGGTTTCTCGCGCCACAACCTGAACCGCTCACAGGACCCATTCGACCAGTTCAAGGACCACGCGTCGGGCTCACTGCCGGCAAGGTGCTCGGTAAGGCCCACGAGCGCAATCGCATCAAGCGGCGTATGCGCGAGATCCTCCGCCGCCACGTCGAATTGCTCCCAGCCGGTTTCGACCTCATCCTCCACCCGCGCCGATCGGTGCTGACCGCCGAATTCTCGAAACTTGAGGACGAGATCGTGCGTATCCTTGGACAGGCAAAAGCAGAAGCTGCGCGCATGGCGCAGTCTGTTCCGCCGAGGCCGATTGTATGACGCGCATTCTGCTGGCCATCCTTGCGTTCTACCGCCGCTGGCTTTCGCCGGCTTTGCACACGCTGAGTCCGGGTGGATGCCGGTTTCTGCCCACATGTTCCGAGTACGCAGCCGTCGCGATTGCCAACCACGGACCCTTGCGTGGCGTATGCCTCGCCGCGTGGCGCCTGCTCCGCTGCCATCCGTTCAGCCACGGGGGACTCGATCCAGTACCGCCCGCGGCCACTCCATTTCCGCACGAACCGTTACCATAGACAGAGAGGCGCTTTCGCTCGCGCCTTCTCTCCAACGACAGGAAGTTCCCTTTGCCCGAAATTCGTAATCCCAATCTAGACTCGCAAGGACCAGGCGGCGGTGGTGGCAGTGGCAGCGGCGGTGATTTTCGCAGCCTGACCACGTTCGCTTTCTTGGCGGTCATTCTTTTTCTTGCGTTTCAGTATTTCAAGCCCAAGCAGGATTCCACCCCGTCAAACCAGCAGACGCAGCAGCAATCCGCGCAGGAGGCCGCAAGCCAGCCCGCATCGAGCGCGGCGCCCGCAGTGGCTGCACCGGCATCTGGATCGGCAAACACACCCGCAATTGCAGCGCCAGCCGAAACCGAGACCACGGTCGAAAACGAGCTCTATCGCATCGTTTTCACGAACCAGGGCGGCCAGGTCAAGCATTGGATCCTGAAGAAATACTTCGATACCAGCGGCAAGCCCCTCGACCTCGTCCAGCCGCAGCTTGCCGAGCGCTTCGGCTACCCGCTCTCGCTCTATACCTATGACTCGTCGCTGACATCGCAGCTGAATCAGTCGCTGTACCAGCCCTCGGCCACCGGCCACTTGCTTGCGCCTAATACACTCACCTTCCACTACGCGCGGGGCGGGCTCGATGTCGTAAAGACCTTTCACTTTGATTCGACTTACGTGATCGATGCCGAAGCCGAAGTGCGCCGCAATGGAGTTCCTGTGCGCGCACTCATCGACTGGCCTGCTGGGCTGGGCGACATGGAGGAGTTCCTTCCTTCATCTACCACGCGCAGCACGATTCCAACCCAGTCTCAGCTCGTCACATCCATCGGGGGCAAGGAGGACACAACGGCCGCGGCAAAGGTCAGCGGCAACGCCACATCCGAGCAGCCCTATGATTATGCGGCAGTCGCTGACCTCTATTTCGCAGCGGCGTTTTTGCCGGATTCTCCCGAGCGCGCCACATTGGTCACGCAGAGCAATAGCGTGGACGTGCCTAGCGACCTTTCCAATCCCAGCAGCCAGAAAAAGCCGCATGCCGTGCTGGGTATCGCCATGGGGGACACCAGCGGGAAGACCCACGTGCGTGTCTTTGCCGGCCCCAAACAGACCGATGTCTTGAAAAGCATCCATGCCATGGGTCCTGACGGGAAGCAGAACGGTCCCACGCTTGAGCCGTTGATCCAGTACGGCATGTGGGGCATCATCGCCAAGCCGCTCTACTTTGCGCTGCGATGGCTGCATGATCTGCTCGGCGCGAGCCGCGACAGTTGGGGCTGGGCCATCATCCTCTTCACAGCGACGTTCACGATTATCATGCTGCCTTTCCGCTTCATGGCGATGCGCTCTTCGCTGAAGATGATGCGCATTCAGCCCAAGGTGGACGCTCTCAAAAAGCGCTACGCCCATCTCAAGATCAACGACCCCAAAAAGGCCGAAATGAACACCGAGATGATGCAGCTCTACAAGACCGAGGGCGTGAACATGTACGGCGGCTGTCTTCCGATGCTGCCGCAGATCCCGCTGTTCTTCGCCTACTTCCGCGTGCTGCAGTACACAGTGGAACTGCGCCAGGCGCATTGGTTCTGGCTCAAGGACCTTTCCACGCCCGACCCGCTCCACATCCTGCCGATCCTGATCATCATCACCATGTTCCTGACCCAATACATCACCCCGTCGCCTGGGATGGATCCCGCACAGCGGCGCATGATGGCCTTCATCATGCCCGTTTTCATGGGCTTTATCCTGTTCAACTACGCTTCGGGACTGGCGCTCTATTGGGGCACAAGCAACTTGATCAACCTCATCTTGCAATTGGCCATCAATCAATCGAGCATGGGCAAGGAGATGCACGCCATCGCCGCGCGCCGCAATCAAAAAAAAAGTAGCGGCGCCAGCCCTCGCGTGATTCAAGGTCGCCGGTAAAGAGCCTCTCACTTGGCGGCACACGAACATGGGTGCCCTGGGTCTCGATTTTGAGACCTGGGAAAGCAGTCGAACCCAACCCGCCCTTTGCTCAGCCTGATCGAGCACGAATCTGCGAAGAACCCTCTAGAACGCGCGGGTCGTTCAACCAAGCGCCGCAGCCAATGCCTCATCCACCGTCGCATGCACAAACTCGAAACCGGCCCCCAGCAGTTTCGCCGGTGCCACCCGCGCACTCGCCAGCAACGCCTCGTCCGCCATGGGCCCCAAAGCAAGCCGCAGCGCAAACGCAGGCACCGGAAACACCGCAGGCCGATGCAGACGCCGCGCCAGCGCCCGCGTGAACTCCGCATTCGTGACCGCGTTCGGCGCGACCACATTCACGGGACCGGCTAGCGACCGCGTTTCCAGAGCAAACAGGATCGCCGCGACCGCATCCTCCAGGCTGACCCAGCTCATCCATTGCCGACCCGACCCGAGCCTGCCGCCAAGACCCAGACGAAACACCGGCAGCATCCTTTCGAGCGCCCCCTGTTCATGCGCACGAAGCCCACGACCCAGCACGACCCCAAACCGCGCATGGACCACGCGAATCCCCGCATCCAAAGCCGGCCTCGCCGCTTCCTCCCACGCGCGGCAAACTTCCGCCAGAAAGCCTTCACCCGGCGCCGAATCCTCGTCAAGTACCTCCTCGCCGCGATTGCCATAGATGCCCACGGCCGAAGCCACAACCAGCGTCTGCGGCCTCTCGCGCAAAGAGGCCAGAGTTTGTGCCAACGCGCGCGTCGAACCCACACGACTCGCCGTCAGCTCCTTCCGGTACTTCGCCGTCCACCGGTGCCCAGCCACACTCGCGCCTGAGAGGTGAACCGCTGCTGTGCATCCGGCCAACGCTGAAGGGTTCGCGATCGCCTGTGTCGCCGACGGATCCCAGGCGACCTGGTTCTCCCCGCCGGGCGCGCCCCGCACCAGCTGGACCACCGATGCTCCACGCGCGGCGAGCCTGCGCCGCAACGCAGTCCCAACCATCCCCGAAGCGCCACTTAAGACGATCTTGCCGGGTTGCCCGACAACCCCATCCATCGTTTTGATCATCTCCACATACATAGGATCGATTCTCCGCGCTTTCAACGAATTGAGCGCGGTTTGCCCGGCGATTACGTGTTTGGTATCATGAGAATGTGTTTTGATCGGGCAACAATCGGGAAGGCATTCACCCTGGGGAGGGTGGCTGATGATGGAGCTGGCAACAGTTCGCAGCGAAGAAACGCAGAAGTCGCAAGTCGACACCGAAACCACCGAAAGATTCATTGCTGAAAAACACATCGGCGAACGCATCAAGCGCCTCCGGCTCAAGAAATCCATGGGCCTCGTCGAACTGGGCAGGCACACCGGCCTCTCTGCCAGCTTCCTTTCTCAGCTTGAGACCGGCCGCGTTGTGCCCACCCTTCGTAACCTCGCGCGAATCGCCATGGTCTTCTCCAAGGACCTCTCTTACTTCTTCGAAAGCGAGCCGCAGGCCATGTTTCGCGTCCATCGGCGCAAGGAGCGTGTGCGCCTGCCGCAGACCGGCGTCGACGAGCCTACCTACTTCTTTGAGAGCCTTGGTTACATGGTGCCCGACCGGCACATGGACCCCTACTTCGCCCAGTTCATCCCGCTCGAAAAGGATCACGAGCCGCGCGCGCACATGCACCCCGGCTTCGAATTCCTGTATGTGCTCGAGGGCGAGCTGGACCTCCGTCACGGCGAGCATCAGTGCACGCTGGAGCCAGGCGACGCAGTCTACTTCGACGCCAGCACGCCCCATTCCTATGTGTGTGCCGGAAAAAAGCCGGCCGACGCGCTCATCGTGACCATGCACCAGGCACCACCCGTGCAGCCCGTTACGTTGCTCCGCCAGGGCGTCCCGCGCGCACTGCCGGGCAATCCGGCTCATCCTGTCTCGGGCAGCCGTCAGTAGACGAGGGATACAGGCGCGGCGCTTAGTCGACTCATCAGCACGGCTCACTGCCTTTCCGCGAGATGCGTGATTTCATTCATCTTCGATGAATCCACAAACGAAACATAAAAATGGCAAGCACTCCTCCTATAGGACAATAAGCAGCGCCCAAAATTCAGACCGTTGACGACCCTTGGTTTCCCCACTCACCCTCGTACCTTGAACCGTTCGCGCCCAGCCTCTGCTCATCACCCAGAAAATGCAGGACATTGTCGGCGGCGCAAAGACCAAGATTAGGATCTGTCCCCATAGTGGGGCAGCGGCGTGATGTGTCATTTTCACTCCGACTTGGCCAATCTCAAGGCTCGCGTCATGACACCCTTGGAAAATTGGCGCTATGGCTTCATAACCAGATTCCGCTTGGACATTCTCATGAAAAGTGTCAGGCGCAGCCTTAGAGTGATTCCGGCCGGGCGTGACTGAGCAGGCTGCAACCCGATCCTTACTTCGGCACTTTCGCAAAATACTCCGCCACTTCCTGCCAGTTATTCACGCGCGTGAATCCAGTCGCGGTCAGATTATGCGGCGCAGTGTAGAGCAGCCCCGTTCCCTCGAACCGCTGAAGATTCCGCGGCAGATCGTCGATCAGATAATCCGCCCGCAAAATGCTCTTGTTCCCGCAAAACACGTAATGCGTCGGCGGAATGAATGGGAAATGCCTTTGCAGCCACCGATACTTGGGGCCCAATGAGTTCGGCACTGTCATCGCCTGTGTAGCAATAAAAATCTCGAAACGCGACGACAGTTGCTTCAGCACGTCCTGCGCACCCGGCATCAGCGCCAGATCCTCAAAAAAATCCTCGGCATCGAGAAAGGCGCGCAACTGCCCCTGCCGATCGAGCGGCGCAATCTCCCACAATCCCTTGCCGGCCAGATCGTCCACGGTCACGGCATCGTCGAATGCCTGGTTATAGCGGCGCAGGTGCTCGGCGAGCGTATCCGCCATCACCTCGTCCATATCTACGCAGACCCGCTTCACCTCTTGCTCCTCATGCGCGTTTCGACACGCATTCCAATTTTGTTTATTCCGACGCGATCGTGGCCAGGAACCTGGGTGCCCCATCCAAGCTCCCGGGGTCCCCGCGAACGGGTCCATGTTCGTGGGGTGGTCGAGGGTGGGAAAGCACGAACCTTCATGGAGTTTGGTGTCTTCAGCAGCTCAAACGCCGGCATGGCGCGGCCGCCGAATCGCTCGTCCGTCACTCGCCGCCGGTTCAGGCTGCGGAGCCTTCGGCGCCGGAGTGATTTCCGGATCCCAGTAGAGCATCCGACCGCAGCTGTCGCAGGTCATCAGTTCGCCCTCGCGCAACTGATTCCATGTCTGCGGGCGCACGCCCATCCGGCAACCGGTGCATTGCTGATTCTCGGCGCGCGCCAGGCCGGTGCCGCGGCTCGCCGCAATGCGGTCGAACCGCGTCAGTAACTCGGGCTCAATCTGCTGCCGCAGCGCATCGCGCTCCGCCTGCAGCGTCGCCAGTTCGACGCCGATCTCCTGCTGCCGCAGTGCAACGCGTTCGCGTATCTTGTCCAAAGTTGTCGCGGATTCCTCTACCAGAGAGCGCGCCGCGGCAAGGGCCGCTTCCTGTGTCTCCGTCCGTTCCAGGCTGGCGAACTCCTCAGTATCCAGGCGCTCGATCTCGCTCTCCGCAAACCCGACTTCATGCTCGATCGCTGCAGCCTGCGCAGGCGTCGTCACAGAATCCAATTGCGCACGGTACCGTGCGGCCTTCTGGCGATGTCCTGCAACGTCGCGCTCGATGCGGTTGCGCAGCGAGTCTTCCCGCGCCAATGCATCGGATGCCTCTGCCGCCTGCCGTTGTGCCGACGCAAGCGCACCCTCGGCTTGCGTCACCTCGGCCGGCAAGGAGCGAGCATTCTGCGCCAGGCGGGCCCGCTCCAGGTCGACTGCCTGCAGCTTTGCAAGATTTTCAATGTGTGAACGCATCCGTCTACTGAAGTCTATGCCATCAGCCGTCTAATCAGAAAATGGGGGCGCGGCTGACGCGGCGAACGCATCCAAAAGAGTAGAAATGGAACCAGGCTGAAAATGGGACCCGCTCAGGAGCAAAGATCGTTCGCACGCCGGCATCCGTGGCTCTTGGGCACCGTGGGCGTCTTCTTTGTCTTGCTGGTAGCGATTACGGTTGCCGGGATCATGACGGCGCGCCGGGCAGAGCCTTATTTGCATGCGCGCATTGTGCAGGGTCTGGCAAGCCACTTCCATGCTCGCGTCGAACTCGACACCTTCCACGTCTCGCTTGGCAACGGTTTGCGCGGGGAGTGGGGTGTGTGGGCGCAGGGACATGGACTGCGCATCTGGCCCCCAGCCGAAGTCGCTGGCGTCGAGGTTCCCAACCCGCCTCCGACCAATGGGCCGCCCGTCGAGCCTCTGATCAGCCTGGCCTCCTTCGGCTTCCACGTCCCCCTGCGCTACAAGCCGGATCAGCCGATTTACATTGGC